>Ga0315284_10014492_pt1 | contig 11231 bp, 7 predicted proteins | sample YL17G09_16_MG_FD_203696 | JGI IMG/M metagenome (GOLD analysis project Ga0315284, IMG submission 203696) | Sediment microbial communities from Yellowstone Lake, YNP, Wyoming, USA - YL17G09_16 | ecosystem: Environmental > Aquatic > Freshwater > Lake > Sediment | place: USA: Wyoming | collected...
CAAGAGCGCGTCCCGCACCCGCTCCCCGTCCAGGGTGCCGTCGCAGTCGATGTAGACGACGCGCTCGCCGCGGCCGAGGGGGGCGGGGAGCAGGGCGTCGGCGGCGGCCTGGGGAGAAGAGGAGGGAGGTCGGGGCGCGGCCTCGCCGCCATCGCCCGCGCACGATTGCCCCCCCCCTCTTCTCACCTGCACCAGGAGCTCCGTTTTGCCGCTCCCACTCGCCCCCACCAGCTCCATGGCGTCCCCCGGGCGCAGCGACGGCGCAAACGGGAGGCCCGTGGGGACGGGGCCGCCCCCGCATCGGCGCATGAAAGCGGCCGCCGTCTCGTCGGGGGCCAGCGCGGCGGCCAGCTCGGGTGGGAGGGGAGAGATGGGCAGCACCATGGGAGTGCGGGGCCGCGGGGCGGGCCCGCCGCAGTGTGCGCAGTGACCTGCGCCGACACGCGCTGGCGCCCCGCTCCCGCCCACCTCTCCCTCTCCCACACCCCGCCCGCAAATCAGGATCAGGCGCCGGGGCGGCCGCACGGCGCGCGGAGGACCGGCGCCGCCCCCACTCCCCTCTGCCTCCCGCCTCACGTCGCCGCCGCGCGGCCCGCCCCCTTGGGCAGCTTGCGCGCCGCCGCGTCGTCCAGCTCGCGCCGCGAATAGTAGTGGGGCGCAATTTCCAGCAGCCACTCTGTGGGAGGGGAGGGGAGGGGAGGGCGGTGGGCGTGGGTTGAGCGCGCGCGCGCGCAGACCCCTCCCTCCCTCTGCCCCTCCTCACCCGGCTTGATCTCGGACACCGTGCGCATGTATTCCTTGCTCGTCAGCACCAGCTCCACGTACACGACCCAGCGCGGGGCGGCCTCGGCGAGGCCGGAGGACGGGTGAATGTGGACCGTCGCCTTTCCTTTGAGCGCGCGGTAGGACCCGTCGCGCTGCAGCTGGGCCCCGTTGCAAAAGTATCCGGCCGCGACGGCGTGGCGCACCGCGTCCCAGTCGCCGCCGGTCGATTCAAGGGGGATCTCGACGCGGTCCATCAGCGCCAGGAGTTGGTCGCGCACGTCGCGCGCGCGCTTGAGCGACCGCGCCTGCACGTACGCCTCGTGGCACCACTGGGTCGAGAACCCGGATTCCGCCCACCCGTTGTACACCTGGAGGAGGGCCACGTGGTCGCCGACGCCGCCGCGGTGAAACCCGGCGTGCGCCGCGTCGGCGTGCACCCCGCGGTCCTTGGGGCGGTGAAAGATGGAGCCGCCGACAGAGGTCATGGCGCAGATGGTGGCAATCTCCTCGGAGCACTAAATAAGGGAGGTGGGGGTGGTGTGCGTGTGGGCGTGGCGCGGCGTGAACCCGGCGCGCATCCCTTCCTCTCCCTCCCACCCTCCACTCTCTCTCTCACATGGTACTGCTCCGACGCCAGGATCATTTTGGCCGCCATGGGGTCCAGCGGAAACTCGGCCATGCGGCGGCCGAGCTTGGTGAGCTCGCCGCGGTCGTTCAACGCGCCGAGCGCGTAGAGCGATTCGAGCGCGCGCAACAACGCTTCCGCGGGCGGCGGGTCCATGAAGTCGAAATGGATGAGGTCGTTGATGCCCAGCGATTTGAGCATGAGCACGACGTTGCCTGGCGGGACGGGGGGAGGGGAGGGTGTGTGGGTCGGCGGGTCTGGGCGGCCGCGCCCGCGCCCTCTTCCCCCCTCCCCTCCCCCCCGCCCCCCCCCTACCCAAATTGGTCCTCTGAATCTCCGGCACCGTGTTGGGCTCCAGCTCGTGCTGGAACGACCACGCGGTGAACAGGCGGAAGCACTTGCCCGGCGCAGTGCGCCCCGCGCGCCCCGCGCGCTGCTGCGCCGATGCTTGCGACACCGGCGTCACGACCAGGGACGACATGCCCGACCGCGGGTTGTACGCCGACTGCTTGCAAAACCCGGGGTCGACGACGTAGGTGATGCCGTCGATGGTGAGAGACGTTTCCGCGATGTTGGTCGCGAGCACCACCTTGCGCGCCCCCTTCGGCGTCGGCTCGAAGATCTTGGCCTGCATTTCCGAGGGCAGGTTCGCGTAGATGGGCGCGATGATGAGCTCGCCGAGGGCCGACCCCGCGGCCCGCGCGCGCGACCGCAGCAACTCCTCCGCGGCCTCGATCTCATCCTGCCCCGTCAGAAACACGAGCACGTCCCCCGGCGGCTGGGACGCGTGCACTTGCAGCACGGTGACGACGGCGGCTTGCAGGTAGTCTGCTTCGGGCGCTTTTGTGTACAGGATGTCGACCGGGTAGCGCCGCCCCGGGATGCGGAAGATGGGCGCGCCGTCAAAGTAGGCGCTGAACTTCTCGGCGTCGAGCGTGGCCGACGAGATGAGCAGCTTCAAATCCGGGCGGAAGCGGGCGACGTCTTTGACGAGGCCAAAGAGGACGTCCGTGTGGAGCGTGCGCTCGTGCGCTTCGTCGACCATCATGACCGAGTAGGGGGACAGGTCGGGCGCCCCCAGGAACTCGCGGAGCAGCATGCCGTCGGTCATGTACTTGATGCGCGTCGCGTCCGAGGTGCAGTCTTCGAACCGGATCGAGTACCCGACGCGGTCGCCGAGTTTGCACCCCACCTCCTCCGCCACGCGCGCCGCCACCGACATCGCCGCCACGCGCCGCGGTTGCGTGCACCCGATCGCGCCCGCGGCGTCGTAGCCGGCGTCGGCCAGGAATTGGGGGATTTGGGTGGTCTTCCCCGACCCGGTCTCCCCGACGATGACCAGCACCTGGTGCCCCGCCACCGCGGCGAGCAGCTCGTCCCTGTACGGCGCGATGGGCAGGGCGGCCCGGCAGGCGGCCATGGCCTCGCGCTCGGACCGGGCGGCGGCTTTGGCCGCGTCGCGCGCGCGCTCGGCGTCGGACCGGGGGTCGACTTCCACGTCAACGTCCCCCGCCAATGCGGCATCGACCATGAACTCGATGCCGTCGTCCAAGAGCAGGTCGTGGGCCGCGCCGGCGGTCGCGCGGTCGCGCGCGCCGGTCGCGAGCGACGCGCGCGCGGCCTGCGCCGCCTCCCACGCCGCCTGCTCCTGCCAGGGGGCGGCGCCAGAGGCGGGCTCGCCGGCAGTGGGGTCGGCGTAGCGCGATGTCAGCACGTCGAACCGTTTCCCCCTGTCGGCCCCCTCGTTGACCGCCGCCGGCACCCTGTACCCGCCGTCGTCCGCGGCCGCCGCCTCGCCCGCGCGCCGCTCCCGGGCCAGCGCGAGCACGGTGCGCTTGTAGTCCAGGTCGCGGCGCTCGTCGGCGGTGAGCGGGGCGTCGCCAAATAGGGCTTCCTCGTCGGCGAGCTCTCCCTCCAGGTCCGCCAACCGGTCCGCCTCCCGCTTGGCCAGGTACGCCCGCCGCGACGCGTCCCTTAACTTGGGCACGAGCGCAGCCCGCCCTTCCTCCGTGTCGGCCGCGCGGCGCGCGTCGAGCGCGGCGCGCTCGGCGGGCGGGAGCCGGTCGGCGGCCAGCTTCTTGGTGCGCGCGTCGTCGCGCGCGCGCAGGCGGTCCTCGAAAGCTGCCTTTTCGGCGGCGTCGGCGAGGCGCGCGCGGTCGGCAAGGGCGGCGGGGTCGTCAGCGTCGGCGTCGGCAGCGTCGTCAGCTTTCGCCGCCTTCTCCTCCTCGGGCGACCGCTTGCGCCGCCGCCCGCGCTCCACCTCGCCCCCTTCCTCCTCCTGACCATCGTCGCCCTTGGCCTTGCGCAGCTTTTTGGCCTTTTTGGGCGCCTTGGCCGTGCGGGCGGGCGCGGCGTCGCCGTCTGAGTCCTCCAGCAGCGCCGTCGACAGCACGGCGTTGCGCCGGGCCAGGGCGGCTTTGGCGGCGTCGTCAGCGGACGGGCCGCCGGCGCGGGCGCCGCGCGCGCGCGGGACGCGCGCGAGGAGGTCGCGCGCAAACGCGGCTGTCGCCGCCCCCTTGGGCAGCCCCTGCTCCGCCAGCGAGGCCGCCAGCGAGGCCGGGCTGCCCGCCTTGCGCGCCAGGGCGATGACAAAGGAGACAACGGCAGCCTCGGCGTAGCCTGGATAGTGGGGAGAGGGGTGAGGAAGAGGGGGGTGGGCCGCCCGCGTCGCCGCCCGCGGCCGCTCCCACCCACCACCACGCCCACTCCTTTCCGCCTACCGACGAGCGCGTATAGCTGGTCCGACACCCAGAGCTCGAGCGCACGGTCGCCCATCGCGGCGCGGCGCCGCGCGGGGGCGGCGGCCGGCGTGCGCGAGGCCGGGGCGGGGCGTGGGACCGCTGCCAGCGAGCGCCCGCCGAGCGGGCGGCGGCGCGGCGCGGCGCCGGAAGAAGGGTGTGATGCGTCGGCGTCGTCGCCGGCGCACACACCCGCTCCAGCTCCTTTCGCCGCGCCGCCAGCGGGCGACGCGACGCGCGCCGCCTTCTGCTCCAGGCACGGCATCGCGCCCGACTAGTGGCGGGGGTCGGCGAGCGCCAAGCGTCGCATGGCGTCGCCCAGCGCGCCGGCGCCGCCCGCAGCAGGCCCACCCGACCACGGTGGGCGTGAGGGTGGGTGTGGGAGTGGCGGTCACAGGCGCGAGGCCCACGCAACCTTCCAACGCCTCCCTCCGTCTATCTCAGTCGTCGTCTGGCTGCGCGCGACGGGGGACGCCCCCATCCTCAAGCAGCAAAAAGTCAAGGCAAGATGGTTGGTTGAGGGGGCGGCGGGCGGCTGGCGGGCATCTCGGCGAGCGCGCGGCGCCCACCCTCGCCTCGCCCCCCTCCCCAGGTCGCCTCGACCGACCCTTTCGCCAAGCTCGTCGCCGCCCTGCGGTCCCGCACCGGGTGCGCGTCCCTGTGCGTGTACGTGAAAGAAGCGTTCGTCCCGTCCCTCGACGAGTCGGTCGGCGCGGTCGCCGCCGCGCACGGGGGCGCGGGCGGGGCGACGCTCACGCTCAACTACTCGACGACGCCGGCGTGGGGGTGATGGAGGCGGGGAGGGGGGGAGGAGGGGGGCGTGGTCGAGGTCGAGTTTAGGGTCTACATGGGGGGGACCAGGCTACAGGGCAAAATGAGGGTGTGTGGAGCGACGGCAACGGGAATGTGGTGCACCGGGGCGTGGTTGAGGGCAACGGCGGGGGGATGGGCGGGCAAAATAGGGTGGTTGGGCGTGCGCGCGCGTCGGCGCCCCGGCCGCCAGACCCCGAAGAATGTCGGGGGGCGGCGCCCGGGGCGCGCCAAAACGGGGCGGTCAAAATGGGGGGGGGTGGAGGGGTTGAGGCCGGGACGGCGTCGGGGAAAAAATGGCCTCCCTCTCTACTCAAAACGCGCCCGCGCCGCCGCCGCGGGCGCCGGTCAGGGAGTCGACCCAGGACGTGTCGAAGCCGGGAAAGGGGGCGGTGGGAGGAGGAGGGGCGCAAAAAGCGGCGCCGCGCAGCGGCCACGGAGCGCGGGCCGCGGGCGGGCCCAGGTCGAGGCGGGCGAGCATGGCGGCGACGCGCGGGTCGACGGTGCGGGCCGTGGCGGCAGCAGCCGCGGCCGTCGCAGCCGCCGCCTCTGCAGCCCGCGCGCGCTCGAGCGCGGCGAGCGCGCCGGCGAGCGCGGCCGAGCCGTCGCGGCGCGCGTCGCGCTCCCCACCACCCCCGCGCGACCCGCGGCGGCCGCGGGCCGCGCCGCGGCGGGCGGGCGGCGAGGGCGCGGCGCCGCCGGACGACGAGGGCGGCGACGGGCCCGCGCCGGAGCCGCCGCCGTCGTCGTCGGACGAGGAGGCGGGCAGCGGGGGGGCGGTCGGGGAAGGCGCTCGGCCGCTGGTGGTGGCCAAACCGACCGCGCCCGCGGGGGCGCCGCCCTTGCGGGGCGGCAGGACGGGGCGGTCGCCCGCGGGAGGCGCGCGCGGCGGGCCGTGGGCGAAGAAACAAATCGCGCGGTCGCACGCGGCGCCCGCCCTGCACGGCTGAGTCCTGTACCGGGACGGGTGGAGCCAGGTCTCAAAGACGCCGTGCGCGTGCGGGCAGGCGTCGCCGCGGCGGCTGAGAGAAAAAGATGAGAGGGGTGGGCGTCGCCAGCCAAGCGCGGCCCTCCTCCCCCCCTCCCCTCTTCCCAACTCTCACCAAGTCCCACGGCGAAAGTCGGGGCAGGGTGCGCCCGAGTAGGGGATGGCGCGCGGGTCGCGGCGCGCGGCTTTTTCGCCGGGGTGGGCGTACGGGCAGTGCGACGCGACCGCGCACGCGGGGTCGGGGCACGGCGCGACCTGGGACGGAGGACGGGGTGGCGGCGCGTTGGCCGACGCTCTCGGCGGTCGTGGTGGGCGCGGGAGAGATATCGGGGCGGGACGCGTGGCGCCGCAAGCGCCCGCCGCGAGCGCCGCGGCCGTGCGCGCTTCCAACCCTCCTCTTGTAGCCACACCTTGAAGCTGTACATCCGAAAGTCGTCCGTGGCATATTTGGGGTCGCGAATGAGGGCGTGCGCAGGAACGGGCGCCTGCGAAGGGGGGCGCGTGCGTGGTAAGTGCCGCGCCGCGCGCTCCGCGGCCGCCTCCCGCCGCCCCCAGGCAAGCGCACGCATGCCCGCATGCCGACCGCGGGCGCGCGTCCCCGCATGCGCGCACCTCGCCCGCCGCGTCGACGCTCGCGGCAAAGAGGTCGCCGAGCGGCATGGTGCGGGCGCGCCCCGGGGCCGGCCGGGGCGGCGCTGGGGGGGGGGGGGGGGGGGGGGGGGGGGGCCGCGGGGGGGGGGGCGGGGGGGGGGGGGGGGGGGGGGGGGGGGGGGGGGGGGGCGGCCGCGCGGGGCGGAGCCTGGGGTGTGGGAGGTCGGCGCGCGCGCAATAAAATCTCGGCTCGCGTGCGTCCCGCGCGGCTCTCTGGGCTCTCCCGTCTCTGGGCTACGCGAAGCAAAATACAGTCAAGACCCCGCAACGCCAGCGCCACAACTGCCGACCCCGCGCCCCGCGGCCGCGCCGCCCGAGCCAGCAAGCAGGGCGGCGAGCCCCGCGGCGCCCACGCACGCGGCGACGCGGCGCGCGCGGGAAGCGCGCACGCCGTCCAGCACAAACAAGGAAGCCAAGGCCCCGCCCGCGACTCCTCCCGCGTGCGACCAGTGGGAGACGCCCGCCGGCGCCAGAGCGGCGGCGGCCGCGAGCGCGGCGGCGAGCGCGGCGAGCGCGGCCCAAGTCAGCACGGGGCGCGCCAGCCGCGTCCTGTGCACCGCCGCCGCGACGCACGCCATGCCCAGCAACCCAAACAGGCCGCCCGACGAGCCGACGACGGCGGCGCAGCCCCGCTCGCCGGCCGCCGACGCGAGGCCGCCCGCGCCCGCGGCGGCGGTCCACGCGGCGGCAACGCGGAGCGGGTTGTGGGCGCGCTCCAACGGGATGCCCACGATGAGGGTCAGGGCGGCGTTGGGGAGGAGGTGGGCGGCCGACACGTGGAGGAGCCACGACGCCGGCAGCCGCCACCCGCCGACCCCTCCCGGCAGGCGCGCCCCCCACGATACAAGGTAGGCCGTGTCAAATGTCCACGCGGGCGCGCCGTAGCACCAGCGCGCGCCGCGGGCCGAGAGCCAGGCCCAGAGGAGGCGCGGCGTCGCCGCGGCCTCGCCCGCCGCGCACGCCGCGTCCGCGTCGTCCCGCGTCGCGCCGTGCACCGGGTAGGCGCCCGCCATGAAGAGAAAGAGGGCGACGGTCGCGGCGGCGAGGAGGGGGGTGGCGAGGGGTGTGTGGCGCGCGCGCGCGACGCCTCCCTCGGCGGCCCTGCCACCCTCCAGCTCCAGCCTCAACCGCGTCAGGAACGAGGGCGGCGTCGACGCCGGCGGCAACGCGGCGGCGGCGGCGACGACATCGATCGTGGCCCGCCCCCGCCCGCCCTTGCCGCCGCCGCCCGCCTCCAGGTCGTGGGGGGGGCCGGCGCCCGCGCCAGACGCGCGCCGGTCGGTCAATTGGTCGACCGAGTGGGATGAAAGGGGTCTGAGAAAGGGGGAAGAGGGGGTGTCGGGCGCCGGCCTCGGGCGCTGGCGGCATGCCGGCTCGCTTGGGAAGCAGCGGCCGCCGTCGCGTTCCCAAGCACCCGCAGTCGACATCCTCAATCTCACACACCCCATCGAGGTGGCGATGGGAATTGGAGCCTCCCCCAATTGGCGACCGCCATGCCGCACACCGGGCATGGGCGCCGGCGCAGCCCCGGGTCCCTCTCCCTCTCTCTCCACCTCCCACGCACCCATCGCCGACACCATGATCGCCCACCACCTGGGGCCAGGGCAGGACGGGTCGGGGAAGGGGGGACGAGGGCGGCGCCATGTGAGCGAGCTAGCCGCGGCTGCCGCCCAGGCGCGCCCCGCGTGCGGCGGCAGCGGCGGCGAGGGCGCAGCTCGCGTGACGGGAGGTGTGTGTGTGCGGGCCACGAGGCGAGCCTGCACTCTCTCAACACGCGCCGCCGCCCGAAAAAAAGAGTCGCTCCGAGTTGGCCCACGCCGCGGCCGCCACCTCCCCCACGCCCACCCCGCGCACGCTCGCTATCACGGCCGCCACGTCGGCCACGGCGGCCGGTTCGTTGCGCCCCTTGACGCGGGCGCCGGGCGCCCACTTTTTGGCGTCGACCGCTTTTGCCTGCGCCGGCGCGTGCGCCGCCGACGCGTGCGCCGGTCGCAGCCCGCACCAGGGCGCGTCAGATTCGAGGAGGAGGCGGTCCAGGGGGATGGTGGCGGCGACGGAGAGGTTGGTCGCCGTGCGCAGGGAGCACCCGTTGACGCCGACGTCCAAGCGTTGCGGCAGCGCCAGCACGCGCGCGAGCGACGCCGCGGACCCGTCGAACGAGTGTACGACGCCGCCACGCGGAAGGGGTGGCGCGGATGCGAGGGCGGCGCACAGGGCGTCGAGCGCGGGGGCGCCGCCGTCCGCCGCTGGCTCGTCTGCCTCCCTCAAATGCAGGAAGAGGGGCAGCCCCAGGTCGGCCGCCAGCGCCAGCTGCATGGCGAGCGCCGCGGCCTGCGTGGGCGCGTCGCAAAAGGCGAGGCGCGCGAAGTCGACGCCGGCCTCGCCGACCGCGACACACTTCCCCGCTCGCACTCCCTCCTCGGCCACCTCCCGCAGCTCGGCCAGGGCGGCATCAGGGTCGCAGGCGGCCGCCAGGGTGGCTGCGCGGGTGGGGTGCACGCCCGCGGTGCAGAAGAGGCGGTCTGAGAAAGAGGGACAGGGAGAGGGGGGTCGGGGAGCCGGTGCGGCGCCCGCGCCTCCACCTCCTCCCCGCTCCAATGCTCACCATCCGTCCGCGCCAGCGCTAGGGCGGCGCGGGACTCGGCGGCGGAGCCAGCGGTCACTATGACGCGCGACACGCCGGCGGCCGCCGCGCGGTCGAGCACAGCGTTCAGGTCGGCTGCATGCATGCGCTTGCCCCGGTACTCGCCCGCAAACATGGGGTCGGTCAGGTTGGCGCCGACGTCTGCAGGGACAGAGGAACATGGGTTTGGCGAGGGAACCGGCGCGGCGGCGGCGGTCGGCGCCCGACCGGCGCCGACCCCATCGCCTTCCCTTTCGCACCTGTGTACCGCGCCGCGGCCGCCATGGCGCGAGAGCGGGCGCGGGGCGAGCCGCCGGCGCTGAGGGCGCGGGCGGCGGCGGCCCGCATGCGCCGCGGGTGCGAGACTGAGCGCGGTTTGCCGCCTGCCTTTGAGCTACAGGACCACGCACACCCAACTGGAGCTCCACCGCCCACGCCATCGCTCCCATCGCCGCACACCGCCCCCCCCCCCCCCCTCACCCGTCGAACCTAGTACCGCGTCGGCGGCGGCACGAACGACGCTACAATGGCCCGCGCCCCCTCTCCGTACGCCCCCCCCGCGTCCGCGTCGACGGTGGCGGTCAGGGTAAACATGCGGTTGTGCACACCGTTGAATGAAAGGGCGACGGCGGAGAAGCAGTGCTTGAGGGCGCCGTCGTTGGGCCGGGTGACGTCGTAATCGATCAGGTAGACTTTCTGCCCGTCCCGCACATCTTGACGGGCGTTGATGAGCGTCGCGGCGGTGGCGCCGGGGCCGGAGAACGAGCGGTCCATCGATGCGACCAAGTTTTCGCCAAACGCGGTCGCGTCGCCGAACGAGCCGAGGGACGTGAAGTCGGCCGACGCAAAGGCGGTGACGAGGGCGGCGCTGGCCACGTCGGGCGACGCGGCGGCGGAAGGGAACCAGACGATGGGCCGCGCGGCGGGGCGCGACCGGCCGTCGGGGCGGTCGGCGGGGGCTTCCACCCAGCCGTCGGGGATGGTGACGTGGTAGGGGTCTGGGGTCTTGGGGGGCGCGGCCGCTTCGGCGGCGGCCGTGGGGCGGGGGAGGAGGAGGGCGAGCCCGGGCGCGGCGGCGAGCAGGCGCCGGCGCGCCAGGGGGGCGGCCGCCGCCGCGGCGGCCGGGCGGGCCGTCGGCAAGGGCGCGGGCGGGCGCGTGGGGCGCAGCATCGGAGCGGCGGTGTGGCACCGGCGCACTCCGACGCCGAGGCCATGGCCCGCCTCGCCGTCTGCCTCGCGCTCGCGCTCGCGGCCGCGGCCGCGGCCGCGCCTGCATCCCTCCACCGCGTCCCCCTCGCGTCCGTCGGCCTCACGCCCTCGCGCCTCTGCCGCCAGCGCGGCGCGCTCGCCGTGCGCCATGGCGCCCTCGCCGGCGCGCGCGGGGAGGACGTGCCCCTCACCGACTTCATGGACGCCCAGGTGTGCGAGGGAGGGGGTGGGAGGCGGGGAGCGGGCGGGGTCTTGGGCGCCGCGCGCGCCCCGATCCCGCCTCGCTCTCGCCCTCGTCTAGTATTACGGCGTCGTCGGGATCGGCACCCCGCCGCAGCAGTTTGGCGTCATCTTCGACACGGGCTCCTCCAACCTGTGGGTGCCGTCGGAGTCGTGCTCGTGGTGGCAGATTGCGTGCCGGCTGCACTCGCGCTACGACTCGTCCGCCTCGTCCACCTACGCCCGCAACGGCACCCGCTTCGCCATCCGCTACGGGTCCGGCTCCCTGACGGGCTACTTCTCCGCGGACGACCTGGCCGTGGGCGGGCTCACGGTCCGCGCGCAACCCTTCGCGGAAGCGACGCGCATGCCCGGCCTCCAGTGGCTCGCGTCCCGGTTCGACGGCCTGTTCGGGCTCGGCTTTCCCGAGATCGCGGTCGGAGGTGGGCGGAGTTTGGGGTGGGAGGAGGGTCGGCGCCGCCCTCGACCGCGTCCCCGCCCCCCCCCCCCCCCCCCACAGCCCCCCCCCCCCCCGATAGACAAGCAGGCGAACCACCCCCACCCCCGGGCCCACGTGTGGGATTTGGTCGACAGGGCCCCCCC
>Ga0315284_10014493_pt1 | contig 11231 bp, 10 predicted proteins | sample YL17G09_16_MG_FD_203696 | JGI IMG/M metagenome (GOLD analysis project Ga0315284, IMG submission 203696) | Sediment microbial communities from Yellowstone Lake, YNP, Wyoming, USA - YL17G09_16 | ecosystem: Environmental > Aquatic > Freshwater > Lake > Sediment | place: USA: Wyoming | collected...
TGGGAGCGGCGGGCATCCTGGTGGTCGTCCTCTGGGGCCGACCGCTGCTGACGTTGCTCTATCGCCCCGATTACGCCCAGCACGCCAACGTCTTCGTCTGGGTCATGGTCGCCGCCGCCATCAGCTATGTTTTGTCGGTTTTCGGCTATGCTCTGACAAGCCAGAGAGTTCTGCGCTCTCAAGTGCCACTCGTAGGCGCAATGGTGGTGGTGTCAACTCTTGCATGCTACTTTTGCGTGCCAGCCTTCGGGCTGCTCGGTGCCGCAGTAGCTCTAGTGGCTTCCAATCTGGTTGGCACCTTTATTGGGGCGTTCCTTGTAATCAGAGCCGAATCTGCCCCCGTTGGTAGGAGTTTGTAGGATATGGACGTTGAGCAAATAGTAGCGGAGTGCGAACCGTCCGTATCGTTACCCGAACTGGTAAAGGCTCTGAATCTCTTCTATCACGAATTTGAGGCTGAGTGCTACGACCGGACTCATGACGTAATCTGGAAGCACGAGCTTCCCGTCTTCGTGAAGCTGGTTGAGGCTGTTCGAGACAGCCTCAACCTTCCATCGGTGGCTGTTCTCGATTTCGGGTGCGGGACCGGATTCGGCTGCTACCACGTGGTGAAGATCGTAGGCGCTGGCAGAATTAACAGTGTCGTTTGTGTTGATCCGTCACCCGCCATGCTCGCCAAATGCAAGCAGCGCCTGGATGGTGTCTTTGCTGAGGCACGCTACACCAACGATCCCGATGCGTTCCTGGCCTGTCAAGAGTGGTTGGGGCACTTTGACATCGTAGTGACCAATTCAGTCCTCCACCACGTGTATGCCTGGGAAAAGTTGCTTGGCAGACTCGTGGAGCTTCTGAAGCCCGGGGGATTCTACGTGATGGGCCATGAGCCGTCCTCTCGTTTCTATACCAATCCGGAATGCCGAAAACACTATGCTGCGTTTTTGCGCGAGCGCGGTTGGAGGAGGTTCCTAGACGGGCGTAGATGGGTCGCCTTTGCAAGACAGAAGTTCGGTCTCGAGCCTGATTTGCTGCATTCCACGGCGCAGGCTGCTTTAGAGGCCGGGCTCACACAGCGGCTTCTGGATCGCAAGGTTGTAGCCGAGCTAGTGGACTATCACGTACCGCACGTTGTGCGGGGCGCTGCCCGTGCTGAGGGTTTGGATTTCAGGCTCATCGAGAGTCAGATGGCAGGTGTACTAAGCCTGCACGCTGTCGCGACGTACGCGTACACGGGCGGATTTTTGCCTGAGAGTCTGCCGCGTAAGTGGAGACGGATAGCCGAACACCTTGGCAAAGCGTACCCGCTCGATGGGGCTAATTTTTGTGCCCTGTGGAAGAAGGTTGCGTAGGGGCGATTAGATGTGATGATAAAGGTTCTTCAGTTCGTCGGGTGCATGGATTACGGCGGGGTCGAAACCTGGCTAATGCACGTGTGGCGGCACATTGACCGCACGAAGTTTCAGTTCGATTTCTGCTATACCAAGCCGCAGCCGGGGGCTTATGCCCCACAGATTGAAGCCCTGGGTGGAAGAATGGTGGCGTGCCGGTTGAATCAGCGCAACCCTTTCGGCTTCGCTCGTCGCTTCCGGGCTTTGCTTCGCGCAGGCCAGTACAGCGTCGTCCACTCCCACGTTCATCATTTCTCGGGGTTCGTCATACGGCTGGCGCATCGGGCGGGAGTTCCAATGCGCATTGCCCACTCCCACAGCACGAGCGATGGCAAGGGATGCGGACCGTCAAGAATCCTCTACCGCGCTCTGATGAAACACTGGATTCGCAAGTACGCGACGCATGGCTTGGCTGCCTCGGAGGCGGCTGCCGAAACGTTGTTTGGCACGGCTTGGCGGTCAGATGCTCGCTTTCGCATAATGCATTGCGGGATAGACCTGGGACCGCTTCGGCAGGAAGTGTCCCGTGAGGAAGTTCGGCGCGAACTAGGAATTCCGCTCGACGCCCGCGTCGTGGGTCACGTGGGTAGCTTCCGGCCGCCCAAGAACCATGCCTTCCTGTTAGAGATTGCGGCGGAAGTCGTCAAGCTTCGCGCCGAGGTTCGGTTCCTTCTGCTGGGCGACGGCCCGCTGCGGCCGCAGATGGAGGCTATGGCACGCGACCTGGGCATCGAAAAGAACGTCATCTTCGCTGGTGCGCGTTCCGATGTCCCGCGCTTGATGCTTGGGGCCATGGACTTATTCGTATTTCCCTCCCTTTGGGAGGGCCTCGGAATTGTTCTTGTCGAGGCACAGGCGGCTGGGCTTCGGTGCGTCTGTTCAGACGCGGTCCCACCGGAAGCGGCCGTGGTGCCGGACGTAGTGCGGTACGTTCGGTTGTCGGCGGGTGCTGGGGAGTGGGCTGCCGTCGTGCTTCGGACGCTGGAGTACGGACGGCTGAGGGAAGCGGGGGCGCTCGAGGTCATCGCCAAGGGTGATTTCAACGTTCAGAAATCATGCCAGGATCTCATTGGACTATATGGTCAGGTAGCGGGGTGCGGGGTGACCGGTGAAAAAGCCGACGCTTAGGTGGGTGGGAATCCAACTCGGTCTTTGGGTGTATGTGGGCGCTGCTGCCGTGGGCCTTATTTTTTTGTTGAAGGAGGACAGAGCTTCAGCAGTCATAGCCGGTCTCGTTTTCGCCGGCGTTATTCTCTTCTCGAAGTACGTTCTAGGTTTCGGGTTTCTTTCTGCGCCAATGCTTTATTTCGCGGGGCTAGGCCTGTTTCACCTAGGGTTAGTAGTCCCCTGGGCGCTAGGTCTCTACGATACGAGCGAGGTCTGGTGGTTCCGGCGTGAGGAACTAGGCCCGCCACTCGGTTTGGTCACGCTTGCGTTCCTGGGGCTTCAGCTTGGCGCGATCGTCGGTATGAGGCGCCGCATCGTTGGCGGAGGTAAGCAGAATGCGACATGGGCGAAGCACCTCCAGGACGGCCCGTTATTCTGGGGCGGTCTGATATTGCTCGCAGTTGGCCTCATCGCGTACTCGGCCGGTATGCAGCGGGTGTTCGGGTGGGGCTTCTTTAGCCTTACTTACTCAGAGCTCCTCCCCATATTGGGAGAGGCGGATACGCGGTTGATTTATTTCGGGGTGTTGGTTCTTCCGATTGGAATATATCTAGCAATGGCTGGCGCGTCTCCGACGCGGCTCAAACTCGTGTTACTCTTTGTTGGCATCTGGGGGATGTGGCAACTGTTTGCGGGCGTACGAAATAGGGCCTTCATCGTGGGCCTTACGGCCCTTTACCTTTTGGCGAAAAAGGGGGTGCGACTACCTCGAGTTTCCTACCCGGTCATGATTGCTTTGGCGCTCCTGATTTTCCCAGCCGTGAAAATCATGCGTAGCGAAGTGGCGTCACGCAGGTTGCAGTTGCAGGTTCTTACTCTTCGAGATCTGAATCCCCTCAACGGAATTGCTGAAATGGGGGGCAGCATTTGGCCGCTTGTTGGGACTTGCCGACTCGCGGACGCGGGGGGACTGCGACACGGTCGGACTTACATTTACACGCTGAGTAAGGTCATTCCAGGGTTATCGTCGTTTCTTTACTCCGATGAGGAGTTGTCTTCGGCTAGCTTTGAATTACTGCCAAGCGGATGGTTCGTGACTACCACCCAGCCGGCGGCAGCCAGATTGAACCTTGGGCCGGCCTTTTCAGCAGTGGCAGAGGCCTATTTGAATTTTGGGTTCCCGGGGGTGGGTGTAATTTTCTTTGCGTTGGGTTATTTCCTCGTCAACTTGGAGCAAATGAGATTGAAGAACCCCTATGTGCTGGCTGCGCAGGCCACGATTCTCGGTCCACTGCTATGGAGCGTCAGAAGCGACTCCTATGTTCTTGGCCGTCCTATTGTGTGGGGCCTTGCTTACATCCTCGTGGTTTGGCTTGTGTTTGTCAGAAGCCGGCGTGGGGCACCTATGGTGGCTGGTAGCCGAGCCAGCTCGCGAGGGCCAGGGCTAGGGCCCGCCCGCTCCGCTCTGCCCGGGCAGGCGACTTGTGGTCGGAGCGGGTCGAGTACGGTGCCAGCGCAGTCGGACTGAAAGCGCGCAAGGCCAGTTTTGGTGACAGTGGAGCGAAATTTTCGCCGTCATGCGAGAGGCTGGGTATGCCCAGCCGGGAAGGCCGCGTGTTGTCCCCGGCACCACCTGGCCAGCGCTTCGGCGCACAGGCCTGGTCTTCCTAGTGTGGAGCGCGGTGCAGGCAGGGGCAACGGATAAATCCATGCGCCTCCTGGTTGCCATCGAGCACCATTTCCTGCGTGACGCTGCGGGCCACGTGTACCCGGCGCCGCCGGCTGTGGTGGAGTACAACTTCTGGCAGAGATACCTGGAAGTCTTCGAGGAAGTTGTGGTCTTGGCGCGCGTCAGACGCGTGCGCCAGGAGATGGCTGTGTCGAGCCGCGCTGACGGGCCCGGGGTTACCTTTCACGATCTTCCAGACTATTTGGGTCCATGGCAGTATCTGCGCTGTCTGCCAGCTTTGCGCCGGCGCGTGCGTGAGGCAGTGGAATCTTCGGATGCATTTATCCTCAGGGTTCCGGGAGCCATCAGCCAGCTTGCTTGGCGGGCGATTCGGAAGAGGCAGGCCCCTTTTGCGGTCGAAGTTGTGGGTGACCCATGGGACGCGCTTTCGCCGGGCGCGGTCCGGACGATCCTGCGGCCGGCAATACGACGTCTCTGGTCAGGAAACCTGCGCCGAATGTGCCGTGAAGCCTCGGCTGCTTCCTACGTCACGCGCGAGGCCCTCCAGCGGAGGTACCCGCCTGGATCTTACACTTGGACTACGCACTTTTCGAGTATTGAATTGAAGAATGGACTCGCGGCCGACTCGCAGATTGAGGAACGGATTCATCGCCTTAGTTTGCTATCAAAGGGGCCAAACCTACGGGAGTACCCGTTCAGGATCGGCTTTGTCGGCACGTTTCACCAATTGTACAAGGCGCCTGACGTTCTGCTTCGGGCTATCGCAAGTTGCCGGGCCGAGTTTCCCATGCTGGAAGTTGCATTGGCGGGCGATGGAACGTACTTGGAGCCGATGAAGCAGCTTGCCAGGCGCTTGGGCTTGGCCGGGCACGCCCGTTTCGTCGGCGCCCTGCCGCCAGCGGAGGCGGTGTACCGTTTTCTTGATGAGACAGACCTGTTCGTCCTTCCCTCGCGGCCGGAGGGGCTGCCCCGCGCCATGATCGAAGCTATGGCACGAGGCTGTCCGTGTATCGGCTCGACGGTGGGTGGAATCCCGGAATTGCTCCCTGCGGAAGACTTGGTTCCGCCGGGCGACGTTGACGCGCTCGCTCGAAAGATCGTCGAAGTTCTTTCTGATCCTCAACGTATGCAGCGCATGGCCACGCGAAATTGGAAGGCCGCGACGGAGTACTTGCCTGAGGTTCTTGACGAGCGGCGACGAGTGTTTTACAGGAAAACCCGGGAACTTGCCGAACAGTCCGGTCGGCTGGCTCGGCAATCCTCGTAAGAGCGGAGAGGAATCCGGGATTAGGTGGAGGCGGAGGAAGCGAAATTGAAGGTCCTTCACTTGGTCAAGACCTCTGTTGGAGCCACGTGGGCGTTCAGGCAGATGCGGGAATTGTGCGACTCGGCCGAGAGCTTCGCGTCGGCAGTTCTTTCAATCCTGAGGAACCGGGAGTTGGCGGCCCGTCTGTCTGTGAATGGGCGCAAGTTCATTCACGCGCACCATATCTGGGAAAGCAAGACCGACTTGTTGCGTTCATTAGTGAGTTGAGTTGTGAAGAAATTCATAGACTTCATCGCACCCTTAGGAAGCAGAGTGTGTCGAAGGTAGCGGGAAAGCCGATGACTTCCGACCGGATATTAGTAACGGGAGGGACTGGGTTTATAGGACAGCACCTCGTTGATCAGCTGCTCGCTGAAGGCGCTCCTGTACGCGTTCTGACGCGGCGATCACGACCTTTGGCGGAAAACTGGACGAGCGTTGAGATCGCAGTAGGTGACTTGAGGAACGCATCTTCACTGGGAGCTGGTGTTCAAGGGTGCGGCCTTGTCTATCATCTAGCCGGGGAATTGCGTGACCCGGCTCAACTTCAGGCCACCAACATTGAGGGTACGCAGCACCTCCTGACGGCCTGCCAGGCGAGTCCTGTCGAGAGAGTGGTAATTCTAAGCAGCGTGGGCGTGATGGGTCTGCGCAAACCCGGTCCAGCAAGCGAGGAGACTGCTTGCCATCCAAGGAATGCCTATGAAAAGAGTAAATATGCCGCCGAACAACTGGCATTGGCATGGTCGGCCCGAACGGACATTCCGGTTACAGTGCTCCGCCCGACAATTGTGTTTGGGGAAGGCACGCGCGCTTATGGCGATAGCATGCTAAGTGCGATTAAGGCGATTCAATCGGGGCACTTTGCGATCTTTGACGAGAAAGCGATAGCAAACTACGTTTACGTGGGCGACGTCGTGGCCGCCTGCCGTCGCGCGGCGCACGCCCGAGCCACGGGGGTATTCATCGTTTCTGATTCATGTTTGCTCACGGAGTTTGTCGCTGCGGTGGGTGATGCGCTTGGCACTCCTGCCCCTGTGCGGGTTGTTCCGTTGTCCATCGGGTATGCTGTTGCCTTCTGCATGCCAGCCCTCGAGCGCTTGTTGCCCAGTAGTTACCCAAGACTGACCGTTGCGAGAGTGCGGGCTCTCTCAAACCGCACTCGCTATTGCTCGGTTCAAATCGGAAGCGCCCTAAACTGGCATCCGGCTTTTGGATACCGACTCGGTTTGCAGCGGACGGTAAGCTGGTATCGGCAAAGCGGGCTATTAGGGGGAGAGTCGTAGGTGGATAAGAACGGTTCTGGAGGCCGCCGGCTGCGGCTATGCAGGATTGTGACAGTACCGATCACCTTTGCATCGCTGCTGCGCAAGCAGATTGATCACATCCTGGCGGCAGGTATTGACTTGGCCCTCGTTTCCAGTTCGGGTCCGGAGTTGGATGAACTTTGCAGCTCTCTACCAGTACGTTGTTTCGCCATACCGATGGTGCGCAAGACTTCTCCGATGCTCGACCTGCGGGCGCTGCTGGCGCTCACGCGCTACTTTCGACGCGAGCGGTTCGATATCGTCCATTCCTCCACCCCCAAAGCCGGACTGCTGACTGCGCTTGCCGGGAGGGCGGCGCATATTCCAGTTCGCATTCATACATATACGGGACAAGTATGGGTTGAATTGCACGGCCTCATGAGGTGGATGACCCGCGAATCCGACAAGCTAATCGCCCGGTTGAACACGCACTGCTATGCGGACAGCTATTCGCAACGAAACTTCTTGGTGGATGAACGAATCGTGGACGCTCAAAGGATCAGCGTGCTGGGCGAAGGCTCGGTGAGTGGTGTAGATTTGGAACGCTTCAATCCAACCCTGCCAACTTGGAGGCGTGCAGAGACGAGAAAGCGGCTGGGAATAGCGGAAACTTCAGTGGTCATCATTTTCGTGGGGCGTGTCACAAGAGACAAAGGTGTCACGGAGCTGATCGAAGCTTTTCGGACGCTGCAACAGCGTTACAAGGACATTGATTTGGTCTTGGCTGGTCCGTACGAGTCAATACGGGATACTCTGCCGACTGGGTCACTTAAGGAACTGTCAACTAACACCCATATTCATTCTGTCGGGTTTGCATCCCGTCCTGAGGAATATCTAGCCATAGCTGACGTCTTTTGCCTGCCGAGTTATCGTGAAGGTTTCGGTTCTGTGGTCATCGAAGCAGGAGCGATGAATTTACCATCCGTTGCGACGCGCGTGACCGGGCTGGTAGACTCGGTCGTGGACGGTGAGACGGCTATTCTGGTGCCGCCCAAGGACGCGATAGCCCTAGCTCGTGCGTTGAAGGAAATGATTGAGTCGGCGGACTTGCGCCACCAGATGGGACGGGCTGCTCGCCAGTGGGTCGTACAGCACTTCGACGCCGCGGTTATCAATCGGGCCGTGGTCGATGAGTATTTCCGACTGGCGCAGGTCAATTGAGACTATGAAGATTCTAAAACGACTGTTTGATCTGACGTCCTCACTTGCTTTGCTGATCCTCCTGTCGCCACTGCTGGCCGGTATTGCCGCTCTCGCGCGTTTGTTACTTGGTTCGCCTGTGTTTGTTCGCCAGTTGAGGCCAGGCCTGCATGGTCGGCCTTTTACCTTGCTGAAATTCCGTACGATGACGGAGGCCCGTGACCCGGTAGGGAACCTCTTACCGGACGAGCAACGTCTGACGCGCCTAGGGCGTTTCTTGCGACGCACCAGCTTGGATGAACTACCGGAGTTGATTAACGTTTTGAAAGGGGAAATGAGTCTGGTGGGGCCCAGGCCCCTGTTGATGCGATATCTGGATCGCTACACGCCGGAGCAGGCGCGGCGTCACGAGGTGAAGCCGGGGATAACGGGTTGGGCGCAAATCAATGGCAGGAACGCCCTGACGTGGGAAGAGAAGTTCAAGCTGGATGTCTGGTACGTGGACCACCGAAGTTTTTGGCTGGACGCTAAAATCCTCCTCCTCACTCTGTGGAAGGTCTTGCAGCGGGAGGGAATCAACCAGCCTGGACATGCGACTATGGAAGAATTTAGGGGTTGAAACCACATCGATTGGATGAACGACCAAGGTTTTGAGGACGTCCTGGCTGGGTTTTTCGGATTATTGTGCAGAAGTGCCTGCACGAGGGGACTGTCTAAGTTGGGAAGTTTCTCTATTGCAGCACAGAAATTAGAAGGAGAAGGTACGATGGCTAGCCGCTATGTGGATTGCAAAACCTGCGGAGAGTCTTTCCCTATTAATTCTCCCGCTGGTCTATAGTGGGACCTCGAGGGGGCAGCAATAGACCGAAGAGAGTGCCCAAGCTGCCACGCCTTGCACGTTTACACGGAAGACGAGTATTGGACCCGATCCAATCAAGGGGAGACTAAACAATGCAGAAAGTCGTAATCCTAGGGGCGGGTGGTCTCGCGCGTGAAACGGCACTCGTCTTCGACCACTGCAACCAAGTCAATCCTAAATGGGAACTCCTCGGGTACATTGATGAAAATCCTGATCATCACGGGAAAGTGCTGAGCGGCAGACCTGTGCTAGGCGACTTCAAGTGGTTTGAACAGGTTGACCGGAGTTCACTGCGGGTGATTACGGCTGTGGGATCTCCAGTGGTGAGGAAGAAGCTCGTGAACCGGGCGGAGGAAAAGGGACTCGCGTTTTGTTCAGTGGTCCACCCGAACGTGATAATGTCACGGTTTATTGAAATGGGAGAAGGGGTAGTCATCACAGCGGGGAACATACTGACCGTCGACATTCGTCTGGGGAATCACGTGTTCCTCAACTTGGACTGCACGGTTGGACACGACACAATAATTGAGGCGTATTGTAACGTGGCTCCCGGGGCACATATCTCTGGCAACGTTTATATGGGTGAAGGAGTTGATTTGGGTACCGGCGCCGTTGTCCTGCAGGGCAAGCGAATCGGGGCGTGGTCCATCATCGGGGCCGGGGCGGTCGTAACCACTGACGTGCCAGAGCGCGTGACTGCTGTTGGAATGCCCGCCCGCGTTATCAAGTCTCACCCCCCTGCCGAGTAAGATCGTCGGGGTACAAGCTCCAACCGCCTGGGTCATGGTGCGGGGGGCGTCGTCATTTGCGACCTGATGCCGGCAGTGCTGGCCGTCGGCGTGCCGGCCAGCCCGACGAAGAATACGAAGAAGACGGAGTCGCCATGAACGAGATCGTTCCTATGTCATCTCCGGATCTGAACGAGGAAGACATACAGGCTGTTGTCGAGGTCCTTCGGTCAGGGCGTCTGGCCCTCGGTCCCAAGGCGGAAGAGTTTGAGCGCCTGGTGGCCGACTATGTGGGCTGCAAGCACGCCGTGGCGGTCAATTCCGGGACTGGGGCGTTGCATCTGATCGTCCGGGCCCTCGGCCTCGGGCCGGGGGACGAGGTGCTGGTCCCTTCTTTTACCTTTGCCGCGAGCGCCAATGCCTTTCTGTATGAAGGGTGCACCCCGGTTTTCGTTGACATCGAGCCCGAAACGAAAAACCTGGACCCGGCGGACCTCGAGCGGAAGATTACCCCTCGGTCCAAAGCCGTGATGGTCGTGGATGTTTTTGGCCATCCGGCCGAATGGGACGAAATCCTGCGCGTCGCGCAGAAGCACGGCCTGAGAGTGATCGATGATTCCTGTGAGGCCATCGGCGCGGAGTACAAGAACGTCAAAGTCGGACAGTTCGGAGATGCCGCAGCTTTCTCCTTTTATCCCAACAAGCAGATGACGCTGGGCGAAGGCGGAATTATCGTCACTAACGATGAGAAGATAGCCTGCTTGACGCGAAGTTTGAGGAACCAGGGCAGGGGAGAAATGGGATCCTGGCTTGACCATGAGAGGCTGGGATACAATTACCGCCTGGATGAAATGTCGGCCGCAATCGGCGTCTCGCAGTTTCGGCGCCTGGAGGGGTTTCTTGCCAAGCGTGAGCGCGTCGCGAGAATGTATACGGAACGGCTCCAGGGGCTCGAGTGGGTGAAGCCTCCCGTGGTGAGACCTGACGTCCGAATGAGTTGGTGCCTTTACGCGGTGACGCTGGCGGAAGGGCTCAGTCGCCACCCGGTCATGAAATCCATGGAGGCCCAAGGGATTCCGACTCGCGGATATTTTTCTCCGGTTCACCTGCAGCCATACATCCAAGAGCGCTGGGGGACGAAGGAAGGTGATCTTCCGGTGACGGAGACGGTCGGCCGGCGCACCCTGGCCCTGCCTTTTTTCAACAACCTCGCTGAAGCCCAGGTCGAACATGTTGTCGCTGCGCTTACCGAGGCTGTGCGCCAGGTCGCTTAAGCGCGAGACGCGTGAGGTCGAAAGGGCCCGGCCTTGACGGTCCCTGCGAAGTTTAGGATGATGTTCCGGCTGTTCCCCCAAGGATGATCCGGGGACTCACAGCGAAGGGAACTCTTCGAGGAGAATTCGCGCGGGGCCGGACCGAAATACGGCCGGCAAGCACAAGGGGTGGAAGAAGGAGCGGAGTGCGCGGATTCGATCCCTACACGCGTACCAACCAACTGATCGTCGACGGAGGCATTTTCACCCTGTCCTTCGCCGCGGCCTACCTCATCCGCTTTGAAGGAATACCCTCCTGGGCGTTCACGAAGCAATTCCTCCTCTGGCTTCCTTACCTGCTGGCCATTCGGCTGCTCGTCAACTGGAGATTCGGAATCTATCGGTTTATCTGGAGGTATGTATCCCTCACCGATGCCCTGGCGATTGCTCGGGCGC
>Ga0315284_10014494_pt1 | contig 11231 bp, 12 predicted proteins | sample YL17G09_16_MG_FD_203696 | JGI IMG/M metagenome (GOLD analysis project Ga0315284, IMG submission 203696) | Sediment microbial communities from Yellowstone Lake, YNP, Wyoming, USA - YL17G09_16 | ecosystem: Environmental > Aquatic > Freshwater > Lake > Sediment | place: USA: Wyoming | collected...
GGAATACGGGGGTAAAAACAGGAGTTCGAGCTTGGATTTATTAACGTCTAGAAACGGTTCCAACGCTTTAGAATGGTGCGTTCGAGCGTTATCCAAGACCAATAGAATTTTCCCGGCATCCTTATATCTGTCAAGAAGCCCTTCCAAGAAATGCTGAAATTGTTGAGATTTTAACGCGTCAGAAAACGCCACGTGCACTTTTCCTTTAAGTGGGTCAACGGCTCCAGTGAGATGTTGGCGTAAGCGACCGCCATAGGTAAAGATTTCGGGTTGTTGTCCCTTTAACGACCACATGCGAGTGATTGTTGGCGAATACTGAATGCTCGCCTCGTCTTGAAAAAGAACTACGCCATCTTCTCCGAGAGAATCCAGACTTTTTTAAAATCGTTCAAAAATTCTTTCTGTTTCTCAGGATCAGCTTTTGGAAACTTGTATCTCGGACGTTGGAGAGTAAATCCCAATTCATGGAGTAATCTCTGCGCTTGACGCACGCTCAAATCCACAACAAACTTCTGTTTAATGTGTTGTGCCACGCTCTTCCCTTCCCAATTGCTAAACTCAAAACCTAACGCGCGAGGAGGCGTTAACACGTCCGTTTTTAGCGTTTCTTTTTGTTCCTCGGTAAGGGTTGAGGGCCGTCCAGGAGGCGTATTTGGGACGATAGCTTCTAATCCCCCTTCGTTAAATGTATTTATCCAAGTTTGAATCGTTCTTCGGGATTTCTTTATCAGTTCTGCGACTATTGTGCAGTTCATGTATTCGTGCATTAAAAAGAGAGCGTGAAATCGCTCTTTCAGCTTAGATTTCTTTTCTCTTTTGTACAGCTCAACCAATTCGTCGTGATCGGGCGAGCTCCTTGTTATTCGAAGTTTTTCCATGAATCTAAGGGCGAAGAAACGCCTTATTTAAGGGTGTGATATGTAGGTGATACGAAGGAAAAGGACTTAAAGCTTGCGAACTTATTTATGTCGTTATAAATAATATAAAATAATTATAATTGAAAATTATGATCTTAGAATGTAAGATTTGTAATAATTTGTATAAAAATAAAGTATTTAAAATAAAAGAGAAATTTTTTGGTTTTAATAAAAGTTTTGTTTATTTTCAATGTTCAAAATGTAAATGTTTACAAATTCTAGAATTTCCCGAAAAAATTGAAATGTATTATCCATCGAAATATTATAGCTATTCATTAAAATCTTTTATTCCAGAAAATATAATAAAAAGGTTAATTAAAAAATATATTTATAAAAGTCTTTATCTTTATTCTGGAATATTATCGAAATTTTTGTTTTATATTTATCAAAATTCTAATGATTTATTACTTCAAATTTTTTCAATTTTAAAATTAACAAAAAATTCTAGAATCTTAGATGTTGGATGTGGCTCAGGCTCATCTCTTTATTATTTAAAAGAAATTGGTTTTAAATATTTACTAGGTATTGATCCATTTATTAAAAAAGACCTAATTTATAGAAATGGTTTAAGAATTAAAAAAAAAAAAATTGAGAATGTAAGAGGAAAATTTGATATTATTATGTTTAATCATTCCTTTGAGCATATGGCTAATCCATTTGAGGTTTTTAGATGTATTGCAAAATTATTAGAATATAATAGTATTTGTATAATTGTAATTCCAATGATTCCTTGCTTTGCTTGGAATCATTACGGAATAAATTGGGTACAAATCGATGCTCCAAGACATTTCTTCATTCATTCAATTAAAAGTATAAAAATCCTTGCTCAAAAATTTAATTTAAAAATTCTTAAAATTTTATTTAATTCTTCCGAATTCCAATTCTGGGGGAGTGAGCAATATTTGAGAGATATTCCATTAACATCAAGCAAATCATTTTCGATTAATCCACAGAAATCTATTTTCTCTAAAAATGAAATTAAAAACTTTAAAAAAAAGACAAAGAAATTAAATTTTAATAATCAAGGTGATCAAGCAATAATATTTTTAAAAAAAGTAACATAATTACGGAAGCTCCTTTTACTAAATTAAAGTTTTGTGTAATTAAAGGATTTATTTCCAAATAAATTTATGAGATTTCAATAAGTTCCAATAAATTTTTAAACATGATAAGATCAACATTAATATTATTTCTAATACCAAATAATTCTGCATTGTTGTGATGTTTTTTAGATTTACCCAATAAATAAAAATAATCTAAATCAACTATATTACTCAATAAATAATAGCAAGGATTGATAAAGTTGGGCGAAAAAATCTCTATAATTTTAGTTTTTGGTTTACAAAAAACTAAATTTGCAAAACCTGCACCGTGAGGTGATATAATAAATTCAGCATCGTTGAAGATTTTAATTTGATCTATAAACGATAAATCTTCTAAATAAATTTTTGAAAATTTGTATTTATCCAAAACATTTTTAAAAATTTCATTTTCATTTAAAATTTTGCGACCAGAGGCTTTATTTCTTGATATATAAATATATTTTGAGTATTTTGTATTTGATTTACGTATTCTGTTGAGATGTGGTAAGAAGCTTTCTCTTAAATAATCACAAGCCCATTTTGGCATTTGACCTGGGTCATTATTAACTAAAGAGGGTACAATTAACCTCGATGATTCTAAATATAAGTTATTAGAACTAGGTATAATCTTTTTTAAATCAATATTTAATAATTTTAGAGATTCATTTTGAAATGGTTTATTTTGATAATTGATTAAATATTTGTCCACCCTTAAATTCGATTTGTTTAATAAATGTATTCTTGGTAAAACATTAATAATCCAATGAAAATAAAAATTACCTCCATCTGTTGCGAGGGCAGCTACCACTTTATTAGTTCTTATTATTTCAGGAAATCTTATCTTTCTAAAAATTTTATGTCCATATGGTAAAGAACCTAACTGGATAGAAACATCATCTAATAAAGTTCCATCTGGAGTGATTATTGCTCCATTTTCTCCATAAACACGACCATTTTTTATACCTATTACAAAAGTAGAACTCATTTTACTTTTATATTCCTTACGAAAGTTCCAATGTATTTCTTTATCTATTGTTTTAGGGAGTTTCCTTTTAATAACAGTTGCAGGATGTATTTCTATGATGTCAAAATCGTTTTTACTAAGCGTTTTTTCAAGCCAAATTTTAGCTTTAGAATATCTAAAAGGAATCTTGTTTGATTTATTAAATAAAGGAAAAATTTTAAAAAGAAAGTTCTTAATTAAATAGTCACAATGAGAAATAAGGTTTAATCCCTTGACATAATATTTTGTTAAAAAATTAAGTCGCGCTTCTGCTAATATTATATTTTGAATTATTTTTATTGTTTTCATTTGTGAATTGTTTTATAATTATTAATATTTTATTATTAAAGATGTTTAATTAAAATAATTATCGCATTTAGAATTAAGCGATGCTAAAAAACCTTTTAAACCTTACTTAAAAATCTTTCTTGTCCAACGATGTGCTATGTAAAGCTCACCAATTCATTCAAGAGGAGTTCTTTCGGAACTTCACGAGGTGTTAGTCCGTTCTACATCATGGTGGGTGTTTAAGAGATTATGATAATAAGTAGCGGACTCATCTTGATGTTCTACATAACGGTGCTCTTAAGATTGCTTTACTTGCAGAAGATTTGTATTTCATATAGGACCATTCAACTTTTCATTTTTCTTGCAATAATCAAACAACATTTGCCGAATAAGTGGAATTTTTCCCGAAGAAATATGTGATCATATAAGGGAAATTCTATTGCGGCAATATAATCAACTATAAACCCCGATTTTTCAATGATTTTTTTCCATCCATACGAAGAATGAGAGTGTAAGTGTGTTGGTGATCGTCCAAGTAAAATAAGTAATTTTTCGAATATTCCAGGACCAGTGAATATAAATGTTCCATCTTCCTTAAGATGCGCATATATCGCACTAAGACCTTCTGACATTTTGCATAATGGAATATGTTCAAAGACATCTAAGGCTGTAATAAAATCAAATTTCATTGCTGATGGGATTTTAGTCAAATTTGTTATATCATCTAATAAAATATTCACATTAGAATCGTGAAGGAACATTTGACGACAGATTTCCACTGAATCTTCATCAGAATCAATTCCATATATTACATCAAATCTTTCCCTTTCTTGTTGAATTAGCTCTCCAGTACCAATACCAATATCTAAAAGCGCATATCCACCCAATATATATGAACTCACTTTTTTTAACTTTTTAAATTGTAAGTTTGTTGGATCTTTATATTGTTTATGCAAAGAATCGTAATTTACTTTACGAGGCTTAACATTAGATCTATTCCTTTTCATTGATAAATCATAATAGAAAATATATAATCATAATTAAAGATTTGTTAGGTAATATTACAAAGGAATAATTATTTATTAAATTTACAGCTCAATATCGAAATTTGATAACCCAACCAATTTTTTTTATCTTTCACTTAAGTAATTCGATATACTCGTTCTATATACTACATTTCTTTCTTAGACTATCTGAAAAATATAAAGATCAAATGGATATTATTTATAAAAATCAATTATTTTATTTTTTTTTATTTGAGTTTACAAGTTTATTATGATCGATTTTGAAGAACTCTTAAATATTCGTGTTCGAAGACAAAAAATTTTGGGAAATGGCTTAACCTCAAATAATGTTCTCTGCGCATGGCTATCATGTAGCTGACATTACCCTTTGCAATTCGACCATGAAGAGCTTTTTTTTCCCTAATCAAACCTTTTTCTAGCGGGCTATTTGTCTTAAACGCGGCGGGAAACGAGCAATATTGAAAAAATCCAGATAAGTACGAATACTCTAATTAGTGCCATTCGCCCAAAATATCAATTTTTGATGTTGCTTTGTTAGCTAAGAACGATGTGCAATTCTCTAATAACATGAAAGCGGGATCGAGTTCTAATTCGTTTATATCACATATTAAACCGTAAGAATAAGAAATAAGCAAATCTTTGGGTAATTTTATAAAAGAAGGAAGAATTATAAATATTTTCAATGCCTTTCGTTTATAAAATGGTTCTACCCGCTTTTTTTTATTCCATTCTCTTATTATTGTTGAGCCTTTGCTCGTAAATACCCGATCTTTATCGGACTTTGCGAAATCACTATTAAAAGCAGTAAGAAAAATTGGATCGCAGCAATATTCGCTCAGAAGGTACTTAGGCGATGATGCACTATTATTTCGCATGATTGGAAGAAAAAAGAAAAAATACGACCCTATGTGGCGTTCTTTCGAAGTTCAAACCGAAAAAGGAGCGCGATTTTCGATAGGAGAAATCCAACTGTATTGTCCCAAATGCAGAAGCCCTTTAGTGGGAGGATTTGGAACCCACAAGCGAAAAGACAAGCGCGTGGAAGCGTTTCAATGCAAGAATAAGCATTGTGCGCACTTAAAAAATCATAAGACACCTAAAAAATTCGTTTTAACGACTTCACATCGATTTCAAGAACTAATTACTGGAAAACTTCAAGATTTTTACGAAGATTTGATGATAGACGGTGCGAGACAGAATACGCTCGCAAAAAAGTACGGAATCTCGGAAGCGCAAGTGTCGGCTCTTCGGTCCGAACTCGAGAAAGCTATTGACGCGCTCCACGGATTAGATTCGCTGGTGATGGAGCTGCAACCCGACTGTGCCGTTGCCATCGACGAAACCTTTTTAAAAATCGAAGGCACCTCCATTTACGTAATTCTCGCCATCGGCTACAAATCCCGCAAAACGCTAGGCGTTAAAGTTTCAAAGAATCGCTCCGAAGAAGATATTCGCGCGGTGTTCGACGAAGCAGATAAAAACACTGCCCACGGAATCACTACGTTGACTTCTGACGCCTTAAACGCAACGCAATCGATGCGAAGAATTTGGGCAGAGAATTCACTCACATCATCCATCTTCACAAAAAACCCTATACGAAGGCTGTAATCAAGCATTACCGCTGCGAAGATAACGAAAGGATTACGACGACGATCGGCGTGCCTACTTGACTTTTTTAAAAAGTGCGGAAAACGATGTTTTAGATGCCAAGAAACGAGAACGGATTTAACGCCGAAAGTTAAGAAAATCCACGAGAGACCGAAAGATTCGACAACGAAAAAAAAGAGGAATAAACCTAAAAAGATGTCTGAACCGAAAAAGAAGCGAGGACGCAAAAGACTTTGCGCAGTGTTTACGAAAGGAAAGATGTGCTATGCCATCGTAGACCCTTATCGGCAAACAGTAAAAATAAGAAAATATTTGCCCAGCGCAGTTGCCGCCGCGCTGAACGCGACATTATGTGTGTACGGCTTAATGTCAATTCAAAATAATTTAGCAGAAAATATAAATTCTTTCGTACGCGTTGTAATGCGATTAACAGGCCCAAAGACCGTCGAATTCACGGAACAACGCGTTTGAGCCACCTTAAAACTAAGAAACCATCCCGAGCTTTTGAAAGGACTACTAATTAATAGAAGAATGAGAAGGAATTTCCTATTGAACAACCTAAAACTCATGGACTGTGCCAAACTAATAGAAGCGGGGATTATAACGTAAGAAAAGAAAAAAAGGGGTTAATTTATAATTCTTCATTCATCTATAAAATTAACCTAATCTTTAAATAATAATCTTTAATTAATAATTATCAATATCTTTACAAGCAAAAGAAAAAAAAGAAAAACTATAAGGTGGAATTGAGGTGCTTGATTTTCCAGATATACAGATTGAAACGTCAACATATTGCAATAGTAATTGTATAATGTATCCGATATCTTCTATGAAAAGAGAAAGAAGATTCATGGATATTGAATTATATAAAAAGATAATAGATGATTTACCGTTTACATTCGATAAATATATATCTCCTTTTTTGAATGGTGAACCATTATTGAATCCAAAAATATTGGAATATCTCGAATACACAAGAAACAAGTTACCAAACGCAAAGATAAGATTATTTACGAACGGTTCTTTGATAGATAAATTTCAGGAAGGAATATTGAAAGATGACTTGTTGGATAATATATTTTTTAGTTTTGATGGTGGTACTAAAGAGGCATACGAAAAAGTTAGGCATGGTTTGTCTTTTGATAAAGTTTCAAGCAACATACACAATTTCATAAAAGCCAGAAATGAGTTGGGAAAAACAAAACCAAGCATTTATATACCCATGGTGGTGATGGATGAGAACAAGAGTTCGATAGACAATTTCAAAAAGGAATTCAGGGATGCTGATGATATTGGATTGCACAAGAAATTTAATTTTGCAATAGGAGAAAAAAAGAAAAGAAGCAAGTTGTGGTATTTTTTAAACAAGCAAAATTTTTGCCAGAGATTCAATAGTGTATTGACGCTACTTGTGGATGGCAAAGTATCGATGTGTTGTTTTGATTATGAGGGAAAGGAAATAATCGGTGATGTCAGTAAAGATAGTATAAAAAATATTTGGAATGGGAAAAGTATGAAAAACAAGGTTGAACTGTTAAAGAAAAGAAAATTTGAGAGTTTGCTTTTGTGTGCCAAATGTAATGCCATAGAACATAATATAATATCTCAACAGGTAATAAAGATAGAACCTATGTTAAGGAAGATTGGCATATTTAATATTGTAAAGGAGATGTGGGTGAAAAGAATAATTCACTAATTATTTTTTTCGTTATGAAATCTTTTTTTTCTTTATTTTTGAGGTCTTCCAATTGTTTGGCTAGCCTCATGAAATATTTTGAATTGGTAATTTAGTTATTGATTTGCTTTTGAGATATCTTCTTAAACATATCTAAATTTTCTTTCATTTCTTCTCTAAATTCATCAGAATCAGTTATATCAAAAAGATTTTTCTTCGTATCTTCAACTACTTTAATCTCCTTTTTACTAGTTTTTAATTGAAACATAAAATCAATAAAAGAATGAAAAAGATCTACTATCTCTAATAAAATAATATGAGTTTTTATCATATCTAGAAATCTTCATAATTATTAATCATTAGATCCAAAATATTTTTATATGGATTCCACTTCTTGAACTGAAGACCATATCCTATAGAAAAATTTGAGTTAAAAAATAAAAATTTTTCACGATAAATATGCCTAACGACTTGTAATCATAATACCATGGAGTTATTACCAAAGAAATTCTAAAGTTATATTCGCGCCCCATAAGACATCTAATTCGCCTCCCATAAGACATCTAATTCGCCTTTCTTAGCTGCTAAATTCGATTCTTTAAATTTAAGTTCTAATAATATCGTTGTAGTTCGTGTAACATAACCCAGTTTAGAAGCAGTCACCTTTAATTCGTAATTTTCAATGTTAATAAAAATTGAACTATTCAAATTACATTTGTACCATCCTATAGTACCGTTTGAAATTAAAGAGCCATTAATAGCTGGAAAATCGATAACAGAGAAAGTAACATTTGCGCCGGCTATACCTAAGTGAGGAATTTGATACACGCTTTCGTAATATACTTCTAAAGTAATATTAGCCTCCCTATAGATATCTAATTCGTCGTTCTTAGCCGTTAAACTCGATTCTTCTTTAAGCTTGAGTTCTAATAATATCGTTGTAATTCGTGTAATAAAACCCGGTTTAGAAGCAGTCACCTTTAATTTGTAACTTCCAATGTTATTAAAAATTGAACTACTCAAATGCTTCAGATCTTATTGCTGATAATAATTATAATCTAAAAATTACAGTAAATCTTAATAAAATCCACGATAGTAAATGGAAAATCTCAAATCCAAAACAATATATAACTTAAATTATGGAGATATGAGCAATTTTACTATTTCTTATCCAGATTGAGACTTTAAATGAAAAAATTCTTTATCAGATAAAAATTTGGATAAATAAAATATTATATCAGATAATTTCCTACTACTAAAAATGAATAAAAAGAACGGTTGATTTGAAAATAATTTTTATTTAATTATCAACCAAAATATATTTAAGAAAAATTAGGACTTTTATTTTGTTTTCATTTGTAAATTTCTTTACTTGCAGAAGATGAGTATTTTTTATGGAAATTATTTATGATAAGAAGTGAGATGTATTTATTTATCAACAAATAAAATTTATATAAAATAGTTTATTATATTTGAATCCTAGAAAATAAATTTTAAATTTTGCAAATCATATGGGAAAAACTATTGAAATTATTATTAGAAAATTAAATTGTATCAAATTCATTGAGTATTTAATCAAATACTTTTTTAGAGATAATATAAGAAAAATTTTCTTAAAACATCCTCCTTACAATAAAATAACACATAACTATCTTTTATCAACAAAAGATCCTATTAGATATACAACTTTAGCTCTTATAATTAATGATATAAAAAAAAATAATATTGAAGGATGCTTAGCTGAAGTTGGTGTCTTTAGAGGATCTACAAGTAATATAATTCATAAAATTATTCCAGAACGAAAACTATATCTTTTTGACACATTTGAAGGTTTTCAGCACATAGATATGGAGGATAAAAGATTTCAAGACACTAGTATAAAATATTTAAAAAAAGCAATAGGAAATTTAAATAATATTATTATAAAGAAGGGTATTTTTCCTGAGACAACTAGGGGAATAGAACACGAAACTTTTTCTTTTGTTTTGATCGATCTTGATAAATACAATCCTACTTTGGATGCATTGAACTTTTTTTATAAACGAATTTCAGTAGGAGGGTATATATTTTTACACGATTATAATAGTCCCGAATCAAATTATGCAGTTCAAAAGGCAGCAAATAAATTTTTAAAAGATAAACCTGAAAAACTAATACCTTTTCCTGATATATGGGGTTCAGTAGTTATACGAAAATTATGATATTGTTAGAAACTAGGGTTTTTTATAAAAGGCTTTGCTCGTAAATACCTGATTTTTTTCGGATTTTTCATAATTCGAATTAAACATTAAAATAATTATTAAAATCAAAAAGAAATAGAAAATATTCGAAAATACCATGAAATATAAAAATTGTTTAGACATAATTAATCCAAAAATAGATTTATAATTAAAACTATTAAAAATTAATAAAATTAAAAAAATTGTACCATTGGTTAATCCGATAAAAAGTATTGTACATAAAATAATAACTTTCAATACTCTTCTGTTTAATTTAATCTTTTTAAAAAAAGATTTTATAATTTTCATTTAATTTCTACTTTTTTTTTAATTTATTTTTAAATTTTTGTCTTTTTTTACCATATGTGTAACTTTTTTAAGATATTTTTTAAGTTTTAAGAATTTATCACTTCTAATTATTATATAACCGACTAATATACTAATTATTGCATAAAACGCTTCAATAATGTTTATTAAATAAAACATGGGAACATCTGGATAGATTTCTTCTAATTCAATTACAATCATTAGTTCAATTTTTTCTCGTTTGAAATTCTCTTTATCGATATATATAATGCAATTCAATACATGTCTTTCCGTAAATCCTTCGTATTCCTTCGTCGAGAATTCGTAGTTATAAATACCCTCTGAAATTTCACTAAATTTATAGTACGCATCTCCTATATACATAACAATTAAGGCTACTTTTACTAAATTAAAGTTTTTGGTAGGATCTTTTAATGTAATCTCAATATTAATATCTTGTCCATTTACTACTTTAATTTCGTATTGATCCAAATTATTAGCACTAAAAGTAACATCAAATGATTTTGGATAGACTTTAATATTAACATCTATTATTTGCGTTAAACACATTGATTTTGTAATAGTAATTTTGGAAAGAAAATCTTCGTATTCTAAATTAGTATTGCTTAATTGAACATTATTTATTATTATTGTATAAATTCCATTTCCATTATCAATAAAAGAATAATTATTGTTTTTAAATAATAAATATACTTTAGCACCAATTATACTTCTATTATTTATGAAATCAACAAGTTCTATTCCAAAATTTAAAGATTCCCCTGAAAATATTGATATTTCATCGTTTTTAAAACAATTTGGTAATTTTATACTAATACTTCTTAAATTTATTTTTAGACTGATTATTATTTCACGTTCTTCAAACGAGAGTGTAAATGCTTTTATTTTTAAATTATAACTTGTTAAATAATCAATAAAAACTGAACTATTCAAATTTAATTTATACCAACCTGCAGTACCATTAAAATTGAGAGTACCGTTTATACGCGGGAAATTAACAACGGAATAATTAACTAAAGCACCTATTATACCTCTGTTTGGATCCGAAGAGATATCTTTATAATATACGTTTAAAGTAAGATTATCT
>Ga0315284_10014495_pt1 | contig 11230 bp, 9 predicted proteins | sample YL17G09_16_MG_FD_203696 | JGI IMG/M metagenome (GOLD analysis project Ga0315284, IMG submission 203696) | Sediment microbial communities from Yellowstone Lake, YNP, Wyoming, USA - YL17G09_16 | ecosystem: Environmental > Aquatic > Freshwater > Lake > Sediment | place: USA: Wyoming | collected...
GCAGCGCCTGCCCCGGTCATGGCAGCTCAGGAGTCATCGGCAAAGGGTGTTTCCACATCCGGTGCTCTCCCGTCAGCTGCCGGCATCGGGTCGCCCGGTTACTCGCAGACAAATGTTCAGGTTGCCGGTGTCGATGAGCCGGATTTCGTCAAGAATGATGCGCGGTATATCTACGTGATCTCCGGCAACACGCTTACGATTGTGGATGCGTACCCGGCAACGTCGGCATCTGTTCTTTCAAAGACCGAACTTGAGGATACACCCCGCGAGATGTTCATCAACGGTGACCGGCTCGTGCTCCTTAAGACCGGCTCTTCAGATATAGAGGTAAGTGGCACACCGCAGGGCACGGATATCGTAGCAAAGGTTGCTATGATGCCCCCGCGTTACCCGTATTACCGCTCTGCACCGGTCACCCATGCCGTCTTCTATGATATCAGTGACCGGGCACACCCGAAAGTCCTTAAAGACTACACCATTGACGGCGATTACGTGAACGCCCGCATGATTGGCAGCACGGTATACCTGCTCTCCCGCGAATCGGTGAACCCGTACAATGACCGGATCATAGTTCCTGCGGTGCGGGAGAATGCAAAGATTGTCTCGACTCCTGATGTCTACTACTTCGACAATCCCGAACGACAATACGACTTTACCACTGTTACTTCGTTCGATGCCAGCAACGGTGCCACAAAGGATGCAAAGACGTACCTCATTGGAAGCGGTAACATCCTCTACGTCTCGCCCGATGCAATGTACGTGAGCTACCAGAAGTACAACAACGTATATCGCCCGATGAGGGGATTCGCGGAACCCGCGCTGGATGTAGTGCAGGGTTCCGTCGGATCAGTTGCCGGCATTGCGCGGGCATCATCACCCGCCCTCGTGGAAGATTTCAACACCATGAGCGACAGTGATAGGCAGGCTGTCATCGCGGAGATGAAGAGCGGGGAGCAGGAATCAATCCGCAAACGCGAGATCGACCAGAGCACTACCATGATCCATAAGATCGGGATCAACAACGGTGCAATCACCTACCTCGCGAAAGGGGAGGTGCCGGGATACCTCAAGAACCAGTTCGCAATGGACGAGTTTGGGGGTAACCTCCGTTTAGCGACAACGTCAGATGTCTGGACGAACCGCGGGCAGTACGAGTACAATAACGTCTTTGTGCTTGACGGAGCAATGAAAACGATCGGGTCGCTCACCCACATCGCCGAACAGGAAAAGATTTACTCGACCCGGTTTATCGGTGACCGGCTCTACATGGTCACATTCAAACGCATCGATCCTTTCTTTGTGATCGATCTCTCGACTCCCTCAAGCCCGAAGATCCTCGGCAAACTCAAGATCCCAGGCTACTCCGATTACCTGCATCCTTATGATAAGAACCATATCATCGGCATCGGCAAGGAAACGGCAGCAAATGAGTGGGGGGGTATCTCGACTAAGGGGCTGAAGCTCGCGCTGTTCGATGTATCTGATGTTGAGCACCCCAAACAGATCGACAAGGTGGAGATCGGCGATTCCGGTACCGACTCTGCCGCACTCTCGGATCACCGGGCATTCCTGTTTGATAAGAACAAAAACCTGCTCGTGATCCCGGCGAGGGTTGTCAAAACGATCGATGTACCGGAGAAGTACAGCGGCAACCAGCAACGGATCTGGTACGGGGCATACGTATTCGGTGTCTCACCGGAGAGGGGCTTTGACCTGCGGGGAACGGTAGAGCACAGCACCAGCGGAGGGTATGCGTGGTACGGATCGCCGTATGAAGTGAGACGCTCGCTCTATATCGGTGATACACTCTACACTCTCTCACAAAAACAGATCCTCGCCAATTCCCTAAGCCGGATCAACACTACGATCGCCACCATCCAGCTGCCCGGGGGAGGGGATGTGCTCTACCCGGAAATGCGAGGAATTTAAAAAAGGAAAATTTTTTTTTATTACGGTTATGCGCATTTCCCATCATCCTGCAATCAGGGTATATGAACCGGGGATATTGATTTGGCTATTCCCATAAAATCCATTATCCCCTGCGCCCCATAGGTATAGGACTTTATTATGCGCATTCCCATACAATCAGTCACGCCGGCAAGCGGACAGGCAGAAATCTGCGGCTGGGTCCATGAGGTGAGAGATCTCGGGGGTCTTGCCTTCTTTTTGATCCGCGACCGTACCGGAATCATCCAGGTGACCATCCCTAAGAAGAGATCTTCAGAGGCTGTGCTTGCCGCTGCAAAACAGGTCTCCCGCGAATCTGTTGTCCGGATCGCAGGGATGGTAAAAGCTATTGACAAGGCACCGGGCGGACGGGAGCTCGTGCCTGATTTGTTCGAGATCATCAGTTTAGCCGACAGCCCACTCCCTCTTGATGTTGTAGAAAAGGTCCCGGCTGATCTTGACACCCGGCTTGACGCCCGTTTCCTGGACGCCCGGAGACCCCGGGTCGCTGCAGTTTTCCAGATCCGCAGCGCTGCAACTTATGCCGTTAATCAGTACCTGCACCAGGAGGGCTTCATCAATATCACCACCCCCAAGATAGTAGCAGCCGCAACGGAGGGAGGGACGGAGCTGTTCCCTATTGCCTACTTTGACAAAGAGGCATTTCTCAACCAGAGCCCGCAGCTATACAAACAGATGATGATGGCGGCGGGATTTGAAAAGGTCTATGAGATCGGGCCAATTTTCAGGGCCGAGGAACACAACACAACCAAGCACCTGAACGAGGCCACATCGATTGATATCGAAGTATCCTATGCAGATCATCTCGAGGTAATGCGCATTCTCGAAGAGCTGATTGTTAAAACCTACGAATATGTCCAAGCGACCTGCAGCGACCAGCTCGCCAACCTTGAAATTGCCGATTTTGTCATTCCAACTGCACCGTTTCCCCGGATTCCCTACCGTGAAGCGATAGAGATTGCACAGAAAAAGATCGAAGATCCGATCAAGTATGGCGATGATATCAGTCCCGCTGCAGAGAGGGCTATTGGAGCAGAAATGGGCGGGCACTACTTCATTGTGGACTGGCCCAGCGAGATCCGCCCCTATTATGCCATGCCATACGAGAACGATCCCACCATCTGCAAGGCATTCGATCTTATGCACCCGAGAATGGAGTTATCGAGCGGGGCGCAACGTGTCCACCAGCATGATCTCCTCGTACAGCAGATCAAAAAGAAAGGACTGAATCCCGAGAGTTTCGAGTTCTACCTGCGCCCGTTCCGGTACGGCATGCCGCCTCACGCAGGATGGGGGCTGGGAACCGATCGGCTGATTATGACGATGCTTGGGTTGTCGAATGTGCGTGAGGCAGTACTATTCCCGCGTGACATGCACCGGCTTGTTCCCTGACCATATACATTTTTTATCACCGCGGTCGATTCGATTGTACGATTAATTACCGGATATCCTATGTTAAAGGACTATTTCATCGACAAAGTTTTGGCGACAACAGTAGTCGGGAGTTACCCCGTAGTGAAAGGGAGTGGCCTGAGAAGTCTCTTTGACCCCCTCCATACCGCAGTCGAAACAGCAGTTGCCGACCAGATCGCAGCAGGTATCGATATCATATCTGACGGTCAGGTCCGAGGTGACATGATCCTGGCATTCGCCTCAAAACTTCCCGGGGTTAAAGGTCAGGAGGTTATTGGCAAAGTGCAGCCCGCATCCGGACCAATAACCGTGGGAGATACGAAGTATGCACTGGCAAAAGCCCCAAAAGTGAAAGGGATCATCACCGGCCCCACTACACTTGCCCACGGTCTCCATATCAGTACCCCAATGTACCGGAACAAGGAGGAACTTGCGCTGGACCTTGCCGCTGCACTGGTTCCTGAGGCAAAAGCACTGGAAGCTGCGGGGATAACCCTGTTGCAGATTGATGAACCGATATTTTCCACAGGTATGGCGGATCTTGCCATCGGGAAACAGGCAATTGAAATCATCACGACAGCGCTGCGGATTCCTACCTGCATGCATGTTTGCGGAAACCTGGGGAATGTCCTTGATGAAATCCTGAAGTTCAACGTGAATGTGCTGGACTTCGAGTTTTCGAATAACCCTGCAAATCTCGATCTCCTCTCCCGCCGTGACCTTGCCGGGCGGATGATTGGGTACGGTTGTGTGGACTCATCGATTGATAAGATCGAAAGCGTTGCCGAGATCAAAAAGCGAATCGAAAAAGGGATTGAGATTTTTGATCCAAGGATCATGCTGCTCGATCCGGACTGCGGTATGCGAATGCGTTCCCGTGAGGCAGCCTACTGGAAATTAAAAAATCTGGCAGATGCTGCAAAGGAAGTCCGGCTTGCATTGTGATTCTTCAAAGTCCCAAAAAAATTTTTTTAAACGACCCGGGATGTGGTTGATGCTTCGATGCCATTATCAGTAATGATAAATGGCAGCAGTCGCCGCGGTGACGCCGCGTCCTTCATCTTATGCACCGCCAGCGTCCGCTCGATCTCAGCCTGATGAATATCTGTCTTGAATTCAATGACAATGTCCGCCGCTCGCATGATCCTGGTCATTTCTATGGGCGCGTGAATCCCCGTGTAGACGACAAACATGATATTTGCACTACGTTTCTTCATGTCTTCACGGGTAAGCCGTAAAAACTTGAGGGCTTCCTCAATCCCGTACTTGATGATGATAGTCGAGAGGGAGTCAACAACAATACGGCCTCCCATCATCTGCGGTATATACATCTCAGGATGAAGCTCAGTGGCGTCGATCATTCCAAGCTCGACATCTCCATCGTTCATCAGATAGGTCCCCTCTTCCCCTTCCACCTTCCAGAACTGTAACGCTGCAAGATCTACACCGGCAAGCGGTGTCCCGTAGACCATGATAATGGTCCCTTCGGGAAATCCACCATCCAGTAAAAGGTTAAGACCTACAATACCGGTAGTACGTTTTTTCTGTTTTACACTATCCGGAATGTCCTGAACGTGACTTTTTGTATCTGCCAAAATGCTTCTGCTATATGTTTTTTTTGCCGATTTAAAAGGTTTGTGTGAACCAATGGCAGTATACTGAAGATTTTTTAGGTTATTTTCTAGTACTGATAAGGGCCCCCAAAACCTTTCCCGCAGGATCCTGCGTAACAACTTCCATACCTATATCCCGTGGATGGATTAACTGCTCTCCTTTATTGCCCTCCACCATTTTGGATAAATGACGTTGGGGTAAACCTATTCAGCAGAATATGTCCATTCTGTTATCTGTATGTCACACTTTTCTCAAATGAATGGCGGTGAACCGGCATTCCCGGTCCAATTGCTTCTCCGTACATAACCAGTTTTTTTTAGAGTAAGCTATTTCTGTAGCTTCTCCCGTACTATCTGTCCTGATATCTATGGCGGAAGAAACTCAGAAAATACAGACTACTCAAAAAGAAAAACCCTATCACAACACCGACCGGGAACAGGTCCTGCAGCCGACAGAAAAACCAGAGGAATCAAAAGAGGTGGGGTTGGATGATGAAGAGACAGAGCAGGACCGGACATCCAGACCTTCCCGTTCAGGGGGCCGGGGTAAGCCGCCGCGCCGGGTAATCGAGGAATGGGCAAATGATCCATACTGTGAATAGTGAAACCGTACCGGACCGGGATGCCGCGATGCACTGGTATTCCTGATCAAACTTTTCACAAAAAATATGGATACGGAAAAAAATTTCTGATCCGGGAATACTTACCGGGCGTCGAGCACTTCCACCAGATTCGCCGCCTTCACGATCTTAACCCCGATATTCTGCATGTCCCGGATATTAGCCCGGTGCACCTCTTCTGAGGCTGCCCCGGTCGCATCATCGACCAGTACCACCGGGTAATTGTAAGCAATACCATCAAAAACGGTGGTCCGGATGCAGTTCGGGGTCTGGATTCCGCAGACCACAAGGTTCGTTACGCCGAGGGTCCGGAGCATGAGGTCCAGTTCCGTGCCGATGAACGCACTCATCCGTGTCTTGGTGAGGACATATTCCTCCTTACGGGGTGCCAGTTCCTGTATGACTGCTGCCCCCGGGGTGCCGGCCACTGCAAAGGGCTGCTTAAAGAAAAGCTCCTGGCGGATGATCTCCACATCCGAACCATCCGGCCGGTGTACCCGCAGGACGTGGAAGACCGGCAGGGATCGTCTCCTGAACTCAGCCAGCACATCTTGGATCTTCGGTATTACCGTACCGGCTCCGACAACTCTCAGCGGTTTGCCTTCCAGAACGAAATCGTTCTGCATATCGATGATGAGCAGTGCAGGTCGTCCCAAACTTCATCCCCGTTAGACTATTGGTATATGGGACATAATAACTCTGCAGCAGATTTGGAGATCTCATGGACCCGATCCTGTATTTCGCCAGCCTCATACTCACAGGGATCACGGCCGGCACCGCTTCCGGCCTCTTCGGGGTCGGCGGCGGGTTCCTGATGACACCTGTCCAGTACTGGCTCTATACCTCGGGTGGGATTGACGCCACACTTGCTACAAGGCTCGCGTTCGGGACCTCACTCGCAGTAATGATTCCAACAATGATTAGCGCGGCGTTCGCCCACCACCGCCGCGGGGCGGTGAACTGGCAGGCAGCAATACCGATGGGCTGTGCCGCAGTCTTCGGGGGTCTTGCCGGAGGTACTCTCGCCGCCCACCTGCCGGGCTATGTGCTCCGGACGTTCTTTGCCCTTCTTATTATCGCGACGGCAGTCCGCATGGTCTGGCATATCCAGGCCTGTTCTACCTGCGAACCCCGTGGATCGGCCGGTATCTACCTCCTCATCGGGTTTCTGATTGGCATCGTCTCCGGCCTTGCCGGGATTGGCGGGGGCGTCCTGCTTGTTCCTGTCCTCGTGATACTCCTTGGCTATCCTATGCACACCGCAGTCGGCACCTCCTCGGCCTGTCTGATCTTCTCGTCCGCCGGCGCTGTGACTGCGTATGTTATCAACGGGTGGGGTGTGGCGGGCCTGCCGCCTTACACGATTGGTTACGTGAATCTCGTGACCTTTGCAATCCTTGCTGCAACAACCATCCCACTCGCTCGCTTCGGCGTGCGGTGCGCTCACGGCTGCTCCGGCAGGAATTTGCAGATCGTGTTTGCCGGGATGCTGATCCTGATTGGGGGGATGATGCTCGTGAGCGGGTAAAAAAAGAGTTACTGGTATTCCGGTGGCTGCACCTGTTTGGGAAGACCACCTTTGAAGTGCTGCTGGATATTTTTGTAATATTCTCTGAGCCTCTCGTTCATCATGGGATGAACCTTTTTCTGGGCTTCCTCAAAGTGGCGCCGGGTTACCGTAGTCGCATCTTCACGCAGCGCAAGCATGCCCGCTTCCCGGCAAATTGATTCAAGATCCGACCCGACAAAACCCTCAGTTATTTCGGAGAGTGTTGTTGCTAGCCGGTCGCGGGCTGGATCTGCAAAGACAAGATGATTTTCATTCAGAAGTTCAATAAAGCGTTTCCGGCGTATACCTACAGAAGCTCCAGTACTCCCTTCAGCTGCTGGTATGATAACGGTCTTTATATATTCGAGATCGAGAGTCCGGTCTTTTCCCAGTTTCTCTACAAGTTCCGCGATTGCCTCCTCACTGTGACCTTCTGTCAGATACATGATCTCTTCAAGCGCTGAACCTTCAAGCGGCATATACCTTGTATGGATTTGGATAATTTTTTTCCGGCCCTCGAACGTGGGCTCCCCGATATAAACAAGCCGGTCAAACCTTCCTGCCCGCAGGAGTGCCGGATCAACAATGTCAGGGCGGTTTGTCGCCCCCATAACAACAACGTCCTTAAGTTCTTCAAGACCGTCCATCTCGGTCAGGATCTGGTTGAGGACGTTGTCGATCACATGTGAGTCACTGGACGTACCCCGTGAAGGTGCCAGCGCGTCAATTTCGTCAAAGAAAATAATCGATGGGGCGACCTGGCGTGCCTTCTTGAACACTTCACGTACCGCACGTTCACTCTCCCCAACCCACTTTGAGAGAAGCTGCGGTCCCCGGACCGGAATAAAGTTTGCCCCGCTCTCGCTTGCGACCGCTTTTGCTATCAGCGTCTTCCCTGTCCCGGGCGGACCATAGAGAAGAACTCCACGCGGGGGTTCAATACCAAGGTCTTCGAATTTCTGCCGGTGGGTCAGCGGGTACTCAACTGCTTCACGGACTTCGATCTTTGCATCTTCGAGCCCCCCAACATTTTCCCATTTCACATGCGAAACTTCGAGCATCACTTCACGCATCGCGCTGGGACCAACGTCACGCTGGGCGCTGCGGAAGTCACTACCGAGAACCCGTAACGAATCCAGCACTTCTGCCGGGACCTCCTCTGCATCAAGATCCAGATCCGGCAAATAACGGCGCAATGCCCGAATTGCTGCCTCACGGGCTAGCGCTGCGAGATCAGCGCCGACAAACCCGTGTGTCTGCTGGGCAAGAATTTCAATCCTCACATCCTCAGCAAGCGGCATGCCACGGGTATGAATTTTGAGGATTTCGATCCGGTCCAACTCACTCGGGACGCCAATTTCAATCTCCCGGTCAAACCTTCCCGGCCTCCTGAGGGCAGCATCTATCGCATCAACCCGGTTCGTCGCTCCAATCACAACGACCTGCCCGCGCTCTTCCAGACCATCCATCATGGTCAGGAGCTGGGCGACAACCCGTCGCTCCACTTCTCCCGTAACTTCCTCTCGGCGGGGTGCAATGGAGTCGAGTTCATCAATAAAGATAATTGAGGGGGAGTTCTCCCGTGCCTCTTCAAAAACTTCGCGGAGCCGTTGTTCGCTCTCACCATAATATTTCGATATGACTTCGGGGCCGGCAATGGAGATGAAGTGTGCACCACTCTCGCTTGCAACCGCTTTTGCGATAAGCGTTTTACCCGTGCCTGGAGGACCGTAAAGAAGAACTCCTTTGGGGGGTTCTATTCCCAGTTTCTGGAAAAGTTCCGGGTGGCGCAGCGGAAGCTCAATGGTCTCGCGGAGCCGCTGGAGTTCATCTTTGAGTCCGCCAATATCCTCATATGAGAAACGTTTGATACCTTCAAAGCCTGCTGCGGGTTTGTCGGAGAACTCGATGGACGTATTCTTGGTGATGATGACTGCTTCTTCAGGCTCGATCTCCACGACTTTGAATGCCACGATCTGTGGTTGGATAAATGGCAGGCCCAGCATAATAGGCACTGAATCGTTCTTAGCGACCGGGAAATCGATCAACCCGTTCACTACATGGGGATTGTTTGCGATCGGTATCTTTTTCGGGAGGTCCTCTGGGGGCGCAAGGACAACCCGTTTTGCTTCCACCTCATCAGCAATTTTTACGACCTTGACTGTATCACCAATGCTGACACCGGCATTATTCCGGGTGAAGTTATCAATCCGTATCTTTCGCTGGTTCCAATCCTCAACAAGCGCCCGCCAGACCTTGGCAACAGTCCGGCGTTTCCCTTCAATTGCTACAAGATCACCAGGCGAGATCTTGAGGAGTAACATCGTCTCGGGGTCAAGCCGGGCTTTTCCGCCACCCTGATCGCCGGGGTACGCGGAATCCACCCTCAATTGAACTTCAGGCATTACCTTAAAGGTCATATACGCAGGGATTTATAAGTACTGTAAATGCGAGTCCTTATTTTTGATCCGTTTCACGGAGCCGCGGGCGATATGATCATCGGTGCACTGCTGGATTGTGGAGCAGATAAAAATTGTGTCATGAGGGCGATGCAATCTGTAATCGCGGAACCGGGCATAACTGAAGTGACCCGGGCCGGTATCAGGGCAGTGAAAGTGGATACTCATGCTCCCCCTACCCAACGCACACTTTCTGAGGTGATGCAGCGGCTAGACAACGCAGCGGCAGATCTCCCTCAAGAGGTACTCGCGATGGCAAAACGGGTCTTTGAAAGGATCAACGATGCTGAGGAGCGGGTTCATGGAGCCCATGCTCACTTCCATGAAGTGGGAGCTGATGATGCGATCGCTGATGTAATAGGTGCCTGCTTTGCCCTTCACTCGCTCGGTGTTGATGGTGTGACCGTGATGCCCATCGCACTCGGTCAGGGGATATCAACAGGCTCTCACGGCACATTCCCGATACCAGCGCCAGCGACTGCTGCAATTCTCAGCCGTTCGGGACTTTTAACCCGGCAGGGAAAAGAAGAGGGTGAACTCTGCACACCAACCGGCGCGGCACTCCTTGCAGAATTCTCGACGATTGCTGCAACAGATCTTGGAATATACACCATCCAAGCAGTTGGATATGGTGCCGGCACACGGGATCCAGCCGGCACACCCAATGTGATCAGGGCACTGATCATCGAAACAACAGGAGATACTGGAGCGTTCTCGCAGGACACCGTCGATATCCTAGAGACAAATACTGACGATGTCAGTGGCGAGGTCATCGCCCATGCAATCACGCGTTTTTTGGAAACCGGTGCACGGGACGCGAGTGCAATGCCGATCATCATGAAAAAGGGGAGGCCCGGCTTCCTCATCCGTGTGATCTGCACCTGCGATAGGAGCGGGGAACTGGCCGAACTGATGGCACGGGAACTGGGAACGCTTGGCGTTCGTTGTCTTCCTGCGGTTCACCGGTTCATTGCCGAACGGACCATCGAACATATAGATGTCGAAATTGCCGGGAAACATCGCACGATGGGAGTCAAGTACGGGTGGATGCACGGTGAAATCTATTCACTCAAGGCAGAATTTGATCAGGCCCGTGACTGGGCAACGGAACTCGGTATCCCGGTGCGCGAAGTCTTACGTGCCATTGAACATGCCGGCTGGAAATCTGTTAAGAAAAATAGTTCATCAGGTGACCGATGAAGACTGAACGCAGGAGCAGTGGGAATGCTGCACTGGACCGGTTGCTTGGTGGCGGGCTTGAAGTGCGGACAATTACCCAGTTCTATGGAGAACCGGCGAGTGGCAAGAGTACGTTATGCATGATTGCAGCGGTTACCTGCCTTCGGGCCGGACACACTGTTGTGTTCATAGATTCTGAGGGGTTTTCCATTGAGCGGTTCCGGCAGATTGCGGGTGCGGACACGGAAAAAATTGCTGACCAGCTCTTCCTGTTCGAACCCATCGATTTCGAGCACCAGGGCGCCATGATTGCAGAAGCCGAGAAGGTTCTCAAGACCCACAAACCGGGTTTGCTGGTCATGGATTCCGCCACTGCATTGTACCGCACCGATCTTGAGAAGGGAAGGGACTCTATTCAGATGCTCACCC
>Ga0315284_10014496_pt1 | contig 11230 bp, 17 predicted proteins | sample YL17G09_16_MG_FD_203696 | JGI IMG/M metagenome (GOLD analysis project Ga0315284, IMG submission 203696) | Sediment microbial communities from Yellowstone Lake, YNP, Wyoming, USA - YL17G09_16 | ecosystem: Environmental > Aquatic > Freshwater > Lake > Sediment | place: USA: Wyoming | collected...
GACCAGAAGGACCTCCAGCGGCTGGGTATCGCCGTCGGAAATCACTACTACTAGCGGATGCTGCCGACGCAAATAGTTTTGTTGGCTGAGCAGTTAGATGAGCCGTGTGAAGACTGCATAAATGAAGTTTTTCACGTGCTCATGGATCCGTTCACTCAACACCTGTTAGGCGTGTGGGGTGAAAAAAGAAAAGGGCTCCTGCGCCTGCACGTGCACAAGCCAGGACTTCTGGACGGGCAGGGGCCCGCACCCGCCATATTTTTTCACACGTATTTGTACCTAGATGAACTTGTCGCAGTTCCGCATTGGACTACCTCCAGTAAAACTATCGAAGGCGCATTCGATAACTTAGCGGAGGAGTTACGTCTTGAAGCGCAACGTTTGAATCCAACGGAGATTACACGTGTCACGATCCAGAGACGAAGAAAACGAGCGGATAGAAAAGGAAGAGAAGAGACTGCAGAAGATGAGCATTGAAGAGCTCAAAGTTGAGCTGGATACTCGTCTCCACTCGGAACTCATCAAAGAGATAAACGGGCTCCCAGAGCGAATTTCGGCGCATATAGACTCCGCCGCATGGGACATCATTTCTACCGCCCTGGGGGTAAAGAAAGACCGCTGGGAGAGCGCCTGGGAGATCGATCGTCACGATAAAAAATCAGCTATCGCCCTCGCTCTCGGGGAACACGCCCTAGCACAGGTACAGCAGGCTATCCCCGGGTATATAGCGGGGCTGATGGTACAAGACCCACGTATACCGCCGATCAAGTCAGCGTTTCAAAAGGCCTATCGGGAACATCTAGCGGAACTAACGAACCACAAAATTTGGGAGATAGCGCAGGAGCGCGCTAAGAAGCGCTTCTCCGAAATCATTGAACAAGTCAGCGGCGAGCCTGTAAAGCTAGAGGACGAGGATGATGACGCCGCATGATCTACTTCGTCCAAGAAGGTGACACAGGCGCGGTTAAAATAGGGTATGCCGCAAAACCTCAAAAGCGTGTCGGAAATTTACAGACAGGCAATTCAAAAAAACTTCGCATACTCCTGGAAATAGAAGGAGATAAGCATCTCGAGAGCGCTCTCCACAGCTCCTTCAAAGATAGTCACTTCAGAGGCGAGTGGTATCACCTGACGAACGACATGCACTGGTTCATAAAAGGGGCCCAGCTCAACGCAGGCAGCATGCGAAAGCCTATGTCGGCTTTGTCACCTGCGAGAACCATAAAACTAAAAAAGGTGGCGTCGGTAGATCTTCCACACGCCAATCGCATGTCGTTGGTTTTCGATGCTGTTAAAACGGCTCTAACTGGAACGCCCTTCCCACTCGACGAAAGACATCTCGAATATTATTCCCACGGCGCGCGCATCCTCGGATTTCTAGCCACGCTAAATGAAGCGTGGGTCGTTACTACGACGGGAAGAAAAATACTGGAGAGCGACGCGGGATCGAACGACCAGTTTGAACTAGTGCTAGCGGGCATGCGGACAAATCCACTGCTCCAGTGGGCCTGCCTAGGCCCTGCGAGAACTCAAGACGAAATGATTGCGTACATGAAGCCGTACGGAATATCCGAAAGTACCGCGAAACGACGAGCCGTATGTCTTCGCGCATGGTGGTGTTTCGCTAACAAGCAGCCCTTACGCACAAAGAAAGATTCCGAATGAGCAAAGACGCGATCGAAGTTCTCTTCAGTTTCGACACCACCGGCAGCATGTACCCATGCCTCACGCAGGTACGCCGGGAAATTAAAGAGACTGTGAATCGTCTCTTCAAGGACGTGCCGAGCATCAAGATCGGCGTGATCGCGCATGGTGATTACTGCGACGCAGGAAGTAGCTACGTAACGAAGTCGTTTGATCTTAGCACTGACAAGGCTGCTATCTGCAACTTCATTACGAAGGTAGAGCCTACGGGTGGTGGTGACGCCGCCGAATGTTACGAGCTCGTACTGCACCAGGCACGTACGTTCAGCTGGTCAGCGGGCAAGAAGAAGGTTCTCGTACTCGTCGGGGACGATGTCCCTCACGGCAAAAACGAGGCGCAGAACACCAAGAAGTTGGACTGGCGCAACGAACTCAAGCTGCTACTCGAGGCCGGCATCAACGTCTACGGTGTCCAGGCTCTCAACCGTACCCACGCCACGAAGTTCTACGAGGCCATCTCAGAGGAGACCGGCGGGTTCCACCTGGAGCTGGATCAATTCGCAAACATCACTGACCTTATTATGGCGGTGGCGTATAAACAGCAGGGAGACGAGCACCTTCAGAAGTTCGAGGTGGAAGTAGAAAAAGAAGGTCGCATGAATCGCTCCATGCGCAAGAGCTTCAGCCGGATGTTGGGCCGTAAAGATGTAGCGAGCCCGGCGTCAAAGAAGAGTTTGGACGCCGTTCCCGCTGGACGTTTCCAGGTTATGAAGGTAGACGACGACGCTCCGATCGCCGAGTTTGTTCGGGACCAAGGCATCGAATTCAAGATTGGACGAGGGTTCTATGAATTCACAAAGCCGGTCAAAGTCCAGCCCCACAAAGAAGTCATCCTCCAGGAAAAGGCGACCGGTGACTTCTATTCCGGAAGCAAAGCCCGCGCTATCGCCGGCATCCCGGAGGGGGAAGATTCCAAAGTCAAGCCAGGAGATCTCGGTGGATACCGCTGCTTTATCCAAAGTACCTCGAGTAATCGCAAGCTTCTCGGCGGGACGCGTTTCCTCTACGAAGTCTCCGACTATTAAGTTCGCCTCTGATTGCGAACCATGCCCCGACTGTGGAGAGCCGTGGTGCTCCCACTGTGAAATGCACTACGCAGACTGTCTCTGCGTAGGGCCAGACAACCAACCAGGAGAAGAAGATGGCTGATGTTCTCGTTGTGACCAGCAAAGTGAAGGCTCTCGCCAAGGCGAAGGAAATTCGCACGGGCGAAGAATTCATTGAGGGACTTAGCGCCAAGGTTCAGGCTATGGTGGAAGAAGCAATCACCAAGGCTCAGGCGGCAGGCAGAAAAACTCTGAAGGCAGAGGACTTGGCGTAAGACTGTGAAGGGTGGTATCTAGCCCTGGTTTTCTCCGATAGCTCAGTTGGTAGCAGCGTTCGACTGTTAATCGAAAGGTCCCTGGTTCGAGCCCAGGTCGGAGAGCTCTTGAGACCCTAATTCAATCTGTTGACGGTATAGTACCGTTATGTTAAGCATCCCGTATGCTACGAGATCGGGAAAAATATAACGCCTACATGCGGCGCTATATGCTTAAACGCTATCACCGTAGAATGGCGGAAGCTAAAGCCATATTGGGCGGTAGATGCCTCCGCTGCGGAGGGACTGAACGTCTAGAATTAGATCATGTCGATCCTGCGCGGAAGACGTACACTCTCGGTAAGGTATTAGCTTCTCTCTCCCAGGCTAAATTTCAAAAGGAGCTGGCCCTCGGCCAACTTCTATGCGCAGTCTGTCACGACAAGAAAACGTGCGAAGATCGCGGATTCCAATATGTACGAAGTGGTTTGGTGCACGGCACCCTTTCTTCGTACAAATACTGTCGCTGTGAAATATGCCGAAAAGTCTGGAATTTATACTGCCGTGATCTGAAAAGAAAACATCGTGCTCGTAGCTCAGCTGGTTAGTAGCATCGCACTTTTAATGCGAGGGTCGTGGGTTCGAGTCCCACCGGGCACAACGGACGCTTAGCTCAGGGGTAGAGCATGGCCTTTACAAGGCTAGGGTCGGGGGTTCGAAACCCTCAGCGTCTATTAGGAAAAACTATGGCCAATCCAACGTGGTACGTAGTCAGACGAAAAGATGGGGCGACTCTAAGTAGTTCTAGGAGCCGAGAGGAAGCCACGCGGATGTGCGCGTATCTGAATGAAGAAGAAGATTTGGCTGTAGTGTCTACAAGGACTGGTAAAGGCGCAATGCCTTTGGTGATCGAGCAGTCGAAGAAAAGAACCAAACGGGCCCTTAGCTTAGCTGGTTAAAGCAGTCAGCTCATAACTGAAAAATCGCTGGTTCAAATCCAGCAGGGCCCACTCAAGAAACAACTACGTTAAAACCACCAGGAGGATCACATGAGCTTCCCGTTCCAGGAACACCATGGTTGGATGGACCAGCAGAACTTCCGTCTCAAAGCCGCCACTACCAACCCCCATTCACCGAAGCTACAGGAGGGGACTACCGTCAAAGTAGTGATGGTTTCTCGCTTTGGCGATTGCGGGATAACTATCGATCTGAAGAAGGAGAACGGCTACTCGAATCGCGTGATGCCCTGGGACCTTGAAGAGATCCCTGGTATCGAGTACCGGCGTACCGTGGAGCCTCCTCCGGAGGGAATGATGAAGGAGTGCTATGGCGATTCTGTCGCCCCCCAGCTCACTCTCTCTGAGTTGGAAGCGAAGATCAAGCCGCTACATGACCAGGAAAAAGAGTTCTATGCCAAGTCCAAGTAAAGAGTTGTCGATCAACGAGCGCTGGGAGCAGGGGGTTGACCACGACCCCCGCTCAGTAGCTCTGTATGAAAGCATCGCTAAGATTGACTTCGAAGACTGTAGCGATTCTTTCGGCTTCAAGTCTGGCGGCGACGGTGACAACGGTGAAGCACTTATGTATATCCTGGACGTTCATTTCGAACGCCTGGACAAGAGCAAGATCCGACGCATCAAAACCGAAGGCACCTCTGAGGAGATGATGGCCGCCATTGCGGCTATCGCTAAGATCAAATGAGCGATGTCCACACAAGCGACAACACATCAGTAAAGATGGAAACGGACAAGGCTATCCTGGTGCTATTCGAAGATGGCCAGGAGAAGTGGATTCCGAAGTCCGTAATCCACGATGACAGCGAAGTCTACAAGAGCGGCACTACAGGCACGCTGATCGTCAAGCGCTGGTTCGCTGAGAACGAGGAACTGCCCTAGTGGATACGCTAACAGAACGGGAGCATCACGACTCGGATCTCCCGTGCCCCTCGTACTGTCAGTACTGCGCCGCAGAGAACGCGATGTTAGACAAAGATACGCTCATCGCGTCTCTGCGGGCAGAGATTAAGACGCTTCAAGAAGATGTTCGCGTTCGTGCTGAGATCCTACGCCAGGTGGCGGAGAACCTAGAACCCGCCAGCTATAAGCTTGGTGAGACTTTTGATCCTGAAGCCGCGAAAGCGTTCCACTATGAGCTGAGCATTTGTCAGCTAAGAGCTGAGAGGCTCGCAGGGAAGAAGGAAGAGTAAATGGCGCGTATACCTGGCCTCGGTACATCAGACGTTGACATTCAAATGTCTAATACGTTTTCTGTCGTCTCTACGCACACTAGAATGCCGCGGGCGGATGATTGCCGTAGGTGTGCTATGTCGTTGTCCGAGCACGCAGAGGGCAAATGTCTTTTTGATTCCACCGAGTCTATTTCGATCGATAAAGATGAGTTCGTATCTCGTTTCCAATCCTGGGTCGTCGGCAAACGTGTCGAAGATGCCCTCGCCGCCATAGTTTACGAACTCACAAAGAGTGACCGATGAAAATCGAAGAATCGCCACTTCGTCTTGTTACGCCGGATGGCCGCTGGGCTATCGAAGTTTCCCAGGCCGAAGACGGCCTATTTTGCGTCATGGTGATCTTGGACGGTAAGACCACCACAGAATCGATGTTTACCGATGACAGCAACAAAGTAATTCACTGGGCTTCTCGGCAAATGCGGGAGGCCATGCGTAGATCGGGAGGGCTTAAACAATGAAAAATATTCCGTACTTGTATGCTTTTTTGGCGGGTATCATGGTGACTTTTCTTTTTCCGGCCTGTACAGATGCAACACTTTCGAGTGTTGGAGCTTTGGGTAGCCAGGCTCACATCACCTGCTATTCCGGCGGAACGGTGATCTACGACGGCGATTCTTCAGGACGCATCGCGACGGTAGACGGTAGCGATGGTTGGGAATTCCGCGACGCTAAGACGCTTCGTTTTGTGCGTGTTAGTGGCGCCTGTGTGATCCGGAACTAACACTATGAGCAACCTAGAGAAACACGCAGAATTTGAACTACGTAAGGCGGGCTTGTTTGACAAGGATAGCGACTACGGCGGCATGCTGGGTGAAGCCGTAATGAAGTTGATCCGAGTACATGCCGCGGAAGGACATAGCGGCGGTAGCCACGCTTCGGTGCTGCATATCTTCAACATAGTTGCGGACTTCAAGCCGTTGTCCACTCTGACGAGCGACCCCGAAGAGTGGATGAAGGTTGACCCGGATCACTACCAGGCTGGGACGTGGCAGAACAAGCGCAAAGGCACGACGTTTTCTCGAGACGGGGGAAAGACGCATTACGACATAGATACACCGGGCAGCTGGCATACCTGTAACAATTGCAGGACGCACTTCCCTATGGGACTCGTCGGCATTCAGCGTAATGAGACAGAATGGTACTGCTCCGAGCCGTGCTATTTGCACGGTAAAGATTTGATCGGGTCCGAACGTGAAACGTAAAAAGAAAAACTGGGACCACGAGCCATGGACGCCTTTCGACCTGGCGAATGATATCCTCGAGACGCTTCCAGTAAACGTACGCCCGCATCACATGTTCACCAACAGTATCTACCAGGTGAGCGTGTGGTACGGTACCAACACTCTCTTCGGAGACGTGGCGCATCTCTCAATCAAGACACACGATAAACAGGCACGACACGATTGGCGTGATATGCAGAGAATTAAGAACGAACTCTGCGGTTCAGAGTGCGAAGCGATTGAGATCTTTCCCGCGGAATCACGTGTCGTCGACACAGCAAATCAATACCATCTGTATGTCTTCCAAACATTCAAGATCCCGCTCGGGTTCAATGAGCGTCTTGTAGCTGACGGGCCTATAGCGAACATACCACACACAGGACGTCAGCGTCCCTGGCGTCCGGAGTTCCGGCCTGCTGATGTTCTTTCAGAGGAAGAGATCGACAAGCGGGTGCAGGCGTTCAAGGGGTCACCCAGCAAGTCTACGGCGCACGTATGCTGTGTATGTCGCCAAGGCTTCGGAACTGAACATACAGGCCACAGCGTCAACGCTACCGTCTGGTACTGCTCACCTGAGTGCCAGGCTAAAGATGCGTCTGACGATACACAAGAGGCGGCGTCGGACGAAGATGCGCCCTACTAGTTTTTTCGAAAATAACGTAACGACGACTCTCTCGTCGAATGAGACGGTGCAGTTTATCGATGGCGACTATGTACAGATCTTCATATCCAATCTGTCTAGCGCTACGCCCACAGCGTCTTCGAATAACACGCGAGTACTTTACCGAGTAAAGACGTACACGACGGTAAACGTAACGCCAGCGCCCCCGCTGGACTACCGAATCTTCCTCCCCACGCCAAAAGAGGTCCATCGTATTTCGGCTATCAAAGGGGGGAAGTCTGAATCATCGAAGCACAGCAGAACGCCGAAAAAGGCCCTGGTGCTTCGTTCAAGCTACCAAGACATGGCCCGGCTACCCTGCTACCGAAAAACACGGCACAGGTGACCGGCTAGCCCTCGTGGAGGGCGATAAGTACGGGAGCACGAAGGGCGCCGGAGGGGAGCTGCTCCTGGGCCTTTACGCGAGCTTGGCGGCCCAGGTAGTCCTTCTTGTTTTCCATGAGCTCTTTACGAAGAGCGTCTGAGAGGCCGGTACCTACCTTACCGACAGTCTCCCCTTTTGGGGTCAAGGCGTAGGAGAAGCCACCGGCGCTCCCGGTGTGCTTCCCCTCGCCCGGGAATATGTCGGTTATGTACACGTCGTGCTCTACGTCAAATTTCATCTTCTGTGATTTCGATGCGTCGGTGGCGTGTACTACGACGCCCTCTCGCGTGAGCGGATTTTTTCCTTCTTTGATTTTTTTAAGCATCCGTTCTGCATCTTCCTTGGTTTCCGCCAGATCCGGAAGGTGGAACTTATTCTTTGGTAGGTGGTGGATAACTTCCCTAAGTAGATCAAGACGTTCTCGATAGGGTAGCGCGGTTACGTTCTTGTCTCCTACTTGGCGTATGTCGAAGAGCATGCTCTTGAGCTGTACGCCTCTGTCGGCCTGATCCCCTATCGACTTACGGATTGTGGAGTTCAGCAAGCCGCCTAGCTCTTGTGGCGGGATGGCCTTGTCGTCGCGCAGCCCATACAGTTCACCTCGCAGCACGGACCCCACATACTTCTTAGGTATGTCGAGGTTCTGCTTCCCGTGGAACACCCGCTCAGTATGCACCAGGGGAAAGCCGGTATGTTTTGATGCTCTGAATGAAGATATCTCCAGTTTGTCCGGGGCCACTATTTTTATCAATTCAGACGCGCCATCAATCTTGGGCTGAACGATAGCGCCTTCCGGAATGTCCTTTAGCTCCTTCACCAGCTTGTAGTGCTCCTTTGGGAACGGCAGCATCTTCGTAGGAGTAACGTTTTTGAGTAGCCAAGGCCGATCTTCCGAGGGGCGTACCAGTAGGAATCTCTCAGGGCCTCGCTTGTCAGTACGAGTGAATTGAAGAGACCGCGGGGAGACCTTAGTGATCAGAAGATGCCCGACATCCTTCTTGGACACCCTTCCTTTGCCGTACCCCTTCTCAATCGTCCCTTCGTACTCTTTGTACTCGTGTCGATGTAGGGGCTGCTGAAAGAGCGAGATGCTCTTACCAGGGGCGGGAAGTTCTTTACGCGTGGCCCAGGAGAACAGACCAGTGTCCTTGGTCCCTAGCCTAACGTCGTGGTGTGTACCGGCACGTTCGGCGTCGTGCTGCTGCACTACGAAATCTACCTGCTGCCCCGGCTTCAGTTTTGTGACGTCCCCGAGATTCTTTTTACTCGGTAACCCCGGCGCGAAGTCTTCTGCGCCGAATTTCTCCAGCGCAGTTATTTGCCCTAACCGGTAGGACCGCATGACTCGAGTATAGATGAAAAAGAACCCCGTGCTAGATGGCCGTAAGCCAATTCATATCTGTTACGATCCGGAGATGCACCGCCTATGGAGGACCAAATATCTGGTCGTGGCGGTGGGCTCCTTCTCATTTGGAGTAATCCTACAATGGACGCTGAACGTCTTACAGCCCTGAGTTGGGATGACGCCGCGCCGTGTGCCCACTGCGAGCAGAGAAGAGCTGATCACCCTGAAGGCAAGTGCCTATTCGAGGCAACGGAGTACAAGAGTATTCCTTTCCCCCTGGGTACGCTGTCAATGTTCGAGTGGATTCATTCTCGTGAATCCGCGGATCGGCATCACCACCGTCCACACCCAAAAACAGCCAAAGTGAATCCGCGTAACGAGAAGATCTTTCGCAGTAAAGCGCCAAGAGGTCGTCGATGATACCAAACGGAGTTGTACGTAATGTAGCGTCAAGCCATGTAACAGAGAGCGCCGAGTTCGGGATCTCTGTCAACGACACCGCCCATATTATGGGCATACTTAGAGACACTCTGTACTCCGACAAGATCCTGGCTGTACTGCGGGAGTACGGATCTAATGCCTGGGACGCTCATCGTGATGTCGGTAAGAACGACGTACCCATCAAAGTAACGCTACCTACCGTGGAAGACCCCACCCTCTCCATCAGGGATTTTGGTCTAGGCCTGTCACCCGATGGCGTCTTCAAAGTCTACACGCAGTATGGCGCCAGCACGAAGCGCAGCAGCGATAACTCTGTAGGCATGTTGGGCATCGGTTCTAAGAGTGGCTTCGCCTACTCTGACAGCTTCACTGTTACTTCATACCACGGTGGAACTAAGAGGACCTACGTAGCCGTACTGGATGCGTCTGAGAAGGGACGAATAGATCTTCTCTGTGAGGAACCCTGTGGCGAAGAGACTGGTGTAGATATCCGAATCGCTGTACGCCCGGAAGACATTCGAACGTTCTCGGATACAGCTAAAGAGCTCTACCGGTATTTCATCCCGCGCCCAGAAATAAATACTACCCTCCCTAAGGCTCCCGAGGCCCAAGCTACACTGAAGAATGGTGTTATCTATGTACGGGACCAGGACTACCCATATACGCGTAAATGGGTAGCGATCATGGGCTGCGTATCTTACAATATCAACTTGGGGCAGGTTAACGCGTATGACGCTACTGCATCCGGTGGAGCAGCGCAGTTCCTGAATCAGATCTCTGGTGCTCTGTATTTCGACATAGGTGACGTTCAGGTTAGCGCGTCGAGGGAAGAGCTTAAATACAGCGCCAGCACCAAGTTGGCGGTAGTAAATAAGTTCAACGCATTGGTGGATGAGTTCGTACGCCACACTCTGACTACCATCCAGACTGGTGGATTCTCCGCGTGGGAGAAACGGGTTAGAGCGCAGGTACTGGATCAGCTAGGTCTCCCCGCCCCCTCTGACTATGGGGACCTCACGAGTACTGATATTTCAGTAAAGGACAAGATCCCGGCTAGCTTCGTGGTGATGCGCTATAAAGTACCGGTATCGGGCATCAAGGTGATGGAACATACGCGGCTCATTCTATTGGATGACCGCCGTGCCATAAGTGGGTACTCCGGGGAAAATGGCGTAAGTAGTCAAGACTACTTCATCCACGCCACAACCCACGATAAGAATGGGCAGGCGCTAAAAGTATCGTGGAGTGACATAGAAACTGACGTAGCCATCCTATGCGCCGCGTGCGATATCACAGGGATTCCCGTTATCCGCTTGTCGTCGCTGCCTTGGAAGGCTCAACCGCGAAACGGATCTATCCGCGTCGTAAACGCTAAGCACCGCCTCAAGGTGTTCTCGTATCTTCCCGACAAAGGATACCGTAAGCCATGGTCCGCCTGCTGGGAAGCTGTTGAACATGTAGCAGGGCCTTCGGATGTCTTCGTGATCATAGAAGGGTTCAAGACACCGCAGTTTGACCTGGGAGCTTACTACAGGGAAGACCAGATTCTGGCTCACGAGCTAGGCGGGGTTCTACCGACTATCTACGGGTATAAAAGCACTGAGAAGGCTCCTGTGGCTGTGACGACCTGCCAAGGTACGAATTATTTTACTTGGCGTGATACGTTCGCAGCCATGCTAATTACACCGGAGTTAAAAGATCATTATGCGCGTCTGCAATGGACTAGGGGCACGCATTCAACGTACTTCAGATACTCCTCGCCCGATAAAAAGGTGTACGCAAAATTGAAGGCGGAGCTAGGTGAAGATCATCTTATCACGCAGCTAGCCAAGAATGTGTATGAGGGAGCGGAGCACTCAAACGCAGTACCGGGTATACGGAAGGCCATTTCTATTTTGGAAAAACGTCTCCCGGATCAATTCGTGA
>Ga0315284_10014498_pt1 | contig 11229 bp, 23 predicted proteins | sample YL17G09_16_MG_FD_203696 | JGI IMG/M metagenome (GOLD analysis project Ga0315284, IMG submission 203696) | Sediment microbial communities from Yellowstone Lake, YNP, Wyoming, USA - YL17G09_16 | ecosystem: Environmental > Aquatic > Freshwater > Lake > Sediment | place: USA: Wyoming | collected...
CAGTTGAACATATTGTCCATCAAATCATATGCTCCTGATGGTACTTCAGCAACCTCTTCTGATGCTTCGCTACCCTCGTTATCAATGAACTCTTTTAGCCAAGCACCTCCTACGAGAGGAGTATAAATATTACCGCTATCCTTGCATTGTAAGTATTGCTTACCCAATAGTATTAATGAGTGGGCTAGTGTTGATAGTGTAGGTGCGTTCATTTTATTGTCCTTTGTAATTCGTTTGCCGAGCGTCATTGCTCATACTATATATAGACAATGCAGGGAATAATTCGCAAAGGGAAATTGTGTAAATAGCTGAGGATTTTCCCCTGCAATTACTAGCTAGAATTTTTGCCTTATATAAGCCCTTAACAAAGGTTATTCATTTGTCAAATAAAAAAAATGAAAGGGACTTTTTCAAGTCCCTTTCAAATTTATTTGCAACGAGCTGACCACTCGTCCCACGCCCCTTTCGGGGTGCGGACGATTTGCAAGAGCCTTTCGGCTCGTTCGCCATTACTATTTCCGTCAAAGTATGCAAGAGTCGCATTATATACATTGCTTTTAAATGCTGTATTTATCGCCAATTTACCGCGATAGCGGCTCAAGACCTCCCCCGAAGGGCAATAGCCAACTGAGCCATTTTCTATGGCAAATATCAACTCCTCAATCGTAGCGATTGAAGCATCGCCAGATTTTAATACACCTTTAGCGATTAGTTGACTTATTTTGTTTTGAACATTCATTTTTACGATATCTTGTACCATTTTGTACTCCATTGTGCTGTGTTTTGTTTGCCGAGCGTCATTGCTCATACTATATATAGACAATGCAGGGAATAATTCGCAAAGGGAAATTGCGTAAATCGCTGAGGATTTTCCCCTGCAATTACTAGCTAGAATTTTTGCTCTATATAATCCCTTAACAATGGTTCTACATTTTGTCAAATGATTAAATGATTAAATTGTGTGGGAATTTTTCCCTGCAATCTCTATATATAGTATGAGCAATGACGCTCGACAAACGAATTACAAAGGATACAATATGTTTGACTCACTAGATTTTGAGTGTGTTCCGCACACTGAACAATGTGCCCAAGTTGGCACAGATTGGCACTATGAAGTGGCAAAAATTGAGGCGAAGGCTATGATTGCTCAATTGGGACGAATGTTTCCTGCACAAATGCAGGAATTGAGAGTTTCAATTAAGAGTAATAGTCACGACTTCGGAAACTACCTAACCATTCAGTGTCGCTATGAATGCGACTCAGAAGATGAAGATTTGGCATACCAAATCGAAAATGATTTTCCATCGAAGTGGGACGAACCTGCAAAGGCTTATCTCAAGGCAAATCTGCCTAAAGAGTATCTTTCAACATTGGAGTGGGCTGAATAGCCCACTTCTTTTTCATTTGTGAATTTTTCCCTTCATTTACTAGTTAAAAATTTTGCTCTATACTTACCCTTAACAATGCTTGCATATTTTGTCAAGTTATTTATCGTGTGATTTAGAGTCGTTTTAAGCCCTTGTTTTTATTTTTTGATGTTAGGTGTTAAGTGATTTTATTTTTTGATTTTAAGGGTGTTTCTGAGCCACAGAAAGCAGATTAAAAATGGTAGACTTTGTTAAGTCATTTATTTTTTTTATTTAATTTTTCCCTGCAATCTCTATATATAGTATGAGCAATGACGCTCGACAATCACTCTCAAGGAGAATCAAAATGCAAGTATTAAACAAATCATTCAGTGCGAATTCAAAATCAGCAAACACTACAATAAAACTTGAGCTTAATTGCATCGACTATCTGTTTTACATAAGTACGACAAAAGGGCGCACATCAATCTGTAAGATTGATGACTTCAGAATTGAAGGGTCAATGATAGTGCATGAGTTTGGCGATATTATGAAAAACATGAACGCCATTAGGGCGATTCCCAACGCTATCACACGGGCTACAGAAAAAGCCCTATGGGCTGAACACGATAAGCAATTAGATGGAATTCGAATTGCTTTAATACAAAAGTATGAAGCATAAAACCAATGCCCCGAAAGGGGCATTTTCATTTGGGAATTTCTCCCTGCAATTACTAGGTAAAAATTTTGCTCTATACATACCCTTAACAATGACTGAATGTTTTGTCAAGTTATTTATCATATGATTTAGAGTCGTTTTAAGGCTTTATTTTTATTTTTTGATGTTAGGTGTTAAGTGATTTTATTTTTTGTTTTTAAGGGCGTTTCTGAGCCACAGAAAGCAGATTAAAAACATTAAGTTTATTAAGTTATTTAATTTTTAAAATTTAATTTTTCCCTGCATTGTCTATATATAGTAAGAGCAATATCGCTCACACAATTTACAATGGAGTACACGATGAGAATCGAAATGAACACTTTGGACGCAACGACTAAGTTTTGGTCTTGGTCTTCAACAGAATACAATTCGGTTGGCGAATTCGCCAAAGAGTTCAATACACAAGCCAAGAAGTTTGGCGAAACTGCTTTGTGTAAGCAACAAGTATCATTGCTTTCAGTAGGTCTTCAAATGCCTACTGAAAAATGGGTGTTCCGAGTCAAGGAATAACATTATGAATTTAGTAATTAAACTTATTATCATAGCATTAATTTGCTATGGTCTTAAGTATATAGGTTTGGGAATTATCCCGAACACAATTGCAAAAATCTTACATATTTGTGTCGGATTTGTAGCGTCAATAGTTCATGCATTAATTGGAATAATTTGCTGAGAATTTCCCACTTCGGTGGGAATTTTTCCCTGCAATTACTAGCTATATTTTTTGCTCTATATATGCCCTTAACAATGATTCTATGTTTTGTCAAATAATTAAATGATTAAAGTGCTTGAGAATTTTTCCCTGCAATCTCTATATATAGTATGAGCAATGACGCTCGCAACTCTCACAAAGGATTTATTATGAAAGTATCTACAATTGAAGCGCTAAAAACCCTTCCAAAAGGGTTTTATGACGATGAAGATGATATTGACTTTGCAATCGTTATTGAGGCTCTAGAGTCTCTAGCTAGCGATAGCGAAGTAAACAAGAAATACATTGCTTTAGGCAATGGGGAGCAACCCGAAGCAATCATATTTCAGAATATCAAATTCAATTCAGGGTATCATTGCCCTTATATTGAGATACTATAAAGACTGCCCCGAAAGGGGCATCTTTTTTGTCGGTAGATTTTGCTTGTAAAAAACACCTGCAAAATTTGCCTAAAGAATACCTTGAAAATTTGAAGTGGGCTGAATAGCCCGCTTCTTTTTCATTTGCCCAGAATTTTTCCCTGCAATTACTAGTTAAAAATTTTGCTCTATATAAGTCCTTAACAATGCTTGCATATTTTGTCAAGTTATTTATCATATGATTTAGAGCTGTTTTTAAGCCCTTATTTTTATTTTTTGATGTTAGGTGTTAAGTGATTTTATTTTTTGATTTTAAGGGTGTTTCTGAGCCACAGAAAGCAGATTAAAAATATTAACCTTATTAAGTGATTTAATTTTTTATTTTATTAATTTTTCCCTTCATTTACTAGCTAGAATTTTTGCCTTATATAAGCCCTTAACAATGGTTCTACATTTTGTCAAATGATTAATCATTAAATGAGCTTTAGAATTTTTCCCTGCATTGTCTATATATAGTATGAGCAATGACGCTCGACACTCACAACGCAAGGATTTTAAAATGTTCACTCACTCATTCAGAAACGGCTTTATACACGGCTATTGCGATAAAAAAGAATGTATCGCCCAAATTGGCGAAAAAACAATTCATTGCAAGAGCTATGCTCACGCAAGAATGACGATTCAAAAGGAATTAAGAAATGCTTAAAGATATTCAAAGCGGCTTTATACAAGCCATTGAATTTACAGAGTCGGAAGGCTCTGTACAATTTATGACAATAAAAGCAATCGCAATCGCAAATAAAATTTGTCGAGAGTTTTACAAAAAGCACAAAGATGTAATTGAGGTTTATGTTATCGCTATGCAAAAAAGCGGTAATTACTTTGAGAGTGGTGAATATTCTGCCATAGGGCACGATTTTTGGCTTACATCTCAAGGGCATGGAGCCGGCTTTTGGGATAGAGATATAGACACAGAGCTTGAAAAACAGCTCACAGAAATCTCTCAAACATACAAGTTTCAAACTTGGACTTCAAGCAACAAAATCGTGTTAGAATGTTGGGGTATGTGATGCGAAAATTTTTTGAAATTTACTTTTTAACAACAATGGCAATTTTTGCCATTGTTATGATTTCATTTGTGGGCTTTTTGGTCATAAAAGGAATTATGGGAATTCCCGCAAATTATATTTTAAATTATAGTCTGTTAATGGCTTTAATAGGTGGATTTGTTCCACTAATAACCAAATCATTAAAAAAGTCCTTATAGGGCTTTTTAATTTTTCCCTGCATTTACTAGCTAGAATTTTTGCCTTATACTTACCCTTAACAATGCTTGCGTATTTTGTCTAGTTATTTTTTAGAGTCGTTTTAAGGCTTTATTTTTATTTTTTGATGTTAGGTGTTAAGTGATTTTATTTTTTGATTTTAAGGGTGTTTCTGAGCCACAGAAAAGAGATTAAAAATAATGATTGTTAAGTGATTTAATTTTTAATTTTAGAATTTTTCCCTGCATTGTCTATATATAGTATGAGCAATGACGCTCGACAAAAGGAATTCAAAATGTTACTAACTATAAATGACCACAGTGACAATGAGAAAGTTAAATCATATAAAATGGAATTAAAAATTTCAAGAAGTTTCAAACTAGCCTATTTATGGGCTAAAATGTGCGATAGTAATAGGTACGCGTACAGCATTGCCGTAGAATACGGCTTTAAGGTATTAAGACAAAGTTACCCTATGGGTAAGTTTCACATTTATTATTGGAAATTGGATGAGAATTCATTCTCATTCGATATTGTGAAAATTTAAAAGAAGTGGGTTATTTAGCCCACTTCTTTTAAATTTACCCAGAATTTTTCCCTTCATTGTCTATATATAGTATGAGCAATCACGCTCGACAACTTACACAATGGAGATTAAAAATGCTTTCTTTTACCACTATCAAAACCATATTCGTATGTCTTGAGGATAATGCTTGGGAAGACAATATCCCGACAAGACAAGCGGTCGCATCATTTCTTCAAAATAAGAATGCGATTCAGTCATTTTTAAGTGACTATAAAAGCGATTTAGAGATATTCAAAGAGGATGCTGAACGCTATGAATCTATGTCGGATACATTCGCAAACATTGCGAAAAAATTCCGAAAAGATGTCACCGAAGTTGAAAAAACTATCGCGGAATTAACTCTATACATAGAGTCAAAATGGCAATAAAAAAAGCCCCGAAAGGGGCATTCTGCTTTGCGGATTTTTCCCTTCATTTACTAGCTAGAAATTTTGCCCTATACAAGCCCTTAACAATGACTATGCAATTTGTCAAGTGATTAATGATTAAAGTGCTTTAGAATTTTTCCCTGCATTCTCTATATATAGTATGAGCAATGAGGCTCACAAAACGAATTACAAAGGATTTAAAATGTCAGCATTCATAGTATCGGAACAGCATATCAATGCAATTTTAACTGCAAGTTTAACTTGTCCAATTATGAACGGCAAGAGCTTTGCTGATATTAACAAAATCGGTAAAATGCTATGGAGTGAGAATCACAAATCTGTTAATGCCCGATATAAGGATAATGAAAAATGTCCACCATACAAGTTTAAAACTTGGTTTACTTGCTATGCTCAAGCGGTAAAACTTCTAGATTGTCTAGATTATCAAAGCTGTGAACATAATAGCTATGAAGATTCGAAGACAAAAAAATTTATTGATGAGCTAAAAATCCAGCTCAAAACTAAGGCTCTTTTAGAGTCGCCAAGAGACTATGAAGCACTTTATAATACTTCTCATTGGAGTATTTAAATTAAGCCCTATTAAGGGCTTTCTTTTTGCGTTTAAGGGCTTTAAAAATCTCCCTGATAGACTCTATCAATGTAATTTTTAAAGCTCTTAAAATGGCTCTATGGAGATTAAAATATTTTTATTTTTTATTTAGAATTTTTCCCTTCATTGTCTATATATAGTATGAGCAATGACGCTCGACACAATGGAGTTTAAAATGCGAATGAATGTTAAAACAAAAAAAGGTATTTGGAGAAATACATTATCGAGAAAACAAAAAAAGAGATATCTAAAATTTTATAATTTAGTATCTTTTCGTGCTGAATCGCTGTCAAATGCAGTGAGCTATGAAGAGTGTGGTATTATAACTAAGTTTGATTTCGGAGCATATTATTATTACCTAACATTGCGATAACAAAGCCCCTCTAAATGAGGGGATTTTTCCCTTCATTTACTAGCAAAATTGTTTGCCCTATATTTACCCTTAACAATGACTATGCAATTTGTCAAGTGATTAATGATTAAATGACCTTGAGAATTTTTCCCTGCATTCTCTATATATAGTATGAGCAATGACGCTCGACAAAAGGATTTAAAAATGACCTTACACAAAGAATTATTAAATGCAGAAATAATCTGCGAAAATTGGGCGACAGATTTGCACTTTCCAAAGAGTGCAAAAGCTATGGCGATTTTAGCAAAGTTTCCATTATTGGAAAAAATTGCTACGGCTTTCACAAGTCAAATTGACGGCAAAGTGTGGATTGAAGTTCCATTCAACTTTGAAAAATCTTTGACAAAGTAGGGAATTTCTCCCTGCATTGTCTATATATAATAACTTAAGAATTGGAGTTCAAAATGGAAAATAGAATCAGAAAAGCAATCGAAAGCAAGGTATATACTTCTTGCGAGCACAAACCAATGTTTAGCCCTTGTGAAATTGGGTTTGAATTTAGTCCAAGTAATTTATGTGAATTACCAACACAAAATTTCCATATAGTGGAGATTGATGGGGTTGAGGATGAAATCGAAGTTGAATATACTTTGATAAGTATGAACAATAATACGGCAGTTTATGACTGCAAAAAAGTATCCTAAAAGGGTACTTTTTTTTTATATTTTTTCCCTGCAATTACTAGCTGGGATTTTTGCTCTATACTTACCCTTAACAATGACTATACAATTTGTCTATTTATTTTTTAATTATTTTAGAGCCGTTTTAAGCCCTTATTTTAATTTGGTATATGGTAGGGTTAAGTTATTTTATTTTTGTGTTTTAAGTGCATTTCTGAGCCACAGAAAGCAGATTAAAAAGAATGATTGTTAAATGATTTAATTTTTTATTTTATTAATTTTTCCCTGCAATCTCTATATATAGTATGAGCAATGACGCTCGACAAAATTAATGGAGTTTAAAATGAAACAATCAAAAATATCAATAGCGTGCTTAAAAGAGTTGGCATCGTTTTTACATAACGATGTTAAGGCGATACATAAATTATATTGTGGTGGATACACTCGCTCAGCAATTGGCGAGGGAGATGAGTATATCGAAACTGATGGAAAGCCTTATTGTATAGTTAATGGGGTAATAGGGTATATGGATGGACAATGGGAGTTCCAACCAAAAGACCCTGTTATAGGGGAGTATGTATTTTATACAACAAAAGGATTTCAGTATGTGACAATTATTAAGTGAAGAGAATTTTCCCCTTCATTGTCTATATATAATATGAGCAATGACGCTCAACAAATTCAATGGAGTTTAAAATGGATTATCCAATCAAATGCTACGACAACAAAGGCGAAAGCATTGACAGATACACAATTTTGTTTATGCTCAAAAAAGAGGGCACAAAACATAATGAAGCCTTGTCATTGTCAATGAGTAGTGACCCTAATCACCCGTGTGGTGTATGTATGTGGACTATTGCAGAGGATGGGATGCACTTGGGCGATAGAATTGATTTTGAGCAATTACCGACAGATTGTCGGGCAATTGTTCACAAAGAATTTGCTTATGGCGATGATTATCACGAATGAAAAATAGTTCCCACTTCGGTGGGAATTTTTCCCTGCATTTACTAGCAAAATTATTTGCCCTATACAATACCTTAACAATGACTCCATATTTTGTCAAGTGATTAAATGATTAAACTACTTGAGAATTTTTCCCTGCAATCTCTATATATAGTATGAGCAATGACGCTCGAAAAAAGGAATTCAAAATGTTTAAAAAAGTAAAATGTGTATATCTTGCCGATGGAGAAAATAGTTCAACTCAATCGCCTATTTGTGGGCTTGAGGATTTTACAGGTGATTTGTCACAAGAGGTGCTTCGGTGCGTCTCTTATGACAATGATATGAAAATCAAAATCCCAAAATATGAAGTGAAAGAAATTTGGCTTCCCGAATGGTTAGCCGTTGACGAATATTGTCAGAACTACATCAATTGGAAGTTTTTGTGGGCGTACCACAAAAAATCAGCTCAAATGAGCGAAACTGCTCAAAGAGCTTTGATAGAAATCTCAGGAGAGATGAAGTATTGGCTTGTTCAACTTGTGGCAAGTGATACTCGCTCACCATTCAGAACTAATTTGAAAGAACAGGTTTTGGTATGGTGTGCAAAAAAAATGAACAATGATACACCTTACGCTCAACCATTGAGCGGAAAGCAAATGGACTGCATTATAGGGAATAAATGGAACTATAAAGCAACTTCAGAGGGTGTTAGCCGTTCAAATGTAGGTGTACAAATTGAATCTCTCGTTTGAGAGATTCTTTTTTTATTTTTTTTAATTTTTCCCTTCATTTACTAGCTGGGATTTTTGCTCTATACTTACCCTTAATAAATATTTTTATTTTTGTCAAGTGATTAAATGATTAAACTACTTGAGAATTTTTCCCTGCAATCTCTATATATAATATGAGCAATGACGCTCAACACTACAATGGAGATTATTATGATGTTAGATACACCCGAACAAATCAATGGATACAGAATGCTCACAATTAGAGCGGGCTTGCGTGCTGAATCATTTGGTATGAAGCTCACAAGAGGCTCATCGTGCCTTAAATTAGCCAAAGAAGTATCGGGGCTTAAAGCCCGAACGGCTAAACAAATGCTCCCATTGTTTGAAGCGTGGCTTGAATCTGCGGGATTCGTACTCACAAAGAGATAGCAAGAAATCGCCCCGAAAGGGGCATTCTGTTTTGCGGATTTTTCCCTGCATTTACTAGCTAAAATTTTTGCCCTATATATACCCTTAACAATGACTGAATGTTTTGTCAAGTGATTAAATGATTAAATACCTTGTGAATTCTTCCCTGCATTGTCTATATATAGTATGAGCAATGACGCTCGACAAAAGGAATTCAAAATGAGAACTATCGAAAAACAAATCTATACTTATGCAGAGCTTACACAAAAAGCACAAGAAAAAGCTCTTGCTAATTACAATGAGAGTGAAGATTATGTACAAGACACTGATTCTCAAGTAGAGATTCTAGCTATGCTAGGATTCATTGAGGCAAAGGTGTATTGCTCTGGATTTTATAGTCAAGGCGATGGAAGTTGCTTTGAGGGCGTTTGGTATCCTGAAAATATGGATATTGATAAAATCAAAACTGAATATCCACAATGGACTGAATTGCATAATATTGCAGACCGTTTCAATGATATTAAAACTGAACATACTACGGCTTACAGAGCTAAAATTATTCAATGTGGACGATATTACCACGAAAATGCAATGACTTTGGTAGAGTTCATTGATGACGAAAACGAGGATAATGATTATGATAGCTCATTTATGGACACTTGTAAATCATTAGCACGAATGTTTAACGAGCACTTTCAAGTGGATTATGAGTATAGAACAAGTGAGATAGCATTTCAAGAGCATTGTGCAAACAATGAACGAGAATTCTATGACGATGGAAGCTCATATTAATTTTATTTTTCCCCTTGACAATGTTAAGGGGATTTTTTTTATTTAATTTTTCCCTGCATTTACTAGCTAGAAATTTTGCCCTATACATACCCTTAACAATGACTGAATGTTTTGTCAAGTGATTAAACAATTAAATGAGCTTGTGAATTTTTCCCTTCATTGTCTATATATAATATGAGCAATGACGCTCAATAACTGAAACGATGGAGATTAAAATGAATGCTTTAGAAATTGAAATGGCTGAATTGAATGAATTTGTAATCCAAAAAATTTTGGGTGAAATTGAAACTAATCAAATAGAAGTGCAAAGATGTCGTACCGAAAATTTACCAATCGAAGAAAAAAATGCAGTGTTCAATGTTTGCAAATGGTTCGATGCCTTGAGAAAAAATCTCATCCCTATTGTCAAGGTCTCTGTTGGATTCTCTGAAAATCGTATGTTCAAAAACAAAGAGTTCAAAACTTTGCGTGAAATGGCTTGTTATTTTGACCGCTTTAAAACTGATGAAGTGGGCTATGACAAAACTGATGTGACAATACATTTTGCAGATGGTTTTGAATACAAGCGTAGATATGATGTAGGTATGAAAGATAGTTCGTATTCACTTCATAGAGACTTGTTAATGAGTGTAAAATTCTATGCTGGTCTTCATAAACCTTCGCATTTATCGGACGCTCAATACGCTATGTGTGTAAATGAGCAAAGCAAGAAACAATTTTTAAATATTTATTATAAGTATCAATTAATGACTAACTAAAAAAGGGACTCGAAAGAGTCCTATTTTTTTTTAATTTTTCCCTGCAATTACTAGCTAAAAGTTTTGCCTTATACATACCCTTAATAAATATTTTTATTTTTGTCAAATGATTAATGATTAAATGACCTTGAGAATTTTCCCCTGCAATTGCTATATATAGTATGAGCAATGACGCTCGACACAATGGAGAATCAAAATGAAATGTTCAATAATGAGTTGTAGTGAATTCAATGTACCAACAGTCCGTTGGCATTGGGTGCAAAATGTAATCGGCTCGCCTGAGCAATGCAAAGAGCGTTTAAACTCTTATCAATCGTCCGCTAAGTATGGACAAAAATACATATTAGTTGAGGAATTGAATACAACAACACCTATGCTAAATGGTGCTAAACTGATTTCTGAACTCACATTGATTCCCAACACTTAAAAACTTCGGTGGGAATTTCTCCCTTCAATCACTACATACATTAAGAAACGATGGAGAATAAAATGCAAGATATGATTGCCTATACAAGCGCTATTATAGGAATGATACTCATTGTCCTGTCTATGAAAACTTGGCAATGTAAACACGATTGGAAAGAAGTTAAACACTA
>Ga0315284_10014499_pt1 | contig 11229 bp, 6 predicted proteins | sample YL17G09_16_MG_FD_203696 | JGI IMG/M metagenome (GOLD analysis project Ga0315284, IMG submission 203696) | Sediment microbial communities from Yellowstone Lake, YNP, Wyoming, USA - YL17G09_16 | ecosystem: Environmental > Aquatic > Freshwater > Lake > Sediment | place: USA: Wyoming | collected...
GTCAACCGGCCTGAACACAGGGGGACGGTCTTTTCGCTTATCAATATAACCGGCAACCTGGGAAACGGATTGGGGCCTGCCATCGGCGGACTGCTCATACCCTTCGGCTATCTTTTCATGATGAACTCCGCCATATTCTGGTGGATACCTTGCGGTATACTTTTCCTTGTAGTTGCAAAGTATATCACAGGCGACCGTGAAACCCTGCGCAGGCTGATGGAAGAAAGGGCATGTGAAATGGCCGGTAATACCCGGACGGACACAGGCCCTCTTGTGCCCTAAGCAGGCTTTTTTAAGTTACGGGGAAAAATCTTCATCACAGGGAGAAAACAATGTCGGTAAAACCATTGGCAGAAAAAGCGCTTGAACAGGGAAGGGGAATCCTTAGACTGGCGCCAAACTGGGTTCCGCGTTCATTTTGTATACCAGGCAGAAGGATCAAGCTTCATCCAGATGATTATTATGCCCTTGGCGGCCAGAGGGGAGGAATTGATGAACGATGGTTGTCTTCAACCATACCCGCTGATAACGGGCCTCTTACAGCAGCTGATGAAGGCCTCAGCTTGGTTGTATTTGAAAACGGTTCGGAAAGGATTAAATTTCTTCTTCGTGATGCCATAGAAGCTATGCAGGGCGAGATCATCGGCCAGCGGCTCTGGAATCAATATCGAGGGTGGCCAATCTATTCGAAATTTTTTGACAACCTCGGTCCTTTGCCTCACCATATCCACCACGATGATGAACATGCTCGATTGGTCGGACAAATAGGGAAGCCAGAGGCCTACTACTTTCCACCCCAACTAAACAACCACCCGGGGCGGTTTCCCTACACTTTTTTTGGTCTTAAACCCGGTACCACGAAGGCGCAAGTGAAGGCGTGTCTGAAAAACTTCACCAAAGGTGATAACAAGATCACCAACCTTTCCAAGGCATATCGTCTTGAGCCAGGGACAGGCTGGGATGTACCAGCGGGGATACTGCATGCACCGGGAAGTCTTTGCACGTATGAACCACAGAAAGCATCAGATGTATTTGCAATGTACCAGTCTGTGACAGATGACCACATTGTTCCCGAAATACTATTGTGGAAAGATACGCCTGAAGAGCAGAAGGGTAACTATGATTACCTTATGGGGATCCTAGATTGGGAGGCAAATGTTGACCCGTTATTCGACACGAAACGCTTTATGATACCCATACCCATCAGAGATGTCCAGCAGATGGAAGAGGAAGGGCTTTGTGAAAAGTGGATCTGTTACAAGTCCGATGCCTTCAGTGCTAAAGAGTTAACTGTGCTGCCAGGAAGGACAATAAACGTCCGGGACAGCGCTGCTTATGGCTTGATCATGGTGCAAGGACATGGCACCATGGGTGTCTGGGATATCGAAACCCCAGTCCTTATCCGTTATGGTCAACCCACGCATGATGAATACTTTGTGAGCGAAAGTGCTGCCAGAGGAGGCGTAAGCATCACAAACCGTTCTCAAAGTGAACCAATGGTAATGCTCAAGCATTTTGCTGGTGGTAATCCTGATGTTCCCAAAATCCGCATAGGTGATTAAGCATTGATAGAGTTTATAGGGCGAAGTGTTATGATGAGTATGGGTTTCACGGAATGCATCATGCGCACTTTGGAGGGTAAGCCCGTGGAGAGGATTCCCTCCTGGATACCCATTATAAAGGGGCGGACCATCCACGATGTCTTGGGGAAGCCCTTGATTTCAACGGAAAGCATGGCAAAAAACAGACTTACAACATTTCCTCTTGACAGATAACCAATGTCCAAGATGCTATAGGATATTGGCTTCGGGGCGAGGAAGATTAAGGCCGAGCAGAGGATCTATTAAACGTATCGGCAATATGCTCTGGGAAAGCAATAGTGGTATTTGCTTGTTCCCAAGCTCCAGTTTGGGAACAAGGTACAAAATGAGTATCAAAGTCCGCAGGCCAATATGAAAACGGAGGGGGGGGAAGGCATGCACCAGAAAAAAGCATTTGGCGGGAAGGAGCTTTACACGGTTGTGCTCCTGTGCCTCATCAATTTTTTCCTTTTCGCGGATCAGAATCTCATGGCGCCGAACCTCACCAAGATTGCCAGGGATTTTGGCATGAGCGATCTTGAGAGGGACACGTTACTTGGTGGACAAATTGCGCTGGGATTCTGGCTCTTGGGTGGGATTGTGACCCTCTTCATCGGATATATGACCGATAAGCTCTCACGCAAGAAGCTCTTTCTCACCGTTGTCCTTATTGGTGAAATACCTTGTTTGCTCACCGGGTTCGCCCAGAACTACCCCCAGATGTTTGTGTTGCGGGCGCTTACTGGCATTGGGCTCGGCGGCGTCATTCCGTTAAACTACTCCCTCCTGGGGGATCTATTTTCCCCCAATAACAGGGCTAAGGCTGTCGGGGTAATCAGTGTTGCGTCTGGTCTAGGTATCGCAATCGGCCAGATGGTCGCCGGGTTTACAACCGACGCTTGTTTAGGAACGCTCTGTGGATGGCGGATTCCGTTTGTCGTTGTCGCAGCCCCCGGTTTTCTGATGGCACTCCTTTTCTGGTTTACCACAAAGGAACCGCCCCGAGGCAATACAGAGGAAAGTTTGAAAGAGCTCATCGAGAGTGGTAAAGCATATACAGCGAAAATCAATTGGTCAGAATATAAGCTGCTGTTTAAGAATAAAACCAATATCCTATTGATCCTTCAAACCCTTCCGGGAGTCGTTCCCTGGAGTGTGTTGCTGGTATATTTAAACGATTTTCTCGCACAGGAGAAGGGTTATACAGTGCAGGCCGCAACCTCGATCTGCATGATCTTCGGTGTAGGAATCCTCAGTGGGATGCTTGTGGGTGGTTTCATTGGAGATATCATATATCAGAAGAGCAAGAAATGGGTTTCCATCTATTGCGGTATGACGGTACTCGTTGGGATCATTCCCACTTTGATGATTATTCTCTATCCCTCTCAGGCAAAAGTGCAGAATCCGGAATATATTCCGCTGATTGTGCTCTCGGTTCTTACCGGCATCATCATTGCTCAGGCGGGGTCGATGTGCAGGGCCATGCTCATCAACGTCAATCTGCCAGAGGCAAGGGGATCGATGAGTTCCCTTTACAACATCGTTGATGACCTGGGAAGGGGTTTTGGGCCATTTATCGTCAGTCAGATAATCGTCGCTTTCGGAAGGCAGCAGGCGTTTGTCATTACTCCTTTCTTCTGGATACCCTGTGCACTTATCTTCTTCCTCATTGCATTTACTTTACCAAAGGATGTGGAGGCGCTTGAAACGGTGCTGAAAGAGAGAGCGAAAAATTTAACGTAATACTTACTCAAGAGATATGAAAACACGGAGGATCATATGACACGTGTGATACATGCCATACAACATATGATGATCGAATGGGGTTATCATTCTGCACGGCAATGCCGCGATCCCTTTAACGAGATAGAAATGGATGTAATGATTAAAAATGAAGAGGGACATACATGGAAGGTACCAGCCTTCTGGGCTGGTGAAACCAACTGGCGCGTACGTTTTGCGGCCCCTGAGCCGGGGGCCTATGAATTTCAAACCTCCTGCTCCGATAGAGCCAACAGCGGTCTGCACGGGCAAAAAGGGATTCTCGAAGTTGAGCCATATCAGGGGAATAATCCCCTTCTCAAGCACGGCAGCCTCAGGATTGCGCAGTCAAAACGCACTTTCGAGTTCTCCGACGGGACCTCCTTTTTCTGGTTGGGCGATACCTGGTGGTATGGCCTGTGTCAACGCTGGTCATGGCCGAAGGATTTCAAGATCATCTGTGACGACCGGGTGAAGAAGGGGTTCTCTGTAATTCAACTTGTGGCTGGGCTTCCCCCTGACGCCAAACCCTTTGAAGAAAAGATAGCCAATGAAGGCGGCCATCCCTGGGAAAACAACTTCGAGCGAATAAATCCGCGCTATTTCGACATGGCCGATCTGAGAATCGATTGGCTTATCCAATGTGGCCTTATGCCCTGTATTTTAGGCTCCTGGGGATTTTACATGATGTTTATGGGCCTTGAGAAGTTGAAAAAGCACTGGCGGTATATGATAGCCCGATGGGGCGCCCTTCCGGTTATATGGTGCGTGGCAGGGGAGGCGACCATGCCCTATTATACGAAATTAATCGCGGGGGACATGTCGGATAGCGAACCTCAGCGCAAAGGATGGACGGAGATCGCACGTTATCTTTGTGAAATAGATCCCTTTAAGAACCTTGTCACCATTCATCCGCAGGCAATTTTCCACATGCATGGACGGAGTGAGATTGAGGATGACTCCCTGATCGATTTCGAGATGCTCCAGACGGGGCATTTTGAACGCGAAATCACCATCAAGCGCACCGTCAAGGAAATAACTGCTGCCTACGCGAGAACACCGGTGATGCCGGTTATAAACTCTGAAGTTGTATATGAAGGTCACATGCAACAGCACTGGCAGGATGAGCAGCGCTTCATGTTCTGGTCCTGCGTCCTGAGCGGAGCGGCGGGCCATACCTATGGGGCGGGCGGAATCTGGCAGATCAATACCCGCGAGAAGCCCTTCGGGCCCACACCGCATCCCACACCGCATACCTATGAGAATACGCCCTGGGACGAGGCCATGCATCTGCCCGGATCCAGGCAGCTCGGGCTCGGGAGGCGATTGCTCGAAAGGTACCGCTGGTGGCTCATGGAGCCGCATCCGGAATGGACGATGCCCCAATTCGGCGAACGCAACTACATGCTTCCCTATGCGGCCGGTATACCCGAAAAGCTGCGGATCATCTATATTCCGCAAAGGATTTATGATTGGACCGGGCCATTGCTCAAATATTTGGAGGATGGTGTCTTCTATCGCGCCTATTATTTCAATCCCCTTAACGGCGACGAATATCCTCTCAGTACCATCACGGCAGACGATAAGAACACCTGGCAGGCGCCTGATGTACCTCTGTGCCAGGACTGGGTGCTGGTTTTGGAAAAGGAGCGCTTTGATGAGGGGCTTAAGGAGATGAGAAAGAGGGAGAAGGCCTCGCAAAAACCAATAGAAGCAGCAACGTCGGTGGATGACTTCCTCAAGCGGTTCATGGTGGAATCGATGCAGAGGAGTATTATGAAAAACGCCGTTCCCGATGACGCTTTTGGCGATGGGATAACCATGGTCATTGATATCGGCGCCAAGCCGTACAGCTATATCCTGAAAAGAGGCCGTGAAATCTCTGTTTCCAGAAAGGATCTAAAAGCCCCGATGATGAGGCTTTTGCTCTCTTCTCAGGACATGGAAAAGATGCTAGTGGAAAAGGATAGCGATATCCTCATGCCCTTCGCCGATTTGAACAGCGATAAAATAGAGTTGATAAAGAAATTGAACGGAACCCTGGTCTTCAAGCTCATGAAGGCTGAGAATTCCATTTATCAATGGAAAATTGTTTTTAATTGCTCGGGAGAACCCAGCTCGGCTGTGACCTTGCCGCTTCTGGATTATAGAAGCGTCATGAGTAGGGAGACATCCATGGTCAATCTGTACATAGATGGACGACTCACGCTGGAAGGGGATATGGCTATCGCCGCGGAGTTTCAAAAGTTTTTCCTATAAAAAGTTAAGCGTTTAAGAGAAGAATACTTACGCTCAAGGTTGGGGCTTGTTCAATATGATTATAAAGACCATGTGAAGAATAGATCACGTGCCATTCTTGCTATTCTGAACTGTGATGGGATACATACAGATCTCCAAGTGAAACATGCCATAACATTGCTTCAATAGATTTGTCTCCTTTGTCTATTCTCCCTCCCGAAGGGCTTCCCCCAATTAAAGCAGCTGAAGAAGAAACTCAAACCGCTGCATGTTCGTAGTGACTTCCAAATCCTCATAAAGGACACAACTATCGAAGATATACGCACTCGCAATGATCATTATATGGAGTTTTGAGGGAAAAATGCCGAAAAATAGGAAAAGAGAAGGAGCATGTATATATGTGGACAGCGTGCTGGATAGAGATTGATGAGAAAAGCGTCGTATGAGCGTGAAGAACAAGACAGCCATCATTACTACATCGATCATGGTTTTATCGACATTTGCTTCCTGCGACGCATTCCGGATCATAATCCTCAACAGCTTTATTGGTCTCGACGCTCGGCTTGCATATTGCAGCATGCATCAGTGCGATACGGCTTTCGAACGGGAGATCAAGCCCCTGGCAGCGGCCACCCTGAACCTTCTCTCGGTTGAAGAAGTTAGGATCATGGGGATCACCCGCGACATCTCCGAGCACAAGCGGGCAGAGGAGGCGTAACAATGGGTAAACAAGAAACAGCGACCCAGGAAAACAAATACCCTCTCAAGGTACTGCGGCTCTGGCGACAGCGGTTGGTTCAGAACATCCTTCGTGCTTTGACCATCCTTGGATTCCTGGCACTCGTCGTGGCTAGTTACAGTGAGTATCTGCGTGGGTACAGATGGAACATACTGCTTTATCTGGGGATATATACTGTTCTCCTCTATCTCATTTTTGCATTGACCAAGAGCCATGCGCTTGCTTTTCATTTGGAGGCCGATATCACTGAACGCAAGCGCGCGGAGGAGGCGCTTAAGGAGAGCGAAAAGCGTTATCGCCGGATTACCTCGGCCATCACGGATTACATCTACACGGTCACCGTGGTGGACGGCAAGGCCGTACGTACTTTACACAGCCCGGCCAGTGAAGCTATCACCGGTTACACCACCGAGGAATTCTCATCAGATCCCAACCTGTGGTTCAATATGGTCGTGGAGGATGACAGGGAGAGAGTCCGTGATCATGTGGCGCGGATTCTTGCCGGAGAAGATGTCGATCCCATCCAGCATCGCATCCGGCGTAAGGATGGTAGCGTGCACCGGGTCAGCAACACACCTGTGCTCCATATGGATTCATGCGGTGTTCTCATCTCCTACGACGGAGTCATCAGTGACATCACCGAACGCAATCGCGTGGAAAAAGCTCTCATGGAGAGCCAAGAGCGCTACCGTATCCTGGCCGAGAACGCTCACGATTTGATCTGGATCTTCAATCTTAACCTAGAGTGCATTTACGTGAGCCCGTCGGTTAAGCACTTCAGGGGATACAGTGTGGAAGAGGCTATGCATCAGCGTCTCGAGGAGGTCCTGACGCCCGATTCCTACCGGAAGGCCATGCAGCTGTTTGAAAGTGAAGTCTATCTGGAGAGGAGCGGGCAGAGACACGGCCCTGACTGGTCGCAAACCCACGAATTCGAGGTGGTCCGGAAGGACGGCTCGACTGTCTGGACCGAGGTCACTATGAACCTTATCTCTAATGATGATGGCGAAATCAGTGGCCTTATGGGAATCACCCGCGACATCAGTGAGCGCAAACGGGCGGAGACGGCACTTCTTGTATCTGAAGAAAAATACCGTTTGTTGGTGGAAAATGCGAATGAAGCTATTTTCGTAGCTCAGGATGGAATGCTTCGATTTGTTAATCCCAAAACCGTAGAAATCCTCGGCTATACAAATGAAGAATTAACCTCCAACTCCTTTGTAATTTTTTTGCATCCAGAAGACCGGGCCTTGGTTGTGGATCGTCACCAAAAACGGCTGAGAGGCGAGATGCTTCCTGAGGTCTACTCCTTCAGGATTGTAGATAAAGCTGGAAATACTAGGTGGGTGGAAATCAATGCGGTCTTAATCTCCTGGGAGGGCAGGCCTGCCACGTTGAACTTCCTTGCGGACATCACACAGCGCATACAGGCAGTGGAAGCGCTTAAAGAACGGCAAGCCAAGTTGAATAGTATTTTTCGCGCAGCTCCTACCGGCATTGGTGTAGTTGCCAACCGTATCCTGCTCGAGGTCAACGACCACATCTGCGACATAACAGGGTATGCACGTGAGGAACTGGTGGGAAAATCCGCCAGGATACTCTACCCCACCCAGGAAGATTTCGACTTTGTGGGGAGAGAAAAATACCGCCAGATTCAAGAGCGGGGTACGGGTTCTGTAGAAACGCGCTGGAGACGAAAAGACGGCACGATTATTGATATCATCCTCAGCTCCTCCCCAATTGTCGCGGATGATCTCTCTGCCGGGGTAACCTTCACAGTCCTCGACATCACTGAGCGCAAGCAGGCGGAAGCTGCGCTCCGGCAAAAGTTGGCGTTTGATAGCCTTATTACCAAGCTTCTCGCCCAATTCGCAAGTTCTACCGGGCAGGAAATTGACGAACATATCAGGGCCTGCCTGCAAGAGATTGGCTGTTTCGTTGGGGCTGAGGATGTCTTCGTAATCCTGGCCTCGCATGATTTTGCCACCTGGAAAACGTCACATGACTGGCAGGCCCCGGGCACTCCAGATTTATTCCAAAAGTACCATAACGTACCTATGGGGGCATTCGTTTGGAGTGAGAAACGATTGCAGGCCGGCGACGTGATCCTGGTCAACACATTGGATGATCTTCCTCCAGAAGCGGCATTCGAACGCGAGAATCTTGAACTCGATGGTGCAAAATCAGTGTTACAGGTACCGCTCCGCGGCCGGGGAGGCCTTGTCAACGGTTGCATCGGACTCAAATCGTATTCTCGTCAGATATCATGGTCCCAGGAAGATGTCCAAAGACTACAAATAGTTGGCGATACCATCGCCAATGCCTTGGAGCGCAAGCGGGCGGAAGCAGCGCTCATGGAGAGCGAGGAGCGTTACCGCATCCTTGCCGAGAATGTCCATGACATCATCTTCACCATGGATGTAAATCTTCGCTTCACCTATATAAGCCCTTCCATAACACGAATCCGAGGCTTTACGGTTGAAGAGGCTATGTCCCAAACAGCTGCCGAGGCCCTCACCCCAGCCTCTCTGGAAGTTGCTATGAAGGCCTTCCTGGAAGAATTAGAGATCGAAGCCAGAGAAACAAAGGACCTTTGGAGAACGCGCACCATGGAATTAGAAGAGACGTGCAAGGATGGCTCTCCCATCTGGACAGAAACCTCATTTTCAACTTTACGGGACGAGGAAAACAAGTTTATTGGGTTTCTGGGCATAACCCGCGACATCACCGAGCGCAAGCGTGCAGAGGAGACGCTTAAGGAGAGCGAACAAAAGCTAGACTGCATTATCCAAGGTTACCCGATCCCCGCCTTTGTCATCGACAAGGACCACCGGGTGGTGCAATGGAACAAGGCGCTGGAGGAGCTGAGCAAGATCAGGGCTGAGGATGTACGGGGTACCAGACAACACTGGCGGGCGTTTTATCCTAAAGAAAGACCGTGCATGGCTGATCTGGTGCTGAACCAAACTTGGGAAGGGATTTTTGCCTGGTACCCGGACAAAGCCATGAAATCCACCTTGATACCAGAGGCCTACGAGGCGATGGATTTCTTCCCAGAACTGGGGGGCGAAGGGAAATGGTTGCGCTTTACCGCTGCCGCCATAAAGGATTCTGCGGGGAACCTTGTAGGCGCTATCGAAACACTTGAAGATGTCACTGAAAACAAACGGGCCGAAGCAGCGCTCAAGGAGAGCGAGGAGCGCTTTCGGGATCTTGCCAGGCTGCTGCCGGAGACGGTGTTCGAGGCCAACGAGAAAGGTGTCTTCACCTTCGTAAACCAGGCCGGCTTCGAGAAGTTCCGATTCACGCAGGAGGACTTCGACAGGGGTCTGAGCGTGCTTGATGTGATCGTGCCGGAGGAGCATCCCCGGCTTTTGGTGAACGTCCAGAGGATCATACAGGGTGAGCGGATCGGTCTCAACGAGTATACGGCCCGGAGAAAGGACGGGATTAAGTTCCCTGCCCTGGCGCACTCCACCAGAATCCTCCGGGAAGGCAATCCCGCCGGGCTGAGAGGCTTCCTCATCGACATATCGGAAAAGAAGGCCCTCGAGGAGCAGCTCATGCGGGCCCAGAAGATGGAGGCCATCGGAACCCTGGCAGGAGGCATAGCGCATGACTTCAACAACCTGCTCATGGGGATCCTCGGGAATGTGTCCTTGATGAAGATGAAGATGGACGAATCCCACCCATTCCATGAGCGTATGAAGAACTTGGAGGATTACGTGCAGCGCGGATCCGACCTCACGAAGCAACTGCTCGGGTTTGCCAGGGGAGGGAAGTATGAGATCAAGCCCACGCATCTTGGGGAATTCATTCGGAAGAGCTCCGAGATGTTTGGCCGTACCAAGAAGGAGATCCGGATCCACCGCAAGGCGCAGGAGAAGCTCTGGACCGTGGAGGTTGACAGGGGGCAAATGGATCAGGTGTTCCTCAACCTGTATGTGAATGCGTGGCAGGCCATGCCAGGGGGAGGCGACCTCTATCTTTCCGTCGAGAACATGGAGCTCAATGAGAGGGCGGTGAATCCCTGCGAGCTCAAGCCGGGCAGGTACGTGAAGGTGATGGTGGCGGACACGGGCATCGGCATGGATGAAGTGACCAAGGCCAGGATCTTCGAGCCGTTCTTCACCACTAAGGAGCTGGGTCGTGGAACAGGTCTGGGGCTCGCCACCGTCTACGGGATCGTCCAGAACCACGGGGGGTTCATCCACGTGGAGAGTGAGAAAGGGGTTGGAAGTACGTTCATCATCTATCTCCCAGCCTCGGAGAAAGCCGTGGAGGATGAAAAGAAGGCAGAGGATGAGGTGCGCAGGGGCAGAGAGACTATTCTCTTGATCGATGACGAAGCGATGATCCTCGATGTGGGCTCGCGAATGCTGATCGGCCTTGGGTACGCGGTGCTGACGGCACAGGGAGGGAAAACGGGGGTCGAGGTGTTCCGGCAGAACTTTGGCCGGATCGGTCTCGTGATCCTGGACGTCATCATGCCCGATATCGGTGGGTGGGGGGCCTTTGAACGATTACAAGAGATCGATCCGTCAGTCAAGGTGCTGCTCTCGAGCGGCTATGCTCTGGACGAACAGGCCAAGGAGATCATGGCAAAGGGCTGCAAAGGCTTCATCCAGAAGCCCTTCAGCATGGAGGAGTTGTCGAAAAAGATCAGGGAAATCCTGGATAAGCAATAAGTTACATGAGGTTTTAAGCGCTTTCGTAAGTCTCCGTGGTTATCTCTACTCTGCGGTCTGGAAGCACATATATATCTCTAGCGTTGTCAAGAATCCCAATATACATACTTATGTTCGCGGGGAACTGGGGTAACATCTTTCGCATGTGCTCAGAGCTGAAACAGTAATTGCGTGAGAAAACTCCTTGACAAGTGCGCCTTGTTTCATTAATAGCTCATGAACC
>Ga0315284_10014500_pt1 | contig 11229 bp, 12 predicted proteins | sample YL17G09_16_MG_FD_203696 | JGI IMG/M metagenome (GOLD analysis project Ga0315284, IMG submission 203696) | Sediment microbial communities from Yellowstone Lake, YNP, Wyoming, USA - YL17G09_16 | ecosystem: Environmental > Aquatic > Freshwater > Lake > Sediment | place: USA: Wyoming | collected...
GCGCTGCTCGAAGAACGCCAGCTCCGCACCCAGTTGCAGAAAACCAAGAACCAGGTGGCGCAGGAAGTCCGCAACGCGGAGATCGCACTCATTCAGGCGAGAGCGCAGATCGAAGCCGCGCGCAAGGCGGTGACGTTGGCCCAGCAGACGCTGGACGCGGAGCAGAAGAAGTTCCAGTTGGGTGAATCCACTGTCTTCCTGGTGATTCAGGCGCAGCGCGACCTGGTCGTGGCCGAGGTCAGGAACGTGTTGGCACGGGCCGTTTACGCGAAGGCGCTGACGCAGTTCGCGCAAGCCACCGGAACCACGCTCGCCAAACACAACGTACAGATCGGCGAGGCGCGCGAAGGCCGAGTCACGCGCACGCCCAATATCCCCGGCACGGCGGAAAACCTCGGAGTCGAGACGACCGCCCCGGGTAGCTAGTTTGCTAGCCGCAAGGCGCGAATGCGGCTTAGTGATAGCTCGTTTTGCCGAAAACGGCCCTTTCCAGGAACGGGAAAAGGCGCGCGGGACATGTTTGCCGACTGAAAAGCCTCCACTTCCCTCCTCAAGCCCTCGGATGGGCCGCTCCCTGCGGTGCTACGGAGTGCGGCCCCGCCCTGCGGGACTGCTTTGTGTTTCGGGAGCTTGCTCTCTGTTGAGGGCGTACGGCAAAGCGCTGCGACAAGAAAGCGGTAGCAGAGCCAGCGCACTCCAAACTGCCGGTGAGGACACCGGCGCTACAGATGTCGGGGGCGGGCTTCAGACCCGCCCTTACACGCAAGCGGTCAGTCGGCGCGGCTCGGGACGAGTTTGACATCGGATTTCGCCGTGCGCTAAGATGCCTTGCGGGTCAACCGCCTTGCGATGAACAAAGGCCACAAGGCAGGAAATGACGTCACCACCGCTTCTGCTGCCCGGAATCCCTCGGCAGCAGAGCGGCGCTGGGAGGAGCAGACTCTCAAGCCTGCCCTGGAAAAGTCCCCCGAGCGGCAGAGGGCCTTCACGACCCTTTCCGGCGTTCCCATCGCGCGCCTGTACACGCCGGCTGACCTTCGCGACTTTGATTACGCGCGCCGCCTGGGCGATCCGAGCGAGTATCCCTTCACGCGCGGCATTCACCGGACGATGTACCGGGGCAAGGTCTGGACGATGCGCCAGTTTTCAGGCTTTGCCACGCCGGAGGACACGAACCAGCGGCTCCATTACCTGCTCGCGCAGGGCCAGACCGGCCTCTCCATTGCCTTCGATTTGCCCACGCTGATGGGCTACGACTCGGACCATCCGCTGGCCCAGGGCGAAGTGGGCAAGTGCGGCGTGGCGGTGTCATCGTTCGCGGACATGGAGACGTTGCTCGCCGGCTTGCCGCTGGAAGAAATCACCACCTCCATGACCATCAATTCGCCCGCGGCCATGATCTGGGCGATGTACCTGGTGGTGGCGGAGAAGAACGGCGCCGACTGGAAGAAGATTTCCGGGACCACTCAGAACGACATTCTCAAGGAATACATCGCGCAGAAGGAATACATCTTCCCACCCCGGCCGTCGATGCGCCTGATCGTGGATACGATCACCTTCGGCGCGCGCCAGGTGCCGCGCTGGAATCCCATCTCCATCAGCGGCTACCACATTCGGGAGGCCGGCTCGACGGCAGTGCAGGAGCTGGCGTTTACCCTGCGCGACGGCATTGAATACGTCGAGTGGGTGCTGCGCACGGGCATGAACGTGGACGAGTTCGCCCCGCGCCTCAGCTTCTTTTTCAACGCGCACAACGATCTGTTTGAGGAAATTGCCAAGTACCGCGCGGCGCGCAAGATCTGGGCGCGGGTGATGCGCGAGCGTTTCGCCGCGATGAATCCCCGTTCCTGGCTCTGCCGCTTCCACACGCAGACGGCGGGATGCTCGCTCACCGCGCAGCAGCCGTATAACAACGTCATTCGAACCACTATTCAGGCGCTGGCGGCGGTGCTGGGCGGAACGCAGTCGCTGCACACCAATTCGCTCGACGAAGCCTGGGCCTTGCCCAGCGAGCAGGCGGTCACCCTTGCCTTGCGTACGCAACAGGTGCTGGCCCACGAGAGCGGCGTAACGAATACCGTGGACCCGCTGGCTGGCTCGTATTTCGTGGAGCGACTAACGCTTGAAACCGAGCGCGCTTGCTATGAGTACTTCGACAAGATCGACGCCTTGGGTGGCATGGTGGCGGCCATCGAGAAGGGCTATCCGCAGCGCGAAATCCACGACGCCGCTTACGCCTATCAGCAGGCCATCGAGCGCAAGGAGAAGATCGTCGTCGGCGTCAACGAGTTTGTCTCCGAGGAAAAGCACCCCATCGAAATCCTCACGATCGATGAGAGCGTCGCGCGGCACCAGAGTCACAAGCTTGCCGAACTGCGGAAGAAGCGCGACAATGCGCGAGTGCAAGCCGCCCTGGAAGCTTTGGGCAGCGCCGCTGGAACGGACGAGAACTTGATGCCGTACGTGCTGGAATGCGTCCGCGCTTACGCTACGGTCGGTGAGATGTGCGACGTCCTGCGGCGCGTGTTTGGGACGTACGAGGAACCGGCGTTTCGATGATTGAAGAAGAGTTGAAAGTCGAAGGTCAAGGCTTTTGACTTTCAACTTCGAGCTTTCAACCGGTGATTGCAGTGCCTGACCGACGCATTCGCGTTCTCGTTGCCAAACCTGGCCTGGACGGCCACGACCGCGGGGCCAAGATCGTGGCGCGCGCCCTCCGCGATGCCGGCATGGAAGTCATCTACACCGGCCTGCGCCAGACGCCCGAGCAGATCGTCAACGCCGCCCTCCAGGAAGACGTGGATGCCATTGGTATCTCCATCCTTTCGGGCGCCCACAACACCATCCTGCCGAGAATCTCCGAATTGATGCGGGCCCAGGGCCTGGATGACGTGCTGCTGGTCGTCGGCGGGATTATCCCCGACGAAGACATCCCCAGCCTGAAGCAAGCGGGCGTCAGCGAAGTCTTTCAGCCTGGCGCTACGACGCAGGAAATCGTGGACTACATTCGCGCGCACGTGCGGAAGAGCAAGTGACAAGTGACGAGTGACAAGCGGCGGCAGGAAGTGAGAATGCTGAATTATGAATTGTGAATGCTGAATTGACCCATGTGCGCCGGTGCTTTGGAACGGCAAAGCTCTGTCCGTTATTCATAATTCAGAATTCACAATTCAGAATTCCTTTGGATTTCCAATCACACGATTCGATCGCCGTCCTGACCTTTGCGCGGGCCGCCGGCTATCCCCGGCTCACGCGCGCGGTTCTTGAAGAACTCGGCGATCTTCTCGGCGCGGTCCGGCGCGAAGGGCTGTTCCGCGGTGTGGTGATTGCGTCGAACGAAGAGTCCTTCGCCACCGGCGCTGAGTTGGAGGAGTTGGTGCCGCTCGAGGGCGTCGCGGCCCAGGAATTCGCTCGGGTGGGCCAGACCCTCTTCGACCAGATTGAGCGCTTCCCGATTTCTGTCGTGGCCGCTATCCGCGGCTACTGCCTGGGAGGCGGTCTGGACCTCGCCCTTGCGTGCCACGGGCGCGTGGCGACTTACGACGCCTCGTTCGGGCATCCCGGAGTTGCGCTTGGCTTGCTTACGGGTTGGGGCGGAACGCAGCGCCTGCCGCGATTGGTCGGCAAGGCCCAAGCCCTGCAAATGCTATTGAGCGGTGAACGTGTCCCCGCCACGCAGGCCCTGACACTGGGACTCGTGGACGAGCTCGTTTCCAGCCAAGATCTGATCCCCGTCGCAGTCGGACGCGCTCACCGTCTCGGTGCGACTCGCGTCTTGACCGGCCGAGCAACAGGAGCCACCCCATGAATGTCAAAGAGTTTTATGCCCTGAAGGTTGGCGATCTGCCGTGGGAGGAACGTTTCAATGAGAAGCTGCAGCGGGCGCTTTTTCGCAAGGAACTGCTCGTGGATCCCGAAACGGGCGTCGTAGTTCGGCTGGTGCGCTATCCGGCCGGCGTAGTCAATCCCCGGCACAAGCACCCCTGCGGTCATGGGATTTACGTGCTCGAGGGAAGTCTGGCAACGCACAGGGGAACGTTCGGCCCCGGCAGCTTTGTCTGGTTTCCGGAGGGCGAGCTGATGGAACACGGCGCCACGCCCCAAAGCGACGCTGTGGTTCTGTTTGTAACCAACAAAGCCTTTCGCATTGATTACATCGAGGAGGCCAGGCCAAAGTAAGATCGCTTTCGCGGGATGGCGCAGATCCTTTGGGTCTGCGGTTCGATCCGCCGGAAGCTCATCCGACCGAGACCTGAGAAGGTCTGCCCCAGCCATGGCACATATGGATCCCTCCGAAAAGGCGCCTGCCTTCCCTGCCCTCTCCAAGCGCGCGGCCCGCCGCGCCATCCAGCGCGCCTTTGTGCTGGTGGGGCGCGACCGCCGCATCCGCCAGGACCTGCGCGAAGCCGACCTCACCACACTCTGGGTGCTCGAAGACTGGGGACTGGAATGGACCGTCGTCCTCGACCACAGCAGGCTTGACTTCCATCGCGGCCGCGTGGGAAAGCCGAACCTGACGTTTGCGTGGCGAACCGCGGAGGCCTTCTTCAGCCAGATTGAAACCGGCAAGCCAGTCGAGGGCGCGTTTGAGTTGGTGGGCGATTCGGCGTGGAAGAAGCTCTGCGAGCCGGTTTACGATGCCTTCTGCGGTTCGCTGCGCGGCGTCCTGCGCAACCCGATTGACGACGCCGGCGAGCGGCTGCTGTAGCGACGCTCTGCGAGCGCCGATTCTTTCTTCCCTGTCCGTGCATCACTCTGGGGTTTGCCGAAACGACTTTTTGCTTTAGACTGTGCATCCCGAACTTGAGGCCTTGGCGAAGCGAGAATCATGATTACTCAACTCCCGAGCGACTGGACTTCCACCACCTTCCGGGTCCGCTATGCCGAGACGGACCAGATGGGCGTGGTGTACTACGCCAACTACTTCATCTGGTTTGAGGTGGGCCGGACGGACTTCTGCCGCCAGCGCGGGTTTGCCTACCGCGACATGGAGGAGCAGGACCAGCTCTACATCATCGTGGCGGAAGCGCGCTGCCGCTACAAGGCTCCGGCGCGCTACGATGACGAAATTGAAGTGCGCACCTTTCTGAAGGATGTCCGCAAGCGCGTCCTGGTCTTCGGCTACGAGATCTATCGCGTGGCCAGCGACGAATTGCTGGCCGAGGGCGAGACGGTGCACGTGATTACGAATCGCGAGGGGCGCCCGCGGCCGCTGCCGGACAAGTATCGGGAGCTGTTGCTGAAAGGTGCGGAGGAAACGTAGCGCCGCTTTTGAGGGCAGCATGCTGTCGGCCGTTGGTCGTGGGTTGTTGGTTGTCAGTTGTAAGAGGTACTGAATGGCTCGTCCCCTTCTTCTCACCGGAAAGAACCTGACGCGCGGGGATTTCTACGCGGTGGTTCTTGAGAATCGTCGTGTGGCGCTCGACCCGCGCGCGCGGCGGGCCATGCAGCGTTCGCGGGCGCTGGTCGAGAAGATGATTCGGGAGAAGAAGGTTGTCTATGGCGTGACGACGGGCTTCGGCAGCCTCTCCACCGAACACATTGCCCCGGCGCAGGCGCGGCAGCTGCAGGTGAACCTCGTACGCAGCCATGCCTGCGGCGTGGGCGAGCCGCTGGACGAAGCTGAAACCCGTGCCCTGCTCCTCCTGCGGGCCAACGCCTTGGCGCGCGGGCTCTCGGGCGTCCGGCCGCGGGTCGTTGGACTGCTTTGCGACTTCCTGAATCGCGGCGTCCACCCGGTGGTGCCGTCGCGTGGGTCGGTGGGTGCCAGTGGCGACTTGGCGCCGCTGGCGCATGTGGCGCTGGCGCTCCTGGGCGAAGGTGAGGTGGTGTTTCGGGGGCGACGAATTCCTGCGGCGGCGGCGCTCGAAGCCATGGGCCGAAAGCCGCTCAGACTCGCGGCCAAGGAGGGCCTGGGACTGGTAAACGGCACGCAGGCCATGCTGGCGCTCGCGCTGCTCGCCTTGCGGCAGGCGGAGATCCTCGTAGACACGGCGGACGTGGCTGGTGCGCTCTCGCTCGACGCGCTGCGGGGCTCGCCCGCCGCCTTCGACGAACGGCTCCTCCGCGCCCGGCCTCACCCGGGCCAGTTCATCACGGCGCGCAACTTGATGCGCCTCAACCGGGGCAGCACGATTCGCGAGTCGCATCGCGACTGCCCGCGCCTCCAGGACGCCTACAGCCTGCGCTGCATGCCGCAGGTGCACGGTGCCGTGCGCGACGCGCTCGCCTACGCCCGGCGCGTTTTCGAGATCGAGATGAACAGCGCGACGGACAATCCCCTGGTCTTTGCCCGCGACGGCGAAGTAATTTCCGGCGGTAACTTCCACGGCCAGCCGCTGGCCACGGCACTCGATCTGCTGGCCATTGGCCTCACGCAACTGGGGGCGATTTCCGAGCGGCGCATCGACCGCGTGGTGAATCCGCTGACTTCGGAACTGCCACCTTTTCTCACGGCCTCGCCGGGCCTCGAGTCAGGCTTTATGATGGCCCAGATAGTGGCGGCGGCGCTAGCCTCCGAGAACAAGGTCTATGCGCATCCCGCTTCCGTCGATTCCATTCCGACCTCCGGGAACAAGGAGGACTTTGTCAGTATGGGGATGGGGGCCGCGCTGAAGCTGCGACCCGTGGTGGCCAACGTCGCGACGATTCTGGCCATCGAGCTTCTGGTCGCGAGTCAGGCGCTCGACCTGTTGGCGCCGCTCCAGACTGGACTCCTGGCGGAAAAGGCACGCGCGTTGGTGCGGCGCGCCTCGGCGCGGGTCACCCGCGATCGCCCGCTCAGTCGCGACATCGCGCGGGTGAGCGAATTGGTTCGGGCTGGAGAGTTCGCGGAGATAGTACGTCAGTAGTCCGTGGTCCGTGGTCAGTTGTACGTGCTGGTGAGTTTGTTCGAGGTCGGCCGCTAACGGCGCTTACCAGTACGGCGTCAACAACGGACAACTGACCACTGACGACTGATAACTGCCCATGCCTTCCTTCTCGGCCACCATCATCACTCACAACGAAGCCCGGAACATCACCCGCGCCATCCGTTCGCTTGCTGCTGCCGATGAGGTTGTCGTGGTTGACGCCGGGTCAACGGACGAGACGCGGGAAATTGCCGCCGCGCTGGGCGCGCGTGTCGTCGTCCATCCCTGGACCGGGTTCGCCGCGCAAAAGGATTTTGCCGCCGAGCAAGCCCGGCATGACTGGATATTGAGCCTCGACGCCGACGAGGAGCTGAGCGCCGACGCCCAGGCGGCGCTCGTGCGCTGGAAGGTCTCGGAGCCGGCGGCGGCAGGCTATTGCTTCGCGCGCCGCGCCCGCTACCTGGGACGTTGGATCCTTCACTCCGGCTGGTACCCTGACTACAAACTCCGCCTCTTCGACCGGCGCCAGGGCGGCTGGCAGGGCGATTACGTTCACGAGTCCGTGGTGGTCACGGGCCGGGTCGAAACATTGGCTGGAGAAATTTTGCATTACACCTGCGACTCGCTGGAAGAGCATCGCGCCCGCATCGAGTTCTATACTGACCTTGCGGCACGCGAGATGTTGGAGCGGGCGGAGAGTGTAGGGTTTGTCCGCCGACAACTCGCTCCGCCCTGGATCTTCTTTTCCACGTATTTTCTCCGCCTGGGCGTGCTGGACGGATACCAAGGCTTCCTGATCGCGCGCATGGCGGCACGGTACGTGCGGAGAAAGTACGCCAAGTGGGCAGAACTGCAGGCGGAAAGCAGTAGGCAGTAGGCAGAATGCAGTAGGCAGTAAGCAGAAACGAACAAGTGTCGAGTTTCTAATTTCGAATTTCCAGTTTCGAGTTTCCAGTTTCCGATTTCCAGTTTCGAGTTTCGAAATGCTCAACATTGTTCATCTCGACACCGGTAAGGAGCTTCGCGGCGGGCAGCGGCAACTGCTGCTCCTGGCGCGAGGGCTCCGAGAGCGGGGACATGAGCAGCTCGTAGTTTGCCCGGAAGGGAGCGCACTCGACGCGCGGGCCCGCCAGGAGGGCTTGCGCGTTTTCGCCTTGCCACGGCACGATCTCGGACAAGCTAACGGCATCCTCCAACTCCGGACCCAGTTGCTGGCCGAACCAGCACACATCCTCCACGCTCACGACGGCCGGGGGCAGACGCTGGCCTGGCTGGCGTCGCTGGGGCTGCCCGTGCGCCGCGTGGCCAGCCGCCGCGTCACGTTTCTGCCCGATACTCACGCACGCCATCGCTTCATCTATCGGCACACTTGCCACGCGGTCATCGCGGTTTCAGAGTACATCCGCCAATTGCTGGTCGGCTCCGGCATCCCGGAAGCGAGCATTGAAGTCATCCCGGATGGCATCGAGATTCCAGCCGCGCTGCCGACGCCCGCGGCGCGCCAGCGGGCGCGCGCCGCGTGGGGCTTGAGCGAGGGCGACTTCGTCATCGGTCACGTAGGCGCGTTCACGCCCGAGAAGGGGCAGGACGTTGCGATCCAGGCTATCTGTCTCATGGCCGAGCGGCTGCCGCAAGCGCGTCTGGTCCTGGTGGGAAGCGTCCCACCCGACGCTGCGCCGCAAATTGAGGAGCAGGTTCGTGCCGCGCAGGGCCGCGTTCGACTGCTGGGATACCTGGAGGATTTGGCGGATTTCTTTGCCGCGCTGGATCTGTTCATCATGCCGTCGCGGGCAGAGGGCCTGGGTTCGTCTGCCCTCATGGCGATGGCGCATGGATGCGCAGTGGTGGCCAGCCGCGTCGGAGGGCTCGCGGAAGTTGTTGACGAGGGGAGGACTGGTTGGCTGGTTCCCGCCGAATCACCTCGCGACCTGGCCGAAGCGATTGCGGTTGCGGCCTCTGACCGCGCGCGGCTCAACCAGTTCGGTGCCAGCGCCCGCGAGCGGGCCCGGCAATTTTCGAGTGATATAATGCGCGAGCGAACTGAGGCTCTTTATCGCAGATTGCTGGGGCAGCCGTAGCAGCGGTCTTCAGGCCGGCACGGTGCCCGCCTGAAGGCGGCCTCTACGGGGGCTCAGGCGCTTCGAGAAACCGAGTGCAAATTTCACCTTTCATCTCCTACTTTACGGTCGCTATCTTCGGCCTGGCGTTTGGCAGCTTTTTGAACGTCTGCATCGCGCGGCTTCCCCGGCAGGAATCCATCATCACGCCGCGCTCGCACTGCCCGCGCTGTGGCAAGCCCATCCGCTGGTACGACAACATTCCAGCACTGAGCTACCTGTTCTTGCGCGGCCGCTGTCGCGATTGCCGGGAACCAATCTCGCTCATCTATCCCGCGGTCGAAATCCTGACCGCCGGCTTTGTGGTCGCGGCCTGGGCGCGATACGGCTTCACTCCCGAGTTCGTCAAGTACGCGGTGCTGGGAATGCTGCTGCTGGTTCTGGTCTTCACAGATTTGACCGCACGCCGCATTCCGCACGCGGTGACGCTGCTGGGCATTGGTCTGGGCGTGCTGCTGAGCTTCGTTGTGCCGGTTGACAATCGCCCGCTGGAGTGGCTGCTGGGCCGGTTCGATTTCTACCTGGAGGGGACGTTTTCCTCCGTGCTGGGTTCGGTGGCAGGCGCGCTCCTGGGGGGCGGGCTCTTCTACGCGGCTGGACAGGCTTTCTACCGCCTGGGAGGCCGCCAGAAGGAATACCTGGGTTTCGGCGACGTGATGCTGATGCTGATGGTGGGCGCCTTTCTAGGCGTTCCCCTGACGCTCGTCACGATGCTGCTTGGCTCGCTGCTGGGCACCCTGATTGCCCTGCCACTCGAAATCGCCACCCGGCGTTTCCGCGGCTACCACTGGCCCTACGGCAGTTTCCTGGGCGCGGCCGCGATGTACGCGAGCCTTGGCGGGCAGGCTTTGTTGGACGCTTATCTCCGCTGGTCCGGTCTGGCTGGTTGAAATGACCCGACATTTGTCTCTGAGTCAGCTAACGCTTCTGGTGGTCGGAATCTTCCTGATCGGCAGCTTGCTGATTCTTCTCATCTATGTCCGGGAGAAGCAACACAAGTTTTCAATCAGTAGGTTTGTGCTCCGACCGCGATACCAGCGTCGCTCTCAGAACGTGACGCGGCCCATGATATAGCGCTGAATCAACTCGCGGTCTGCTGGTGGGAGATCGGTAAATTGCACCCCGATCCGGTCGGGCGACGCCTTGCGGACGACCTTGGCGCAGATTGTCCGTAGCCCGGACCCGGGCGCCGTGGGCTCTGGAAAGGAGGATTTTCCTGGCCCCTTGACTGCGGCCTCCTGAGCATCGCGGGTCTGGGGCAACGTGAATTCCAGAACCACTTCTTGGCCCACTTCGAGTCCACCGGAGGGTTCGAACAACATTCCGCTTTCGCCCAGATTCAGGCTCACGGCGCGGAAATGTCTCTCGCTCAACTTCCCGAACGTGCATTCGATGGTGGTGCAAAAGGGTAGCCGCGCGTGCCGTCGTCGCTCGCGCAACATCGAGCCCCGCGCGGCGCTGAACAGGCTGTACAGCTGCTCGTAAGTGAAGGGTTTGTTCAGGAAGAAGGTGACACCCAGGGAAAAACACTTCCGCATGGTGTCGATATCGTTGCGGCCCGTGATCATCAGTACGGGTGCCCTGCCGTTGAGCGGCGACGCCCGGGTCCGCCGGGCCAGCTCGAAGCCATCCAGATGAGGCATGAAGAGGTCCAAAACGACCCCATCGAACTTCTCGCTCTCCAGCCGGCGCGCGGCTTCCCGGCTGTCACCTAGGGCCAGGACCTCGTATCCCAACGGCTCCACGATGGTCTTGATGAGTTTCAGAACGGTCGGCTCGTCATCCACCACCATGATTTTCAGCGACATGAGGTTTGGCCTGGAAAGTCGCGGTCGATGCCGCCCCCGAGTCTAGCACGCCACGGGGCACCGCACGCGGTCCTGTAGCGTAGCTTCGTGCGCTGCTTTTGCCGCAGATTCTGGCGGCTGCAATCTCGGCTAGTGCCGTTCCGACTTGATGGGCCGAGTGGCTGGTGCCGAGACCCTTGCAGATTGGCCGAGGTCGTCGCTCACAGAAGTACCTCCACGTAGTTGGAACGGCACTAGCTGGCCGCATTCCTCGCGGGACTGGGTCGAGGCGGGACGGGGGCAGACGCTGGCGCTTTGGTGCCGCTTCCGCGGTGCCCCTTGCCATTGCGCCGAATCGTCTGCCAGACGTCTTCTGGAATTGAAAGGAAAGCTTGAACCACTCTGGGATCGAATTGACGCCCGGATTCACGGATGATTTCTGCCTTTGCTGTCGAAAACGGCAGGGCGCGACGA
>Ga0315284_10014501_pt1 | contig 11228 bp, 4 predicted proteins | sample YL17G09_16_MG_FD_203696 | JGI IMG/M metagenome (GOLD analysis project Ga0315284, IMG submission 203696) | Sediment microbial communities from Yellowstone Lake, YNP, Wyoming, USA - YL17G09_16 | ecosystem: Environmental > Aquatic > Freshwater > Lake > Sediment | place: USA: Wyoming | collected...
TGCCAACCATGGCAAGCGCGCTGTCTTCGGCAGTCTCGCTCTGCTGCACAATGCGCTCGTAGTTCTTGATCGCAGCCTCAGGATCGGTCTTGGCCATGATCTTGCCCATTTCCGCCTGGGCAGCGCGATAGACCGACGGTGTCTTGTTCTGCACCTTGCCCAGTGCCTCGATGGCGGCCTTGTCCTCGCCGGCTTCCTTGAGTACCGTGCCGAGACGGTATGCGGCGTAGGAAAGGAGCGGATCCTCCGGATCGTTCTTGTCGACGATCAACGAGTAATACTTCCGGGCCATGGCGGGCTGCTTGAGCTTTTCGCGGTACGCCTCGGCCAACTTGTAGTGCATGCTGGAGAGAGTCGCCGGCGCAATCGAGTCGATGGGGGTATCCTTGAGGAAGCCCTCCAGGTACTTGACGCCCTCCTCAACTTGCCCCAGAGCGATCATCTGCTCGGCTCTGCCCAACACGGCCTGATCGTAGACGTCGGAGGCATGGTACTTGTCAATAACGATCTGCATGCGGTGGAGAGCCTCTTTGTTCTTGCCCTGTTGGCCAAGAATGCTTCCCGCACGGTACTGCGCGTATCCGGCCCGATCGTGTTCGGGGTACTGCGTGGCAAAGGCGTCGAAGCCCTGGAACGCGGAATCGAGCTCACCGGCGTAGGCTTGGGCGTCGTACATGCGAATCTGGAGTTGCTGCCGCATCTCGGGAGTGAGCCGTTTCTCTTCGGCAATGATGCTCTTGACAAGGGCGGCTGACTCGGCATACTTCTTCTGCGACATGTACACGCCGGAGATTCCGATGCGCGCGAGCATGCGCTTCCCTGCGTCTTTGGAGAGTTCCAATGCCTTGGAGTAGGCATCGAAGGCAGCCTGTGGGTCCTTGCCCTTCTCAAGCTGCACCGCCGCCACCTCGTTCCAGATGGTGGCTCGCTCCTCATCGTCGGTGGCGTCTTTGAGCTGCTGTTTCCAGTAGTCGAGTTCCTGATTGGCCTCGGCCAGTTCGCCGCCAGTGGAGTCGAGAACCATGAAGATCTTGATGGCGCGCACTTTGAGATCGCGTCGCTGAATCTGCTTGGCGGTCTTGCGGCCTGCATCGTCGCGGTTGGTGGCGTGATAGGCCTGGGTGAGTTCGTAGTTGGCGTTGTCTGCCTCGGGCGCATCGGCGTAGACCTCAGCCACCTTCTTGAACTGCTTGATGGCTTCGTCGTACGCTGTCTTCTGCTCGTCTCCCTTCTCGGACTCAGCAATCTTCACCCACACCAGACCCATGTTGAGAAGAAGACGGGGGGCCAGTGGACCGGTCTGCGAGTAGGTGTAACCCTTCTTGTAGAAATCGAGCGCGACCTTGTAGTCGCCGAGGCGGTCGTAGTGCTGGCCGACCTCAAGTGCGGAGGTGGCAAAGACCTCGCTCTGCTTGTAGTAGTCCACAACCTTCTTGAAGCCCTCAAGGGCCTTTGCTGTATCGCCGGTGGCCATGTAGCATTTGCCGAGCAGGTACTGAGCGCTGGCCGCTTCTTTGGTACTGGAGAAAGTAACGAGAATCACGTCATACGCCTTGATCGCGTCGGCATAGCGCTTGCGTTCGTTATAGTAGTTGCCAATCTGCATCTGGATCCTGGCCTTGTCTTCCGTCACCTTGGCAAGGTCGAGGGCCGAGAAGAACGCCTTGGCTGCGTCGCCGGCTCGACCCAGCTTGTTGTACGTATCTCCCATGGAGATGTACACGCCCGAGATCAGATTGCTCTGCGAGTAGACGTTGACAAACTGCTGGTATTCCTTGATGGCCAGCAGGTATGCTTCTTCGACACGCTTCTTGACATCCGCAGAGGCCGAATCCCTGCCCGCGCGCAACATGTCGCCGTCTTTGGCGTAGGAGTCGGCAATGAGCTTCTGCGCGTCGTCGAGGTTGTCGGACTCGGGGAAGAAGTCCTGCAGAATTTTGAATTGGGCGCGGGCCGAGTCGGTCTTGCCAAGCAGGATGTAGCACTCACCCACGAGCTTGACCGCGTCTTCCAGTACGTGTCCACCCTCGTCTTTGCCGCTCTTGCCGGCCAGGTCGTTCTTGGCTTCCTGCGAGGTGTACACGCGGGTCTTCTGCTTGATCTTCTGCTTGGCTTTGGACGACTCGTCGATGTTGGTGTAGGTACCGGGAGCGAGCTCCACGTGCTTGTACTTGGGGAACTCCTTGGCGATTTCACGGTTCTTCTCGATCTTCTCAAGATAGGAGATTGCCTGATGCAGCTTGGAGCTGCCGCCTGCCAGGTCGCCGCCCAGAACCTTGGACTTGCCGTCCTCGTTGAGCATCTGCCCGACCGTGAGGAAGATCTGCTCGGCATAGATGCTTCTGGGATAGAGATCGATCAGCGTATCGTACACTGCCACTGCCTCGTCGGGTTTGAACTGGATCCGGTAGGTGGACGCGATGAAGTAGTAGGCGGTTTGAGCGATGTACTCGCTTGCCCAGTCGGTGTTGCGTTTCGGATCTTTCTGCAAGAACTGAGGGTACACCAGTTGAGCCAGTACCGCGCAATGGAACGCCCGCAGTTGCCTGACTTGAGCGGGAGTCAGCCCAGCCTTCGGAGGAACCGCCATGCCCGAGGTGAGCACACCCATGCGCACGAGCTGGTCGTAGCGCTGGCGGCATTCGCGATTGCCACTCACAGGCAGCTTGTCGGCATTGGTGACGTAGAGTGCCGGGTCGGCCACGATCTCGTTGAGCGCATCGACAATCTTCATGCGCCACTTGTAGCCCACCACCACGCCCTTCTTCTTGGAGGACGCAGAAGTGTCCTGGCTCTCCAAGGTACGAATCGTGTCGAGGTCTTCGGGCCGCAGTCGCGGGAGCAGAAGATTGGTTGCCAGATCGTCCTTATCGCGCTTGATGAGATTGACAACCGAGTCCCACGAAGCCACGTCAACCGCGAAGAAGCGCGTGGAGTCGCTGCGAAACCGCTCTATGAGCGACCGGGCAGTGTCTCTCACAGCCACATAGTCGGTCTTTGCCAGCGACTCGTTGATGGCACGAAAGCCATCCTTGCCCTCTTCGGTCACTTGACCGATGTCAACGGCGTGGAAGACGTTCTTATTGAAAATGGGTATGGTGAGGAACAAAAGTCCCAGACCAATGCCCACTAAATTGACAAGTAGACCCATAGTATTCTCGTGTCTGCCTCAGGTGCCAACGACGCGCAAGCCTACTTGCCGGTGAGCACCCGTACCAGAAATGGATTGGACAACGGCAGTGCGGGAGTCGACTGTTCGATGAACTGACAGAGACCCTCGTTGCCGAATTCGTCGCTGGCCACGACTGCCATGATGTAGTCGCCTGTGGCCCAGTTCACGGGATCGATATCCCAGAATACGCCCTTGAGGTACGACCTCTGAACCGTAATATTGAACGGAAACACCTGCGCGCGCAACCCGAGTAGATACGGCACGCTGAGGCTGTCAGCAGTGGTGCAGTGTCCGGTTGCGTCGATTGCCCATATAAGGTTGTCGGGTTTGCGTGCCACAATGAGCTCAGTCTTTGAGATGTCAGCCTTGCCCTGATCCTGTATCGACAGACCGTTGCTGAGCGCGTACCGAAACGCCGTGGATATGACGCTGCCATTGGTGAGTGCGGTCTTGTCGATAAGCATCACCGGGGGATACACGTCGAAGTACGAAACCACCGGGACACCCCACCGCGCGAGTCCACCGGATTCCATAAGCTTGCCGCCCGAGACCATAACACGGGTGTCACCGAAGTAGCGTCCCTTGAAGCGCGTCACGATGACGAACTCTTTCTTTCCGTATTGAGCTACGGAGAGTTTGTCCATATTGAAGAGCGTCCGGTAGGCCGCGATGCTATCGAGAGGAATGATGATGTCCTGCTTCTGATCCAGTCTCTTCGTCCCTGAATTCCACTTGAGGGGGTTGGGCCCCCAGTACGAGCCGGGGATGCACGTCGTGTTGAGCGAGCCGACTGGCCCGAAGAGCGCAAAAGATGGAGAGGTTCCGTTGGTCGCTGCAACCTGCGCAGCCTTGGTCCGAACAAACCTGGAGAGATTGGTGCCCGTTGATTCGGGTTGATTCGGATCTACGAAGTAATTGTACTGGTGAGCGTCGTCGTGCTCTGCCCCGGTCCCGGTGAGTCGCGTCCGCTTGGGTGCAGTCTCCAACCACGCGTTGGCCTCGCTGCGCAGATCGGGGTCGACAAACGCGACCTTCTCGGGGAGGATGAGCCAGTAGTCGAAGTCCTCAAGGAACGTGGAGTCGGCGAAAATCGATAGACTGAACTGCACCCATGGCTTGTACACATAGTGCAGCACAGTGGATCCTGCAGCCTCCTTGCGCATCGTCTCATTTGGTCCGCCAACCTGGTTTCTCAGAGAGATCGTGACGCGCCACGGTTGGATTTCGATGTTGTCGGAAACGGTATCCACGCCACCGCCAAACTCGTCCTTCAACGTGAATTCAGCATACACCCTCTTGGTGCCATTGCCCTGCTTGAGCGTCCAGGCCCAAACCGCGGAGTCTCCATCGATGCCCCCGTCGAAGCTGCCCCTCGGCACTGTACGCCGGGACGCAGGGTTGAGAGGATCATCGGCGCTGAAGTCGCCGACGTCTATCTTCCGAACACCGGTGTTCAACTGGGCATTCGTGTTGAGCCACCCGGCGCCGATCAAATAATTGATCTCGGCAGTGGTAGGCGGATTGTTGGGGTCGTCAAAGTGAACTTCGACCCGGTCCCCGTTGTCTTTGACCAGATAGGTTCTGAAGCTCTGCGTGAGCCGCACGTGATCGAGCTGCTTGCCGGCATCCCGAATGTACAGAGAGCACTTGTCCATTGCCGTGAAGATCTTCCCGTTCTCGATGTTGAAGGAGACGTCGGTACCCACTTTGACGGTGTCGAGATTGGTGTTTCGGATGAGGTCGCCCAGCATTGTGTCGTAGACGACACCGGCTACCGCGAAGCTATCGCGGTCGACGCGCACTGCGCGCACCGCATAGAGGTAGTACCCGTTGTCAATTCCGGGCACATCGGAGAAGTGGGTGCTATTCTTGTCGACAACAACGCCGCGGTAGGTGGGCGCAAGAGACAGGGTGTCCCACGGCTCGATCTTCTGCTCCGGATCGCTGCACGGCGCACGATACACGCGATAGAAGTTGAATGAGTCGCTGGGAGGAGGAGTCCACTCTATCTGGACCGTGTCATGGGGCGCCGACATGCTCGTAATCGTCACCAACAGATCGTCCGGCCGCGTGGAGGGGGCCTCGATCGGGCTCTTCGAACAGCAGAGAAGCAACGCCACGATTGTTCCGACAACCGAGAGTGTGAGTGCACGTCTTTTCATACAAACGTCCTTCGTGTGAGTGGAAACCCAGGTTCGAGAATCGCCTCAGAAATCCAAAACAAACGAAACCCGCGCCGACTCGGGCGACATGCTGACTACCAGGTGATCGTCTATCACGTTCAGCAGCGACTCTTCGTCGTCAAGGGCCTTCTTCTTTGGCGCAAAGAGCAGTGCATCAAGAAGATTGAGTGCCCACACGCCGCCCGCACTCGCGCCCGCAACAAGCATGAAGCCCCGGGCCTTCTTCGACTTGTGGTACGCGTCCTGCCAGTCAGTGTAGTTCTTGTTGATCTGGGAGTAGTCCCCACCCAAACCGTACTTCACCTGAAGCACGTAAGTCTCATGCGCATAGGCACTTGCCTTGCCCATTTCGCCGAATACGACACTGAGACAGGCGACCTCCGCGGCCATGATCGCCAGCCCTTTCACGGTTTGCCCGTCGCCCAACTGGCCCATGCCCGGAAGTACGAGGGACTTGAAGACACGCTCTGCGTCAACGGCTCCAGCCGGCAACGCGAGCATCCCGATCAGCAGCGTGCACAGGATCTTTGCCATGGTTCTGCTCCTCATAGTCGCTCCCTTTCTTGAGTCGTGCCTCACGCGTCATCGACCCGGGTACGGATCAGTTTCCTGAGTAGATCTGGGCGAAGAACTCGAAATTCTTCATGTCAAACCGCGATCCAGTCAGTTGCACCGGGTCATACGTGTTCACATCGTAGTTGTAGTTCCGCCATCGACCACCCAGGAAGAATGTCACATTGTAGCCCTTGTAGTTTGCCTTTGACACAATCTGTCCCAGAATTGTGGTGCCTACGCAGTTGTCTTCCGGCGTGACGTGATCGATCAAACGAGCCCATTGCACGCCGAATTGGAGCTGGGTGTTCTCGGCGATCTTGAAGTTCGCGCGAATGATGGGAACGCTGAGAATCTGGACAATGTTGTTGGCGCGGTACTGAGAATTGACGATACGAAGGGAGTCGGCCTTGCTGGCATTGTCCGGGGTTGCGGTTCCACCAACGGTGTCGACCAGGCCGTCGCCATTGGGATCGAGGCGGAAGTCTTCGGCAACATTTCGTGGATCGTTCTCGGTGGGTCCGCGGATCTCTTTGCTGGTGAAGACTCCGAGCTTGTACTGGGGAATGATCTCCAGCCGGTTGAAGCCGTTGAACACACGGCGCCAATCCTCGAACTCGTTCTTGAAGCCAATCTTGTAGCTGGCCCGGTTGACAAGGTACGCGCTGCCGATGGTGCGCGAGTCGTAGGGTTCGGGTGGGGAGCTGCTGTACACGGTGCGCTCTCTCACGCGATCGTAGAAGCTGTACGTTGTCTGAAATTCTTCGCCTGCAATGCCCAGCCGCTGCTGTCCGCCAAGCTTGAGTCGGATCACGTACTCAAAATTCGGGATATTGTTGTACGTAAGATCTGCAACCAGATTGTCCAAGATCGCTCTCCGAAAATTGAGCTGGTCGAGATAGTAGTAGTAGCTCACGAGGTAGGTTCCATTGAGGTCCATGCCCAGCGACTGGATTGCATCGTTGCGGATTGCGTCGCGAATGGCGCGGATCTCGTTGCCGAACTGAAGCAGAATACCCCTGCTACGGCGAAGCAGCTCAAACTTCATCGTGTTATAGAGAACAAACGACTTGCCCTCAAAGAGGCTCCTTCCAGCGTCGCTCTTGGATGCATCGAAGATGTCTGCCACACCATTGAGGTCGTGGTCCAGAATGCCCTCTGCCACGCCGCCAATGTCAACCGTCCAGCGTTCGTTGGGCGTGAGTCGATAGTTGAGAGACACGCCTTGGATGCCCTGGGTCTTAATGCCCGCGTCGGTAACAGTGTAGCCGACCGAGTGACCAAAGTCGGGAAGGATGTCATCGTCTTCGTAGTCGGGAATACCGTTGTTGTTCAAGTCTGCGCCCAGCTCAAAGACCGGTGGATCGGCACTGAAGAGGAGAAAGTCTTCGTTGTAGTCGCGGATACCGTTTCTGTTGCGGTCGTCTTTGGACTGGATGACGCCGTCGGGATCGTCGTAGGTCATGGTCATGTCGGTGGGCAGGACCAACTTCTTCGTCTCGCCTAGTCCCATGGTGCCGTCGCCATAGAAAAGTCCCTGCTCGTCATTGCTGCGATCGGCAGGATAGTGGCGGCGATCACTCTCGACGAAGGCGTCGTTGTCATCGTTATCGTCGATGTTGTTCCAGTCGTTGCCCAGGGGCCGTGGGTAAGCAAGATAGTCGTAGCCGGGTCCCTTGTAGCTGGTCTCCTTGAAGTACCGACTCACGTGGAGGTTGTCGCGGTTGGTCTCCCAGTCTGGAGAGATGTAGTAAAGCTCGCCGTTGACACCGGACTTCTTGCCAATGGCCTTTTCTCCCTTGAAGGAACCTGACAAGCGCGTGGTTGACGCCCGGTCTCCCTTAACGGTCGGGAGCTTGTCTTCCCGCTGGTTGACCGCAACTTCACCCGAGAACTTCACCCCGCCCAGCTCTCCCTTGAAGTCGAGGCCGTAGGTGACAGAGGAGATGTTGATGCCGTACTGGTAGTCGTATGTGTAGAAGTTGTAATCTTTCCGCGCGCGCGCCTGATCACTGAGCAGGTTGGCATTTACCTGATCCTTGCGGCACGCATCGTTGAACTGCTTCACTGGCATATTCAGCACCTTGGGCGACTGGCGAATGTACTCGCCAAAGTAGGTGGTGGAGTAAAAGCTTCTTGTACCGAAGTCGGCCCCGGCAAGCGGGGCATTGATCTTGAGCGGCTGCTGATACTTGCCAACGAAGATGTCCTCAACGGTCTTCTCGGCATACTCGTATTTCACTACATTCGTATTCGGATCGGTCATTCCCATGAGTCCCAAAGGAATCTGCTTGCTGGTTGACACGAAGACCAGGTAGTTCCCCGCCACGCTGTATTTGAACGTCAGGGTCTTGATCCTGGAGTTTGAGGTAAGCGTTGTTCCATCGTTCTTGAACTTCCACACAGTCGGATCGGTCTTGAATGCAACAATGAGAGGAATATTGCCGTTCTGGGGCGGAGCAGTGCCAAGTTCGCGGGGCGCAAGCACGGAATCGGGTGTGCCAACAAAGACTCGCCGGAACGCGCCACCCTGTTCATTCTGAGCCACAACTTCCTTGCCGTTCACGAACATGGTAACGTCGTACACGTACACGCCCGCGTCATTCAGATTGAGCGGGGTCATGTCGTAGAATTCGAAATGCACCTCTTTGGGCATCCAGCCATTGGGCACATCGCCGCGAAGCCATTGCTCGCCCTTCTTGACATCGGACATATGATGGTTGATGTAGCTGAGCCCCACATCGACTTTATTGGCGATATTGCGCTGGGCGTGAACCGCCCACAGCCAGTCGTAGTCGCCGTAGGGAGACTTGGATGAGAAGTCTATCCCATTGCCGCTGAATCCCTTGTCATCGCCAGAGCTGATGGAAGTGCCGGGGAATGTCTGTTCGGTGAGAGGATACTCCACCAAGGCCTTGCCATCGTATCCCGCCTTGGAAAGAAAGCCAGGGCGGGTGCGCGACAGCAGCGCCGAGAATTGCAGCTTGCTGGTCCAAATATCCCACCGAATGCCCTTAAAATTGGTCTTGTTGAATGTGAGGGGCGAGAACTTCGTGGTAATTTGATCGCCGATGAGGAAGGACGACTTGGATCCACCGATGGCGTCCTGCGTGATGACCAAGTTGGAAAACTTCTCGAAGAAATCGCGTTTCTGGTATTCGTTGCTCGTCGAGGAGCGCGTTGAGTCGTCAGGATGTTCGCGCGGGTTACTGAGAACCGCCGACTCATTATGCAAATCATACAAAAACACACCATCAGTAATATGCTCCCCGAACATATCGTACCGCCCGCTCACATCTTTCTCGATCTTAAGCTTGGCGTAGGTCTCTTTGCCGTAATTCTGGTAGAAACTCTCGTCTTCGGAGAGCTTGTCGGTAAGAGACTGCGCCGCGACGTTGAGAGCCGGCGCCGACATCAGTACGCAACACAGCAGGGTTGCTTTGGGGAGGAAGTTCTTCATTCCTGGACTCCTTGGAACGCGTCCTTCGTTAAGATCTGGAAATAGTTCTCGACAAACGCCGACCTGAAATATATAATGCGAACCCCGTGACTTCTCAACACATATACGAGTTTCCTCGCTTTTTCAGGTGAAGTGTTGTCACTTCACCGTCGGGGCGATGCGTCTCGGTCCCCCGCGAAGCCAACACGACCGGCATTCCTCGGATGGGCCGTGGCGTCAGAGGCCGGACTCTCCGCGACCACGGCGACCATCACTGCTTGACCGGCGCACCTCCGAGCTTCTGACGCACGGAATGCCCTGCCGCGATGGTGTCCGACTCCTCCACGACCGTGGCCTGCGAAAAATGCGCGGCCTTCACAAATCGCACACTGAGCGTGCCCACCGGTTTCTCGGCCCACCCCAGCGTGTCGCCGGCAGGTCCCAGCACCGGATGGTCTCGCTTCATGACCTCCAGCACATCACCCGGCACAACCTGATCGGCTTGCCCCAAGTCGACGTACACATCGGCGCCTGCGCGATCCAGCACCTTGCCCGAGACGCTCGCTTTGGTCGGGGCTGTGGCGTCCGCCGTCGATTTGCGGGTGTCAACAACCTGGAGACGCCGCTTGGTGTCGAGCGAGAAGCCCTTCATGATGGCCCCGGCAACGCTCTTCTGGAAGTAGGACGAACCGAATGGGCTGCGAGACATGTAGTAGAAGTTCATCTCGTCATTCTCGGGCATCATGGCCAGGTAGATCTTGAAGCCGGCGTCCTTCTGACTAGTGGACAGAGGGAGGTTGTCGACAATCACCCCGCGAGAGCCGTCGTAGATGTCGATGGACAATGTCACCTTTGCGGTGTACGACTGCAGCCCGCCCATCACACGCACCCCGCCGGTGCCTGTGGTGTTCTTGCCGATATCGGTGGAGGCGTCGAGCGGTGCGTCAGTGGAGATGGTCTGTTTGAGTACACTGAACTGGGTGACTGTGCCGCTGAGTACCAGGTCGGCGCCAAAGCGGGACGCGATGCGGACCAGCCATTGCTTGGTCATGTACTCGTCGCGTTTGAGGCTGTTGGCCTTGATGAAAGCCATGACCGAGTCGAAGGGCACGATTGTGACCGAGGTGTCTTTGAGGCCAATGGTATCGACGGTTGTGCTGAAGTATCGCGGAACGTCAACGCCGAGATCCCAGGCGTCTTTCATGCGCACGTTGTCTTTGAACGGAAGATAGAGCACGCGCGTAGCGCTGTGCGCTCCGGTCAGTGCCAGGAGCAGCACGAGCCCGAGGATCGGCGGGAGGTGTCGGTGCGTGTGTCGTGTCATGGCAGTGGCCCCCGAGCGAAGCAGCGGCAAGCCGCTTCTACTCACACAGTTGCGCATCGGACAAAAATAGTTCCCGGGTGCGGAAGACGCCCCGTATGCCGGCACTCAGTGTCCGTCGGTTCGAGGACGCATCCCGCTGTCGGAAGGCGCACGTTGCGGTGCCGTGCCCCGACCACTCACCGGGACCCAACCGGACGTCCCGCGACTGCATCCGAACCAATGCCGGATGCGTCCGGAGCCTGTCGCGCCATGCTCCCGTCGGACAGGAATGATGCCACCACATTGGTGATCCATCGCAGCACTGGTTCGCGTCCATTGCCCTTGGCAGCCGGGTCGCTCAACTGATCGAGCTCCCCGAATGCCTCGGTGTAGCAGATGCAGAGACGCCCCTCCCGCGTGACACCGTATGCGCCCGGTTGACCATCGGTGAGCCCATCGCTTGAGACCGGCTGAAAGCCTATGGCGCCAAAGATCGGCTAGATTATTGACGATTGCAGGTATTGTCGAGAATTTTGCGCATCAGCTCTGGAGTTTGGATGAACTGCTTCACTTTTGGCG
>Ga0315284_10014503_pt1 | contig 11227 bp, 11 predicted proteins | sample YL17G09_16_MG_FD_203696 | JGI IMG/M metagenome (GOLD analysis project Ga0315284, IMG submission 203696) | Sediment microbial communities from Yellowstone Lake, YNP, Wyoming, USA - YL17G09_16 | ecosystem: Environmental > Aquatic > Freshwater > Lake > Sediment | place: USA: Wyoming | collected...
GGCGGCCGCCGGGGTGCTGATGGTGTAGGTCCCGGGCCCGGAGTTCCCGGCGGAGACGCACATGATGATGCCCGCGTCGACCGCGCCGTTTGTGGCCAGGCTCAGGGCGTCACGGCCGTCCGAGGAGCCCGAGCCGCCGAGACTCATGTTGCCGACTCTGATGGCGTACCTCTCGCGATTCTCGACCATCCACTCCACGCCGTCGATGACCCCGGACAGGGTGCCGCTGCCGGAGGAGTCGAGGACCTTGATGCCCACCAGGGCCGCGCCGTAGGCGACCCCGCGTCGGCCCGAACTCGAGACGCCCGCTCCGGCCGCGATGCTGGCCGTCCAGGTTCCGTGGCCGTGGTCGTCGTAGGGGCTGCCCCGGCCCCCGATGACGTCGTACCAGCCGATGACCTTGCCGGCCAGGTCCACGTGGGTGTCGTCGATGCCGGTGTCGATCCCGGCGATGACGATGTCGTCGGTCGAGTACTCCCTTGGCGTGCCGTCCAGGTCGCCGCTCAGGTGAAAGTCGGTTTGGGCCTTGGTTATGCCGGTCCAGTACATGGCCCGCGACCCGTGGGCGTGGACGGGGCAGTCCGGTTCGACCCTGGACACTGCGGGATGACGGGCCAGGGCCTCAATCTCCTTGGCCGTGAGACTGGCCGCGAAGCCTTGGAGGGCCCTCCGCCAGATCGACTTGGGCTTGAGGCCGGCCAGAGCCGGCGTGGCGGCGGCCAGGGCGACCAGGGCCGCCTCGACCGGCTCGGTCAGGGTGACAACGAACCGGCTACCGGTCCATCCTATCCTCGGGGTCACAAGCTGGTGAAATGTGGCCGGCGCTCAGGTCCGCGCCGCGGAGGCCTGGTTCCCCAGGACGGTGGATTTGGTGGAGGCGATGTGGGAAACCATCGTCTGGGCCGCCCCGGACGCGTCGCCGCCCCGGATGGCGTCCAGAATGAGGCGGTGTTCGGCGACGGACTGCGCAGCCCGCCCGGGGATGGCCATGACCGCGCGGCGGTCGGCGAAGACGTGGTTCACGGACCTCGAGAGCCTCAGAAGGTACTTGTTGCCGCTGAATTCAGCCAGCAGGGAGTGAAACTCCAGGTCCCAGCGCTCGAGGGAGACGACGTCGAAGGCTTCGACCGCACCCTCCATCCCGGCGAGGTTGGCTTCGACCCGTTCGAGCAGACCGGGAGAGGCGGTCCCGCCCGCGACGGCCTCGGCAGCCAGGGCGACCGCCTTAGCCTCAAGGGCCTCACGCACCTCAAGCAAGGCCACGACGTCGTCGCGGTGGGCACTCAGCCAGGGAAGCCAGTAGGCGGGGTCGTCGAGGGTCGTGGCGTGGGGAGAGACGACGGTCCCTATTCCCTGACGGACCTCAAGCAAGCCGAGGGAAGCGAGGCTCTGAACGGCCTCCCGGAGCGTGGCCCGGCTGACGCCGAACTGGCCGGCGAGCTCCCGCTCGGCGGGCAGTCGCTGCCCGGCACTGAGAGTGCCCTCCTCGATCAGCCGTCTTATCTGCTCGACGACCTGGCGGGAGCCGCGAACCTGACGCACCGGAGTGAACAGCGTTGAACCCTCCCAGGGATGCTCAGTTCGACAGACGACGGCCGTTTCCTATTTCGACCAGCGCCGCCGGCGCGAGCCTTGCCGTACCGCAGGGCGCCGCGCCGCTACCCGCGGCGCGACGCCACACGCTACCTAAGCCGACTGCCCCTTGATCCACGGGAAGACACGGTCGCTGATGATGTCCATCAACCCGGCGACCGCGACGGCGAACACCGCCGAGGTGATGACCCCGGCGATGAGATGGGCGGTCTTAAAGGCGTTGCCGTAGATCATGACCAGGCCGCCGAGACCGGTGAGTTCCATGGTCATCTCGGCGACGATCATCCCGACGACCGCGCGGCCCAGGGCCACCCGGTAACCGGCCAACATGTAGGGAATGGCGTTGGGCAGGGCCATCCAGCGCACGTACTGCTGCTCGCTCAGCCGGAAGGCGTGAGCCACCTCGCGCATGGCTCGGGCCGTGACCTTGATGCCGGTCATGGTGTTGATGGCGATGGCCCAGATAGCCACGGTGGCTACCAGGAAGACGCGGGCGGTAAGACCGAAACCGAACCAGATGATGACCAGGGGCACCAGAGCGATGGTCGGCGTGGCCATGAAGAAGCTCACGTACGGCGAGAGGACCTTCTCCGCCGTCCGGCTCCGGCCCATCACGATGCCGAGGGCCGTGCCGATGACCACGGCGATGAAGTACCCGTAGGCCATGTCCTGAAGGCTGATGACGAAGGCCTCCTGCAGCGTGCCCCGTGTGATAAGGTCCGCGAAGGCCTTGAAGACCCGGGACGGCGTGGGCATCAGAATCGGGTTCACGTTCCGGCATGCGACCTCCCACAGCGTGAGGAAGATGACGACGGACAGGATCTGGACGCGCCGGTCCCAGAACCACGCCCCGAAGCTCTGGAAGAAGCCCCTGCGGGGCCGGGTCGGGGCCGGAAGCGGCGCGGCCGCGGAGGTTCCTATTTGAGCGGCGTTGGCCTTGGACATTAGATGGTACCTCCTGCCACGGCCCCGGACGACTCAAGGATCCCGATGAGGTCGGTCCGGAGGGCCACATATTGCGGATTGGTCCGCGCGTCAGTCGTCCACCGCGGCCGCGGGAGGGTCACGCTCACCGACTTCACGACATCGGCCATGTTCATGACCACGATGCGGTCGGCCAGGAAGAGGGCCTCATCCACGTCGTGCGTGACGAAGACCACGGTGACGCGATTCTGCTCCCAGATCCGGGCGAGCTCGATCTGGAGGCCGCGCCGGGTCATGGCGTCGACCGCCCCGAAGGGTTCGTCCATAAGCAGGACCTTCGGTTTGATGGCCAGAGCGCGGGCCAGGCCGACCCTCTGCTGCATGCCGCCGGAGAGCTGATAGGGATGGTAGGTCGCAAAGCTCTCAAGACCGACCAGCTTCAGGTACTCCGCGGCCAACCTTTCCCGCTCTTCCTTCGGCAGGCCCCGGGCCTCCAGCCCGAGCCCCACATTGGAGACGACCGTGCGCCAGGCCAGCAGGCCCACGTCTTGGAAGACGAAGCCGATGTCCCCGAGGGCCTCGAGGATCGGCTTGCCGCCGACCGTCACCGTGCCGGCTTCCGGCTTGATCATGCCGTCCATGATCTTCAGCAAGGTCGTCTTGCCGCAACCGCTGGGTCCCAGGAGGCAGACGAACTCGTTGGGAGCGATGTCCAGATCGATACCCTTCAGCGCGACCAGGTCACGGCCGGTCGACCGATGCGGGTAGACCTTCCTCACACCTCTGACCTTGATGAGCGCCTCCATGGGCACCTCATCACCCCTGCCTGTTGGATTTAACGCTTGGGCCACGCGAGCCGGGCGGTCGGCTCCAGCCGCCCGCCTGTCGGCGGGGACCGGCCCTGTGGCCGGCCCCGCCGCCGCGTGCCGGACTACTGGATGCCGAGCTGCTTGCGAGCCTCTTCCATGTACTTGAGGTCGGACCAGTTCGAGATGGGCTGCTGCGGGAAAACGCCCGCGGCTGACAGGAAGTCGGCGGTTGTCGTGAGCGATGCGGCCGACATCAGACCGTTGAGCGGGAACATGTCCATCTCGTACATCACGTCGTAGAGCTGGAGGGCGATCGTTTCGTCCAGAGCTTCGACCTTCTCCTTGGCTAGGGCAAGCCAGCCCGCCTTATCCTCGCGGAACCACTTCGCCGCCACCAGCTGGGCCTTGCAGATCTCGATGGCCATGGCCTCGTTCTCAGCGAGCCATTCCTTGCTGCTGCACCACATGTCGTCATGCATGCCCGGGAACTCGGCCTGCATGGACGTGATGGTCGGATAGCCCTCGGCGCGGAGGATGAGGTAGTTGCCGCCGTAGACAAACACGGCGTCGGCGTTGCCGGCCAGGAGGGCGGACGCCCGCGCCGAGTTGCCGCCGATCTGCATCCAGGTGACCTGGTCCTTGCTGATACCGTGGTTTTCGAAGATCCGTTCGGCAATCACGTTGGCGATGGAGCCGGGATCGGCCGCGCCGATCTTGCCCCCGACGATGTCTTCGACCTTCGTCATGTCCTTGCGGCCGACCATGGCGTATAGGTTCTTCGGCCGCTGCAGGGCGAAGGCCACGAAGCCCGCATTGACGATGTCTTCGAGCGAATTGCAGGCCACGTCGGCCTGCTTGGCGAGCACGGCCTGCACGGCCGTGGGACCGCCGTCCAAGTACATGGCCTCGGTCTTGATGCCCTTGCTCTCAAGAATCTGGAGCATCTTGTAGCCGACGACGTCGATCGCGTCAGGGGAAGCGCTGAACGCGACGCGGAGGGTCTTGCCCTTCACCGTGTCCTTCTTGCATCCCGCCACGGGCACGAGAAGCACCGCAAACAGGGCGACAACGAGCACGGCGATGATGGCACGAGAGAACTTCACCGACGGAAACCCCCTTCTGGGTTCAGACTGGTCTGTCTCACTTTCGTTGCCTCCCGCCCCCCTTCCACCGGTTCAAGTTGAGTGGTCTAGAGCCCGACGCGCCCGCTTTCCCGGCAGCGCTGGTAGGCCCGGAAGGCCACGGCGACGTCAAGACTGGCCAGCCCCTGGGAGATGATGAGCACACGCTGACCCGGGGAGGTGCGGCCGGGGTGCTTCCCCGCCAGCACCTCGCTGAACGTGGCGGCCACGCGCCCCGAGGCATCCTGTCCGTAGCAGGACTCAAGTTCCGGCTTCAGTTGCTCTCGGCTGTCCACGACGACCAGGTCGGCCGCCCGGAAGAGGTCCGGGCCGGGCTCAGCCGTCTCGAGGCTGGCCACGACCGCCCCGGGGCCAATCCAGTCGGCCGACAGCAACGACTGCCCCGCGCTTGTGCAGGTGAGAACGAGGTCGGCGCCCTCCACCGCCTCCCGGACGGACGCGACCGCGACCGCGCGGAGGCCCATCTCATCCCGAGCCTGCCGGGCCAGGGCCCCGCGGGTCACCTCGCGCCGTGAGGCGATGCGGACGTCCTTGAGGTCAAAGAGGTGCCGGTAGTAGGCGAGGGCGGCGGTGGCGAGACGACCCGCCCCGACCAAACCAAAGGTGTAACCCGCCGCGCCGGTCGGAGCCGCCAGCTTCCTGGCGACCACGGCCATAACCGCCGCCGTGCGCTGGGTGTAGTTCCAGGTCTCGTCCACGATGGCCAGGGGAAGGGCCGTGGCCGGGTCGATAAGCACAATCCACCGGGTCGCGCTGCCGGAACTCTCGTCGGACTGATGGGCGACGAGCCTGACCCCGGCCACCGCGGCGCTCCCTCCGGTTTTCGAGGCCACCTCCAAGACACAGGCCTTGAGGTGGTAGTGGTTCGACAGGCGGTCGGCCATCTTCATGTTCCTTGGTTCCGACCAGCTGACGCCACCCTCCGCGTCGGCCAGAAGCGTGTCCTCGATGGCGCCGATGACGTCGGCCGCGCCAAGGACGCGCCGGCAATCCGCCTCAGAGATGAACAGAGGTGCCGGCATCCGCTCGTTCTCCTCCCCGCGTATTCCTGGTCCGCTGGTCAGACCACCAGATGGCCAAATAGTTCCCTACTCAACCGAACAACTCCTGCCCGACCACCGACGGACTGGCGGGCGTTTAGCTGGTGCGCGCGTCTGAGACTGCCAACTCCTCCACGAGAATGCGCCGGATGCCCTTCCATTGGCTCTGCCCGACCGTGACCGGGGCGCGCGACCCCAGGCCGCGAGCCCAGACAACGCTGCGGCCGAGAGCCCGGGCCTTCTCGTGGTCTACACCACCGGGTGGTGCCGAAAGGTCGATGATCACGGCGTCCGGAGCCGTCTTCGCCAGCAAGGTTTCGCCCAAGACGCGGACGGGAATCGTGTTCCAGATGATGCGGGCCGAGCCGATGGCCTGGGGCAGTTCGCTGAGCGGCAGAGGCTCGGCGCCCATCTCCCAGGCCCGGGCGAGTTGGACCGGGTTCCTGGCGGCGACGGTCACCTCGGCGCCCAACGCCAGGAGGACCTCGCAAAGGGTCACGCTGACCCGCCCAAAACCCAGCAGCAGCGAGCGCGTCCGATGGAGGGTTACGTCCGTGTTCTCGATGGCCACCTTGATGGCGCCTTCGGCAATGGCCCGGGAGCGCAGGATCATCAGTTCATCGTCCTGTTCGTACTCGCGAAGGGCCAGACCGGCGCGGACGACCATCTCCCGAAAGGTCGGAGACGCCGTGCCCATGACGACCACGGCCGGAGGGGCGCAACGGGCCAAATCCGCCGGCCTCACGTGGATCCTCTCCGGCCACTTGGGCGCGTAGATGCTGTCGTCCATCCCCAGTCCAGGAATGGGGCAGAGCACAGCCCGGGCGCCGTCCGTCGCTTCCCTCACGCTCCGCTCCTGGTCCCGGCCGAGAGCCGCCTCGCCCCCGACGGGCAGGCCCGTGGCGCGGACCTCCATACCCTCGGCGCGCATCAGCCGGATGATCTCGAATTCACGGGCGTCGCCACCGATGACGGCGACCTTGAGTCCCGCAAGAACGCTCCCGCTGGTCAGGGCTGTGTCCTCTTTGTGAATCACGGCTGTGTCCTCCCTGTTGGGGCTGCGCTAGCGCCGCTCGCCGTCGTGGCACTCGACCTTGTTGCCGTCCGGGTCGAGGAAGTAGATCGAGTTGCCGTAGGGTGACGGGCGGGGGCCGTCGGCCAGAGGCACTCCCGCGGCGGCCAGCCTGGCCATCACAGGCTCCAGGCTCTTGACCTTGAAGGCCACATGGTCGATGACCGTTCCGGCCGCTTTCGCGGAGGCCGGCTTCAGACCGATGCCCTCCTTGAGCACGACCAAGGGCGGTTCGCCGGGCTTCGGGCGGGCCAGAACGGTCAGGCCCACGACTTCGGTGTAGAACCTGACCGCCTGATCCAGGTCGGTCACGCGAAGGGCCAGGTGCGACAGACGCTCGACATCGCCCACCTCGTCTTACCTCCCCACCTCGTCCTGCGTCTTTACTCCCGGAACCCGGCGGGACCGGCCGGACTGCTCTCGGCCGGCCCCGCCGAACCCACGGCTCAAGACAGCGGTCTCTAGTTCGGAATCAGGCTCGTCAGGAAGTCGGTGACCGGGGCCGGGTTCTCATACTCCCCGGTGCCGATGAAGAACGCGTTCATAGCGTCCCAGCGCTCCTGCGTGAAGACGGGCTGCAGAGGGAACATGCCTATCTTCTTGTAGAAGTCGTAGGTCTTGGACGCCTTGTCCTCGTTCACGCGGTTCGGGCACATGCGGAGGCAGTACTCCATCCAGGCGGTCTTGTCCGAGTCGGCCTTGGCGAAGCCGTCGAGGAGGGCCGCGACGAACGCCTTCAGGAACTCCTCGTTCTTCGCCGCGTAGTCTTCGGTCACGACGAAGCAGGAAGCGATGGCCTGCGGGAACGTCTCGCCGAACGACCCGATGATCGGGAAGTTGAAGCCCTGCTCGATCAGGGTCAGGTAGTCGGCGAACTCGAGCGCGGTGGAGTCGATGCGCTTGGCAGCCATGGCGGCGGCGCGGTTCGGGGACTCAGGCAGGGTGACCCAGACCACGTCTTCGAGCTTCATGCCGGCAGCCTTGACCAGTTCCTTCGGCAGAATCTCCGTGCCGGAGCCGATGGCGTGAAAGGCGACCTTCTTGCCCTTCAGGTCGGTGACCTTGGTGATGCCGGGCTGGCCGATCTGGATGTACTCCATGCGCATGTTGGCGAACATGATGATCTTGAGCGGAACGCCCATCTGGATGGCTTTGATGGTGTCCGGAAGACCGATGTTGCCGATCTGGAGCTGGCCCTTGATGAGTCCGGCGATGACCTGGTTGTCCTCGTTGAAGGCCGTGACTTGGACCTTGTACTTGGCATCGAGGAGGTCAAAGCCCATCTGGTCGGCCACGTCCGCGGGGTCGATGTCCGACCCATAGCCGATGTTGACCGCGGGAGCGGGCTTGGCACAGGACGCCACGGAAAGGGCCACGAGCGCGAGAGCGACGACAATCGCGAACAGCTTCTTACCCATCGTGATGTAGCTCCCTTCACCTTACGGATTCTGGAACAGTTGCCCTGGGCTAGCCGATCATCCCCCCTTGGGGCGAGCGCTGCCACGGCGCCACGCGCTTCTCGAGCGAGAGCACCGCGTTGTTAAGCACCACGCCCAACAGCGTGAGCAGCAAGACCACTACGAAGACGCAGTCGGTGCGGTAGTAAGCGGAGTAAGTGGCGATGAGCCCGCCGAGGCCGGTGACCGCGAACATCAACTCGGCAACGACCATGCCTTTGACGGCGCGGCTACAGCCGATGCGGAGCCCGGCGAAGATGAAGGGCAGGGCGTGGGGAGCGACGACCTTCGAGAACAGCTGGGTCTGGTTGGCCCCGAAGCTCCGCCCCACCTCGACGTAGGTCGGCTCCACGTTCTTGACGCCGGTGTAGGTGTTGATGATTATCTCGAATAGCGAGAACAGGAAGACGCAGAGGATGCGCGGCGCGTTGCCGATGCCCAGCCAGATGATGATGACCGGGATCATGGCCTGGATGGGTAGGACGTAGAAGGCGCTCACGTAGGGGTTCAGGATTCTCGCGACCGACGGGAACCAGCCCATCAGGTAGCCGATGGTTATCCCGGCAATGGCGGCGGCGGTGAGGCCAATGGCCAGGCCCAGGAGGCTGTCGCCCAGAGCGCTCTGGAGTTCGCCGGAGGCGATGAGTTCGCCGGCGGCCTTGAAGACGGCGCTCGGCCCGGCCATGAAGAACGTCCCGACTTTGCGCCCGATGAGCTCCCAAACCACTAGAAGGACGGCCAGAATGGCCCACTGGGTAAACAGCTCGCGCGAGAAGAACGACCGCTTGAGCGGCCGGCTCTCCGCCATCACTCGTTGCGACATTCGACTACCCCCTCATCGCCATCGCGGAGATCCTCGAGCAGCGAGCGCTTCAGTTCAGCGAACCTGCGGTCGAACATCAGCTCGGTCATCACCCGGGGACGCGGCAGAGGAACCTCGATCTCGCGCTTGATGCGACCTTCCCGGTTCATCATGATGATCCGGTCAGACAGCAGGAGGGCCTCGTCGACGCTGTGGGTGACGAAGAGCACGGTCTTGCGGTCGCGCTCCCAGATCAGGACGAGTTCGTCCTGGAGTTTGGTGCGGGTAAGGGCGTCGAGAGCCCCGAAGGGCTCGTCCATGAGGAGAGTCGTCGGGTCCATCACCAGGGCGCGGGCGATGCCTACGCGCTGCTGCATGCCACCGGAGAGTTCCCACGGGTAGTGAGAAGCGAACTTGGCGAGGCCCATCCCGCCAATCTGCGCTTCGGCCTTCTCCCTCCGCTGGGCGCGGCCGACACCGTGCAGTTCCAGGCCGAGTTCCACGTTCTCCGTGACCGTGCGCCAGGGCAGGAGTCCAATCATCTGGAAGACCATGGCCCGATCCGGGCCCGGGCCATTGACCTGCTTGCCCTCGATGAGGACCTCTCCCTCAGTGGCGCTCACGAGTCCGGCGACGACTCTTAGGAGCGTCGTCTTCCCGCAGCCGCTGGGGCCGATGATGGAGACGAAGTTATTGCGGTCGACCGTAAAGGAGACATCGTCGAGGGCACGGGTGACCAAGACCCGCTTCTTGTTCACTCGCTCGTAAATCTTCGATAGACGCTTGACCTGTATGCTGGGCGTAATCGTCACTAAGGTGGCCCTCCCCTCGTTAGAGTTCGATAAGCCTGGCCGTCGGCTCGACCGCCGTCAGCACTTCGCAGCCATCCGCCGTCACCAGGACCTCTTCCTCGATCTGGAAACCCATGTTCCGCTCGGGCATCATGAAGTAGGGCTCCAAGCACAGGACCATACCCTCGCGCAGCACGGTGTCGGAGTAGCGGTTGATGTACGGCTCCTCGTGAAGGGTCAGACCGAGGCCGTGCCCCAGAAAATTGATGGGCCGGAGGCCGTGGCGGCCAAAGGTCTCCAGGAAGCGCTGGTAGATGGCCCCCGTGCTTTGGCCGGGCTTGATGAGGCCGAGCGAGATGTCCAGGGCCTCGGTCAGCCCCCGCCAGGTCCGCTTCTGCTCGTCGGTCGCCTTGCCGAGGACCGCCGTCCGGGCCACATCCGACAGGAAGCTGCACTCCGCGGCGTAGATGTCGACCCGCAGCATCTCGCCTTTTTGCATCACGCGGGAGGTCGGACCCGGGTTGGCCTGCGTGCAGCGCGGCCCGGAGCCGATGACCAGCTTGACGACGCTCTCCCCGCCCTGGCGGAAAACGCTCTCGTAGATGAGACCCGCCAGCGCGAGCTCGGTCATCCCCGGTCGCGCCTTCTCGTAGGCGTCGTAGTGCGCCCGGGCGGCGATGCGCCCGACGTTGCGGAGGCGCTCTATCTCCCACGGCGTCTTGATGGTCCGCATCTCGTCGAGGAAGGCGGCGGCGTGGATGAATTGGGCCCGGGGCAGCTTCTCCTTGAGGGGCTCGAGGAACGTGGGGGCCACAAAATCCATCTCCAGGCCGATGCGGCCGTCGGCGAGCCCCATCTCGGTTAGCACCTCGGCCAGTTTCCCGGCCGGGGTTTCCGTGAACTCGTTGTAGGCCCGCACGGCGGCCAGGGCCGTCTCCGCACGAGCGAAGCTCTCCTCCATGTCGGCCACGACGTGGCAAGAGGCGCCCGAGGCGGCGACCAGGGCCATGACCAGGCGGCTGCGGATGAGGGTCTGAGAGGGGATGGCGACTTGGGCCAGGTAGGTGGCGTTGTCGGGCGACATCCCGACGACCGCGTCCAGCCCGGCCGGCGCCAGGGCGGCCGCAACCTTCGCCGGCACGATGCGCGCGAACGGCTGTTGGGTCAAGGCTACTCGGTTCTCCCTTCGCGCAGGAATGTGAGCAAAGTGAAGGGCGTGACCTCATCGAGGCCCATTTTCCGCAGGGTCAGACCCCTGGAGAGATAGTCCACGCCGTTGGCCACCGAGGCCAAGGTGATGAGGGCGTCGATGACCGGCGTCCGCACGCCGGCCAAGTCCGCCAGGTGGCGCATGGGGACCAGCCCGAAGGGCACATCTTCGCTGAGGTAACGGTGCTTGAGGTTCGGCGGGGCCTGGATGAGCGCGTTGGGGGCGCTGTCTTTCAGAGCCCGGTAAGCCGACCTCTCCGCCACCGCCTGCGGTGAGGTGGCCCCGTAGAGGTAGAAGACCTCCACGAAGGGCAGGGGGTCGAGACCCAGGGCCAGCATCGTCGCCGTGCGTTCCCGGTCGAGTTGGTCGATGACCGCCCCGACCGAG
>Ga0315284_10014504_pt1 | contig 11227 bp, 13 predicted proteins | sample YL17G09_16_MG_FD_203696 | JGI IMG/M metagenome (GOLD analysis project Ga0315284, IMG submission 203696) | Sediment microbial communities from Yellowstone Lake, YNP, Wyoming, USA - YL17G09_16 | ecosystem: Environmental > Aquatic > Freshwater > Lake > Sediment | place: USA: Wyoming | collected...
CAAGACGGAGAATGTTCTACCCTACGGGCAGTCCATGCTCATATTCCACGGACTCATAACATATGACAATAACGGTGTGCCTATTGGTGAGAACAAGGGTGCGGCGAGGATGCTTGCGGGTATGATTCGTCAGATAGACTCCGATGTGCAGAAAACATTCAAGATATCTGCCCCATCATTTGTATCAGTTCCACCACATCAGGACTTCGCTGCCAAGAAGGACTACTTCATTGGTAAGGTAGACCGCCTCAAGAACAAGTTTGGATTGAAGGACGGAGATACCGTAGCATTGTACCATCAGAGGTGGTGGGAGAACTTTGTGTCGAGAAAGGCGCGTAGTATGAAGTATGCCTTATCGAATACTATACAGACGCAGTTAGTCAAGCGGTGGGCATTTGATGACAAATCAAACCGGATGATAGATATAGTAAGAGGAATCAAGTCTCCCGAGTTTGCGGAGTGGGTAAAGACATTTGATAAAGAGAACCACGAGGCGCAGATGAAGGAGAATATGCTACCGTTTGAGACACTATTCCTCGAACTCGGTTCCGAAGTTCTATCTAACGCAAGTGGATTCCTTGCCGCAAACCCGAATAAGAGTGTTCAGAGTGTGAGGAAGAAAGTTGATGCGGCGGTCAAACAACTCAAGGCGTCAAAAGATTTGGGGCAACTCCGAAAACTAAAGACGGAACTAGGTCGTATTCAAGCAATCGGCGGATTTGATAAGATAGTGCCCGCCGAGGGACTTGTGTTTACATACAATGGAAAAACATACAAGTTGACTGGAGCATTTGCTCCAGTTAATCAGCTCCTGGGGATGCTAAAGTATAACGATTAACAGAAAGGGTTTACACATGACGGATAAACAGAAACCGATTGAGGAATTTCCAGATATGGAACTTCCTATGCCTAAGGGATTTGATACAGAGAAAATCACAGACCTCAAGGAACAGAAGCGGAAGGTGTTCGAGAAGATTGACGATGTTCTAAAGGGTGGTAAGGTAAAAAAGAAAGCTGCAAAAATGTTCTTCTCTTTCTATACTTCACCTGAGAAAAAGAATCGGGAGATAGGAGAGACTTGGACGGACGAGGACGGCAAGGAGTGGGTTCAGCGAAACGGATACTCTATTAGTGTACCAACGATTGACCGCGCAGAACTTGAGGCAGAAGGATTCTTGATGCCTACTCATTGTCCGAAGTGTGGTAAGTCTATGACTCGGGGACTCGATAAGAAGATGTGGAAGTTCAACGGGTTCTGTATGGACTGCACCGCCGAGTATGAGACGAAGCTGCAGATTGAGGGTAGGTATGAAATGTATGAGCGAAAACGGATTATGGCGAATATCCGTGCGTTCTACTACGATGTTATGAACGGACTTGAGAACTATGTTAATAGTATGGACGCCTCGTATGTCAACGAGTTTGGTGATGTGGAAAGGTGGGACAAGGTTAATAAGCCGATGTTACGGTCTATGATTCTAAACGACTTGAAGTTACTGAAAGAGAACTTTGAGAAGGACTTTGGTGAACCATTGGAGAAAGACAATGTGGCAACAAATACTGGACTTCGCGTACAATAATTGGTTTAAGTTAGCGTTTGTAGTGTGGTTACTTGCCTTCGTAAAGGGGGGTGGGAATGATTGGGTGAGAGCCCAACTTGAGTGGGTTAAGGGGTTGTTTATTGATGACGATGACACTGAGCACCCGGATGCTCCAAGTCATAAAAACGCAATACTCCTTGCACTGGCGGTCGTGTTCATCATTGGGTTTGTTCGTAAATTAGCGTTATCGGACTCACCGGAAATTCCGGATATTCCGATTGGGTGGCAGTTAGTTCTTCTTGCAGGTCTTGGTATTGCAGCTGCAAAGACGGGTGCTCAAAAGTTGTTTGAGAACAAGTTTGGGAATGGAAATGGGAATGGAATTAAAGAACCACCAAAATCATAATAAGGAATATCCATGAGTGATATAACTCTGAGAGAGTATTACGATTCGCGTTTCATAGAGTTGGAGAAACGATTACAAGTCAAGAGCGATGCAGAGAAGTATGCACTCGAACTTGCGGGTAAGATACTCGACACTCGTCTTGAACGAATGAATGAAGTCCGAGCACAACTTGATAGACAAGCGAACACATTCGCAACAAAAGTAGACGTTGACCATCTTGGAGAGGATGTGGACGAGGTACTACTATGGAAGTCGAATCACGAGGGGAAGGCATCTCGCGCAAATTTGATAGCGATAGTTTCGCTGGTGGTGTCGGTGCTCCTTGCGATATTCCACATATTACGAGGGGTGTAGAGTGGGACTTGACCGCTATATTCAAGTGGTTATTCACATTAGGTAAAGGAGGATAGTATGTTTGATAAACTATTTTTAGGCATACTCAAAAGTAAGTGGACATGGATTGCCTTTGCGATTGTTGCGGGTGTAATCTATGTCAACGGGGTCATACAAGACAACCGAGCGCTTCGTGCGGAGAATGAGACCCGTAGACAGAATCAGATTGCCGTCCAAGACTCACTCAATAATATGATGGACTCCGTTCAAGTACTCGTGGTTAGTGTGCGGAGTCTACAATCCGATGCGACTGAGTGGAAGGGTAAGTACATAGCCGTCAGTGCTCTGTATCAGATTTCCATAGACACTATTAAAGTCCTACGTCAGTTCGCTCATTCACAAATCATAGGCGACTCAGTAGGCATCGTGTCATTCGATGGTACGCAAGGTATCGCCTCGTACAATGGTAGAACCGAAATCAATATGAGGTCAGGTGAGAGTAACTACTCACTTGCATTAGCGTTCGGTGAGATAGACGCCCGCGCCTCTCTATACTACGATGAGACAGATAAACTATGGAAGATGCAGACCGTATCACTATCCCCAGGCATTAAGTTGCGTGGTATATCAACCGTGGACGATGAGATATTCCGCAAGATGCAAGGACTGAAGCAGATTAATGATAAGAAACCAAGTACGATTGCTATTGGTGGAATAGTTGCACCAGATAGGGTATATGGTGGAATTGTAATCGCACCGTCACAATGGATGTTCAGTATCGAGTACAAATTATTCGACAAGGTTGGAACGACTAACGAGAGCTGGTCGGACAAAATTGCAATCGGAGTACACTACTTCATATGGTAGCTACAGCAACCACTCAGACTAAAACCCTGAAGGACATAATCAAGGATGAGTATATGCGGTGTGTAAAAGAACCGGCCTACTTTCTAAAGAAGTACTGCATCATTCAGCACCCCGTCAAGGGCAAGATTCCATTCTATCTATGGGTGTTTCAGGAGGCCGTCCTCAACCAATTCCGTGCGAACAGATTCAATATCATCCTGAAATCTCGCCAGTTGGGTATATCTACACTCGTTGCCGGTTACGCGCTGTGGCTGATGCTATTCCACGGAGATAAGAAGGTGCTCGTCATCGCAACCAAGCAAGGTGTCGCAAAGAACCTTGTTACGAAGGTACGAGTCATGCACTCCAACCTCCCATCGTGGCTGAAGGGTAAGTGTACGGCCGACAACAAACTCTCGTTAGAGTTCGCAAATGGGTCAAGTATCCTTGCGGAGGCTGCATCTCCCGAAGCTGGTCGCTCGGAGGCGTTGTCACTTCTAATTCTTGACGAGGCCGCCTTCATTGACTACATTGACACGATTTGGTCTGCCGCCTCAATGACTCTCGCAACTGGTGGTGATGCGATTGTACTCTCCACTCCTAACGGTGTTGGTAACTTATTCCATAAGATGTGGCAGTCCGCAGAGGAAGGCACGGGATTCAGTGGTGCAACCGGAGAGGCGGAGGAAGATGCTAAGGATGCGGACGCCGATGCACCGTCATTCCTCTTCAATCCAATCAAACTGCACTGGTCAGTACACCCAGAGAGGAATCAGGCTTGGAGGGATGAACAGGATGCACTACTCGGTAAGAGGAAGGCCGCACAAGAGTGCGACTGCGACTTCATCAGTTCAGGTCAGACGGTGGTTGAAGGCCCCATCATCAAGTGGTATGAGGACACTCGCGTTAAGCCACCTATTGAGAAGAGGTATGTTGACCATAACTACTGGATTTGGGAGTACCCCGTTCCAGGCAAGACATACGTTGTCGCCGCAGACCCTGCGCGTGGCGATGGTTCGGATTCGTCTACCTTCCAAGTTCTTGATGTGGAGAGTCTGACGCAAGTGGCCGAGTATAAAGGAATGATTGGAACTAAGGAATTTGGAAATCTTCTCGTCACCACCGCAACTGAGTACAATGACGCACTACTCGTAATAGAGAATCAAGCGATGGGATGGGCAGTAATTCAGCAAGTCATTGAGCGAAACTACAAGAATTTATTCTACTCCAGTCCGGATATGCTCATTGTCGATATTCATAGTCAAATGCAGAGGAACTACGACACACGAACACCGGATACTACTACCAAGTTGGTGGCCGGAGTTACATCTGGCCCGAAGATTCGTCCATTGGTTGTATCTAAGATAGACGAGTACTTCCGTTCACAAGAGGTTATAGTGTATTCGAGGCGACTCATCAGTGAGTTGTACACATTCATATGGTTAAACGGTTACCCCGTTCATATGAGTGGATACCATGATGATGCGATTTTCGCTATGGGTTACGCGCTACTTATTAGAGACACGGCGATGCGACTGAAACAGCAAGGTATAGACCTACAGAAGCGTACGCTTGACAGAATCAATAGGTCGCCTCAAATTTACATACCGAGCAAGAGAATCATTGACCCCTATGAGATGAGAATTACGGGTGGGTATAGTGAGGACTTGCGCTGGCTGATTGATGCGAAGAAGGAGACTCAACCATCTAGCATATCACCCGAAGAGCAGAAGCGGATGGATGAGGAGTCTGAAAAAAACAAGATTGGCACTCCATGCCCACCAAGTATAGGGTGAGTTGATATGTATGTGTGGAAGTGTCACCATAATATAGAGAGGTAGAATATGGCAGAAAAGAATTTATTCTCGCAACTTCGGAAGTTGTTTGCGTCTGATGTTGTCGTGCGTGGTATCGGTGGAAAGAAACTCAAGGTTATTGATGTTGATAGGTTGCAGTCGGCGGGGCTCAAGACAAACTACCAGATTGACCGCTACGCTAGAGTTTTTCACCCTGGGTCGTACAGTTACAACGCGCAGATATCATATCAAACATCTCGGCTGCAGCTGTATAATGATTATGAGGTCATGGACGCCGACCCAATCATAGCATCAGCACTCGATGTGTACGCCGACGAGTCCACAACTAAGAACGAGTACAAAGATGTTCTCAAGATAGTTACCGATGATGAAGAGGTATCAGAGATTCTACGAAATCTATTCTATGATATCATTAACATTGATTTCAACTTGTGGATGTGGATTCGTAATATGTGTAAGTACGGCAATCAGTACCTCAAACTGGATATCTCTGAGAAGTTTGGTATTGTCAATGTCGTTCCCCTCCCGGTCTATGAAGTAACTCGTGAGGAGTTCTTCGACCAAGAGCACCCGCACGCCGTCCGATTCAAGGTTCAGGGTTCGTATGGTAACGGAACATTTGAGTACTATGAAATCGCTGATTTCCGCCTTATGTCAGACTCCAACTTCCTACCGTATGGTAAAGGTATGATTGAGTCCGCTCGTAAGGTATGGAAGCAGTTAGTACTGATGGAAGATGCTATGTTGATTCATCGTATCATGCGTGCTCCCGAAAAACGCATATTCAAAATTGATATTGGTAACATTCCCGCCCAAGAAGTTGACCAGTACATGGGCAAAATCATCGACAAGATGAAGAAAACCCCGTACATAGACCCGGCGACCGGTGACTACAACCTCAAGTTCAATATGATGAACATGACCGAGGACTTCTACCTTCCAACCCGTGGCGGTGACTCCAATACATCAATAGACACAATCAAGGGACTTGAGTTCAACGCGATTGAGGACATTGAGTACCTTCGTAACAAGATGATGGCGGCGCTCAAGATTCCTAAGGCGTTCTTGGGATACGAAGAGCAAATCGGTGCGAAGGCAACTCTTGCCGCTGAAGATGTTCGATTCGCCCGCACCATCGAGCGTATACAGAGAATCGTCATTGGTGAACTGACAAAGATTGCGGTCATTCACTTGTACTCACAAGGTATCACTGATGCCCGACTGGTGAATTTCGAGATTGAACTTACGAATCCATCAACTATTGCTGAGCAAGAGAAGATGGCGTTGTGGGAGACAAAGGTTCGAATGTCGAATGAAATTATGACGGCCAATCCGTTACTATCGAGTGACTGGATTTACAAGAATGTATTCGGGTTCAGTGATGCGGATGTAAAGGATGTGCGCGAGCAAATCATCAATGACAAGAAACGAACATTCAGATATACACAGATTGAGGGTGAGGGTAATGACCCCGTTAAGACCGGGCAATCATTCGGTACAGCACACGATTTGCAGGCTATGTCAATCAATGGTGGCGCGAACGAGACACCGGATTACGGTCAGACCAACTTCGACCCGACAAATCCGATGATGGTACAACCAAACTTGAACATTCCTGTTAATCAAGTTACTGGTGGACAGACCGAGCTTAATCCAGATTTGGGCGGACGACCACCAGAGGGACAGAAATATGGCAAGGACTCTCATCCACGAGGTCGTGACCCACTCGGTGCAAAAGATGTAGAGGGTTCTCTTGACATAGAGGATGACCCACTTGGTGTTCGCAAGAAGAAAGTTCAAGGCGAGCAGATACAACGCTCGGATAAAGCGAATACGAAGAAACTTGAAAGTTTAGTGAATCGGGTCGTTCCGCCGTCGTGGCGAAAAGAGAAGGGCATGATTACGGAAAGTATCTCCATCGAAGGAGAAGATACCGAAAAGACTCAAGAAAACGAAGGTTTCCTGAGTGAGGACAACTTGAATGTGGATGATGCGAATGGTAAGGCGGATAGTGTAAATCCTTGACATTTCGATATTTATATGTGTGAAATTATACACTATGGTGAGAACCTATGAGAAGTGGTTGGAAGAAGAAAACGTCTAAATTTATCAATGTATTGCCGCCATTTGAGAAACCCTGCTCGAGATGTGGTTGTCAGATGACGTATGATAATAAGTACACGTTTATATATTCGTTGAGAGATGGTAAAGTTTGCCAACATTGCTCGAACAAAATCAATGGAGAAAAAAGTTCTGGAAACGGTGGGTGGATGAAAGAACATAATCCTATGAAACGACCAGAAGTTGTCGCTAAGGTTAGTGGTAAAAATAATCATAGATTTGGAAAGCGCCATTCTAAAGATACATTAAGAAAAATGAGAGTATCTGCATTGTTACGAATACAAAATCAAATTAATGGATGTCTCTCTCTAGGTAAAAATGAAAAGTTACTTCTCGATGAGCAAGAGAAAACGGATGGGGTAAAAATAATTCGACAATGGGATACTGGTCTTGGATATGTTGTTGACGGATATTGTCCAGAAACCAATACCATCTATGAGGTATATGAAAAATATCATAACAAACAAGTGCAAAAAGATTTGGAACGAGAAACAGAAATCTGCACTCGTCTTAGTTGTGATTTCATAATCATATGGGATGAATAATATGCGCCGCATAAAACATTCAAAACTAAAAAATACTGCCATCCTCTACGAACTCCTAATGAGACAAGTTTCCGCCGATGTTGTCAGTGGAAATATGGACTCTAAGGCCCTCACAATTGTTCGTGAGCATTTCGTTAATGGAACGGAGGTTCAGAAAGAACTTGAGCTGTATCAGTTGCTGGTCAATCACAAGTTCAATACTGAGTCAAAGGCGAATAACCTTGTTGAGGCAGTACTGACTGCCCGAACACGCTTGAATAGCTCGAAACTTAGGAAGTCAAAGTACGCCATAATCAAGGAAATCAGTCAGTCGTATAACACCGAAAGTTTCTTTAGTAGTAACATTCCTAACTATGTTCAGTATGCCTCAGTGTATAAACTATTTGAGGATAAGTTATCGGGAGAACCATCAGACCCCGTAGATATATCAAAGTGTCGTCACACTCTCGTGGAACATATCTGTGGGAAGAGTACCGCTCGGATGGAGGCAAAGACAAAGGTTCTCGCAGAGTTTGAGCGGCAACCAGAAGACATTCGTCTACTCACCACAAAACTTCTTGTGGACAAGTTCAATCAGAAGTACAATGACTTGTCATTAAAACAGAAGTCACTGCTCCGAGAGTTCATCAATAACACACAAAATTCGCTCAAGAAGTATATTGAGTCGGAGATACCAACCATCCGTAAGGCACTTACCGACCTCACTCCCACCGTTACAGACAAGGTAGTGAAAATAAAGTTGACCGAGGTCATAAAGCAACTTGAGCATCTCACAAAGGGTAGAGATGTGAAGGATGAGAATGTTGCTGCCTTGCTTGGATATTATTCGTTGATAGACGAACTCAGGAGACTATCACATGGAAAGAAGTAAACTCAAAGAGGCACTTCGACCATTCGTAAAAGAAGCTCTATCGGACTACCTCAAGGACTCCGAGCAAGAGACTCGCGCACTTCAAGCCGCGCATCCACAACTTGATATCAAGAGTGACCTACCATCGGAGACAGACCCCGACGAGCGTCATGCCAAGTTTGGTGTCGGTGAGTCGAAGATAAATGAGAGCGACCACTACACCATAAACTGGGAACCCAAAGAAGAAAGAAAAATGTGGGTTCAGTACTCATACACCAGTTCCGGTACGGTGGGTACTAATGTTACCATAACCGTTATGAACTGGGACACTAAGGGTGGTTGGAAGAAGGTAGCTGAGAAAAAGTTCAGCAATGAAAAATCAGCAAACTTGTTCCTTGATACTCTAATCAAGAGATACAAACTGGAGAAACAGAACGAGTCGGTTCAAGAGGCCTCCACAACCGCCGGTGGTGCCGCGGGTGATTATCAAACTCCCTACGCGTTCTCCGATGGTGGACTTGCTGGAGACGCTAAGAAACGAAAGATTGCTCAGCAACTGGGATACAAACTGGTGGAGAAAAACCGATTGAAGGAAGAGATACGAGTCAACGTAGTGAAGGCGGTTCCTCTCTTGGAATCGTTCCGACCAACACTTCATTCACCAGTTGCGAACTCTATTTACATGAAGATGCTGGACTACCTTCTTATGACGGACGACCCAAAGAGAGAGGCAATCAGGAAGTTCCGTAGGGCGATTGACAAGGTTCCCGATGCAACAGATAAGAAGCAACTGATTCTTGCCTTCAATGATGAGTTCAGGGTTAGTTGGGGGAGTGCGGCTGACGCTGCATGGAACTACTACAAGTGATGATAAAACTTATGGACATACTTCGGGAGGCAATGTCTCCGACTGAGCGAACGAGGCGGTACAATAAGAAACACCCCGACAAAGTTGCTGCGCATCTACATAAGACACAAGGTGACAGAGTGGAGCGCAATCGAGCACGAAGAGAGGCGGTTAATCGTCTTGGTAAGTCCAAGATGAAAGGTAAAGACGTACATCATGTATATGGCACCCGAAGAAAAGTAACACGAGTCGTAAAAGGCGACCACGGGCCAGGGCACAAATAGGAGACTTAGATGAAACTTTCAGAACTACTTCCAGTGGGTAAACTCACACCACGCAAACCACTCAATGAGACTATAGACATATCATCCGGAAAAGAAGGAGTGTATGTTGCGGTTGACGATAACGATGATGTTATATTTGTCGGTAGAACCGCTGGGTTGCGACCAGAGGAGTTGGAACCAATCATTGACGCCCTCTCAAAAACACGGTGGTTCGTGAAGTTGGTTGTCTCCGCTGCGAAGCGCAAAGTTGAGCGAATCAATGTTGAGTTCTCAAGCGACGGCATCAAATTCAGATAATAGGAGACGCCGATGGCATTCTCACAACAACATTACCAGCAGTTCGCGGACATTCTTAAAAAAATGACTTCACGAAAAGACCAGGAGGAACTTGCGATTGGACTCATCAAGATATTCAAGGCAGACAATCCTCGATTCGACTCCTTCAAGTTTTTGAAGGCGGCTGGAATAGAAGAGAACCCGAGAATCTACAAGGCATCCTACCCAACCGAGTCGAAAGTGAACGAGTCATTTGGCAATGTAGGAATGAAGCTCGTTGAACTCCTTCCGACTGGTAAAATAGAAGGTCGTACGGGGTTCGTTCGTGAGGCCCCCATCAAAGAGAGTTCCGCACCCGTCGCCGGTGCCTCGTATGCAGGAAATTATGGTTCCCAGAAAAAGTCATATGACCTCTTTAAGTTCCGTGTAGGTGACTATACGGTATTTGTAGCTACAATAGATGGTAAAGTTGCGAGTAACGGTAAGATGCCATATTTCTGGTCGAACGGTGAGGATGCTATGAATCAAATCGCAAAGTGGAGGTAATAATGTATAGTAGAAGTTGCCCAAATTGTAGTAAATACATATCATATCTAGGAAATAATGATAGAACACATTTTCTTCGTGCGGAGAAGAATAAAAGCATTTGTTGCAGTTGTGCGAATAGTATAAAAGCACAAGGAACAAAAAATCCATTTTACGGAAAGTATCATTCTTACAAGACAAAGAAAAAAATATCTATCGCAAAGAGTGGACGCAATCATCAATTTTTTGGAAAAACCCGAGGGCCATTCTCAGAAGAATGGAAGCAAAATATGAGTGACTCACATATTGGAATTACGCAATCGAGTAAGACGATACAAAAACGAGTATATAAAAGTTTGGGATTTTCTTCATACAAAGAGTATAGGAACTCATTGTCGAAATGGAAACAATATTCGTTAGATGTTCGAAGAATAACGAGACAACAACCATTAGAAACGCTTGAGAATTTTGATAAACGAGGTAGAGCTGGAACAAATGGAGCACATCAAGTAGACCACATTATTAGTGTTCATTTGGGTTTTATGAAAAATATGCCCGCAGAGAAAGTTGGTAATATCAATAATCTTCGGATGCTTCCGTGGGAAGAAAATTTACGAAGGAGATTTGGAGAATAAAAATGTTGAAACAATTATTGGTAGATGTCATTCCATTTAATATAACTCCGACCGCAATATTGGAATCACTTGAAAAAAACGCCGGTCGCCTGATTGTTCAGGGTGTACTCCAGCGTGCGAACGCATACAATCAGAATGGTCGTACCCACCCGCGTCCAATCCTCCAGCGTGAGGGTGATAAGTACTTCAAGACATTTGTGA
>Ga0315284_10014505_pt1 | contig 11226 bp, 10 predicted proteins | sample YL17G09_16_MG_FD_203696 | JGI IMG/M metagenome (GOLD analysis project Ga0315284, IMG submission 203696) | Sediment microbial communities from Yellowstone Lake, YNP, Wyoming, USA - YL17G09_16 | ecosystem: Environmental > Aquatic > Freshwater > Lake > Sediment | place: USA: Wyoming | collected...
GAGGCATGATTCTGATATATTCTGCGAGATCCCGATAAGTTTTGCTACGGCCGCTTTAGGCGGTGAAGTGGAAGTTCCTACCCTGGAAGGCAAAATAAGGATGAAGATACCTCCCGGCACTCAAGGCGGAAAGATATTTCGCTTACGAAACAAAGGTATCACGCATCTACAAGATCATGGCAGAGGCGATCAATTGGTTAAGGTCCAGATAGATGTCCCGACGGATTTGACCTCGGAGCAGAAGAGGATATTGAAAGAATTTTCCAGGACCCCAGAAGAAGGCGCAGGGCCGTTATCCAGATCTTTTGTAGAAAAAATGAAAAGGTTATTTAAGTAGATAGAGGTTCATTAAAATTACAAATTAAAACTAACAAATCACAAACAATACACAACTAACAAAATTACAATAGCTAATCCATTGATATTTCTTCAATTTTGTTATTGGAATTTGTAACTTGTTTGTAATTTGGAAATTGTAACTTGGAATTTAAACATATAATACGAGGTGATAAGGATGCCAACATATGACTATGAATGTGAAAAGTGCGGCAATAAATTTGAGAAATTTCAACAGATGAAAGACGACCTTATAAAAACTTGTCCGAAATGCGGGGGTAAAGTAGAGCGCCTGATCGGAGGAGGGGGCGGCATCCTCTTCAAAGGAAGCGGTTTCTACGCAACCGACTATAAAAATAAAAACAGGCCGAAGGACGACAGCGCATGCCCTAAACCTAAGTCGGATGAATGCAAAGGCTGTTCGTTGGACAAAAGGAAACATGAATAAAAAAAAGATGGTCCTACTTGGCGCCTGGACGCCGGTAGTTCTTTGGATGAGCGTGATATTTATATTAACTTCGCTCCCAGGAAAGTACATACCGAAGAATGACATACATGGGGCAGATAAATTGGTTCACTTTTTAGAGTTCTTTGTTCTCGGGCCCTTGATGTTGAGGGCCTTTATGAAATCCGATATCAATATGCATTTGAGTTTAATGGTGATTTTGGTCATAGCGCTAGCTTCTCTTTATGCCGGGCTAGGCGAATGGTCTCAGAATTTCATTCCGGGGAGAACAGCGGATGTTTTTGACCTGTTTATCGATTTGCTGGGATTAAATATAGGAGTTTTCATGTACCTGAGAGGAGAACGAGATTGGCGCAAATAGGGCCCTTTAAGGCCGTGAGATATAATTTGAACGCGATACTAGACCTGTCTTCTGTCGTCGCCCCTCCTTACGATGTCATCCCGAAGGCTATGCAAGAATCATTATACCGCGCCCACCCATACAATATCGTGCGGCTCATACTCGGTAAGATAAAGAAGGACGACGATCCGAAGAATAACCGTTATATCCGCGCAAAGAAATTTTTTGACCTGTGGCTTAAAAGAGGTGTCTTACAACAGGATAGGTCAGGAAGTCTTTATATCTATTCCCAAAAGTACGCTTACAAAAATAAGGATATAGAGAGGATAGGCTTTATCGGGCTCATGGGGCTGGATCTTGGCAAAGGCGGCACGAAGGTATTGCCGCACGAGAATACATTACTCGCGCCGAAATTAGATAGACTGAGACTGATGAGAGAGGTGCGGGCAATCTTAAGCCCTATATTTGTTCTGTATGATGATAAAAAGCATAAGGTCATTAATATGCTTAAGAATTTTTGTTCAAAAGAGAAAGCCATTTTAGATATTGATTTTGAAAATGTTCGGCACAGGGTCTGGAGGTTGGACAAAGCAGACATCATCAAAAGAATAGAAAGCTTTATGGGCAAGAAGAATATTTTTATAGCTGATGGCCACCATCGTTATGAAGTGGCGCGCATGTATTCTCAGGAAATACAAAATAAAAACCTGACGCAGGAGCTGAAGGATAATTCAAGATACATAATGGTCTATTTTGTGGAATCCGATGAAAAGATACTCACGATACTGCCGGCGCATCGGCTCGTAAAAAATATGGGGGCGCTCAAAAAAGCGGCCATATTGGAAAAATTATCCGAATTTTTCTTAACAGAAAAGATGCCCTCGCTTAAAGGGATGATGACGAGATTGCATAGCCTAAGCGGCTCGCATGTTTTTGGGATGTATTTAGGCGGGCGCGATTTCTATATTTTGAGATTGAAGGACATAAAAGAAGTCGACAAGGTCATAAAGGGCAAATCGAAGGATTGGAGGAGGCTAGGCGTTTCAATATTACATCTTTTCATCCTGCAGCATGCGCTGGGGATCAGGGACGAAGATGATAATATAGAGTTTGTGAAGGACGAAAAAGACGTTGTTAAATTAGTGAATAACGGAAAATTCAAGATAGCATTTCTGTTAAATCCAACCAAGGCTTGGCAGGTGGAGCGCATAGCAAAGCTGGGCGAGCGCATGCCGAGAAAGGCAACTTATTTTTATCCAAAACCTCTTTCTGGTCTAGTTATAAATAAACATTGAGATTTAATCTATGTGCGGAATCTGCGGCTACATATATTTAGACAGGTCTAAGCGGCCGTCGGAAGACGTCCTTAAGGATATGATGAATACGCTTATCCTGAGGGGGCCGGACGACCAGGGCACGTATATAAAAGATAATGTCGCCCTAGGCCAACGAAGGCTGTCGATCATAGACTTAGAGAAGGGTCATCAGCCGATGTTCAATGAAGACGGCTCGGTCGTGATAATCTATAACGGCGAAGTTTATAATTTTCGCGAACTTAGAGCGACATTACTGGAAAAAGGGCATGTATTTAAAACGCACTCAGACACCGAGGTCATTGTCCACGCGTACGAAGAATACGGAGAAGATTGTTTAAAGCATTTCAACGGCATGTTCGCCTTTGCCATATGGGATTCTAGAAATCAGACCCTTTTTTTGGCAAGAGACAGATTTGGCAAAAAACCGTTATATTACGCTTTTTTTGATAACCAATTTATTTTCGGTTCAGAATTAAAAGCGATACTTAAGCATCCGGCCGCAAAAAAAGAGATAGACTTAAACGCGCTAAGCAAATATCTGGCTTATGAATATGTCCCTTCGCCATATTCGATCTTTAAAAATATATATAAGCTTGAGGCGGGCTGCATGCTTTCTCTCAAGGACGGCAAGACACGGATAGAGCGTTATTGGGATCTGCGTTTTGAGAGAAGGCCGATCTTAAATATAAAAGAGACCGAAAGGCAATTATTAGGGCTTTTGAAAGAATCGGTGAAGAAACGCCTTATAAGTGATGTCCCTCTAGGTGTTTTTCTAAGCGGAGGCATCGATTCTTCGGCAGTGGTTTGTATGATGGCAGAGCTTATGAATCCTAAGGACATCAAGACCTTTTCCGTAGGTTTTAAAGAAAAATCTTTTGACGAGTCGAGCGACGCGCGGCGCATCGCGAAGTTCTTTGGCACAGACCACCACGAAGAGATATTAAGCCCGGATACCATGCTGGACGTTTTGCCCGATATATTAGATCTGCTGGATGAACCCTTTGCAGACTCGTCTATAATACCCACGTATCTTGTTTCGAAATTTACCAGGCAGCACGTGAAGGTCGCTCTCGGAGGTGACGGCGGCGATGAGCTCTTCTTGGGTTATCCGTCTTTTCTGGCGTGTAAGATCTACAGCATGCTGGATCTCTTTCCGGATATGGTCAAGAAGATTCCCTTTAAGATGCTGGCCAAGATCGTAGGCACTTCTGATGATTATATGAGCTTAAGTTTTAGGATCAGGAGATTTGCCAGAGGATTGGATTTTCCGCAGGAGGTGCGACATCAGGCATGGATAGGCGCTTTTACGCCAAGAGAACAAAAAGGGCTGTTCCTGCCGGATAAAGGGTTGGATTACGATGCGGGCAACGTTTACAGTCTCACTAAAAAATTCTTCAGTGCCGCAGAAAAACTTGAATCCTTGGATAAGGCCATTTATATTTACGTTAAGACATATATGACAGATGATATTTTGACTAAGGTCGACCGGGCCAGCATGGCGAACTCTCTGGAGGTGCGAGCGCCCTTTTTAGATACAGAATTTACAGAGTTTGCGGCTGGTATACCCGCTAGCCTTAAGTTAAAAAATTTTAATACGAAGTGGATATTGAAAGACGCGTTAAAAGGCAGGCTCCCTGAAGAGACCCTTAAAAAAGGGAAGCAGGGGTTTGCGGTGCCTGTAGCGAAATGGCTTAAAGCAGATTTAAAAGGCCTTCTCCTTGACGCATTCAATAAGACAAAGATAGAGCGAGAAGGGATATTCGACTACGCTTATATAAAAAATTTAGTAGACCGGTTTCTTGAGAATAAGAATGATACCCGCAAAGAGATTTGGGTGCTATTTATGTTTGAGATGTGGTACAATAAATGGATGTAACATATTGAATTACAAGGAGTAAGAAGATAAGGGCTAAAAAAATGAATGACGATATCTTAAAAGAAATTAAACAGGCTTTAATGAAAGGCGACCGTGATGGGACGGTCAGGCTCACGAAGCAAGCGCTAGAGGAAGGCCTGGATGTAAAGACCATATTGAACGATGGCCTGATTTCCGGAATGGAAATAATAGGCAATAAGTTTAAGTGTAATGAGATTTTTATCCCTGAAGTCCTGATCTCGGCTAAGGCGATGCACGCGGGCATGGCGCTCTTAGAACCGCATTTCGTAAAATGTGGGATAAGGCCTATCGGTAAAGTTGTGATAGGTACGGTAAAGGGCGATCTCCATGACATAGGTAAGAATATCGTCAGCATGATGCTGAAAGGGTCGTGTTTTAATGTAGCCGATTTTGGCATAGATGTTCCGCCGATGAAATTCGTGGATGCGGTGAAGTCAGGCGATGTGGATATATTAGCCATGTCATCCCTCCTGACTACATCTATGTATGCGATGCGAGACACTATTAAAGCATTGAAAGATAGCGGGATTCGTGATAAAGTGAAAATAATTGTGGGCGGGGCGCCCATTACTCAAGATTTTGCGGATTCAATAGGCGCAGATTGCTATGCCAAGGATGCGGCGACAGCCGTAGACAAAGCAAAGGAACTTTTAAAAAAATAGCCACGAGGATTTCCGAATAGATGCCACTTTTCCCCAGAAAGCCGAAATATACCATAGTTAAGATCGCTAAAAAGCGAGAGATCCCCGAGGACCTCTGGACCAGGTGCGAGGAGTGTAATGAGCTTATCTATAATAAAAAACTGGATGAGAACCTCAGGGTCTGCCCGAAATGTAATTTCCATTTTAACATTGGCGCGCGCGAAAGGATAAATCTATTGCTGGATGAGGGTAGCTTCAAAGAAATGGATGCCGCGATGGAGTCGTTGGATCCGATCGGCTTCGAGGGCCCTAAGACATATAAGGAAAAGTTAAAAAAGGACCAGGAGATTACCAATTTAAAAGAAGCGGTCATAACGGGTGAGGGCGCAATAGCCGGCAGGCCTATTGTTCTAGGGGTCACGGATTCCAGGTTCATAATGGGCTCCATGGGCTCAGTCGTAGGAGAGAAGCTTACCAGGGCCATAGAGCGCTCTACCGAAAATCACTTACCGCTTATAATAATTTCAGGGTCAGGCGGCGGGGCCAGGATGTATGAAGGGATGTTCTCTCTTATGCAGATGGCCAAGACATCGGCGGCTTTAAGCCGCCACAACAAAAAGGGTTGCCTGTTTATATCTATATTAACAAACCCTACGATGGCAGGGGTAATGGCCAGTTTTGCCTCATTGGGCGATGTTATAATAGCGGAGCCAAAAGCGCTTATAGGATTCACTGGTCCACGCGTAATAGAACAGACTATACGCCAGAAACTTCCTCCGGGATTCCAAAGGGCAGAGTTTTTATTAAGCCACGGCCTCATAGATATGATCATAGCCAGGAAAAATATGAAAGAAGAGCTGTCTAAGCTGTTTAGTTATTTTTAATTGTTTCTTTTAAGAATCATGATACAATAGGCACGCTATGGCGCAGGTAAGTCTAAAAAATGTCTCAAAGGTCTTCCAGGGAAGTGTTTGGGCAATACGCGATATAAACTTAGGTATCGAGAATAAGGAATTCGTTGTATTGGTCGGGCCATCAGGTTGTGGTAAGTCCACAACCCTGCGGATCATCGCGGGCCTCGAAGAAGCTACCGGAGGCGATGTGTACATAGGTGACCAGCTGGTCAATGATGTCCTCCCAAAAGATAGAAATATCGCAATGGTCTTCCAAAATTATGCCTTATATCCCCACATGAGCGTTTACGATAATATGGCATTCGGATTGCGCCTCAGGAAATATCCCAAACAAGAGATAGAGACAAGGGTCAAAGAAGCCGCGACGATCTTAGGTATTGAAAAACTGCTTCACAGGAAGCCGAGGGAGCTTTCGGGCGGGCAAAGACAACGAGTGGCGGTAGGAAGGGCTATCGTCAGGAAGCCGCTGGTGTTTTTGTTCGATGAGCCATTGAGCAATCTCGATGCCAAGATGAGAGTACAGATGAGGACCGAGATAAAGAAATTACATATAAGGCTTCAGACGACGATGATATACGTTACCCACGACCAGACTGAAGCCATGACTATGGGAGATAGGATCGTTGTTATGAAAGACGGCCTGATCCAGCAGATAGCGGATCCAATAACGCTTTATGACAGACCCGTGAATAGGTTTGTTGCCGGTTTCATAGGGAGCCCGCCTATGAATTTTGTTAAAGGCACTGTCCTAAAGAAAGACGGTAAGCTCTATTTCAATGAAGGAAGATTTCAGGTCAAGATCATAAATGATATGATAAAAAATCTAATGCCATATGTTGATAAAGAAGTCATATTCGGGGTAAGACCCGAGGATATTTATGACAAACTTTTTGTTTCCGATGCCCCACCAGAGAACACGATAAAAGCTACATGCGAAGTCATTGAGCCTATGGGCTCGGAAGCGTATCTATATTTAAATACCGGCAAGAATGCATTGGTGGCAAAGGTCGGTGGACACGACAAGCCGACGATAAATCAAGACATGGATTTAGTGCTCGATATGTCAAAGGCCCATTTTTTTGATAAAGACACAGACAATACAATCGTTTAATCTAAAAAGATCGAATGGCCACCCCCTCCCGTAGACTAATTCTTGGAGCCCTGTCGATAGCCTTGCTCATATCATCGATTTGGCTATTGTCAGAGCTGTCATTCGGGGTAAAATCAAACCCGCCATTTTATTTCAATCTAATAGTCGCGATAATCTTCAGCTTCAATATCGCTGTGCTATTCGCCTGGTTCGCATTTAGGATACTTGGCGGTATCCTCGTAACTATATTATCGTTCCTCGCGGTATTGTGGCTTGATCTCAGGACAGGCCTTTACGGGTATTCATTATTCACACTCTCATTCTTTATAGCGATTTTTCTTGGTTACGCAAGTTTTAGAATTAAGAACAGGATAGATAGCTCTTATACTTTAAAACTGGAAAAGCTGGACGAACAATCTAATGTGTTGTCAAATAAGATAGCAGAACAGAAGAGGATGATAATCTCTCTTGAGGAAAAATTAAACAGATATTCCACATTAAAAGAGATAGCCGAATCGCTGAGTACTCAACTTTCTCTGAATGATGTTAATAAGCTAATAATCGAAAAGGCGCAGAAGACGCTGGGCGAGGCGGGCAGGGTGCTCATATTTTTAGTAGATACGGATAAACAAGAGCTTATGCTATCGGCTTCCCAAGGAGCTTCGAGAGTTAAAACGAAAAAAGGAGATGTCTTTGACCACTGGGTTTTAAGGCATAGGAAATCATTGATAACCGAAGACATAGTGAGAGATTTCAGGTTTCCGGCTGACGGTGTAGAGGAGTCAAAAAATTTTTTTAGGTCATTGATAATAGTACCGTTAGTGAGCGAAAACAAGGTCATAGGCATATTAAGAATGGATAGCTTGCAAGAATTTATGTTCGCACAGGATGACCTTAGGCTTTTGGATATAATAGGTCATTTAGGCGCTGTGGCCATACAAAATGCGCTACTTTATTCGCGGATACAAGAGTTGGCTATAAAAGACGGGCTAACCGGCCTTGTAGTCCGTCGATATTTTTTAGAACGGTTTCTGCAAGAGATAAAAAGAGCTGCGCGAAATAATAGGACACTTTCGCTATTGATTTTTGACATAGATTATTTTAAAGCCTACAACGACAGGTACGGCCACACGGCGGGAGATCTTGTCTTAAAGCATCTGGCGCGGACGATCACTTCGATGATGCGAGAAGGGGATATCGTGGGAAGATACGGCGGCGAAGAGATAGTAGCCTTGCTTTACGGCCGGGACAAAACCGAGGCTGAATCTGAGGCTGAAGAGATCAGGAAAGTGATAAGGAATAAACCGCTTACGTTGCGTAGGCACGCCGCTAATATTACCGTATCTATAGGCCTTTCCAGCTATCCGGAAGATGCCGTATTGGAAGAGGAATTGATAAAGGTAGCGGATGAGCGCCTTTATAAAGCAAAGGCCAGGGGGAGGGATAGGGTTTGTTCAGGTTAAGAACAATATATGCTATTTTCTGTGTGTTGCTTTTTCTGGCCTTCAACGTTTTATACGCAGCCCATAAGGTTCCGTATGCACTAATCAATCTATTTTTCTTATTGGCCGCGCCCATATGTTATTATTATCCAAATATCATTTTATACATCATGATCGCGGTTTCGTGGTTTGTTCTGTATCCTGCCTTTATCTTTGTATATAAAATAGATCCCTTGAATGCCTCTATGCCGATATTTATTTTCAACGGCCTGCAGTTCGGATTCGTCGCATATAAAAATATGATTAATAAAAGCTGCGCCGATTGGGATTCTAAGCTGAAAAAAGGAGAAGATAATAAAAAAGGCCTTTCGGAAGAATTCGAAGAATTATATAAGTTTGAAAATAATATCAAAGAGAGAGAGCTCGCCATAGTCAATCTTTATGAGATCACCAAAGAGATGTCCGAAGACCTTAGGTTCAACGATATCTTCCAGGTCTTTAGCGCATTTCTGGAAAAAAATTTCTCATTTAGGAAGTGCGAACTATTGATATTGAATTGCGAAGGTCCTACGCCGTGTTTAGATAGGATATACAGCGTGTGGAAAAGCGGAGGCGACAGCGCAACTAAGGCTAAATACATTGTCGATTATGATAAACTGATAAGATTATTTTTAGGCAATCCAAAAGAGCTCTATATGTCGCGGGATGATAAAGGAGAGATGCTTAAGGAACTTGGCATTGAGGATGAGGTGGTACAGACGTTTATCGGCGTGCCGCTACTGAGCGAAAAAAGGATAGTGGCCATATTGGCGGTTGAGAATATGCCTAAGGAGGAACTTGAAAAATTTGTTATCTTGGCAACGCAGTTTGCGCTGGAGATCAAAAAAGTCCTGCTATATGAAACCGTCGAGAGATTAGCGATAACCGATTCCCTCACGGGCCTATATGTGAGGCGCTATTTTTCTGAAAGGGTAAATGAGGAATTGCAACGATCCAAGAGATACGGGTTTAACTTTGCTTTTATCCTGTTGGACATAGATGACTTTAAGAAGGCAAACGATACATATGGCCATTTGGTCGGCGACGTCATATTGAAGGAGCTCGGACGCATAATAAAAGAGAGCATTAGAGAAATAGATCTAGCTGCAAGATACGGAGGGGAGGAGTTTGCGTTGGTTTTGCCCGAGACCGGTATCGAAGGCGCGAAGCTCGTAGCGGAAAGGGTACGCAAAAAAGTCGAAGAGAACGTATTCAAGGCATACGACGAAACTCTGAAGATAACGGTAAGTATAGGGATGTCGACATTCCCCGACGATTCCGGCGAGCAGGATGGGCTTATCGAGAAGGCTGACAAGGCGTTGTATTCTGCAAAAAAATTAGGCAAAAATGTTGTATGTGTTTACAAAAAATAGTATAATGTTAACTCGTGAATCTTAACGTATCCAGTGGCGCGATCTTCAAGAATTTAACATTGAATTTATAAATGTAATCTTACCATATTTTTATGAAGATATTTATAGATACCGCGAATATAAATGAAATTCGGGAAGCAAATTCTCTCGGCATAATCGATGGCGTCACTACCAATCCCACGCTCATTGCTAAAGAAGGGAAAGACTTCATTGCAGTCGTAAGAGAGATTTGCTCTATAGTGGATGGCCCCATAAGCGCGGAGGCGATGAGCTTAAAATCTGATGAGATAGTAAAAGAAGCCAATTCTTTGTCTGGGATTCATAAAAATATCGTTGTAAAGATACCCTTGACCGGAGAGGGCCTCAAGGCCACAAAGATATTGGCAAAGGAAGGCGTTAAGACAAACCTGACGCTCTGTTTTTCTCCTACGCAGGCGCTTTTGGCCGCAAAGGCAGGAGCCACTTATGTAAGCCCATTTATCGGCAGGCTCGATGATATAAGCCAAGTTGGAATGGATTTGATAAAAAGTATAAAAACGATATTCGCTAACTATGATTTCAAAACACAGATTATAGTGGCAAGCATAAGAAATCCAGTGCATGTCCTTGATGCTGCGCTCATAGGAGCGGACATAGCAACAGTGCCGTACAACGTTTTAATGGCATTGGTTAAGCATCCCTTAACAGATATAGGAATAGATAGATTTTTGAAAGATTGGCAGAATGCCCAAAAAAAGTAAAATATCTACCTTCCGGTCTCGCCTCGCTCCTTGCATAGTTGGAGCGTTCACCCTTTATTTTTCCATATCGTTTTCTTCCGCTATTCTGTATGCAGAGGAGCTGCAGATGCCCAAGGAGCCCATCGTTGTTAATGGCGATAAGGTCGAATATTTCCATGATAAAAAAGAAGTTGTGGGGACCGGGAGCATTTCGATCACCTATAAAGACGTGGTGCTGACCTGCAATAAGATTACGGTGCACCTAGATAGCAGGGACGCGCTAGCGGAAGGGAATGTGAAAGTTACGCAGAAAGACGCCTATTTTACCGGCGACAAGATAAATTATAACTTTGACACACGAAAAGGCACAGTGGTGAAAGGCTATCTTAACGCGAAGCCGTTTTACGGCAGGGCCGAGGAAGTTGATAAGGTGGCCAATAAAGAACAATTCAACTTGGAGAGGGGGTATGTCACTACTTGCGATTTAACAAAGCCTCATTACCGAATTCAATCCAGGGAGGTGAAGATATATCTTGATGATAAAGTGGTCGCAAAACATATACTCTTCTTTATAGGCAATGTCCCCGTGCTGTATCTTCCTTATTATGTGCAGCCATTGAAAGAGAAAAAATCCCATATCACCGTGATACCCG
>Ga0315284_10014506_pt1 | contig 11226 bp, 4 predicted proteins | sample YL17G09_16_MG_FD_203696 | JGI IMG/M metagenome (GOLD analysis project Ga0315284, IMG submission 203696) | Sediment microbial communities from Yellowstone Lake, YNP, Wyoming, USA - YL17G09_16 | ecosystem: Environmental > Aquatic > Freshwater > Lake > Sediment | place: USA: Wyoming | collected...
CATCAATAACCTCTTCTGAATCTTCAGGGCGTTCAAATTCTTGTGTATTAATCCCTCTTTGCTCAATATCGTCTCCTTCATCAGGCAGTTCTAAATCTTCAAAAGAAGGTACTCCCTCGTCTTCAATATCTTGTAATTCTTCATCTGAAGCATCCTCCCCAAAATGTCTAACAACTGGTTTACCATCCTTTGTTTTTTTAGTCTTTTCTTTTTTATCTTTAGTTTTTTCGGCAGGGACTGGTTCCTCTATTGGGGTTGTTTTACCATAGAATTTATCCAAGCTACTAGGAGAAGGTTTATTTAAATTCTCCATTAGCTTTTCTCTTTTATTGCTCTCTGCTATTCCTGCATGTAGAGGGCTATATATATCTTTAGCATCAGAAGACCCTGCAACACCTGCCACCCTCTCCTCGGCATCTTGTAAAGCCTTTTCTTCTGGAGTAGGATTAGCAATATTTTTAAGACCTTCCTCCATAGTTTTGGGGGCTCTTATTCCTCTTGGTGCTTGTTCAGGAGCTTTAGGTTCTGGACCTACCATATCATCAATAGCTTTATTTCTTGCAGTATTAGTTTTAATTAATGTTTCTTCTGTATCAATCTGCTTTTTAAGAGAAACTACCAGTAATTCTTTTTGGATGCGTTCTAGAGGGGTTCCAACATCTTTATTTAAAAACAAATCTTTAGAAGCGTCTTCCATTTCTTGTTTCCATTGTTCTATATTTATATGGGACTCTTCTATAATTCTATTATTACCAAACCTTTCTCTATATAACTGAAGAATTTCAGAAGCGTTCTCAGGATCTTGGCTTTCAGCAAGATCTCTTTCTCTAGTTGCTCTTTCTTCAAGTTCTTTTGGATACATCTTATCATACAACATAAGTTGTTTATGTTTTAATCTATCTTGTTTAATATGCAAAGTATTCATATAAGGGGTTGCTTTCTTTTGTTCTTCTGGAGAAGACCATTTAAAGTATTTAAAATCATTATCGATAGAGGCTATTTGTATATCCAATTCATCATAATCCTCTCTTAACGCTTGCCAAGGATGCAGTATTCGATTTCTTTGTTTACCTTCTTCTTCAAAAGCCTCATAGGGAATACGGGAACTATAAGGATCATTAAAATAACTAGCTGCATCTCTATTAATCTTGAATGTTTCTTTATCTCCCCAAGTAGCTAAACGATAGTATAGATCTTCTTCATGCTGTATATCACTTTCATGTTGAGCAGCTACCATAGCCCTCATTTCTGGAGAGACCCCTATAACATCTTTTAATTCAATGTCTATTTCTCCTAATCTCTTTAAATATTCTTGTATTTTTAGTACATTTCGGTGTCTAAAATACATAGGATCTGGTTTTGTAACTTCAGTCATTGTCTTTGGGTCCCATACTAAGACTGTCTTTTTTTGCTGTGTTTTTAATTCTTCTAGTTTTTTAGTTAAATTAGCTTGTTCTTTTTCAAGGGCCAATACTTTCTTTAAAGGTTCTTTAAAAGCTAGTTTAGGAGGTTCAAAAGAAGCCTTCGGAGGAACTACCCCTCCTGCAGCCGTAAGTTGTTGGGGAGTCTCTATAAAAGTTCTAGCCCAATTAAACATTTCTTCGGGGGGCAACTTAGTTAATTGATCCCCTACAGTAGAAGGTCCTTTTGATGTTTGAACAGGAAATCTAAGAATATGGGAAGGTATATCAAATACATTATATTTTGGAAAAAGCCCTACAACATCCCCATCCATAAATGGCCGAAGAAAATAAAAATACTCATCGTCTTTAAAAGAATCAGGTAGATTATTTCTATCTCCTTTGAACAACTTATCAACTATTTCCATAGCATCGGTTTTAACCTTATCTGAAGGAGTATTCTCATCAAACATATGTCCTTTCTTTTTCAGTAATAAGGTAGAATCGGAGTTTACTTTCATAAAGTATCTAATAGCATCATCCCTAGTTTTAAAAGACTTTGGTGCAAGACAGTCATCCACAAATCTATCCCTACCAACAGCTTCCTTTATAGGAGGAAGTTTTCCACCTTTTCGATTTCGATTAATTTCGTCCTTTGTGGCATAACCAGCCATACCATCTGGTACACTAATACCAAATCCATGAACTGGGGTACTCCCCATAGGAAGAACTAAAGTATCCATGTTAAAATCAGGAATATATTGCTGAATGTCTCTTTCTATATCTCTTCCTTCGGTTTCTAAATAGGTGTTTGGCTTGGGAAACAGGGCTTCATCAATCACAGCCCCTTTCAGACTTGCTAATAAATGCCACTTTTCATCATAATCTCTGGGATAGGGGGAGTGTACACTAGATAGTTTTACTTTATGTATTTGAGAAAGCTCATAATAATGTTTTAAGAACCCAGGTATTCTAGATAAAGCACCGATTTTTCCATGACTATCCGTACCAAATCTTTCATATAATTCAGGAGCACTATACCTACGTGGTTCTATAAGAGGTAAAGGCAACTGCATTGCTTTTAAAGGAACTGTTTTTGCATATAAAGAATCTTCTGCTCTTCCCCTACCTAGTTGTTGATACATGGCCCAAAGAGCAATACTGTTTCCTATAGCTGCTGGGGCTCCCATAATAGCCGAAACATCTTCTCCTTCCCAACCAAGACCTTCCTTGGGGGCCTTTTCTTTATCAACTAATTTCATATAGTCGGTCTGTCCTTTAATAGGAGCAGGTTTGCGTACATCTAAAGGCTTCCCTCCACCAGTTCCTTCTAAGGCTCTAATATTTGCAGAGATATCAGAAGGATAGGTTATCTCTTCTAATAAACCAAGTTCTTGAAAAGGACTAGTAAAAACATCAGAAGGAAGTATATACGCTTTTGGGTTCAACTTATGTTTTTTAAGATTCCCATCTTTATCTAACTTATACCCATTCAATCCTATTATTTTACCACTTAAATCCCTAATGGGTTCAATATTAGTATAACCGAAATGAGCAAGCACTTCTCCTTGCTCTTGAGAGAATTTATTAGAAGTAAGTATATACGCATGTTGTAGAAACCTCATTTCCATTTGGATTCTCTGGAGATTTTCTGAGGGATATTTACGGTCTATACTTCCTATTTTATTCTCCAAATACTTAATATATTCTTCTTTGTCTCTACCTAAACCGATTGTTTTATTAGCCGTAACTCGTTTTTGTCTTAAATCATCATAATAAGCAGCGTCTGCATCAAATGTTCTATTAGGTTTAAAACCAAGTTGAGCCTCATCTACTAAATTACTCTCTTCTATTTCTGCCCTTAATAACTCAAGTTTTAAATCATAAAGAGCATTTAATTCTTTTATCTCTTCTGGGGAAAATTGTCTGGTTAAATCCTGTATTTGCCTAGGATTTAACTTCTTTACACTATTAGGATTGGTGTACATAGCATACTCTTTAGCTACTTCTGATGTGCCTGTAGCCATACCGCTGTCTAACACATTACCCTCTTCATCTGTTATCTCTTCTACGCCCCCTCCTTCAGCCCTGTCTTTTAATTGTAAATAAGTATTAAGATTAAAAGGGACTACTTTATTTGCTAATTTCTCATACTTGTGTTTAATATCTAGCATTGCTTTAAAATCAGGGGACTCCATTAAAGCATTTCTCATAGTCTCTACTTTTAATTTATTAGAATGTTCTATTTCTACGGGGCGTAACTCATTTAGTCTTAAAACGTCTGCAACTAAAATCCCTAAGTGAGGTGATACAGGCATTTGGTCATTAAAATATGGGGGCAGTAAACAAACATTACCATGCTCTTGTAAAAACAGCTTTCTAGCAGAAGCCAGATGGGATTTTCTTAAACTATCCCACTCATCTACTATCTTCAATGCTTGATTATATCTTTCTGCCTCTTCTGAAGATTCAGGGTCTAATATATCTAATTCTTTTAAAGCAACTTGAACCCTTTCAAAACCATACTGTTTAGTTATTTCTAAGGCTGTTTCAACCTCTTTCATTCTCTTGTCATATTCTTTTTTAAACTTAGAGGAAATTGTAAATTCAAATCCTTGTTTATCAAAGGCTTCAAATAATTCAAGACCTCTATTACCATACAAATATTTGCAAGATGTCTTCATGTAGGTTCGATAATATTCCCATACAAGTCTTTTTTGGTCGGACTTTAAAGCTGGATGCTCGGCAATAGCTGTTTTATAAATACCCAAAGAATCTATTATATAATTTACAGCGTCTTTAGAGGAGTCTGGGGTTCTTAAATTAAGAGCAAAATCTGCAATAGTTTTTTCAACAGGGGCTATTTCAGTTCTCTGTTTTCTACGCCTAAACTCAGTACTAAGTTCGTTGAGTTGTTTCCCATAATCTTGTATTTGTTTTAATAATCCTTGAACATCTTCTTGTTTATTAAAATCAGCTTCCCATACAGCTTTACTGTTATCTATAACATTATCTAATGTAGTATTAACAAAACGTGTAAGTTCTGCATACTTTTCTTTTTCATCCCAGTTTAAGTGACCATGTTTACCTTGGTTGGCTTCAGTTTCATATTTTCTAAATGCCAGATAATCATTAAATCTCTCTACAATTTTAGGCCGGTCTGTGTATGTTAAAGCCCCTTCAAACACATCTTTTCTATATTTAGCAAGATATCTAGATTTTTTATTATCGTACTGGGCTTGAAAATCTTTCTTAATTTTTGTAAGCTCTTTTATCTTTTTCTCTCGCTGTTTTTCAACACCCCCTAATTTCTTTACACTATCCGCATCAGTTGTATCGTAAGGAACCAGATTCTCATTTAAATGCCTTGTTCTCATCTCTTCTATAGTAGCAGATAAAGAATTAGACTCTGCATCATTAACTAACTCTTGTTCATAAGGAGTATAGTTTAAAGGTATATCATTAGCCTGTGTTCTTAGATGTTCAAATATCTTTCGTACAAAGATTTGGGGTTTTTCATTTTCGGGCACTTCAAGCCACTTACGTTCAGCATAAGGACTATCAATAAAATAATAGTTTTTAAGATTTACAGATTTCGCATAATAAACCTTATTGTTTTTTTCATCAGTATATATTTCGTCTACTTTATATTTTTTACCATTTAATTCTACTTCAGTTTTATCAACATAAATTATCTGAAACGAACCAGTACTATCTTCTCTTGCAGAATCGTCAATACTTTGTAAATCTTCTTTATATTCTATTTCATCGTCTTTTAGTGCCTGTCTAATAGTTTCAATACGACTTTCAAAAGCAACTATACGATTCTTAATTTCTAATTTAGTTTGTTCAGTCTCTGCTGTTTCTGGCATATCAGAACCAGACATATCAGCTAATAACTTTGCATTATGGTCTAGAACTTGTTGAAATTTCTGTATCTCTAAATTCTGTGCTTTTCTTTTATTTTTAGAGGCGATAGTTCGTGCTTGTTTGAATCCATCATAACCGTTTCTTATATTGGTTTGTTTATGCACACCTAAAGAATCCATCCATATTCTAGACTCATTATCTACATTATCCTGAATTCCTGCTTCATGACGTTTACCATCATTAAAAGCAGACATCGTAATCCATTCTTTATCTTCTTTATCATGTGCGGCCATAGCCTCATTACTATTATGCCTATACAAAACAGGATGCCAAGGAAGGGTAACAGTCTTCCCATCTTGGTCTATACCAATATGTTCGTGATAGAACAGTCCTTTTCTTGTTCCTATTTTCCTATTTTTAACTTCAACAGAAAGTCCTGTTCTATTACTGGGGTCAGGAATTTCCCCAGCATATTCTAACTTTTTATACCCTTTGCGTTTTCCACTTTTCTTACCTTCTCCATATTCATTATATCTACTTTCAGGGTCCAGTAAATCTGAACGTTTCCAGTCAGTAGAAAGAAACTCAGTTGGTTCTACTTGAAAACCCTGTAAATCATTTGCATACCAATAAAGCTTTTTTAAATCTTCTGCAGATATATTTTCTTCAAGCCCCAAATCTCTTAAAATAAGATTTATAGAAGCTCTTAATGCATTGACTTTGGACATATCTGCAGGAACACCATTAATATTAAAAGAATTATACTTTATTCCGTGTTTTTTAAACTGGTCTACTACATAATCCTCTACTTCTGGAGTTATTATATATACTAAATCTCCTCTAGAATCAATACGATAAAGACCATTCTTTAAACAATATATATGGCGTAAATCATTTCTATAATAAGAAAGAGCAAGTGGAGTATTCGTTATTCCTTCTTCTTTATCGGTTTTTTGTCTGTCTATTGCTGAAGATCCAGCCCCTAAATCGGCTGGTTTAAAAGCAAAATTTGTATTGTTGTTCCTAAATGACGCTGCGAAATTAGCCGCATCATCTTTAAAATCTGACACCCATCTATCAACATGGGTTGAATCAATCGCACTAAAATTCTTCTCCTTACCTAAAGATTTAGGGATTAAATTTGCAGGGTCTTTGGCTACCGAACTATAAGGAACTAATACACTAGCAGGATTACGCCCTACTATATATTTATGTCCTACTTTATCCACCCGTAACCAAGCTAGCCTACCTTTAATATACCCTAAGACATTAATACTCATATCTCCTGGTTTTTTTCTATTCACACTATGTGAAAAAGAAAAGATAGGGCGTTTATCTGCTGGGATATCTTCTAAATATTGATTAACCTCTAATTCAGCAGCTTTAAGAGGATTAACAAAAGGCGTGTTGTTAGGAGGGTTAGTTACTTTTTTAGCCTTTAATAAGACATCCTCTATTCTATTTAATAAAGAGGTTTTATTCATATTATCCCCCATACCCCGTTGTAGTATCCTCACACTTCTTCTTTTTCAACCAATCTGACATCATATTAGCAATCTCTTTAGAATCTAATTCATCAAAATCATCGTCTATATGAGATGACATAAAGAACTTTTCCATACTACCATCAAAACATTCTTCCACAACATACTCAATAAGACAGTTGGACTGACTCACAAAATCAATAAATTGACAGGCAGTAAGACTTATCTCAAGCTCATCACTTAAATCGATGTGGAATTTCCCATCTTCTGGGTCAAATTCAGTAGATAAAATAGTCATTTTAATAAGTGCTTAGTGTTTTACTTTTGCCCTTACCAGCTAAAGAAGCTACGTCTGCTTTAACAGCATCTCCGTATATATCCGTCTCGCCACCTTCGGTATCTTCTGTATAGCGAGTTCGCATATCTTCTACCTTATCTGTTAGGGTCTTAATTGGTTCAGCCACTGATTTTCTCATCGTCTGAAGTCTACCATTCTGTGAAATTGTTTTAGCTAACACATCGCTCCAACTCTTTCCTGTCTTACCATCATCTCCTTCATTAATCATACCATCAAGAGCCTCTAATATAGCTAAACCAATCTGTTTAGGACTATAGTTTACAAGAGATTCTCCTTTTCCCTCTTCTTGGAGCCCTTGTAAGAATCTAGCACCCACTTTATTGGCAGCTTCACTAATAGTACCTCCTGCTTTGGGATGGCCGATAAGAGATTTTAAACCCCCTCCTTGCAAAGCAGCAGGAAGCCATTTCATCTCATCATCTTCTCCTGTTACATTCCCTTCGGGAATTTCTTGTACCCAAGGAGACTCCTTCTTAATAGTGCTCATCGCCTTATTGATACTGTTCATCGCTTTATGTAATGATGCGCTCATTTCTGTATCCTCCGATTTTTTCATTGTAGAAATACTATCTGGGTCTATAATATTTGGGTCTTTTTCAATAGGTGTATCTACTGCTGTGTTTATATCAGCCCTACGTGCTTGTTTATTTTTTTGTTCTTTTTGTTGCTTTAGTTGTTCTGGAGTAGGGTTTGTTCTAGCTTTTTCAGCAGCTTTTGCGGATTCATCAGCCTGTCTAGCTGCTTCTGCTAATCCTTCACCTACTCTATTCTTTGTACCCTGCACTTTAACGTGTATCTCATTACGTTTACCAGCAGCAACATTTGCAGCAGATTCAGGAGTCCATTTCTCAGGAACTTCTCCTTTCTTACTAGGTCTCTTCTCTAATTCTCTAAACCGTATAGCCGCTGCTCTAGCGGCATTAAGATTGGTGAAAGTTACTTTATTTGTCCCTCTATTTGGGCCTCTTGTACTATTTTTACTATTAATAACACCTAAAGAATCTGCTCTTCTCATTGCTTCAGCATGATTAGGGTCATTCTTATTCATTAAAATGTTAGCGAGATTATCCACATCCTCTTTATTTGGGTCGTAGCCTCCTGGTAAATCTTTCTCAGGTGCATGGGCAAGTGGTTTAGGATTTTTACCTTTATAGTCTCTCTGAGCATTATATTTAGTTAAAGTATCCGCATTATCTGGATTAAAAATATCTTCCTCAGACCCAAGAATATTTTTTAACTCATCCATATCACGAACAGTATAATGGTTGGCTATTAATACATCTGCTTGAGCCCTTGTTAAAGCATTTGCTCGTAACTCATCAAGATCGTAAAACCCATCTATTCTTTTCAAGTCTTTCCATTGTTTAGTACTCATAGGTTGATTTGCATTTTCTTTCTTATCAATTTTTCTAGCTTCTGCAACAGCAGTAGCATCATCCATCTTTGAATAGAATTGTTCTGACACACGTGTCCCTGTAAATAAGCATTTACTAGAGCCCTTTGTGCTTTCTTACCTCGTGGTGCTGCAGCAGGTGTTTTAATTGCTTCTACTTTAAAATTCGGATGCAGTCTAGCAAGTTCCACTATCTTTCCTAATTGTTGTCTAGGATCTTTTATTTCTTTTTCATACAAAGAACGAATTGTTTTAATATCGGGAATAAGGTGGTTACTTCTTTCCCAAATAGCCATGTCTTCGCCCCTACTTTTAGCATTAAGATAGTCTGCTTCCCGTTTTCTTGTTAATTGATTATAATTAAGTTCTGCTGCATGAGCAACAAATCTATTTATATTATTTTCATTAGTAAGAAGTCCTGCGACTTTAGCGGGGTCATTATTAATATCATTTAAAGTAATTCTTCTAATGTCTTTTTCTTCTGGGCCTGCTTCGGGGTCTTGTAAACCTCTTAATTTAGTTAAAGAACCTTCCAAAACCCCTACATATTGCTCTACTTCTTCAGGTTTTGTAATCTTAAGAAATCTTTCTAAAGGAGGTAAACCCAACTTCTGTAATAAACTCGTTAACATGCTTTCAGCGTTTTCCAATCTTACTTTTCTGTGTTGAGCATCTGCTCGTTGTTCTTCGTCTTCTAAATCTATATGAGCAGGCTCCAATTGATTAAACCCTTCTCTCATTTTCTCGGCTAATTCTTTTGTAGCCAGCCATATTTCATGGGAATTAAGAGGCTGACGCAAAGATGAGGGGTCTATATTCATAACCCTAGCTATTGCTTCTAATTGAGAGTTAGGTTTCCATTCACCTACTTTTGGATTCGCAGGATCATGGGGGTCTAGTCTAGCTTCTCTTTCAGCATTATACATATCCTGTGCAGGCTGTCTTTGTGCTTCTTCCCTTCTAGCTAATTCTTCATCAGTAGGAGGGACTATGTTACTGAAATCTATACCTGTTTTTCTAGACAGATCCTCCATAAACGCCTTATTTCGGGCTACTTGGGCATCTTCCTCAAGTTTTTTAGACCATTCAGAATATTTAAGAACTTGTTCATTGTCTGCCCCCATCATATCTGAAAACATTTTCATCATTGCAGAAATATTATCAGGATGTTTTTTAATAGCATCTGCCATCGCTGCATTTACAGGGTCTTGAGTACCATTTGCTTTCATCTTAGCCACTTCTTCAAAAACAGCTTTTAATTTAGCATCATACTCTTCTTTATTCTTAGTAACTGCTTCATCCATGCTGGTCCTTAATTTTTCTACAATATCTGGTGTTATAATAGGACCTTGCCCCCCATTCGCTTGAGCAGCCTGTCTATAAGAATTACCAATACTTCTGGCAGCATCCATACCTTGTTGAGGAGACATTGTTTTATTTCTAATATGCTGGTTAATGTAGTAACCAAGATAACCTAAGAATAACACAGTAGCTAACGTACCACCAGATAAAGCACCTATGGTCGCCCATATAATTGCAGCCCATTGGTTGGAAGTTAGATTTCCTAACTTTCCTTTTATTCTATCATAGCCAGATTTACCTTCATTAGGTGTCCTTAAAGACTCTCTGTACTGTCTTAATTGTTCAAGCACTCTTTTTCTAGTTTCTCCTCTAGTATTCTGAAGTAAGAATTTAAAATGCTCTAATTTTTTCTGAATTGCTGCATTTTCTTGGTCTTCAAGACTTGAAGTAGTTTTACCGCCTCTAGCATAATGAGCACGATTTTTCTCATACTGACTTTTAGGGGCAGATGCAGGAGAAGGAGCAGTATACCCAGAAATATCTCTCTCATCATAAATCTCTTGTGGGTTACTTAAATCTTCCTGTGGGGTGCCTGGTTCCCCTTCATATTGATTAGTATGAGGATTAAACCATACCCTTTTCTGTAAATCAGGTCTCCATCCTTTTATAATTGCATTCTCTACAAACTTATTCAAAATAAGTAAAGACTCTTGGGGCATATTGGTCTTTATAGATTTTTCAATGTCTTTAATACTGATCTCAGATAAACCTCTGGCTATAAGGGCCTTTCTTAAATTTGGAGAAAGGGCTTTGGAAATAGTAGAAGATTTCTTTATGACTTTATTTAAATGGGTAGGTAACTCAGAAAAAGAAGTAATTTTCTTTATCTGCTGCTTCTGTAGAAATTCTTTATCCTTCCACATATCTTCTTTTTCATACGCCTTTCTAAGATCCCCATTCATATACTGCATATATGGATTTGATGCCATCATTCTCTGCAATACTTGAGGGTCATTAATTAACATATCTTCGGGTCTTTCCTTAGCCATTATCTATCCTCCAAGTACCTTTTTTCTTTTTTAAAAAACCAGCCCTAGGATTGGTGCCTCTTCTCTTCATAAGGCCCCCTTTTCTTAATTGTTTTTCCACAAATTCTGCTATTCTATTTGACAGGTTGTTCTTCATTTTTGTTTAATTGGCTTAAAATAGTGTCCAAACACCCATGAATTTCAGAAAGTGCTAATTTTCGTAATGCTTTATATCTAGAATCCTCTAATTCTACAACTTCAATAGTGCTTAAAGTCTTATTAATAAAATTAGAAAATTTAGCCTTAATAAAATCAGCATCAGTAGATAATATTATTTGTTGATAAAGTTCTACCTTATGTCTTTCAATTAATGCCCGTACTTGTTCTATTT
>Ga0315284_10014508_pt1 | contig 11224 bp, 9 predicted proteins | sample YL17G09_16_MG_FD_203696 | JGI IMG/M metagenome (GOLD analysis project Ga0315284, IMG submission 203696) | Sediment microbial communities from Yellowstone Lake, YNP, Wyoming, USA - YL17G09_16 | ecosystem: Environmental > Aquatic > Freshwater > Lake > Sediment | place: USA: Wyoming | collected...
AGAAGGGCGAGATCACAGACTGTATCGACCCCAACAGCGAGACCTACAAGCACGACTGTAATAAATGCTCACGGGTCGTTACTTCCGGGGAAGAGACCATACCACCAGAGGAACGGGAAGCGAGACTTGACGCGGAGATTTCCAAGCTGCGGAAAGAGTTGGGGGATGTGAGCGTAAAGCTCGATGAGACTAAAAAAGCTACAGAGAAGAGCGCACGGCAAACGATCAATATCAGGTTCGGTATGATCGGGGTTCTGGTAGTCGCGCTGCTGATTGCGATAATTCCGCAAATAATTTATGAATTTTGGCTGATACGCAATCCGGACTTTCAGTTTACCTGGCAGATGCGTGACCGATTTTTATTATTCAGCTTCACATCGCATCTGACAATCATACTTATCACCATCGCGGGTATCATCGCATATATCCTGATGAGCAAAGGCTTTGACTTGATAATGGAGCTGATCGTATCGACGCAGCATGAAGTAACGGCTCTGGTAAATCGTGTCAAGGGAATGTTCTTTGATATCGAAACGATAAAGCCGCTCACAGACGAGCTTACCGAAACCTACCATCTGCACAAAGGGGAGATCACCGAAGCTAACGAGCTAGTGCGGTATTTTCTTAAGATACTTCCAGCGTTCAATGAACTGTACGGGGAGCGTATCAAGAGAATGGCGGCGATGGATAAGGAGCACCAGAAGGAAGCGTTGAAAGATTTGATTGACAAGATGGAATGAGCATAGCAAATAACAAATAACCGAAAGTGCATATCATACCCGATGGGAGTTCTGGACTGGAAGGGCGGGTACGTCCCGAAAGCAGCGGGAGCGGCGATAGCGTCTTATATTCTATCCGATGTAGCAGCAAAACTGATCTGGAAAAATATCAGCAAGAGACCGCCGGAAGATTTCGGAAGGAAGTTCGCTCAGCGATGGCTACCGCATCACCATGAGATTGGATCGTCAATGTTCGTTATCGGCGCTCTGGGTCATACTAAAGGCTGGTCTCCCTTAGCTGTCGGTGCGGGTCTTGGTATGGTGGGTTCTGATTTTGCGGATTGGGTTAAACAGGAAAGCAGAATATTCACACCACAGCGCGATCTCGCGGACCTGTTCAATGTCCGAGCACTCAATGATACTTACTGCCTTACGAGCTATGACATTCCGGATTGGGTTCCGCGTGAATGGCAATATGAATTTATCGCGCACCTGCTACAGAAAATTGTCACCGAGCCCACATTCAATTCAAAGACACTCGAATGGATCCCTGCAGGGCGAGATCATCCCGCCGTGATAGCACAAGCGCGAAAGATAGTGAGCGATGCGGGGTTAGACGGGCGCAACAAGCCAGCTGTCGCAAAGGCAGTGCAGCAGTGGGTCCAGAACAATATCCGTTATGTATATGATACGAGAGGGCGCGATATTTATGTGCATCCGTATCGTATGCTCGAATGGAAGACTGGCGATTGCGATTGCCATAGTCTTTTAGTATCGTCGTTACTTGAAAGTCTCGGTATCAGTACCGTGCTAGTCATGGTCGGGCAGGTAAGACCGGAAGTATTCAACCATATACTCGCGGGAGCGGTAATTGACAATCAGATCATTCCGCTGGAGACAACAATAAAGGCACCGTTTGGCTGGCAGCCACAGTACCTACGCAGAGCGATAATCCGGATTCCGTAGTAATACCGTTTTTTGTAGTGTACCATACTCGTATATTTCGCACTTCGCGTGAAATACGACGTGTGCAATGCGGGTAAGTTCTTATATTCCTAGATTAATCTTTAGAATGGTGTAAACTTGAAAGTCGGCATGATTAATCCGACGGGAAGTGAGAACATGAAAGCTCAACAGAATTTCAAAGGAATTGTACGCAGAAGTACGAAAACGGGGAGACCGGTGAAAGGTGCAAGAAAGACCGTCGCAAACAAAAAGCACGCACGACGGAGAAATAAATCACCGTATCAGAAATTCGTCGCGCTGCACATGAAACCGGGCGTCACAATGAAGGATGTCGGAGCGATGTGGAGAAAGGGACATCATGCAGCCAACCCCGCGAACAAAAAGAGAAAATCACCACGCAAGAAAAATTCATGGGGCGGTCACCCGGCAGCTCACGCGAAAGCGTCAAAGAAAGGCTGGCACGCTCGAAAATCGGGCAAGAAGGGCTATGCTCCCGCGAAGTTCAGAGCGAGAAATCCCGCCAACAAAAAGAAATATCACAAATCCAAAATGTTCAGGTTCAGAAACCCACTGAAAAAACTCGGAAGCATCAAGAAATACATCGTTCCGATAAAGTGGGCGGATATCAAAGCCCAACCGATCCCCCACGTTGTGGGAGGCGCAATCGGATTCGGTACATCGACAATGACCGCAGGCGTTATGCGTCGAGCTGTCGCCGGTAAGTTCGGCGGACCCGCAGGCGATGTCGCATCATTCGCGGGCAATGTCATAGGAACCGAAGTTCCCGCAATTATCGTAAAATGGATCGGAACCAAAGCGAAGCAGGATAGGCTCTGCACGGCAATGGCTCGCGGTGTCCGTGTCGGTGGCTACATCTCGCTAGGAATAAATGCCGTCGCAACAGTTATCAAATACCTGACCGGCAAAGGGTCGGGGTTCGGCGCACCGGTGCTCCCGATGTTCAAGGAAGGGCAGTACCTGATGGGCGCAAAGGAACTCGGTATGTCCGGTCTCAATGTGGCAGGGCTTCTACCCGGTCAAAGCGACGATATTGAAGCACTCGCGGCGCTCTATGGGCTGAGCGTTGACGACATGAACGCACTCGCCGCAGAGTCCAATATGTCAATCGGCGAATACGCCAATGCACTCTCCAAAGTCGATACCCCGACGGACTACAATGGTTTGGGGGATACCCCCTCGAACTATGCATCCCTCGAAGCGTCGCTTGATGCGGAGATCGAATCTCTACAGCAGGAACTCGGCGCAGGTGAAGCCCCGGAAGCAATGGGATCGCAGGACATGGACTTGCAGGACATCGAAGGGTAAGTAGACAGAGGAGAAAAAAAGGAGACACAGATCAGGGTTAAACAAGGAGGTAAGGAAAATGAGTTACTACGAAGGATTGGGAGACGAGTTTGGACAGCCACAGAGAATACCGATGCCACGGTTAGTGTTCAACGGACTTGGCGCGGCAGGGAAACCCGCAGCACCGAGGAAACTGACACCCACTGAGCAGAGGATCGCCGCGAAGCAGGCACAGCAAACCCAACTGCAGGCGCAGTTGAGAGACAGCGCACTTGCGAAGAGGGAAGCGATGCTTGAGAAGGAAAGGGCAAACCTTTTCTACGACAAGATATCGGGAGAACAATTCAAGCCATTCCCGTTTACGCTGACCGAATTAGACCTTGACGGTGCAGCATTCACAGCGAATGTCGCCAACAGGGAGACCACCATCGGATCATACACCGTGCCAAACGGAACTGAACTCCTGTTCAGGTCTGTGAAGCAGGCGATGTCCGGGGAACTCGACAGGTCCGCACCCTACATGCACGGAAAACTCCAGACCGCAGCGCCACTCGCGGTTCCTGGTCTCTTGCGCATTAAGGTGTTCGACAGCACAGAGAATGATCTCAAAGGACAGGCGTATGTCGGTTCATCAATCGATTTCAACAACGCGGACCCCATCGACTGGAACAAGAGACTGTTCTACACCTGTGAGCGCCCGGTAAGAGCGAAAGGCGGAGATCGGCTGGTTATCACCCTGAAAGCAGCGACCGTGATATCACCGCTCGTCGCCAACTCGTACATCGTGCTCAGGGCACTCCAGTTGTCCAAACAGTAAAGCTGTAAGGACGACTAGACTCCCATCCACAGCACCATACCGCCGGTATTCACAACCGGCGGTTCATCACCTTTAATTTAGAAACTCCGAGATGCCTACCACGGCGGAGGAGGAAGTAATGTCAGGCGGAAACAGGGAAAGCGATCTGGAATTTGAACGCGAACGATTGCGGATAAAACGCCAGTACGGTATGGATATATCCGACGGTCAGACCGCGAAGACCCCGATAGAAGAAAAGGGCAAGAAGACCGCGAGGGGTCGTTTTCAAGGCAAGGAAGCCATAGACCTTTTGACAGCGAACCGTGCGTTAGTCGGTCTTCGGAAGATAAGACCGTCAGAAGAAGATTTCATTGTTTCAAATGAGTATCCCGTCAGAAAGAAATGGGAATACGCGATGGCAGTAATGCACATCAACGAAGATGGCTGCGTCGCAGTAGCACCCCACATGATGGAACGGGATGTTAATATAATCGGGATGGAAGATGCGTTTGCTCCTGTGCCAATCGCGCTCTCACCATTCTGGGACACTTCACATCTCTCTACGCTTATTCCCATCGAGTGTCACAGATACGGAAAACTCACGAAAATAGAAGTTGCCAGTGATTTCATACCTCCGTTGGGTGACGCTACAACACTGCAGTTATTCATCTACGATACGAAACCGATACTCATAACTCCACCGCTAACAATGTCGGGGGTCGGTGTAGATTGTGTTGAAAGTGATCTCGGTAAAATTGTGTTTGACGATGGAGTCCCGATAGGCAGACTAAAGGGATATGTCAACCAGATTTTGAACCCCGTTCCGCCACCGCCCCTTATCAGTCCTGCATCGTGGGAGATAGAACTATTCGGCGGGCAGTTTGCTCCGGTGACTATCGCGGGCGGTTCCGCCATGACCCTCGGGTGGGGTGGTGTTCCACCCGTACTTGGCACCGGATCCGGCACAATCGCAGGGACATACAGCATATCCGGGAACTTCATGAGAACGTTGTATCGCAAGACACTAGCCCCGGCAGCCGTGGGTGATATGTTGATAGAAGAAGTGCTCGATACAAAATACACATCGAAAAACAAGCAGAGCATTTCGGGATTGTATCCCAACATTCTCTGGGCGGTAATCAGAATGACCGGCGGAATATTGAATGACAGTTACGGGTTCCGTATCAGGCTCGACAGTGAAAGCCGCATGGGTGATATCGATCCGCAGAACATCCCGGCTACAGTAGTTTCGATTTGAGGAGGACATACAATGACGCGAGAAGGTGACAAATGCGGTTTTCCGGACCCTATCGCCAAGCGTCAGTCCTTCATAATGGGCAAGATAAAAGGGGTCGATGATTGGTGGATACCTCTAGCACTAAACCCAGACGGTTCACTTGTTATTGGAACTACCCCGACGACCCCGATACACGCGAGTATCGTAAATAACGTGTCGTGGTACAACAAACTGACGAGAAGCGATGTCCGGAAGATATCGGTCGATGAAGGGTTGCCCACTGAATACTGGCTTACATCAGACGAGATAGATAGCCTGTTCGATGAAGATTTTGTTACGGGCGTTCTCAAAGAGGGCTCGTGGAAATTATATTTCATGCACCCGTTAAGATTTTGGCATTCGTGGGTTTATATTATAGACGCTGCAACGGGAGCGGAAACAACCGTGACACCCACTGATGGGGTGAAGACCGCAATAGAAGAGTACCTTTCCGTTTTCGCTGTGCCAGCGGGCAAGCGGGTCACGGAAATATATGTCGAAAAAATACCCGATACGAATTCCGATACCTGTGATGGGTCGGGCAATCCGATAGTGAGTGATATATTTGGAAAACCAGATATTACTTACGATATCGATAGGCTCGGACTGGATATCAATTCGATGCTCTACGGAATAGATAACTCTGTAGAAAATTGCCGTAGGTTGCTCAATGTGATACAGAGCAACCGGCAAATAATACTCGATGCGGATAGAGCCGCTCTTTATTCGCTCCTGACATCAAATAAGATGTTCGGCGAGAGCGAAGATTGTTTCTACATTCCTCCGAATGACTTACATCTTCTAACCGCGACCCTGAAGGAGCAGAAAAAAGCTCTCGATATCCATGAAATTCAGGCTAACACTTATACGCAAAAGTTCATTGATTTCTCGCACAACACAAACCTGTTTTATCCTCCGAACGACGATTACGCGATATGTGTCGAAGGCAGCGAACTTGTAATCATAAATGATAAGGACGACAAAAACCTATCAATTACGGTAGAGTTCCCAACGAGCGGCAAGATCGTGAAGTACGCGGGAACGGGCATGGCGGTTGGTATGCTCGGTGGTCGGTCAATTGCCACCACACCGTTTTCTAAGGAAGTTATCGTAGGGTGCGGTGGAGAACCCCTACAGATGACGCATTCCGGAAGCGTTGATAATTCCGTATTCGTGAAAATCAATTACCGGTTTGTAAGAAAAGACCCGTGCCCCGTACCTCAGGAATATGTAGGATTTGTCGAAGCCCCTTCGACCCCAGAGTATGTAGGGTTTGTCGAAGCTCCGTACACCCCGGAGTATGTCGGGTTCGTCGAAGCTCCTTACACGCCTGAGTATGTGGGGTTTGTTGAAACTCCGTACAACCCAGAGTATGTGGGTTTCGTCGAAACTCCCACTAATTCCGAAGTTGTCTGGTTTACCGAAAAATATAATTACAGTCCGCCGCCACCGAGTGAATACCTGTGGCACACAATGTATGCAAATGTATCGTGAGGTGAAAAAAATGGCTCCAATACCGTACATCTGCGGATATATCAAGCAGACAACAGGTGATTACCTCGATGTGCCTTCGTGGGCACCCGGCATAGTATTATTCAGGGGTCCGTTACATTCCACGACCCAACCGCAATATTACAATTACGCAATGAAACCCAAGAAGGATTACGCCGGTAACTTCTGGTTTTTTGCCAAATACAACATGGACCCGACTTTATTGTATCTAGTAAGAGCTAGTTTGAACCCCGACGAGTCTGTCAGTCTCACATACCTAGAATTACGCAGCGTTCTGGGATACACAATCGAGCCGAATCAATTGACGATTGATAAAAACGGATGTGTTTATTTTCCGCATAATATTCCCGGAGACTTGCATCAGGGTATCGTCAAGGTAGACCCGAATACTGGACCGTGGACTGTAACCACACGAATATGGACCTTCAATGAAAACTTCGCGTGGTCGGCGTGCGTTACACTAAACAAGGATCATTCGATGGTAGTCTGCATGCATCAAAACAATCAGGGAATGGGAACTGTTCTTGTTGCATATAATACAAGTAATCTTGTATTAGCGGGTTACAAAGTATTCGGTAGTATAGAATCGGTTGATATTCCTTACAATATGGAGACCGATGTATCCGGTGGAGTACATGACGGTCTGGGTTGCTATATTGTGAACAAACCGCAATCGAAAGAGATCGTTATGTTTGATTGGAGTGGACCCCCTCCCACTCAGATGAATATATATCGTACTGTTATCGACCAATTGAACGGCGGCGACATGGTAGCCATAGATACCGCAGGAAAACTAAGAACAATGACACATAATGTTACTACGGGCGTCTCGCTCAATGTGTACGACCCGTTGGCAGCAGGACTGTTCGCGATACCGCCATCAGAATCTTACCCCAAAACCTGTGTCATATACCCGAATCATCACGATTTGAGACGGTCGGTAAATGATGAATGGATGACAGCAAACTGCGTAGTCGTAGAGAAGTTGGCAGCCAATCCGTATACGGAAACGGTAAAACACAATGTGCCATCTTATGATTTTGCCGGTGAAGGTTGTGACAGAGAGGCGTATTCATAGAGGTGTTGAAAGTGACAGAGCAAAGAAAACCAAACAAATTTCTACTAGAACCCGTATTAACGGTCACGACCGGGGTTCCGATCACAGTCAAGGTTCAACCGGTATTAAGAAAAACGGGGGAACAATCAAAGATTAAAGTCGAAAAGTAAAAAAGGAGTTGGAAAAAATGACGCAGAAATACGGATGTGGATTCGTGAATGTGACAGACTATACAGTGGTCGAAGCTCTGCTAGAAGATGGCTTCGTATCATGGGAAGGAGAAAATCACGGTAAAGATAACGGGTTCAAGCCCAAATTCGATTACACCGGAAAAATGTGGTTCATCGCGGCAGATGAAGCTACAGGTCTTCCCGCAAAACTTATCCGGGCTACTCTGGTTCCCGGCTCACCGTTCCCGACAATAACGCTCTCGGTAGCTGACTTGCCTTCCATAAATGAAGGTAGCGAAAAACCAAAACCCAATCAGGTCACCATAGACCAGAATGGCGTGGTATTCTTCCCCGGCGGTCCGGTACTCGATGATAGCGGTAATGCGGTTATCATCCGAGCAGAGGTAACGGATGAAGACCCGTTTACCGTTTCATACACAATAACACCCGTAGGCGCTCAGGGTCAGTACATCGGAGCATACTGCGTGACACTCAGCAAGGATCACGCTTATGTAGCCACCTATGCCACATCACCCGGTAACAATGGCGGCGATGCGATAGTAGACTTCGATACTGCCACATTGACGCAATACGATTATCTAAGCACTCGTTTCACCGGAGAGACGCCCTACAACATGGAAACCGACACAAGCGACAGCATAAACGATAGCTACTCGTACGTCATTCTCGGAACTCAGCAACCGGCAATTTCCGGAAGCATTGAAGCTTTCTTAATGCCGGACTTCATCGGCGGACTTGTCGAAACCGAATGCGAAGGACTGGATGAAGTCGTTGCTGTAGGTGAGTTCGACCCTGCGGTAAATCAGGGTGTAGTCTATACAATGGAACGCTACAATCGCCAGCCGGGAACCCAAAACAAATATTACAGGTATCTCACAGCGGGCGCGGGCTCACTCACTTATGACACGGCGGTAAATTTCACCGACCCGTCTAAATCATCGACCCACCATGATATCAGGAGAGAACATTACGATGATGTATGGGCGAGTTCAGCAATCAGCCCTGAGACAGACGGTGAAATCAGGGAAGACGCTAGCGGTGTGCAAACCACAAGACACGAAAGAGACGGGTATGTTCAGGTCGGAGTAGCGTGCAAGAGAGAAAAGTTCGGAACGGCACCACCGATATAATCCGATTCACACTTTAAGTGAATGGAGGCAAAAACAATGGTCGATAAAGCAAAGAAATTAGAAAAAGGCGCGGCAATGAAAGGGGGAAAACCCCGAACGGTGACGGTAACGGGAAAGAGCTTCAATGCTAAGATCAGGACAACGAAGCTGAACCGCTCGCCAGTCGCTGCGCCCCAGAAACCGAAAGCATAAACGCTTTCGAGAGACAACAGACAAAAAAAGCAAGTCGCGCAGGTAGTGATAAACACGGTAACACTAAAATACGGATGTGGGTTCGTAAACCTGACAAACGACACTGTGATAGAAGCGCAACTACCGTCGGGAATAACAACTTGGGAAGGAGAGAGCGATGGACTTAATAACGGTTCAAAACCCAAGTGCAGTTACGACGGTAAATTATGGTTCATCGCAGCTGATGAAGTAACGGGTCTACCGAAGTACCTAATCCGTGCTACGAGAGTTCCGGGTGTACCCGATACAATCATACTCTCGATAGCGGAGCTACCTGAAATAAACGAAGATGGCGACATGCCAATACCAAACCAACTCACCGTTGATAAGTTCGGTGCGGTATATTTTCCCGGTGGTCCAGTATTTGATGATGCTGGCAATCCCGTTCTTATCAAAGCCGTGGTAACGAGTGAAGACCCATTCACGATAAATTATATATACACTTCAATGGGAACCAATTTTTATTCAAGCACTCATTGTGTTACTCTCAGCAAGGATCACGCTTATGTAACTACCTACGCAACGGGGCTCGGACTTCATGATGCAATAATGTTGTTTGATGCTTCTACTATGTTATTAGAAGGTGGTATTTCACCCGGATTCTTAGGACAGACGCCCTATAACATGGAGACTGACACAAGCGGAGGTCTGAACGACGAATGGTCGTATGTTATTCTTATTGGTGTCGGGGAAGGAGGCACAAACATCATTGTGTCATTCCACATTCCCGACCTGACAACACCCTTACCGATATGTATCTGCTACGGAGTTGACAAGGTACTCTCGGTCGGTGAACGGGGTGGACAGTACGGAAAAGGCGTGGTTTATACAATGGAACGCTATGAGCGTTCACCAATAGGCAACAATTTGTTTTATAGATATACCCCACAGGGTGCGGGAGTTTTACAATTCCTTAGCAACCAATTATTCACCAATCCGATGTACACACCGACACATCATGATATCAACCGACTAAGCCATGATGATCTCTGGACGGGTTCGGCAATTACCCCTGAGACTGATGGAGAAGTTCGTAAAGCTGTTATTAGTGTGGGGGATTCCATAAAGCATGAACGGGATTATTATGTACAAGTAGCTACAGCTTGCGAACGAGAACAGTATACACAACCTACCGCTCTCGCAATGAATATATCGGCTCCCCTCGATGGAGATCATTTTGACCCCGAAGAAGAGTTTGATATTGTCTATACATCAGTGGGTGGATATCCGCCTAGAAGTGTGGGATTGAGATACAGCACGGACCCTATCGTAGATGATGCTGATTACAATGCCGCGACCCCAATAGCTTCTGGTCAGCCCGGAAGCGGTACTTATGGTTGGGAAGCTCCGAGCGATGCAGACACTTATTACATTCGCGGAAGGGTGGCAGATGGCGATGGCTTCACTGCATTGTCTAATCAGGTTTCAATCATAGTTGACAATCCGGTCGATTATTTTGTATTCGATGCTATAGAAAATCAGGAAATGGATGCTCCGTTTGATATTACTATTCGTGCGATGGATTATCTTGGTAATCCCGACCCGTTGTACAATGGTACCGCAAATCTAACTGATACCACAGGTACAATAATACCAGTAACAGCTACTTTTGTAGCTGGGGTATGCATTATTGAAGTCACCATTGAAGATGCTCAGAGCGGTGAAGTAATCACTGCTACTGATGGAGCAATAACTGGTGACAGCGATCCATTTGAGGTGGAAGAAATGTTGTATGCAGAACTAGAAGTAAAAGGAGCAATGCTTGGAGCGGAAAGAACGAGACAGACCTATGATTTGGCTGCATTGGGTCATGGACCAGCTGCCCCAACAGAAGGTGCTTTCGGGTCAGCTGTGTGTCCGTTAGGCACTTTCGCTGGGTCACACTTCCTGTGTGATACGAGAGGATATCTCTATGTCACGGATAAGACTACTGGGGTTGTAACTCAGTATGATATATGGACACTACTCTCTCAGAACTTCGATCCATATGATATTTGTTTCAAGGGTAACCCAGATACGACTGGTTTCATTGTCATAGTCG
>Ga0315284_10014509_pt1 | contig 11223 bp, 10 predicted proteins | sample YL17G09_16_MG_FD_203696 | JGI IMG/M metagenome (GOLD analysis project Ga0315284, IMG submission 203696) | Sediment microbial communities from Yellowstone Lake, YNP, Wyoming, USA - YL17G09_16 | ecosystem: Environmental > Aquatic > Freshwater > Lake > Sediment | place: USA: Wyoming | collected...
GGGCACATCGGACGAAGGCTTTCTTTACGTACTGGATCAAGTCATCCTGCCTATTCTTGACGAGTTCAAGCCCGATCTCGTTATCAATTCAGCAGGACAGGACAACCATTACACAGACCCCATCACCAACATGCGCTTTACTGCTCAGGGATATGCATTGTTGAATGAAAAACTCTCACCTGACATAGCCGTTCTTGAAGGAGGATACTCAATCGAAAATGCCCTTCCCTATGTCAATGTGGGCATTATCCTGGCGATGGCAGGTCTCGATTACAGTCATGTCAGGGAACCTGATTTCAACCCTGATGCCATAAAACAGTCCGACGAAATCAGTCGCTATATAAAACAGGAGGCGACGCAAATTTACAGTCGCTGGAAGAACAGGGTATCTCTGAAGAAAAGTCTCGTAGGAAATGCCAGATATTCAAAACGCAAGAAAAATATTTATTACGATACAGACGGAATCAGAGAACATCAGGAAGAAACGGTCAGAGTATGCGATGACTGTGGAGGACTCGTCATGATTGATTCCACCTCTGATAGAGGTAACAGAATATTTGCCATCATCATTCCGAGAACAAGTTGTCCCGACTGTAGACAACACGGAGAAGAAATATATGCGTTAACAAACAAAAGAGAGTATCATTACGTTTACTTCCAGGATAAGGACAAGGATGTTTTCCTTGTTGACAGCAGAGGCTGAAATCAATACCTGTCCATCATGAAAGAAACCGATTCCTGTCACAGAGCTCAGAAAACCTTGCAAAGACTTCTGGAGATCATTTGCCGGCTAAGATCTCCCGACGGTTGTATGTGGGACAGACAGCAGAATACAAAGGACATTGGCAGATATTTGATGGATGAAACGTATGAGGTCATCGATGCCATAGAAAGTGGCTCTCCGGAGGCGCTCAGAGAAGAAATGGGCGATCTTCTCTTTCAGATTTTCTTTATTGCCAGTATTTCAGAAGAGGCCGGCAATTTCAACATTTCCGATGTCATGGAAAATGTAACGCAAAAAATGATCAGGCGCCATCCCCATGTATTCGGAGACAAGACCGTCCGAAATATCGATGAAATACGATCAAACTGGGAAGACATCAAGAAACACGTGGAAAACAGAAACAAAAGCGGCACCCATATTTTAGCCGGCTTACCGCGCTCCATGCCATCACTCCTTGCGGCGCAAAAAATGACAGAAAATGCTTCGAAAGTTGGTTTCGACTGGAGAAAGGCGGAGGATGTCCTGGTCAAAATCGAAGAAGAATTGCTTGAATTTAAACTTGCCATTCAGTCGGACGACCACAAGAAAATCAAGGAAGAAATCGGTGACCTTTTTCTGTCTCTTGTAAACGTTTGCCGATTTATCGATGTGAATGCCGAAGAAGCACTGAAAAGCGCCATGAAAAAATTCGGAGACAGATTTCAATATATTGAGGACAGGTTGGCTGTGAAGGGGAAAACACCCATGGAGGCTTCACTGGCGGAAATGGATGATCTATGGAATGAATCAAAGTTGGTCGATGGGGAATAAAAACTGTCATGAAGTTCTTTCTGTACTGTAACCCAGACCTGAAATGCGATTAGAAGATTTTGATTACCCTCTTCCTGAAGAACGTATCGCTCAACATCCATGCCGGATGAGAGATCATGCACGGATGATGATCGTCAACAGAACAACGGGAGACGTCATCCACGATGTATTTTTGAATCTGCCGGATTATTTAAAAAAGGGGGACACTCTGGTCGTCAATGACTCGAAAGTCATTCCTGCAAGGCTAATCGGGAAAAAAGAAACAGGCGGATTCATCGAGGTACTGCTCCTTTCTAAAAAATATGAAGACACTTTGCATTGTCCGACATGGGAGGCATTGTTAAGACCTGCCAGGAGAGTTCGGACCGGTACCAGAATTTTTTTTGAAGGAAACTGCGAGGCCATCATCACCGCCCGAACGTCAGACAAAAAATGGCTCATCACGTTTATGGCGAAAGCGGAATTCAATCACTTTCTGAATCAATTTGGACGCGCCCCTCTGCCACCTTATATTAAACGAAAACAAGATGATACCGGAAGGGATAACGATATTGACAGGTATCAAACTGTCTACGCGAGGATGTCGGGATCGGTCGCAGCACCAACTGCCGGTCTGCACTTTTCTCATCATGTTCTTGGTGTCCTTGAGGGAAACGGGATTCATATTGCTCCGGTTACGCTCCACGTCGGTTATGGAACATTTCTTCCTATCGAAACAGATCATGTGGAAAAACACCGGATGGAGGAAGAATTTTTCGAGATAAGCAAGGATACTGCCGATATGATTAATGACGCCCATCATGTCATTGCAGTAGGAACGACTTCAACCAGGGTTATTGAATCGGCCGCTGATGGGAAAGGCAAGGTGAAGCCTTTATCATCTCATACAGACCTTTTCATTTACCCCGGTTATCATTTTAAACGGGTCAATTCCCTGCTGACAAATTTTCATCTTCCCAGATCATCCCTATTCCTCCTCGTCTGTGCCTTCGCAGGCAAAGATATCATTCAGAAGGCTTATCGGCAGGCTATCGATAATCGATATCGATTTTACAGTTATGGGGATTGCATGCTGATCTTGTAGAAAGCACCTTCGGGTGTCTTGGTGAAATTATGTTCTCGAATCGGAGTGGAGAATTTTTAAACATATATGCAATACGGCTTTGAAGTCCTTAAAAAAGATTCTGCAACCGGTGCGCGGCTGGGAAGAATTTACACGCCCCATGGAGAGGTAAATACCCCCGTTTTCATGCCCGTGGCAACGCAGGGTACCGTGAAGTCCCTTACACCTGAAACGGCCAGGGAACTTGGCGCCGAAATGATTCTCTCAAATACCTACCACCTTTATTTGAGGCCAGGCCATGAGATCATTAACCATGTTGGCGGTTTACATAAATTCATGAACTGGGATGCTCCAATTTTAACCGACAGCGGAGGTTTTCAAATATTCAGTCTCAGCTCTCTTAGGAAAATCACGAATGACGGTGTCATTTTTCAGTCCCACATAGACGGTTCGAAACATTTGATAACCCCTGAAGTTTCGGTTGAAATTCAGGAAGCCCTGCGTTCCGATGTTGTCATGTGCCTTGATGAATGTACGCCATATCCTGCCAGTCTCGAAGAATCGGCAAAATCACTCGAAATGACAGTCAACTGGGCGAGGAGATGCAAGAAAGCAAAAAAAGAAAACGAGCAGGCCCTCTTCGGGATTATTCAGGGCGGCATATATCCTGCCCTCCGGCAAAAGGCCATGGAAGAAATCTGCCTGAAAATCGGTTTTGACGGTTATGCCCTTGGCGGACTCAGCGTGGGCGAACCCAAGGAACTCATGTTGGAGATTGTCGAAACATCCGCACCGCATCTCCCGGAAGACAAACCCCGATATCTGATGGGAGTGGGAACTCCGGAAGACATTGTTGCATGTGTCGATTGTGGGGTTGACATGTTTGATTGCGTGATCCCGACAAGATGTGCCAGGAATGGATTGTTGTTTACAAATCAAGAAAAGGTTGTTATAAAAAACGCCCGTTACAAAAATGATCATTCGCCGGTTGACAGCACATGTGATTGTTATACCTGTAGAAATTATTCACGGGCATACCTGAGGCACTTGTTTATGGCCAGAGAAATACTGGCCATGGTTTTAAACACGATTCACAATGTTCGGTATTACATGCATCTCATGGAACGTATCAGAACGGCCATCAGAGATGGTTGCTATGCGGCTTTCAAAAAAGCGTATATCGAGCGACAACACTTAAGTTAAGGAGGATATGAGAATTGATGGACTTAGCCTATGCAATGGGTGGCTTCGGCGGAGGGAGCGGTGGTGGTAGTGGCGGTGGTGGAGATATCAGTTTTATCATCATGATGGCGGTCGTGTTTGCCATCTTCTACTTTCTTCTTATCAGACCACAACAACAAAAGCAGAAAGAGCACAAAGAATTGCTTGCCAATCTCAATCACGGAGACATGGTCATGACTTCCGGGGGAATTCAAGGTAAGGTCACCGCCCTGACCGATACGGTGGTTACGCTTGAAATTGCAGACAAGGTCAGAATCAAGGTGTCAAGAAATTTCATAGGTACCATTTTACAGAAAGCCGCAAAGGAATAATCCGGAAAGGAAAAAGCATGCTGAAAAGTATCAAAATCAGGGCCGTCTTGGCTTGCATTGTTTTAATTGCAGGTTTATTTTTTCTTGCTCCGTCCCTGATGTCCAGCCTTCCTGATCTGTGGCAAAAATACCTGCCCAGGGACAAGATTCATCTCGGGCTCGATTTGCAGGGAGGGATGCATCTTGTCCTCGAAGTAGATACAGACAAGGCAATAGAAAGCGCCATGGAGAGAACCTCAAATGATTTGAAAGAAGCATTGATGGACAAAAAGGTTCGATTCAGGCACATCGAAAGGACGAAAAACAACACCATTTCCCTTGAATTGCCTGACAGCGCTTCGAGAGCCGCATTTGAAAAAGTCATGAAAGATCATTACCCGGACATCGAAACAGCAACCTCACAAATTCGTGACGGGAACGAAACGGTTTCCCTGAAGTTGAAGGACAAAAGAAAAAATGAAATAAAAAAACTGACGATTGAACAGAGTCTTGAAACGATTCGAAATCGGGTTGATCAATTCGGAATTTCCGAACCTGAAATTATACCCCAGGGGGAAGACCGCATCGTTATTCAGCTTCCCGGCATAAAAGACACAACAAGGGCTAAAAATCTCATAGGGAAAACGGCACTTCTGGAGTTCAAGCTTGTTGATGAAGAGCATAGCATTGATGATGCGCTAAAGGGCAATGTTCCCGATGGAAGTATCATCGCTAATGAAAATCGCCTGGACAGACAATCGGGACGAAGAACCAATATCCCCATTTTACTTAAAAATAAAACCCTTCTGACCGGCGGTTACCTCGAAAGCGCCCAGGTAAAAATAGGTGATCGGTTCGGTGAACCTTATGTGGGTATAAAGTTTAACGCCCAGGGCGCAAAAGACTTCGACAGAATTACAGGCGAAAACGTGAAAAAGCGTCTGGCTATCGTCCTCGATGGCATTGTCCATTCAGCGCCGGTCATTCAGGAAAGGATATCCGGCGGCGAGGCACAGATTACGGGTTCATTCACGATGGATGAAGCCAAAGATCTTGCAATTGTTTTAAGGGCAGGCGCACTTCCGGCGCCGGTCCACATTCTCGAGGAAAGAACGGTTGGACCCTCACTGGGGCAGGATTCCATCGACAAAGGGTTGTGGTCAACCATTATCGGAGCCATACTGGTGATGCTCTTCATGATCGTTTATTATAAATTCTCCGGTGTTGTGGCGAATGTTGCCCTTATCATGAATATAGTCGTCATACTCGGCACGCTTGCCGCTTTCAGTGCCACTCTGACTCTTCCGGGCATTGCAGGGATTGTGCTGGTGATCGGCATGGCGGTCGATGCCAACGTCCTGATCCTTGAAAGGATAAGGGAAGAGCTTCGCGCCGGAAAAACGCCACGGGCTGCCATTGAAACAGGATACTCCAGAGCATTTCTGACCATTCTGGACTCGAATGTGACCACCCTTATAGCGGCCCTGTTTCTTTTCGGATTTGGAACGGGACCGGTAAAAGGGTTCGCCGTTACGCTCAGTATCGGCATCGTTGTCAGCATGTTTACGGCCATATTCGTAACCCGCATTATCTTTGATCATTTTGTCTGGAACAGAAAAATTCAGACGGTAAGCGTATAAAGAGCACAGATCGCCCTTTGGCCTTTGGCCATGAGCATATCAGGAGATACACATGGAACTCATAAAATCGGGGAGCAATATCAATTTCGTCGGAAAGATGAAAATGGCCTTTACTTTCTCTCTCGCCATGATCATCATCAGCATCGCTTCAGTGATCCTGCATGGCGGTCTCAATTACGGTATCGATTTTGCCGGAGGCGCCCTGGTGCAAATTAAATTTCATCAGGAACCATCCATCGATAGCGTCCGGAGTGCCTTTAAAAACATTGGTCTCGAAAACAGCATCATCCAGTCATATGGCTCGAATGAGGTTGTCGTTCGGGCAGCCGAATCATCCGCTGACCCGAAAGGATTGACCGGAAGAATTGATGATGCCCTGACAACTGCCTTCGGCAAGGGAAGCTATGAAATCAGAAGGGTTGAGGTCGTGGGACCAAAAGTCGGAAAGGACCTGACCAGAAAGGCGATTCTTGCCATTGTATTTTCCTGGATCGGCATGCTCATTTACATTTCATGGCGGTTTGAATTTCGCTACGCGGTCGGGGGAATCCTCGCACTGGTGCACGATGTGATCATCACAATCGGCGCTTTTTCAATTTTAAACAAGGAATTTGATCTTACCATCGTAGCCGCATTGCTGACAATAATCGGGTACTCGATCAATGACACCATTATTGTTTTTGACAGGATCAGGGAAAACACACGGAAGAATGTTAAACAGAGCCTTGCTGACACCATCAATATGAGTGTAAATCAGACCCTGAGCAGAACGATTCTGACGTCTCTTACCGTTTTCATCGTCGTCGTTGTCCTGTTCTTTTTCGGTGGCGCCGTTATTCATGATTTTGCCTTTGCCTTGCTTGTCGGTGTGGTCGTCGGTACGTATTCATCCATATTCATCGCGAGCCCCATCATCCTGGCCTGGGAAGATATCAGACCAAATATAAAGAGGAAGAAATAATTTGTCCCCGCTTGAAATTACAGGAATAACCCTTTTTCTTCTTGTTCTTTTCGCGGGTATCTTCTCCATTGTTTTGGGCATGCCGGGGACGGTCATTATTCTTATCGATGCGATTCTGTACGCATTCTTTACGGGGTTTGATAAAATCGGCCTCAAAGTTCTCATCATCCTGCTCGTCATTTCTCTGTTGGCAGAGGCCCTTGATTTTGCACTGGGAATAGCAGGCGCGGCCAGATATGGAACTTCGGGCAAGGGGATATGGGCTTCTCTGATCGGCGGCGTAATCGGCGCCATCGTCATGACACCGGTTCTCTTTGGTTTTGGCACCATAACGGGAAGTTTCCTTGGGGGATTTGCGGGTATTCTGATAGTAGAGTTAATCCATCAGGGCCAGTTGAAACCGGCGCTCCGCGCTGGGTATGGCGTAATGTTGGGAAAGTTTACCGGGATGCTTGTTAAAGGATTTTTCGCCCTCGTGATGATCACCATTACTCTGATAAATATATATTCATAAAGGAATCTGTTGATGACCAAAACAAAATCCAAGTTTCAAGAATACGCCGAGGCAATCATTATAGCCATACTGATTGCCCTCTTTATCAGAACCTTTGTGGTTCAGGCCTTTAAAATTCCCTCGGGATCCATGAAACAGACATTTCAAATCGGCGATCATATCCTGGTAAGCAAATTCATTTATGGCATAAAGATACCCTTGATCAGAAAAACCCTTATATCCATCAATGACCCCAAGAGAGGAGATATCGTCGTCTTTATCTACCCGGAAGACAGATCCAAGGATTTCATTAAACGGGTCATCGGGATCGGCGGCGACACGATAGAAATCAGAAACAAAAAGATATTCCTGAATGGATTGCCATACAGCGATTCCTACGCGATTTATTCAGATGACTTTATCATTCCGGGTTCCATACAGCCCCGTGACAACTTCGGACCTGTCACCGTCCGTCCCGGAACCATTTTTGTAATGGGAGATAACAGAGATCAGAGCTATGACAGTCGGTTCTGGGGATTTGTCGATCTGAAAGACGTCATGGGAAAGGCGTTTATGATATACTGGTCATGGGACAGGGAAAATCGCACGGTCAGATGGAATAGAATAGGACAAATCCCCCGTTAGTTTCTTTATAACTACTCAGGAGCCAGGAGATAGAATTCTGACTCCTGAGCAGTTACATCTCTTCTAAAGAAAACGCCGCAAATCAAGCTTCATGAACTCGTAAAAAGTCAAAAACCATGTCACTCCCGCGGAGGCGGGAGCCCAGAACTATATAATATTGCTGGATTCCCGCTTTCGCGGGAATGACGACTTTTTACGAAACCATCAAGCTTCCCGTCCGACTGAATCGTCTTTATATCAGAGATGTGAATATCATAGCGCCGGAAAGGAACATAAGGGCAATTGCGGTTGACCAAGCGATGATGTTCATAACCGGTCCATTGGTATATTCTCCCATAATCTGCCGGTCATTGATAAGAAGCAGCATGAATATCAGCACAAAAGGAAGCAACATCCCATTGATAACCTGAGAATAAAACATGATGGAAATCAAGGGGATGTCAGGCATGAGGATGATGCCTGCCCCCAAAAAGATCATGAGAGAGTAAAGACCATAGAATTGCGGCGCTCCCATAAATCTATGATTAAGACTTGATTCCCATCCAAAAGCCTCACAGATCGTATAGGCTGTGGAGAGAGGAAGAATGGAAGCTGCAAACAGAGAAGCGTTGAGAAGGCCGAATGCAAACAGCCACGAGCAGTATTGCCCTGCCAGTGGCGCCAGAGCAAGTGCCGCATCCTTGGCGGTCTCGATTTTTATACCGTTTTGATAGAGGGTAACTGCACAGAGCATAATAATGAAAAACGCCACAACGTTGACCATAATGGATCCAAATATCACATCCACGCGGGCATACTTGTAATCCCTGATTTTAAGCCCCTTGTCGACAATGGAAGACTGCAGATAGAATTGCATCCAGGGCGCAATGGTCGTCCCGACGACTCCTATGGTCATGGTGAGGAAGCGGGGCTCAAATTTAAGGGTTGGTGTAATAATGGCTGAACCGATCTGTGCCCAGTCCGGCTTCCCCATGAATCCCGAGACAATATATGCCAGATAAAACAGACAAGCGGCGAGGAATGCCTTCTCTACGGATTTGTAACTTCCTTTTACAACCAGCCACCAGACAAATATAGCGGCAACAGGAACCGATGAATACTTACTTATGCCGAAGATTTCCAAACTGGCCGCGACCCCGGCGAATTCCGCGATCGTGTTGCCCATATTTGCGATAAATAGAACAATCATCAAATAAAAGGTCACCCTGGCACCGAAACGTTCGCGGATCAGGTCGGAAAGTCCCTTGCCTGAAACAACGCCCATACGGGCACACATTTCCTGAATGATGATAAGGACAATGGTAATGGGAATCAGCGTCCAGAGAAGGGAAAGGCCGAATTCGGATCCCGCCAGGGAATAGGTGGTGATGCCGCCGGCATCATTATCGACATTGGAGGTAATAATTCCCGGACCGACAAGGGCAAAAAATAAACCCAGCGATCTCCAGGAACGCCTGCGAAAAATACTTGTAAACATGTCCCGGATTGATGTTTTGGCTTTTTTTTCAGACATGATTGTGTATCACCATCTTCATCCATCGTCGCTATTACCTCAGTTGAGGGGCTACCACCTCAAGAAGATTTTTAAAAATGATGACCCCCTCGATCCTGTTCGTTTCATCTACGACAGGTATGGCCATAATGCCATATTTAACGAAATGTTCTCCAATCTTTTCTTTATCTTCGTCAAGAAACACGGAAACAACCCGTGTATCCATCAAGTCAGAAAGTCGGGTCTCGGGAGAAGCAACCAGAAGCTCACGGAGACTGAGCATACCTAAGAGATGTTCCTCATCATCAACCACATAGAGATAATAGATGAAGTCCATATCCTCAGCTTCTTTACGGATACATTCGAGTGCTTCCCCGGCGGTTTTTGTGGGTGCAAAACATAAAAACGACGTCGTCATCAGCCCTCCCGCTGTCTCCTCCGGATGGGCCAGCAATTCCTTAACGTCTTCAGCAATATCCCGTTCCATCTCCATCAGAATGTCTTCCGCCTTATCTTTCGGGAGGTCTCCCAGAAGATCCGCAGCTTCGCTGAGAGACATCTCCTCTATGATATCAGAGGCTTCAGCAACTTCCATGTCCTTGATCAGGCTCACCTGAATTTTGGGATCCGTTTCCTCAAGGGTCTCAGCGGCTGTCTCCACATCAAGAGACTGAAACACAGCGGTTCTTTTGTGTATATCCAGATCCTCGATGATATCGGCGAGATCCGCCGGATGCATCTGGGCGAGACGATTCTGGGCAATCTTCAGACGCAGAAGGTCCGGTGAAGAAAGGGGTTGCACAAACTTCCAGGAGATAAATTGATCCGACAGGGAATAGTCAAATAATCCATGCAAGACAACATCTGTTGATCTTTCCAGACCCACGCGCCGCATCAAGCCGCGAAAGCCGACATCCACATGCACCAGATGAAGGCTGTTATGGGCTTTGAGAAACTGGAGATCATTCACCCGGCGAATCTTGGCACCATCGGTATCGACAATCTGCTTGTCCAGCAGGGATTCTTTTAAAAGGATTTCTCCCTCACGTAGCAAAGGTTCGCGGAAATCACCCTCTGTGGCGGAATTGACGACAAGTTCATCATTACCCTCAGCAAACTTGTGCCATGCCAGGAGATATGGCGCCTTCCTGTCTTTCCACATCAGGAGGACATACGTCACAACCGGATAGGGCTCCCGTTCAAGATTGGCGACAAGATCCAGAACCTTTCCCACTTGACGACCTTCTTTGTCCGTCACTTTATTTCCAAGTATCCGACTTAAAAATAAAAAAACCTGTGGTTCGGAATTCATTACCATAAAAAATTACCTCCAGGCTTTTTTGCCTATAGCACTATTGAATCCATTAAAAAAGCTTTTTTTATCAACATCGATGTGCTATAAGAGAAGGCAGTGGAAAAAACAATAAATGAACCTGAAGAGGTTCAGCGCCCTTTTAATTTGATCCCGAGAGATTGAAAAAGGTTATATCATGCAAATAAAATTTTGTCTGTCACCTTGTCAGCCTTCCCGTTTCTTTGGGAAGGCTTTTTTATTATATTTCATGTGACCAGAGGGAGCTGATGGAGAAGAAAAAGAGGATCGTTATGGATGCAGAAGGGATTGACCGTTCTCTTGCCAGAATTGCGTATGAAATTCTGGAAAAAAATAAGGGCGTCGCAAACCTTTGCATTGTGGGAATCAGGACCGGAGGTGTTTACCTTGCGGAGAGGTTGAAGAACAAGATTTCGAAGATTGAGGGAATAGATGTTCCTATCGGGATTCTTGATATTACCCTGTATCGGGATGATCTGCGGATGGGCAACAGGAAACCGAGACCTAAAAAGACGGATATCCCATTTTCA
>Ga0315284_10014511_pt1 | contig 11223 bp, 11 predicted proteins | sample YL17G09_16_MG_FD_203696 | JGI IMG/M metagenome (GOLD analysis project Ga0315284, IMG submission 203696) | Sediment microbial communities from Yellowstone Lake, YNP, Wyoming, USA - YL17G09_16 | ecosystem: Environmental > Aquatic > Freshwater > Lake > Sediment | place: USA: Wyoming | collected...
CATACAGGGCATTTCCATTTTTTGAAATGGCAAGGTTCCCCATAGCTTTGTTTTTTCCAGTCAATAAATTCAGTAAGCTGTCTAATTTTTCCCTGTTAAAGGACTGACCAAATGATATACTGGAAGAAAAAAATAAAACAAGGAATGAAATGGTCAGGGTTTTTGTCTTCATATTTCGAGTTTGTATTTATTCAATCGTAAATTTAGTATTTTTAAGTAGAATTGCAGCGGATGTATCAAAAGGACTATATACTCAGAATGATTGAAATGCTCGGTGACCTCATCAGAGGCATTCTAGGACTTATTACCAGGGGTGATTTAAAGCAGGCAGATGAAAAACTTAGTGAAGCTTATTATACAATGCTCCGGAAGGACGCGTGGGTATTTCAGAATATTCCGATCCATGAATTAACCAAAAGGCTTCTGGAAGAACATAATTTTACCAACGGTCATTTGGAAATACTGGCAGAACTGTTTTATGCCGAAGCAAACTTAAAATCTGCACGAAAGAAATTTGCTGACAGCTTACTTTACCTGGAGAAATCATTGGTGCTTTTTGAGTTCGTGGATCAGACTGGCAGGACTTTTTCCAATGACAGACAGGAAAAAATGGAGCAGATCAGAAAAAGAATTCTGGAGATTGGAGGAATTCCGCCAGCTTAAGCTGACGGCACTTTTTATTCAATTCAGTACGATTTTTACTATTGCAAATTATTTAGCATTTTTTTTACAGAATATATTGAATATTTGGTAAGTTTAAAGTATGACTAATTAGTAATTCTGTTAACAAAATCATCTGAACCATGAAAAATAAAAACCAGTTGTTGTTGGTTACTCTTTTAACGGTAATGGCAATCGCCAATGCATGTAATTCATATAAAGGTAAACCCTGGGATGGTAAGCCCCAGGAAATATCAGGGAAGGTTCAATGCGAATTGTATGATTCAGGAGGGGAGGGGATAAGCTATCATGATTCCGACAGTGTAAACAACGGCAGCGGGAAGCTTAATCCAGCCAACGGGGAATACCTTAATGAGTTCAGAATGAAAGAGGGCGTTGATATCTCCTATACCAAGTCAAATGGTACGGATGATAATCCCTATAACGATATCATGCCTGAAATGAATCAGCTGTATGTGGGTTGGACGGTCCCGGAGGAATGGATCAAATATACGGTAAATGTTAAGGCAGCTGGTACCTATGCCATTGCGTTAATGTATACCAGCAATGGTGACGGGGGAATTGAGATTGTTGCTGAAGACAGTGTCTCTACAGGCGTGATGAAGGTATATTCCACGCATAAGGATGCAGATACCCTGGCCTGGAGGCAATGGCATCACTGGAACAAAGCAAGTTCCCTCGGAAGTATTCACCTCAGGAAAGGAGTGCAGGTCATAACGCTTAAAACCATTACCAACGGAAATATGAATTATGATTACCTGGAGTTCACCAAAATGGATTAGCCTTTTGCAACCATACTATTTATCAGCAACTCCTGCCTTAAGCCGTTTTTGCATCTGCTCATGGAGCCAATTCACGGCTTCGTCCTCGTTGGTAAACAAGCGTGTTGGCACTTTGGGCACCGAAGATAAATATTTATTTCAGTTCATCAATACTGTAAAATTGTCTAACTTTAAATCAGAATTAAAAATTTTAATATTTTTTAATTACCACAAAAACAAAATACTTAAATCTGAAAACCATGGATGATAAAACCAAGAAGCAGCCGGCTCCTGAGGATGAGGGATTGCTGGGCAAAGCAAAAAACCTGTTTGAAAAAGCCGATGATCTGCTGGAGGAATCGGTGGATAAGATGAAGAAAAACAAGACATTTGAAAAAGCAACCGAGGCATTAAAAAAGGCAGAAGGTTATGTGGAAGATAAAATGGATGAATTTGAAAAAAGCGGAATGAAGGAAAAACTTGAATCGATGGCGGATAAAGCAGAGGTGAAAGCAGGTGACGTCTTAAAGAAACTAAAGGACCTGGGCAAAAACCTTGCCGACAAAGCCGAAGGTAAATTTGATGAAATTGCAGACAACCTCAAGGGTAAGCCTAAGGAAGAGAAGAAGCCATAGAATACCTGATGGTCAATTGAAGTAAGAAATATATTCTTCTGGCATTGAAGTTATATTCTTAATTTGAATGTCTTTATAAAATACCTCAGCAGCTTCACTCTGCAACTGAATTTTGCCTTTTATAAGGGGTTTGCTTTCAGCGCTGTCCCGGTACCGTGAATTGGATAATGTCATTACTACATGGCCGTTTACGATGTGCAGGCTTTTGCCATTAAAGCATATAAGTTCAACGGTGTTCCATTCACCCATGGGATTTTCAAAATCTTCACTACGCTGACAATAACCCGGATTTCCCGTTCCGGAACCAAAGGAAACCAGCGAGTCGGCCGGGTTATAACGGTAGTTTTCAATTCCCTGCGGTTTTGAAGCCTTGATATCAATCTGAGAGGTCATTTGGGACCAGTAATCGCCAAAACTCTTTTCCATGATCTGAAACTCCTGCGAAAGCATCCACGAGCGCCAGTAATCATGGCCACATTCACCCTGTGAATAATATAGTATGCCGGAGTCCATGGGATCATTCAACCGGGGATTCCATTTTTTTGTACCCCACCTGACCTGCAATTTCAGATGATAGTTCTCAAATTCCTGCCTGGTGAAAACGCATCCATAGATTTCTCCTGAAATTCTCAGCACAGGTTCACCATTTTCTTCAATGATCGAAAATACGTTGTTTACATTGTTATTATAACCTATTGGCTGGATGGTATCACCGTTTTCATCCAGGGGCATTTCTCCTGTATAACCTGGTTTGTGTGTGTAACTCAGATACATTTCCCATTGGGACAATTTGTTATCCAGCAACCGCGTCCAGGATGATTCCTGTTGGCAGGTATTCAGGAATAGTGCACAAAATGCCGCTGCTACTGCTACTGCTGTTTTTTTCATTCCTTCTTCCTCCTTCTGGCAACTCCCTTCCCGCCTAAAAATCCCCAGCCCCCGCTGCCAATAAGGAATCCAAATGCATACCATGCGCCGTTATTGTTTTGGGCGTACAGGGTAATATTATCCTTAAACAGCATGATAATGAAATCAACAGGGGCAATTATGCCGTGCCACAGACCACCCCAGAAACCATATTTATGGCCTGTCAGACAGGCATCTACAACTTCTTTATTGGCACATGCAGAAATGAGAATCAATAGGAGAAACGCCATTATGGCTATTCCAAAGGTTTTTTGTGGGGTATTTGTTTTCATAGTTTTATGGGTTATTATCAATTAATAAAGGAAGTCGTTTTCTGCATCGTTGTCATTCAATACAACTATTATTTAAGGCCTCCTGAATTGAGATCTCAATTTCATGCATATTAAATGGCTTTCTGAAATACTTGTTTATGAGTCCTTCCTGCAAGGCTTTTGCAATTTCATCGGTGATATCAAAACCTGTCAGAATGAAGAAAGGCAAATCCGGGAAGTCTTTTTTGGCTATTCTGATAAACTCAATACCGTTCATGCCGGGCATTTTCATGTCGCTGATAACTACATTTGTATCGGGATTTGATTTGAGTATGGACAGTCCTTCGAATCCTGAGTCTGCTGTTATAACATTAAACTTGTTCTTGAAATTTATTACAAAAAGCTTCAGGTTGATGGGTTCATCATCCACATAAAGCAGCGTTGTTTTTTCATTCATGGCTCATCTGTATTGGTAACAGGTAAGGTGATTTGGGCCTTGGTACCTGCACCCAATTGCGACTCAAATTCAAGTGTGCCGTTGTATTCCTGCAAAATATTATAGGTAATTGACAAACCGAGGCCGGTACCTTTGCCGGGGTCTTTGGTAGTAAAAAACGGATCAGTTATTTTGGGCAGGTTTTCCTGACTAATGCCACATCCGTTATCCGTTATAGAAATTGCAATTCGGTTTTTTACCAGGTTAGTTGTGATAATAATGGTTCCTTTGTCTTTGATAGCCTGTTCAGCATTAACCAGAATGTTCAGAATTGCCTGATGCAGCTTTCCCTCATTGCATATCAGTGTGTAGGTCTTGGTGGTATATACTTTCTGGACTTCAACTTTATACCTGAATTGATTGGTGAGCATTACCAGGCAGTTGTCTATAATTGCATGTATATCACAGGGGATACCGGCTAAATCATCATGCCTACTGTAATGATTAAGACTGGTTACTATTTCAGAGGCTCTTTGAACACCAATTTGAATTCCTTCAAGTAAGGGCTCCAGTTTCTTGGTGTGCTCTTTTAAGTTTTCGTCAATATAGTTTTCCAAACCCATTACACCACCATTGATAAAATTCAGCGGATTATTAATTTCATGGGCCACACCGGCGGCAAGCACACCCAGAGATGCCATTTTTTCCGACTGTATAAGCTGCTTCTGTGTGCTGTGCAAACTATTGATGGCTGTTTCCAATTCTTCCCGCTGCCCGTAAAGCTCTTCATTGGTAGCGGTCAATTCTTCAATGGCCGCTTCAAGGTCCTCGGTACGCCCTTTCACAAGCGATTCCAAATTGGTTATCAACCCGGTATAGGTCCCAATGAACCTTCTGGTTACTAAAAGAATGATAATGGCAACCACAGAGATATGAACAGCAACAATTACCCAGGGGTATATTTGCAATACATACATCCCGGGTTCGTATTCCCTTGGAATAGTTAATATTCCCGCATGATGAAGATAGCCGATGACCAAAAAACAGAGTAATGTACTCACATATACCACTATAGTGCGCATAAAAGGAAGGTACAAAATGGAAATAAATGGAATCAGGATCAGATAAATTCTGGCGGCAGACAGTATCCCATAGTTGAATGAATCGGCCAAAGCAAGCAGGATTATCAAAGCTATAATCACATAGGTTTTCAGATAGATACTTAAACGTGAACGAAATACGGTTAACAGAATAACGCCACCCAAAACAAATAAATTAATAATAAAAGAAATATGAAATCCATAGTTGATCCATCTGAATAAACTTATGAGATAGGCAATGGTTCCTATTACAGAAGCTACAACCAGTGATGTGTCAAGAATTTGCCTTTTGACCTCGTCCACGGTATGTTTTTCTGTCTTCATTTTAAGCATAACCAGTACTTAATCTTCTATGATGGGTTCACAGATCATCATCCTTGAAACTTCCTTATAAATATAGTTAAAAGTGTATTTAGTTCAGCAATATCTTACCAACAAACTCACAATAAAAAAGCGGGTTACTGAAGAAGTAAGTAACCCGCCATTGCCCGTAAATGGGTATGCTGCAACTAAATTATTCTTTCTTCGGTTTTGTTTTTATTATAATTATTCCATCATACTTTTTTGTGGTATACTTTTTCATCATGTTTTTGTCTTTTATTACATCCATGGAAATAACCTGATCGGGGTCAATGCCCGACAAGGCATTTTTATCGGTATGTTTAACTCCGTCAATGATTATCAGCGTGTTTGAAGGAACATTGTCATTGGATTCCCAATGCATATCATCAGATTTCCTGATCGTAATTGTTTGCACATGTTTATCCTTATCATCGGCGTCTTTCTGTTTGATAAACATGACAACTTTCACGGAGTCACCGATCATGCTATCAGCCATTATGCTTATGCTTTCCTTGTCATCTGTATAAATCATCTTTAAGACATCATCCTTGTTTTCCGCGTTATCATTTGCGATTACATATTTAAATGTTCTTGTGGTATCGCCTGACACAATGATATCAAGGGTTTCTGTAGTTACGGTATCCACTTTATTGTCCTTTTTAACGATTTTGGTAATTATGGTCTTTTTCTTAATGGTATCCGTAGGTGCTTGCAGATTTTGGGAATTCAGGTCTCCGGAGCGCATATAATTGCTTATGCCGGCAGCAGCCGATGAATTGCCTGCCTGAATACTTTCAGCAAACATTCCGTTTATGCAGGACATCACAAATATCAGAGAGATCGAAATAGGAATCAAAGTCAGTATTTTCAGCTTTGTCTTTCGGTAAAATTTACTTTTGGTCATCATTTTCATACGTTTTTTAATTAATGAATGGTTGAAATTTGAAGAAAGGCAGATGAGGCTTTCTTCGGTAATCTGATTTATTAGGAGCGCCTGGTATCTGAGTCTGTCAATCTCCGTACCTAATGCTCCTTCATCTGCCAGGTATTCATGCACCAGCTGCATCGAATTCTTCATCATCCAAATTAACGGGTTAAACCACATTACGTTTAGCATCCGGCAATTTACCGCTTAAAAGGGATTCAAAGAAATTGCCTGGTATGGTGATGCCGAGGTTTATTGTATAACTGCTCAGGGGAATATGCAGGATCGTTCATCTGGCCTCTATTTAAAGTTTCATGGCTGCTTTCAGTATTTCTTCAGATACGCCATCAAATAATTCACTTATAGACTCTCTCATTTGCATCCGTTTTACTGCTTCAGCAAATAAAGGTGCTACGGAAATGATTTTTACTTTTTTCAGTTTTTTCACCCTGTAATTGTTGACGCTATCCGTTGAAATAACCAAATCAATTTCGCTCTTTTCAATCGATTCAACACCTTTTTCACTAAGAGGCAAATGCGAAAAACATGCTATAATCTTTTTGGCGCCACGTTTTTTCAGAAGCTGTGATAAATTAACAACAGTTCCACCAGATATACTAAAATCATCAATAATAATGGCATCTTTTCCAGATACATCACCTATTAATTCTAACATTTCGGCATTTTCATCATGACCGCGTCTAATTTTATCTCCAATTGCGACAGGTAATTCCAGTAGCTCTGCATATTTCCTGGCCATTTTTGCATATCCGGCATCAGGTGAAACAACTACAGAGTTTTTTGAAATAATTGTCTTAAGATATTCCGAAAGTAATGGCCGGGCATATAAGTGATCAACCGGCTTTTTAAAAAACCCCTGAATCTGTGCTGCATGTAAATCCATGGTAATAACTCTGTCTGCTCCTGCCAGTTCCATACATTCTGCACATACTCTTGCTCTTATCGATACTCTTGGTTCATCTTTTTTATCACCTTTTGCATAACTAAAATAGGGAACAACAGCGGTTACATAATTGGCGCCGGATCTTTTAAATGCATCCATCCAAAAAAGTAATTCAACAAATTCATTATTTGCATTTTGACCTATCGGCTGAACCAAATATATTTCTTTGCCACGAACATGTTCACCAATTTTCACATAAGTATTGCCATCGGAAAAGTTAATTACCTCAGTTAACCCTAGTTTTAAACCTAAATATTTGCACATTTTCTCTGCAAATGGTTTACCAGCACTTCCTGCAAATATGTTCACTTCTGAAGTCATTCAATATATCTCCTGTATTAAGATCATTTCTAAACTATTTATAGCAGCGGATTTTGACTTTTTATTGCAAACTTTTCAACAGAACGAATTCTCCAATATTGCAATTATTTTAATTGTTTTAAATGTAGGAAACTTCAGATTGGTTTCAAACGGTTATTTAAATTTTTTATAATGAACTTAAATAATTTCAGGCAAAAAGCCTGAAGAGATTTTCCCGTCTATTTCAACTCGTTGAGAAACGCTGTCACCTGTTTCACCACATTATCCGCCGTAAAACCGAACTTTTCATCCAATACCCTGAAGGGAGCGGAGTAGCCAAAATGGTCAAGGCCAAAAACCTTACCTTTCGGTCCGGCCAAACCTTGCAGCGTAACGGGCAAGCCTGCTGTAAGGCCGAAGATGGGTACATGGGGTGGAAATACCTTTTGCTGGTATTCCCCGGGTTGTTTCCTGAACAGCCCTTCAGAAGGTGCAGAAACCACACACACCTTCAGTCCCATTTCTTCCAGCTTTTGCGCGCCAGCCAGCTGGGTAGATACTTCAGAGCCGTTGGCCAGTAAAATAATATCAGGATTAGCTGTATCTTTCACAATATAAGCACCTTTGGCAATCTGTGCTGCATCAGCTATCCGCGTCGATCCCGGCTGTGCAGGCAGGGTGGGCACATTTTGCCGGGTAAGTATTAAGGCCGTGGGCGTTTTGGTATTTTCAAGAGCCAGTTTCCAGGCATGGGTGGTTTCATGAACATCGGCCGGACGCAACACCAACACACTGTTTTCACCCTGGTGATTCTTCAGCTGCTCCATCAGTCTGATCTGTGCTTCCTGTTCCACAGGCTGGTGTGTGGGGCCATCCTCACCGACGCGGAAGGCATCGTGGGTCCATACATACTTCACAGGCAGACCCATTAGGGCAGCAAGGCGCACGGCCGGTTTCATATAGTCGGAGAATACGAAAAAGGTTCCACAGGCTACGATCACCCCGCCATGCAGGGCTATGCCATTGGCAATGGCTGCCATGGTAAGCTCGGCCACGCCGGCCTGCAGGAAGGCGCCGTTGAAATCACCTTTGATAAAGGCCCTGGTATTTTTCAGAAAACCATCGGTTTTATCGCTGTTTGATAAATCAGCTGAAGCCACAATCATGTTCTCCACATTCTTCGACAACCAGCTCAGTACATTGCTCGATGCTGAACGGGTGGCAATATCGTCTTTCTGGACCACCTGGTCTACCTCCATTACCGGCGCCCTGCCCGAGAAGTAACGGTTGAGTTTTTGAGCCAGTTCGGGGAAGGCTGCCTCCCATTTTTTCTCTTCTTCTTTCCGGACCCTGGCACTGGCTGCTTTTTTTTGCAATACTTCTTTATAATATTGGGCCACTTCGGGAAAGATCACAAAAGGATCGGCCGGATTGCCGAACAGATTTTCAATGGTTTTCTCAAATGAAGCGCCGGCTTCTCCCAAAGGCATGCCGTGGGTGGAGGTTTGTCCCTCGAAGCTTCCGCCATTGGCATCCACAGCGCCTTTGCCCATAACTGTTTTTCCAATGATGAGCGTAGGACGCGCCTTTTCCTGCGTAGCCTTCATCAGCGATGCCCTGATCTCGTCCTGGTCGTTCCCGTTGATGGTGATCACCTGCCAGCCCCAGGCGGAGTATTTCGCCGCTGTATCTTCAGCAGTTACCGATGAAGTTTTGGTGGACAACTGGATATCATTGGAGTCAAAAAACATGATCAGGTTGTGCAACCCCAGAAAACCTGAGAGTCTCCCGGCCCCCTGAGATATTTCCTCCTGTATGCCGCCGTCGGAAATGTAGGCGTAGGTTTTGTGCGACATCCATTCGCCGAACCGGGCGCATAGAAAACGTTCGGCAATTGCGGCCCCAATGGCCATGGTATGGCCTTGTCCAAGGGGTCCTGAGGTGTTCTCAATACCCCGCTTCACATCTACTTCGGGATGGCCGGGGGTGGGACTTCCCCATTGCCTGAAATTCTTAATGTCGTCGAGGGTGAAATTCCCGGTAAGGGTGAGCATGGAGTAAAGCATGGGCGACATGTGCCCCGGATCGAGGAAAAACCGGTCGCGGTTCCGCCAGGTCATATCTTCAGGGTCCCAGTTGAGGAACTCGGAAAACAATATATTGATAAAATCGGCTCCGCCCATGGCACCACCCGGGTGACCCGATTTGGCCTTTTCAACCATGGCGGCTGATAGGATTCTGATATTATCGGCTGCCCTGTTTACAATTTCTTTTTTCATGAATTGATTATTGGTGACTGGTGACTGGTGACTTGCCACAGGGCAAATTTAAAATAAAGATTTGAACAAAATGTCATGCGTTGAAATTGGGAATATAGTGTATTTTTGATACGGATTAAATCAAACCAAAATCATGAGTCTGCAATGCGGTATAATCGGGATTGCCAACACCGGCAAAACCACCATCTTCAATTGTATGTCCAATGTAAAGGCAGAAACCTCCAATTTTGCCTTTACGTCGAATAAGTCCAATATCGGCGTCATTCATGTGCCCGACCAACGCCTCTTTGAGCTGGAAAAATTTCAGCCCACGGAACGAGTGGTGCCGGCGACCGTAGAAATTGTGGATATCCCCGGCCTCACCAAGGGCGCCAACCAGGGCGAGGGCGTGGGTAATAAATTCCTCGGCGACATCCGCAATACCGATGCCCTCATCCATGTATTGCGCTGTTTTGATGATGAGAACCTGCCACATATCGACGGTTCGGTCGACCCGGTGCGCGATATAGAAAATATCGACTTTGAACTGCAGGTGAAGGATCTGGAAAGCGTGGAGAAAAAACTGCAGCGGTTCGACAAGATCTCCAGGGCGGGTGACAAGGATGCCAGGCATGGTATCGATGTCCTGAACAAGGTAAAGACCAAACTGGAATCCTTCGGGAACATCCGTGATCTTCGTTTCGATTCGCTGGAACACAAATATATCGATGATCTCTTTCTGCTGACCATGAAACCGATGATGTTCGTTTGTAATGTCGACGATGCCTCGGCCGTAAAGAGCAATGGGTATGTAGATAAAGTCAGGAACCACCTGAAGGACAGGCATGCGGAAATCCTGGTTGTAGCAGCTAAGCTCGAAGCGGAAATTGCCGATTTCGATAACGAGGAGGACAGGATGTTATTCCTGGCTGATGCCGGATTGCTGGAACCCGGGGTGAACCGGATGGTACGATCGGCCTACTCGATGCTTAACCTGCTCTCATTCTTTACGATAGGTCCGGATGAAATCAGGGCATGGACCATTCACACGGGCATGACGGCTCCGCAGGCTGCAGGTGCCATACACAGCGACCTCGAACGGGGTTTTATCCGGGCTGAGGTGATCAAATACCACGATTACGTAACACTGGGCTCTGAGCATGCCTGCAAGGAAAAGGGCAAGCTGATGATCGAGGGGAAGAATTATGTGGTGCATGACGGCGATATTCTACATATTCGGTTTAATGTGTAGATTGGAAAAACGATTTTCGACAACAGTAAGGTACCTATGGATCAGGTTATGCCTGGGTTTGGCAGTATTGTCCTTTGCAGGTTCCGTTTCGGCACAACTGCCTGGCATCACTGCCCATGAAACGGCACAGCATTGGCTTACCACACGCGGAGAAGTGATCCTCCGGTTCGCGAAGCCCGCTGTGATTGGTCTGGATTATCTTACCACCTTTCTCTCTATCGATAGCTTCCGCCAGGACACGGTGACAGCCTATGCCAATGAAGCCGGGTTACAGCAGTTTCTTTCCCTTCATATTCCTTATGAAATTCTGCAGCCACCCTCGTTGAAGTCCGGTGTCTTTAAGCCTTTCAGGAAAGAAACAGGAGACTGGCGAAGCAGCTATCCGTCCTAC
>Ga0315284_10014512_pt1 | contig 11222 bp, 15 predicted proteins | sample YL17G09_16_MG_FD_203696 | JGI IMG/M metagenome (GOLD analysis project Ga0315284, IMG submission 203696) | Sediment microbial communities from Yellowstone Lake, YNP, Wyoming, USA - YL17G09_16 | ecosystem: Environmental > Aquatic > Freshwater > Lake > Sediment | place: USA: Wyoming | collected...
GTAGAAAATGGATTCAGAGAACTCCAGCTATGGCAGCTGGTATAACTGATCACATTTGGAATACTAGAGAATTACTGGTTTACCGTGTACCATAACTACCTTTCAATAAAATAGGGACACTAAGTAATTATTGAACACGCTCAAATTGTATATCCGCTTAAGACATGCTAAATCCCTATTGACTGTCGAAGGTGCTACTTCATTTTTATCGATTCTGGAAGATTTAAAATGTTCAATCATTTTAGGTGATATCTGAGATAAGCTTTTCCCCTCAACATGAGGAGTCAAGTTGGCAATATTGACCATGTAACGTTTGAAACTTGTTGCTTTGAGATGCTTCTCTGCCCATTTTATAAAAGCAGGTAAAAAGTCTTCCCATAATGTGTTACTTTCATGTTTTTTATTAGGGAAGAATCTCCCTTCTTTTATTTGAGTTTTTCTGGATGCTAATGCTTGCCTGGCTTCGGTTTTACTTTCTCCAACTGTTTCCCTGTACCTTTTACCATCATGGTAATAATGAATTACCCACTTATTCCCTCTCTTTAATAACCCTCTATCTTTACTCATTGCAGGCCTCCTTCCCAGAAGACCCACTGTTTCCTTTTCCTCCGTTATCACCTCCCTTTACATGAAATTCTCCCTTTTTATAACTCCTGTTTCTTAATCTATCCATTGCAATTCCTCCTGTCAATAAAATTAAAGATTATTGCGCCAATAAAGACTGTTTCTAAAAGAATACCTATGACTTAGTTTGAATTACGGTTACCACCCCCTTTTTCTATTTATGTTGACCTTCTTTCCCCTCCTTCTTATTTATTTGTCTGGAATGGGGAGTGAATATTGGAGACGAAGAGTATTTTTTTTGATGTGTTGTTTTCTGTTTCCATCCCTCTATTAAATAAGTCTTGTAAACAGTGTAAATTTAAGGGGTGAGAACGAAAAAATTTTACTTTTTAGGAATGAATCATACTAGGAGCCAAAAGGGATACGGGTGGAGAATGGTTCTAATTATTTGGATTAAAAGGGGATTTTTTAAAGAGGGAAATCAGGAAGCAAGATAGGAATCTTTAAATATCTGCTTATCCTAGGGAGTATTATGAAGAATGGTTTAAGGGAAAGGCTTCGAATTGATTGAGTTAAATCGAAGAATTTTTATGGGAATTTTGTGAGGCTACTGAAACTCTACCTCACTCCAAACGCAAGGCTTTCAGGCAGGCAAAGATTAAGAAAGCTAAGGATAGATACGTTGATCTCAAACATTATATTGGTGCTTTTAGTTATGGCTATATTTTTATCCATCTTAGGCTACTACAAAATTCATCATAGCATCCATATAGAAAATGCTACCTATGTTCAGACAGGTTACACTTCTCTAAGCTGCTATTCTAATGCCCGAGGCACAATGATTTGTTGCGCGGATAAGCCCTATCTCACAACAAGGTTTATTAATAGTTCAAGGAAGCCTCTTAGGACGTATGAGTGTTATAAGTTTGAGGAGATGGGTCAATAAGAATGCACGTCTTGCTGGAATTTAATATTTTTCAATTTAAAACAAATGGTTCACTGATGTCTGCCAGGCGTAACTAAGAGTTTTTGTCCTAGTTGAATAGGCTGGTTTGGTTTTAGATTGTTGAGCCGACGAACTTCGTCCACCGAGAGGCCATATTTTTTAGAGATGCTATAGAGAGTTTCTCCATGGATGACTTTGTGGTATTGCTTTTTTCCTTGGGGAGCAGTAGGTGGTTTTTTGGCAGAATAAGAGGATTGTGAAGCCATTTCATCAATCTTTTTGGTCAATGTCTCAATTTTTTCTTCTAGAATTTTTGTGTACGACTCCCATTTGGTCACAGATTCTTTCATTTCCGTAGACCGACCTTCAAGCTGGGTTAATTTCTTTTCCAATTGCTCAAGCCTTTCCTTGATTGGATCTAGATATGCTTTGAAAGTTTCCTTACCACATCCGCCCAATATAAAGAAAAAGGCATTCATAAGGATAAATCCTAACAATAGAGAAGGTCTTAGAGAACGTTTATGCATTGGTTACTCCTTTCCTTTAGACTGTTCCATTTGTTTTAGTTTAATAAATACCTTACCTGTTGTAAAGGGAAATACAGTACATGAAATTTTAAGATTTCCCGTGCCCCCTCTACTTTCGAGAGGGGTCACTAAGGCTTCTCTTGGAGGTTTTTAAAATGGAATTTGTCTATGCGAAAGAAGTTCCAAGGCAGGATATGAATGAAGAACCTGCGACTGATAAGCAGATAAGGCTGTTAGAGACAATAGCAAGAAACGTTGGCATGAAAATAAACACCGATACTATGACTAAAGAGAAAGCACGAAGGGTTATAGATCAGCTCATGCTGTTGGATAAAAGAATGAATGGCCGTTCTGTTATAAGAGAACCAGAACAGAAGAAAAGAGACTTAGAGATAAGATTAGGCATGACAAAGAAGCTGGTGTTTCAGAAATGGACTAATGAGAGCAAGAAGATTGATAAGCAGACTGAGAATGCATTCATTAAAGAAGTGCTCTATATCAATGATGTGCTTAATAGGATAGATAGTGAGACTTTGTCTAATGGAAGTGCTTGAGGATTTTTTTTATTTTCTTGGTGACACAATGAATAAAGAAGAAATCAAATCACTTGCTATAAAGGAAGACATCTTTTTTCCAGAGGATTTCAAGAAGCTCAAGAAATCCTCTATTATTTTTATCAAAGAGGGAAGGCTGATGTGGTGGGAGTAGTATAACCTGTCAGCATTGCTACTGAGGGGAGGTGTTAATCTTTGAGAGAAACAGGCTTCCTATTCAACCCAAAACTTTTTTATTAACTCACGATGTTTATTTATTTTCTACCTCTCAATTTCACATTCTCCATTTTGACACTCACCAGAAAATAACCTATCATCACCTACTACTACTCTACAATATGTTCCATTGGCATATATTCCATTTTCATCCCGACACACACACTCTTCTTGACTTAATGCCTGGCAATGTAGGCAATAGGAAAAATAGTTATCATAACATACTTGGTCTACATCACACCTTGTCTGTGTGCTGTCACATTCACAATCAGATGGAGGCATTAATTGAATTACGGGATATTTACTGTATTTGATTTCAGGGGGAGGAGGAGGACCGCCTTCATTGATAACCAGAGTTCTAAAACGTAGCTTCACATCTGTTAAGATAAGGATACAAGGAGGGTAAGGTTCAGGAGATAAAGGGAATAATGATATGCCCTCAGCACCATAATTATCCTTAAATCCTACTATAGGACGGCAGAAATCTATACTAGCACATTCTTCAGGTACTTCTAATGCTAGCGAAGAAATTATAACCGTTCCATTGATTTGTATATCCTCGGTTATGGTTAATTCTTCACTCGGAAAGGGATAATATTCATAATGCATTGAGTTCAAAGTAGATAGTAATTGAGAAGTGTCATCTCCAGTATCGCAGGACGATAAACCAATAGGGAATGATATGAGAACTAAAATGATAATAATTTTTCGTTTCATATCGCACCCTCTTCAAAATAAATAAAACCCAACCCCCTCAGCATCTACATCTGAGAATAAGTTGGGGTATTTGTAATTTTGCTTTCATAAGCATACCCAGTGATATTCAAGTTATACTTCCCTTAAATCATAGATTAGTTAAAAAAGCAATCAATTTCCTTACATCTTCTTATCCTTTACCCATAGGCTGTTCTGTAATGAAAAAACCCCTCCAGTACTGCTACTGAGGGGCTGTATCGTTCGTTAGTTTAAACTTTTATCTTGCCTTTCTTTCGTACTTGAATACACAGACACACGCTCCATCTGCTTGTCGGCACAAAATATCACCCTTCATGTCTGGGAAAACCCTTTTAGTCGCTTCCCCATCCATTTCACACACTAGAAAACATGGCTTCTCATAACCGTTTTCTTTGCATATCCCTAGTGCTGAACACTCTTTTTGAATTTCAATGACCGCGTCCATTCCTCTATTGGAAATATCAACAACCTCCATTTCCCACCCCCCTTTTTTAAACTCAAGGATTGCCTTTCTGAACCCACTTGCCAGAGTGTCATGGTCTATGAATTGACCCATCAATTTCTTATGTCTCTCTGGATAACCTTCAAACATCTTTTCCCAGGCTCTTTTCTCTCCCATTTCCTCCTTTAATTTCTTAAATGTTTCAAATTTTTTTCTAAAGATTTCATGTCCAGGATTGGTGTGTTCTGCCATCTTTCCTCCTTTCTTATGAAGACATAACTGTACTTAATTTGTTCTAGATTTTTTAAAATAATCAAAAATTATTGCGATCATTGTAAACTAAATCGTGGTTTTGTTCATCTCTATATTATAGGGAACACATTTATGATAAAATTAATTAAGATAAAGTTTGAATTTTTGGATCTACAATGGTAAAAATTAAGCAGCTGAGATATCATATACCCTTAATAAAGCTGAGGTGAAACCATGAAAAAGACAGTAATGCTTTTATCTTTAGTGATTTTATTAAGTGCTTGTGCTGGTATGGATTATCAATATCAGCGTAACATGGCAGTAAATGCAGCTGGCTATGGATTAGCTGGTGCAGCAGTTGGATCTGGAATTGCGGCTGTTACTAATGGAAACGTTGGAACAGCTGCAGCGATAGGAACAGTAGCTGGTGCTGCTCTAGGAGCTGCAAACACACCTCCACCTCCTCCGTCCCAAGTTGCTCCTCAACCGCAACCTCAAAGTCAGCCGCCAGCAGTTTATACTCCTCCATCAGTTGTGTATGTTCCTCCCCCTGTTGTTATGTATGCACCTCCACCAGTGATATATATACCGCCACTTGTATATAGAGGGTATTATGCACCTTATTACGGATATGGTGATGGTATAAGTGTTTATTATTATGGTGGAGGCCATCGTCACCATTCCTACTATAATCATCATGGTCGTGGCCATAGGCGGTAGTCCGAGTAGATTCCATAATAGATAGGAATGTTTTAAAAATAACTGGGCATTTTTTTGACTTCCACCTCCTAGTGCCTAACTGATTCTATAGAAAAAATCGTTGTTCCTCTGCACCCTCTCAACCCTAAAGTTTGTCTCCTTCTTAAGCTTCCTATTCAACCTCGATATCTGCACCCGTAAAGCAGCCATATCATGGATATCAAGTTTGATGTTGCGGGCTGATTCGAGGATTTCTGAGTAGGTTTTTTCTCCCTGGGACAGCATTTTGAAGAGCTCTAGTTGCTTTGGATTAAGTATAGTATGAACATTCTCACTCTGTCTTCGTTTTCGCTCTTCTTCTAGTTTGGCAGGGGCGTTTATTTTTATCTCAGCCAGCTCTTGTTTTAGCTCGGATATGAGGAGTTCTTTTTCTTTTATTTGCTTCTCACTCACTTCTAAGAGTTGCTTGGTAAACCTTATCTCAGTTTCCTTTTCTACACTTATTTCTCTGAGCTCTGTTTCTAACTTATCTATGGTCTCAAATAAATCTCGCGGTGCTAGGAAATAACGTATACTATTCAGAATACCTCTCTTCTTCTCAATGGATATCACCTCTTGTAAGCCTGTATATCAGGGCGTATCAGGCATAACTGTTACATATAGGGGTGCTTATTTATAAAGGTTTCGGTTGCGGAAAGGTGCAGCGTTAATGGTTGGCATTGGCTGATGTGGTGATTTATTTATTTTCATGAGTGAAAATAAATAAATGATGGGGTGAGTTGGAAGCAAGCATGGAGGAATGGATGGGTTATAAGATTGATGATGTAATATTGAAAAATATTTTTGATCCTAAGTACGGGCCAATGGTAGTAGTAGTAATTTTGGTTTGAAAATGGTAGCCACTATATGTAGGTTTATGAAAAAAAAAGGCAGAAGCCACTTAAGTCTACTGCCTTTCATTTTGCCCTAACGGGGAGCTAACCTGCCGGGGCCGCGAGAAGAGCCTGATGTTACACGAAACCAGTATTGCGGCCCTAGTCAGGTGCAGCGCCAGGTTCAGCGGCTGCCCCGCCGAGTTACCCTATAAATCATGCCAAGACCAATGGTACCAAAGTCTCAATCCGCCGATGTTAGCTATTTCGGGAAATTCTTGCGCGTGATGCAGACGTCAGCTTGGCTTTCGTAACCCACGATGAAGACCTTCACATCGCCTTGGCTCGCGTTACCGACGAGTTTGCCACCGGCTATGAGCTGATGGTTCTTCTACCGGCTGTCGTAGTCAACGAAACAGACCTTGTAATCAGCCTGGCCCGGATAGTCCACGATATGAACATTCGCTGCCATATGTTCCTCCATTGCTTCGTTTAGTTTGAAGATGCCTAAGGGTATTTATTCTACGGATACTGTCCCTTAAACCACATAGATAGGTTTAAATCAATCTTTCATTTGTCAGGTGGCTAAATATCATTATTATAATTCTGAAATGCTGAAGATATCTCCATTAATTTAGGCAATCTTATCTAAGCACTTCCTGACAGCTTCATTAAAATCTTCAGTTTTGTAAGTTATTTTAAAGGCAAAATTAGCACCTGCTTTTTTAGCTTTCTCTGCAAATGAGAGATCATCTGGCCAGCCAAAGAATGCTATTATAGGTTTTTTATACGTCCTCCTGAAATGAGTTATGAGCTTAAGCGCTTTCTCAACACGTTTTTTTGCAGGGAGATTTGCAGAAGAGAATAAAATATTGTTTATAATCGGGATAAAAATATCGAACTCATGATCTTGCGCATACCCCAGCAACTCCTTCGCAAAGAGGGCAGTCATAACCTTCAGTTCATATTTATCCTCAGCAAAATTTTCAATCAAGGCAGCTAAAGTATCACCAATATTATTTTGATAATCACCTATGAGTATATGCAACTGATGCCTTTGGGGTTTATTTATGGGCTTGCGTCTTTTCTTTACAAGTTTTGTCCTTTTTGGCAACAAGTTCATACTTCCGGAGGAAACCAATTTAATCTTCTCCTAATTACATTTTCTCTTCGTGCTTCATTTACTACTTATTATTTATATAAATAATTCCTTTGGTTTATGGTTAATCTTCATCAGAAGTATCTAACCACTTCCTTCTATCATGTCAATTTAGGTTAATCCCTAGATATATAACTAAACAGTGATATCATTACGTCTGATATGTCAACAGTCAGGATTTCTTCAGTTGTTCGATTAAATCAGATAGTGTTATATTTTTTTTATCATGAGTCCAGAGTGGAGCAGGGACCCAGTAATTCTTATTTACTTTTCCTCCAAAGGCTAGATAAACTATTTTTGTTGCGTTAGTAATGCCCAACGATTGATCTGTTTTAAGTGTATTTATCACCTCTTTAACAAATTTATCTCCTTCCTCAATCTTTTTCTCTTCTAACTTTTCTAGTATTCTTTTTTTACTTTCATCTTCAAATAAGAGATTTTTTGTTTTAGGTAAATTAAAATCTGGTTTTGCAATAATGTCCTTAATATTGTTTCCCGGCTTGTTTATAAATTTATCGGTCTCTTTAATAAGTCCTTTTTCTAAAAAATCTTGCCATACAAATTGACATCTAACTAAATCTCCTATTTGGTCTTCTATTAATATATAATATTCAGGACTTTTATTTGTAGTAAACCTAGCAATACGTATAGCTTTGAACTTGTTTTTACTTGCTTCTGTAATAGCTTCCGGATCATATTTAGTGCCTATTAGCACTCCTCGTGGATTGTCCAAAATATCTTTAATTTCGCTTTCATCAAATCGTTCCTTGAAGTACTCTTTAACCTTTTCTTCAGTTTTAGATTTCCCAACAACTCCTGGTTTTTTCCAACCATCCAAATATTCCTTTAGTTGTTCAACTGCCTTTTTGTCAATCGTACCATTTTTTAATTCAAAAATATGTAACTCGTACCCTTTGTCATTTATAGTAATACCTACCAAATCTATAAAACCATTACCTCCTTTGCCTTTGTGTGTAAATAATTGTTGATAAAAGAGTGATGAACCTTTTTCATCGTCAAAGCAACCAATCACAGCAGGATTATTCATAAGAAATGATTCCATGTCTGCTTCTGTACGGAATGTTTTTAATGAGGCTATTTCTTCGCTTTTGACAGACCATATATGTGACTCCATAAAATTACCTCCGTTTTTTTGATAAGCTATATAAACATTAGTATTAAAAAGCTTCTACTTACTTCAATTTGAGATAGCTTTGTTTTGAAATATCTTTTTATCCAAGGAGTTCTTTTAATTTCTCCACTATCCTTACCATCGCCAGCGTATCCAGTTTGCAATACTCAAGCAGTGCCTTGCGGATATGTTCTGTTTCAGCAGAGTCTTTTGATTCCCACATTTGAAAATAGGCACTGGCTGGCATTTCACTATCACTTATTTCCATTCCCTCATAACTCAGTTCAGGCACAAGCACTGGAAGAATATTTTTTATTGAATATGAGCCGTTGAATTGCCAATAGTAGATATCCTTTTTTTTGAATGGTTCCATCAAATCTCTGATATTCATAATGATCTTCACAATCTTGTTTGACCACTCTGGAAACCATCCCTTAAGACTTTTCAAGATTATTGCTTCAAAACTTTTATTGTATACAAGAACACAAGCATCATCTGGAATCTCATTTAACAATTTTTCTATTAGCTTTTTTCTAGGATCAATACCGGCAGGTGCAAGATATTCACGATGCCTTAGTTCTGCATTCTCGTTTTCAAGATAGTGCAAAGAATATTGAAAGGGAACCTCCTGGTATGGTTTTGTTCCTTCAAACATCGGTATGGGATTCATATAGGTAGTTTCAAAATCCAGAAAATAGAGGGGATACCAGAGTGAATCAAGGAATTTTTTCACCTTATCCTGATTAAACACGTTCTTCTTCTCAAGTGCACCTTCTAATTGAATTCTTTGATGCCTTGATAGAAGTCCCTTTGGAACGTCACGGAGATGCATTATCCCATGTTTGTAAAGTTCAAATTTATCAACACCTACTCCTTTAAGGCTAAAGATAGAATTCGCAGGTATATGTTGCCAGCAGTATCCTTTAAAATTGCAAACATAAGGATTAGAACAATAATCTCCTATATCTATCTTGGGCATATTACCTTTTAGCATTTCCTTCTGCTTGTTGATTTCCTCCATAATAAAACCCTGTTTTCCCATGGTCTCGTCAGTAACATCTTTTGTGGTAAAAAGTTTTTTAACCTCAATATCACCTTTTCGCACATAGTTTTTATTGATATGAACCAGTGATACGCATGAAACGGGCAGATCTGAACCATTTACCACATAGAATTGCACCGCAATATCATTCAAATACACGTCTTTTACATCCGTTGCACTTTTTACCTCATATAATTCCCATCCCTTTTTGCCTTTGTGCAGGATATCGATCTTGGCAAATACTTCATCATAACTGAATGTAGCCTCATAAATGGTTGTTGCCCCTTTATCAATCTCTGAAGCTGTGCGTTTGATTTGCTCTGAGTAGGTTAAACCTTCATAGGGTATCTCAACCCCACCAGGAAACATCTTTTGGGCAAGGATACCTACCTCTTTACCACTCTGAAATAATGCATTTTGTGTTTCTGAAATCTCATCCTTCAATTCCGGATGATATTTATGGAGATAAAGTGATTTGTAGCACTGTAATCCGTTAAGAAAGAGAGATTTTGACAGCATGAGATCTTTGATGCTTTGATTCATTTATTGACTGTATTTAAAGGCTTATAAACTTTTCATTAGTAAAGGCTTAGGCAAGATTACGGCTTCTTTTTTTAGTCTGTGGCTTTTCATTCAGGAAGATATTATCAACATCCCTATCAAGCGTATATTTTTTTAAACCTATCTAATTACTAGAGTTGTTTCAGCCAGCAATGCAAAAATTTTCTTTTCACAAGCTGATCAAAAGTACTCATATCCTTTAAAATTCAATTAGTTAATATAATCTCTGGTGACAAGTAGCCTTAGCATCAGACCAAAATTTTCTCTCACCACCTCCTTAAATTCAGCACTCTTCATCATCTCAACAACCAGAGGACTGTAAGCATAGTACAGATTAATTAGTTCCCTTCCGATCGGGTCATTCTTCAGAACTTTATCCCTGAAAGCCCTGAGAAGATTTGTTTCGTTAGAATCAGCACCGTAAATTTCAGTTACAGGGCAGCTACTACTTTCCTCAAGCTGAATAAATTTTACATATACAGGTTCATTTTTAAGCTCAACTTCCTCTTTTTCAGGGGAATAAGCATGAACCGATTCTGGATATACATAGTACGTGTTTTCATCTAAATCAGGGAAAATAAAACCTCCATTAGCATCGGTTAATGATGTATCTTGTTCACTACCCCCTTCCTTATTGTTAAATTTCAGGACTACTGGAATACCTTGAACTCCATTTTCTTCACTATCCACAATGTTTCCATAGATGTAAAGTTCACCTGCATCTATTGTGGTCGTAGTGGTAGTTGAACCAGAAATGGTAGTAGTGGTTGATGCTACTGTGGTTGTGGTCGAAGTGTCAAGTGACCCACAGTGTCCTCCGCGAACCGCCCGCACGTAGTTGTAGTCGTCGGCCGACTTACCGTAGCCGCCGACGCCGCCATCGCTGAAAGCGCCGAAATCGACGACCCAGGCGCTGCCCGGACCGCCGGCGCTAGACGTCGACCAATAGTAGGACGACGCGGCATTGGGAAAATAGTCTGTGTTGATGGCAGGGTCATGGCGAGTATAATCTACAAGCGACTGAAGCTCATTTACATTAGGCAAACGCCAGTCATTGTGTGAAGCAAGTGTGAGAGTTTCACAGTAGGAGAGTGCCTCCTGCCAGGTATAGAGGACCCACCCGACAGTATCCTGTTGCCACATCAGGCCTGTATCAGTATTGGTAACAGTACCGTCCCCATTATCAACATAATTATCCAATGACCCACACTGTCCTCCTCGCACCGCCCTCACATAGTAGTCGTAGTACCCCGCCTTATCGCCGGCTTGGACGCCGCCAACGCCGAAATCGACGGTCAAGACGAGGTCCGTATTACAGCCGTCAGTAGTAGACGACCAATAATGGTGCGCCATTGTATTGGGGAAATATGTTTTACTGATTGAAGGATTATATGTGAGGATATACTATATTTAGTTGAAAGTTGAAAAGTGGCTCCCCCCGTGGGATAATCCACGGGATTAAATATAAACCCTTAAAGAAAGGAGCCACTTATGAGAGTAAACACCAGAAAGAGGAGAAAT
>Ga0315284_10014513_pt1 | contig 11222 bp, 8 predicted proteins | sample YL17G09_16_MG_FD_203696 | JGI IMG/M metagenome (GOLD analysis project Ga0315284, IMG submission 203696) | Sediment microbial communities from Yellowstone Lake, YNP, Wyoming, USA - YL17G09_16 | ecosystem: Environmental > Aquatic > Freshwater > Lake > Sediment | place: USA: Wyoming | collected...
GGACGGGTTTGACGTCCGTTTCGGCCTGACGACCCCGAACCTCCTCGAAGCCAAGGTCAATCGGGTGATGATCGAGGTTGCCCGCCGGACGGTGGTGGTTTGCGATTCGAGCAAATTCGGGCGCCGCAGCCTCTCTTCGATTGCGCCCACCTCCGCGGTGCATCAGGCGATCACCGACAGCCGGATTCCCAAGGCGGACCTGCGTGCCCTCGAGGAAGCGGGAATTGAAGTGACTCTGGTCTGATCCTTCGCCGGAAAGCCTGTGCCTTCCTTCTGGCCCCGCCGGCGGTGGCGAAGAGGAATAGTTGCGTTTTGTTGGGATTATTGCAGAGGAATCGCTATGACTACGGCCCCATCTACTCCCGGCGCACACACACATGCCGAAATCCTCTCCCAGCCCGCATGCTGGAAGGAGTGCTTTCAGGCTTTAGACGAAAAGGACCACTTGGGGCAGGTCTACAGGCGATTTCCCACCCGCTCCGACTGGCTCTTCGTGGGCTGCGGCACCAGTTACTATATCGCCCTGGCGGCTGCGGCTAGTTGGACCAAGCTCACAGGTTTGCGTGCCCGGGCCGTGCCGGCGTCCGACCTCTTGCTCTTCCCCGGCCTGCTCCTCTCGGGCCCAGAGCCGTGCCAGCCGGTGTTGATTTCTCGCTCCGGCCACACCTCGGAGATCCTGAAGGTAGCGGAGTACCTGGAACTGAAAGAGAACATCCGCACCCTCGCGGTTAGTTGCGCCACCCACCAGCCACTGGAAGAGATCTCCACGGCCACGCTCTACTTGCTCCCCGCGGACGAGCAGAGCACGGTGATGACGCGCTCCTTCACCTCGATGCTCCTGGGCCTGCAAGCCCTGGGGGCAGTCTATGGCCAGCAGACCGGCTTTGCGGAAGCGTTGCGCAGGCTGCCGGACCAGGGCCAGAAGGTACTCGATCCGCTGCCGTCGCGGATGCAGGAGTACACGCAAGCGCGCGGCTTCGCGGACTATGCCTTCCTTGCCCAGGGGCCGCTGTTCGGCGTGGCGAACGAAGCCATGCTCAAGGTGAAGGAGATGTCGTGCTCTTATGCGCAGGCCTTCCACACGCTGGAGTTCCGGCACGGGCCCAAAGCCATTGTGAGCGCCGACACGCTCATAACCTTCCTGCTTTCCGAAACCGGCTTCGAGGCCGAGAGCGAGGTCTTGCAGGAGGTAAAAGACTTGGGTGGCACCACTCTGGTGGTGACGAACGTCGCCGACGGTGCCGTGCGTCGCGCCGCGGACTTCCTGGTGGAGCTCAACCTCGACGTGCCGGAGTACGCCCGCTTGGCCGCGTACGCCCTGCCGGGTCAGTTGCTGGGTTATTTCACTGGCCTTAAGAAGGGCTTCGATCCCGACCGGCCGCGCAATCTCAGTCGCGTGGTCATTCTCAACGACAAAGGCTAGCAAGGGAGCGCCCGACGTGCCTGACTTCGACGTGACCGTAGTGGGAGAGCTCAATCTGGATCTTATCCTCTACGGTCTTCCCGAGGAACTCGCGCCGGAGCGCGAACTGTTGGCCGATGGGCTGAGCCTCACGCTGGGAAGCTCCTCGGCAATCTTCGCTCACAACCTTGCTGCCCTGGGTAGCCGGGTCGGGTTCATCTCGCGCATCGGAGATGATCCCCTGGGCGAGATCAGCCTGGAACGGCTGGCAGCGGGCGGCGTGGACGTTTCCCGGGTGCGAAAGGTCAGCGGTCGCACCTCCACCGGGGTGACGGTCATCCTGCCTCGCCCGAGTTTCCGCAATATCCTCACCTATCCTGGCACGATGTTTGAGATGTGCTTCGAGGATCTCGACCTTGATTACCTGGCCTCGGCGCGGCACTTCCACCTTTCCTCGTTTTTCCTGCATCGGGCCTTGCGGCCCCGGATACTTGAGCTGTTCCGGCGGTTGAAGAGCGCGGGCTTGACCGTTTCTCTCGACACCAACGACGATCCTGACGACCTCTGGGACGGCGATCTCCGCGAAGTCTTGCGCACCGTGGACGTCTTCCTCCCGAACGCGCGTGAGGCGAAGAGAATCGCAGGCGTGGACGACCTGGAAGCCGCCGTGGAGCAACTTGCCCAGGCCGTCCCCGTGGTGGCTGTGAAGCTGGGGCCCGAGGGTGCCCTGGCACAACGCGGCCAAGAGCGATTCACTTGTCCGGCGCTGAGCGTGGAGGCGGTAGACCCTGTCGGCGCGGGCGACAGCTTTGATGCCGGTTTCCTTCACCAGTACGTTCGCGGCGCCAACCTTGCCACCTGCCTGGCTTTCGGCAACCTGGCGGGCGCCTTCTCCACTACCCGCCCCGGAGGCACGGAAGCTTTCCGCGACCGCAAGCAATTGGAAGAGTTCCTGGGCCGGAATTGGCCGCAGACAGGCGAAGCGGCAACGTCTTCACTCAAGGCGAAATCATGATTGACTTTCACACCCATCCCGTTCTCATCCGCGAGTTCGTTGACAAGTATCCGAACTACGAGCGCGTGGCGCGGCAGGTGTTTAACATCGGCAACAATTTCCAGCCGCTCGAAACGTTTTTCCTACAAATGGACGTGGCAGGAATTGAGAGGGCTGTGCTGCTGCCCATTGACTGCCGGCGTGCGCGGAAGGACGCGGTGAGTTCCAACGAACAAGTGGCAGAGCTTTGCCGCCGCAGCAAACGCTTTATCGGTTTTGCGAGTGTCGATCCCCTGAAGAAGGGAGCGGCGCGCGAACTGGAAAGCGTAGTGAAAAACCTGGGGCTGAAGGGACTCAAGCTCGACCCGGCTTTGCAGGACTTCCGGCCCAACAACCGCAAGGTTTTCCCCGTTTATGAGGCGGCGGCCTCACTGGGAATCCCGCTCCTCATCCATGCCGGCATGAGTTGGGCTCCGGAAACGCCTCTCGAGCGCGGCCACCCGCTGCATCTGGAGGAGCCCATCCGCGAATTCCCCAAGCTGGCCTTTGTGCTGGCCCACTTCGGCTGGCCCTGGGTTTGGGAAGCGACGGCGCTGGCGCTGAAATACGCGAACGTATATCTGGACACTTCTTGTCTCTATTACGACAGCCCGAAGGAGTTTTTCCAGTTCGTCTTCAGCCAGCAGATCCCCACGACGGTCATTGAGCGCAGCCTGCGAAACAAGCTCGTGTTCGGCTCGAATTACCCCCGGGTGGAAATCAAGAACATGGTTCACGCGTTGAAAAGCCTTCCCCTGACGGAAGGCTGTCTGAACAACATTCTGCGTGAGAACGCCGAACGACTGTTGGGAACGATGAACTCAGACCGCTAACAACTGACAACTAACCATGATTATCAAGCTTGAGCGCATCAAACTCCAAACTCGGAAGACCGAAGAAGCCATCAATATCACCGCCCAAGTGGACGGGGTCGTCCAAAAGAGCGGCGTGAAGAATGGGCTGGTCAATGTTCTGACCACGCACACTTCTTCCGGCCTGCTGGTGACCGAGGGGCTTCCCTGCCTGGAGGAAGACATCCTCACCCATCTCTCGCGCCTTTTCCCCGAGGACGAGAACTATCACCACCGCCGCTACCTCGATTACGACGGCCGTCTCGGCTTCAACGCCGACGCGCACTTGAAGAGCATCATTGGTGGGGTCAGTTGCGCCTTCCCCATCGAAAACGGCAGGATTGTGCGGGGCTCCCGTCAGACCATCTACTTCATGGAATACGACGGGCCGCTCGAGAGGACGTACCTCATCCAGATACTCGGCGAATAAATCCGCCGCATGAGCTCAGAGTCCGTTCTATTGCCTCGTTACTTCTAGCAGCAGGTGGTGAGTGAACTCCGTCGCGAGCTTCGGACTCGCGCCTTCGATTGTGCCTAAGTCCGTCCCGTTCTCATAGTCAAACACCCGGTACTTGCCCGGTTGGAGACCGCGCAACTCGACGGTGCCCTTCCATGGCTTGGTAGGCTCGGGGGCAAAGAACGCGTAATGCATCTTCCCGTCCTTCGCGACGGCGTAGCCCTCCGGAACGTCATACCCCAGGGTGTAGAGGTTCAAGAACGTCCCGCGCGAAAGCATCTTGGAGTTGTAGATTCCGACCCACTTCTTCCAGTGCGCTTCCTTCTCGGGTGTCAGGAAGACATTCTTGAAGCTGGGTCCGTAGTCGGGCCAAGTGAATTTGGTGCCGAGCACTCCGCCCAAGCCGACGGTTGACGCAAAATCACTGCCGATCTCCAGATGCTCTCTCCCCTCCCGCCTCATTGCGGTGAGTTCGACGTGATCTCCGTAGACGGCCGCGTCCGGTCCCATCAGCGCCTTATACATCTTGATCCGCCGCCGCACCTGCGCCGCGCCAACAGGATCGGCGGTGACGGCCTGATCCATATAAGGCAGCCAAGCAATGTTCGGAACTGTGCCACAAGGACAAACTTGGGTGACGCTATCAGGTTTCAACCGCCGCGTTGTCTCGAAAATCACCTTGAAGACATCACCCATAGCGTAAATCGATTCGTTCGGAGATTTGTGATGGTGCTTGGGGCTGTAGCAGGCGGGCACGGTGAACGACATGTCGAGCTTGTGGCCATCGAAACCCCAGTCGCGAATAAACTTCTCCGTGAGCTTCCGGTGATACTCCTGAACCTCAGGCAATGCAGGACAGAGCGCCGCGCGGTTCAGAAACAGCCGAGCGCGCTTACCACTCTTATCGAGAATGAGCCAATCCGGATGTTCCTTCAGGACTTCAGCGGGCTGCCTTTGCTGCTCGCGGGCTGCTGGAGTCCTCTCCTCGGGGCCGATGGGCTCCCACACTTGGCCGTCGCTGACCGCTAAAGGCAACCACCAGAGCTGCACCTTGATTCCCTGCCTATGAAACTCGTCCAGGACCTTCTTTACAGAATCGCCAGGGAAAGTCTCCCGCCGGGGCTCCCAGTCGCCAAAGTTGTTGAACCAGCGATAGTCGAGCGTGGCCCACTGGAAATTGAGTTCCTTGAGTTTCGGGATCGTCCCCAGCATTTGCGCCGGGGTCACATCCGACCGATAGCCCCACCCGCACCAGTTGGCGCTGAAGTCTCCCTGCGTAGGTTTGGGGATCACCCAGCCCAGGCGCTGCATGGCCCTGGAATACATGCTCAGTGCCTCATAGTAGTCGCCGGCATAAACCGCAACAAAGCTGCGCGGTGTCGTGTAAGCCTCACCCGGCTTCAAGGTCGCCGCCCCGTCGATACTCAATCCGGCGGTAATCCGCCCATCCGTCTCTGCTCTTACCGGAATCGAGAGCACGACCGGCAGAGCCTCCAAATGCCCGATGGCAACCCCGACCGACCTTGTCCAGAGCGCCACAACGGGAATCCCGCCGCCCCCGCCACTGCGCGAGATTGAGCCCATAACGTTCGGCCTGGAGAAGCCCCGCGAAACCTCGACAACCTCATCTTTGCCCCATTCGTAACTCGAACCCTGGAACGACCAGAGCCGGTAAGGCGCCGCCTGCGGATCGGCTAGAGAGGCGTCAAACCGGTGCTGCTGGAATAGAACGCGCTCAAGCGTTTTGTCGTCGGCCCCAACGTTCTTGTAGGTCACAGTAGTCAGGGCGAGGCTCGGGAAATCGTCATAGACCTCGATAGCAAGTGTTTCCTCCAATCCGGGGCCTCCGTCTCGCGTGTCCTTTCCCGTTATCTCGATCCTCTTTCCTCGCGCCCCTAGCTTGCCGTGAACATCCGAGACTCTCACGTTTTCAAAATCGAGCGCGAATCCACTCGGCGCTTTGCCCGCGGTCGCAATGTAATCACCAGACAGAACCTTGCCCGCCGCTTCCGGCTCGTCCAAGGTCAGCCGCCTCCCACTCTGAATGAGAACCGCCTTCACGTAGCCAGAGCGCAGGACGTCGAACTCGGCGGTCGGCGTCTTGATGACAACCGGACCGCCTTTGTTCACCGTCACGACAACTTGGGAGGTTACAGATGGCTCAGCCGGCGGAGCCGCTCGTTCCCCACATCCCGGCGCACCAACGACTGTCGCCAGCGCGAGTATGAAGAGGGCCGCCCCCCGGCATGGAGAAAACTGGGCTTCAAGATGCTGGTCCATTTCTCACCCCTGTAAATCAAATGGGCTCTGGCCGCAAGGCCAATAACCGCAAACCACCTTCCGACGCCGCTAGAGCTTGCTGACTTCCAGCAGCATGTGGTGCGCGAACTCGGTGGCGAGCTTGGGAGTGCCGCCGTCGATTGTGCCTAAGTCCCTCCCGTTCTCGTAGTCAAACACCCGGTACTTACCCGGCTGGAGACCGCGCAACTCGACCGAGCCCTTCCATGGCGTCGCAGGCGCGGGGGCAAAGAACGCGTAGTACATCTTCCCGTCCTTTTCGATAGCGTAGCCCTCCGGGACGTCGTAGCCGAGAGTGTAGAGGTTCAAGAACGTTCCCCGCGCGAGCATCTTCGAGTTGTAGATTCCCGTCCACTTCTTCCAAAGAGCTTCTTTCTCGGGGGTAAGAAAGACATTCTTGAACTTCGGGCCGTAATCCGGCCAGGTGAACTTCGTGCCGACTACTCCACCCGTACCAACGGTCGAGGAAAAGTCCATTCCCACCTCTGCGAAGCCCGCTGCGGTGCGCGGCATCTCGCTGAGCTCGACATGGTCACCGTAGACCGCGGCCTGCGGTCCTAGCAGCGCCTTGTACATCTTGATGCGACGGCGCACCTGCACGGCTCCAACCGGGTCCGCCGTGACGGCCTGGTCCATGAAGGGGAGCCAGGCAAGGTTGGGTGGCGTTCCGCAGGGACAGCTCTGCGTCACACTTTCGGGTTTGAGTTGGCGCGTGGTTTGGAAGATGGCCCTGTAAACCTCTCCCATCGCGCGAATGGACTCGTCGGGTGATTTGTGCTGGTGCTTGGGGTTGTAGCAGGCCGGGACGGTGAAGATGTTATCCAGCTTGTGGCCGTCAAAGCCCCAGTCACGGATGAATCTCTCCGTCAGTTGCTTGTGGAATTCCTGCACCTCGCGTAGCGCGGGACATAGCGCCGCCAGACCGCGTGCCATGCGGGCATGCTTGCCGTTCTTGTCGAGGATCAGCCAGTCGGGATGGTCGGCGACCACCTTGGCCGTTTTGTAGGGATGCGACTCATATTTCCCCTGGCCGTCCTCGACGCCAATAGGCAGCCACCAAATTTGTGCCAGGATTCCCTGCTTGTGGAAGTCGTCCACCATCTTCTTAATGGCATCGCCGGGGAAGGTGTCGGGCCGCGGCTCCCAGTCGCCGTAGTTGTCAAACCAGCGGTCATCAAGTGTGGCCCACTTGATACCCAGTTCCTTGAGTTTGGGCACTGTACCCAGCATTTGCGCGGGCGTTACGTCAAACTCGTAGCCCCAGCTGCACCAACTCATGTTGTAGTCCTCGTTGGTCGGCTTGGGGATCGTCCAGCCCTCGCGCTGGAGGACGCTCGAGTACAGACGGAGCGGCTCATAAAAATCGCCGGAGTAAACCGCCACAAAACTGCGCGGCGTGGAGAAGGCCTCGCCCGGTCTGAGCGTGGTCTTCGAATCGAGGACCAGGGATGCCTGGATACGCTCATCCGGCCCCACCTTCACTGGAAGCGAAAGAACCAGCGGCACGGTTTCGACGTGCCCAATGGCTTCTCCCACCGTCGCCGTCCAAAAGGCCACCACGGGAATCCCGCCCCCGAGCCCATTAGGATTCATGGCGCCCATGAGATTCGGCTGGGAGAAATTCTTGTAGATGTTGATGATGTCGTCCTTCCCCCAATCGTAGCTGGACCCCTGGAACGACCAGAGGCGATAAGGCGGCGCCTTGGGGTCAGCCAGCGAAGCGTTCAGCCGATGCCGCTGCTCAACAATCTTGTCGAGCTTGAACTCCGTTGACCCCGCGTTCTTGTAAGCCACCGTGCTCAGCGCAAGGTTTGGGAAGTCGTCATAGACTTCCACCGCGAGGGTCTTCTCGATGCCGGCGGCTTCCTCGGCTGTACTGCGGCCAGTGATCTCCACCCTCTTTCCTCGCGCCCCGAGCTTGCCGCGCGCGTCCGAGACCTTGACGTGCTCAAAATCGAGGGCGAAATCGCGGACCTCCTTGCCGCTGCTCACCAGATACCCACCGGCAGATGCGTCTTGGCTCTCGGGCTCATCCAGCGTCAACCGCCTTCCGTCCTTGATCAGATAAGCCTGGAGGTAGCCCGAGGGGAGGATTTCAAACTCCGCCGTATGAGTCTTGAGAACCACCGGCCCACCCGGATTCACGGTTACCGCCACGGCCGAGGGCAAACCCTGCTCGCCAGGAGGCGCGGGAGAGCGGTCGCAGCCCAGCATGGCCAGGACACCGCCGACCAGCAAGAACAGCGACACGCGCGACAAGGAATCAGTTGCGATAAATCCTAGTCTGGAACGCATCTTTCCTCCTCATTTCGTGGCCAGCCCTTTGAACTGGCTGAAAATTCTCTCGGCATTGCGATGATAGACCTTTTCCAGAACTTCATCGGGCAGATCAATCCCATAGATCTTCCAGCGGCCCTGTTCGGGCGCGCTCCAGTAATCGAAGTACTCGTCGGCGGTTTCCAGCCAGCGAAAGTGATTACGATACATCTCTTCGCTGACCGAAAAATCCGTCCCAAAGAGAATCCGATCCTGGTATTCGAGGAAGAACGTCCGTGCCCGTCGCGGCTGGCGGCCCAACTCGGCCACACGCGCGCCAATTTCCACTACCACATTGGGATGCCGGTTCAGCAGGTCGGAAACGTAGTCCAAGTCTTCCGGCCAGTTCCCCACGTGCAGGGAAATGAATATCGTGCTCGGGTGTTTGGCAAACATCCGGTCGCGCGCCTCTATGATGGACTCCTTGCTGGGAAACTGCGGCCCGTAGAAACTCCAGTCCGGGTTGTCAATCAACTCCTCGAAGCGTTCGTTGGTAGCATCCAGGGGGTGGAAGAACGCCTCCGGGTCCGTGACGTGGATCGCGACCGGAATACCCAGCCGCCCGCACTCGGCCCAGATAGGATCCAGGCGCGGGTCGTCCACCGTGAGGAGCTTGCCGGATTTGTAGCGCACGAGCAGGCCAAGTTCCTTCGTGATCTTCAGGCCCCGCGCCCCGCGTGCTACCGCATCATCAATCTGCCGCACCATCTGCTGGGCAAAGTCTGGGGCGTCGAGGTTGGTCCAGTCGAGTTGCACGAACACCGCGAAGCGATCCGGATAGGGCTTCACCATCTGGTCCAAAACCTTCTGCAAGGCCTCGCCCCAGCCCCCGGTTAGGATCACGATCTTCTGGAGGTTGCAGTTGTCCATCATCTCGACCACTTTCGCCAGCGGGATGCGCTCCTTGTCCGGCGTTCGGGCGTCATTCACGTGGTTGTGCACATCGATGACGGGAAAACGCGCCCGATACACGTTGTGAACCGGGGCATGCAGCATCGATTTGGGCTGGAAGTCCCGGAGCAGCAGAGTGTTCTTCTGCTCCGTCTTCTGGGCCGTGGGCGCTTGACCCTGAGCCCACAATGTGCCGGCGAGAGCCAGCAACAAGGGCAACATTAGAACGAGCCTGCTGGTGCGAATTCGTCTCATGAACTCATCTCCTGAAACATCTCCCCACCAATCGCCGCCCGGCTCACACCGGAAGGCCCAGAAGGCGCTCGGCGTTGGCGGAGTAGACCTTGCGAAGTATCTCCGCGGGTAAGCCAAGACCGTAGATCCGCCACCGCCCCTGGGGAGGGACCGGCGCCGGCGCGTAGTCGAAGTATTCGTCCACAGTTTCCAAAAACCGGAAATAGATTTCGTAAAGCTCATCTCCGAAGATCTGCTGGGGAGTCTCCACCCCGTGCGGGACGGCGTCGGTGCCGAACAGAATGCGGTCCTGGTACTTCTCAAAAAACTTCCGCGCGGCGCGGGGTTGGCGACCGAGTTCCCCGATGCGTGCAGCCAGCTCCACGTGCATGTTAGGGTAGCGGTCCAGGCATTCGGAAACGCTGGCCAAGTTCTCCGCGTTGTGGCCCACATGCAGGGCGATAAACTGGGTCTTCGGATGCCGCCCCACCACGCGGTTGAAAGCCTCGAGCAGTTCCTGAAAGCTCGGAAAATCCCTGCCGTAAAACGACCAGTCTGGATGATTGTTGAGTTCCTCAAAGCGCTCGTTGAAACGGTCAATGGGGAGGAAGAAGGCCTCGGGATCGGCGATATGGATGGCCACCGGTAGCTTGAGCGCCCCGCAGGCTTCCCACATGGGATCAAAACGCCGATCGTCAACTTTCACCAAGGGGCCAGTGGTGATCCCTTCACGCAAGTAGAGGCCAAGGGTTTTCGTGACCTTGAGGCCGCGGGCACCGGCTTGCTGCGCCCGGGCAATCTCTTCGGCTTGAAACTGGCTGTAGCCCGGTTCATTCAGCCGGCTCCAATCCGGCTCCGTGAAGACAAGGAACCGACCCGGATAGGGGGTCTGATACTTACGGATCGTCTCCTCCAGCGCCGCACCGAATCCCCCCGTGAGGTTGACCATCGTCCGTAGGTTCTTGCGGTCCATCACCTTCAGCGCTTCCTCGGGCTCAGTGAGGAAATGCACCTTTCCGCGCTGGGAACCCTCCCCGCTGTCGCGAGCAAAGGAGAGATGCGTGTGGACGTCAATGACGGGAAAACGCGAACGGGAGACTTTCGTCTCCGGCACGTGGAGCATGCTCCTTGGCTGGAACTCGGCAAGGTCGAGAGGTGTCTTGGCTTTGGGAGTCTCCTGTGAATCTACTCTTGCACCGGGGTGAGACCGCGCAACTTTTCCCGCCACCAAGGCGGCTCCCACACCCTCCAGCAATTGCCTTCGATTCACTTTGCGCATCAATCCTCCTGGCCCCGGGGATGAAATCTCTAGCAGCCGGTTTCACAGAGCCGTTGGCAACGGTGCAGGCTCATAACTACTACTTTTTTCGATTCTTTTCAATGAGCGCCAGGATCCATTATCTTCCATTTCGATTGCTATTGTTTATTTGCGAGCAGCGTTCGCTTTGTCAGCTAGCTTTGCAGCTTGACACGCCGCGTCTTTTCCGACAGCATTCGGCCACAACATCAGTTGATCCCATGAGGGGATCCGCCTCGCGAGGAGCACGAATGACAAGTTCCAGATTTCCGCAAAGGCTACTGCTCGCAGCGCTTGCCGCCGGACTCTTGTTCCCGCTCCTTCTGACGGGCGCCACGACACTGAAACCCCTCGTGGCCGGCAAGCGCGGCGCGGTGGCCGCGGGCCACCCCCTGGTAGCGGAGGCGGGCCTGCGCATTCTGGAAAAAGGCGGGAACGCCGTC
>Ga0315284_10014514_pt1 | contig 11222 bp, 5 predicted proteins | sample YL17G09_16_MG_FD_203696 | JGI IMG/M metagenome (GOLD analysis project Ga0315284, IMG submission 203696) | Sediment microbial communities from Yellowstone Lake, YNP, Wyoming, USA - YL17G09_16 | ecosystem: Environmental > Aquatic > Freshwater > Lake > Sediment | place: USA: Wyoming | collected...
AGTCGTGGTCCTCTGGGAAAATCGACTCCATATCTGGCAGCCTTCGCTGTATCCAGTAGTGAATGCCCAAAGCTGCCGCCGCATACCAGAGGTCGTAGTACGGTACAAAATCGAAGAGATGCCTGTGGGCGATCGCCCAGAGGCAGAACCTGAGTACGTATCCCTGACCGAAAAGAATGCAAACGAACGTCACTGCCGTTCCGAAAGCGACCAGGCCATCCCAAAGGTTGATACTTGCCAGACGTTTTAGGAGCGTCTTGCCCTGACTGCCAAAAAGAGTGAACAGCCTTCCTCGAGAATGTAATGCTATTATTCCGTCGAGAGAGGCGAATATCACGTATATGCCGCCAGAAATACTTACGTTGACGTTCGCTTGCCGGAGCGCCGGACTCATCGGCGGTAGGTAATCAGGACATAGCTTCAGCTTGAACATTACCTCCATTACCGGGCACATGACGCCAGAGAGGAATACGACTGCCAATCCCGACAGCACCACGAACGGCGAGGCCAATCCTGAATGAAACTCTGAGCGAATCAGCAGGAAGACGAAGCCCATCAGAATGAATACCCACCCAATCATCTCAGGATAAGTACCTTCACGGATGTGCGGCGATGTGAGCATCAGTCCCCCGATGAACCATACTGCAATACCGGCAGGGATGAAGAAGCCGCGAATGGAGAGAAGCCACGGGTTATTCCGCAATAAGGAGACAAGCTTTCCCGTGAAGATCAGCGACAGGCCAAGAAGAAATGGCGCATAAAAGGGATCGTGAGCGATAAGGCTATCAGCGTACTTGCCGGCACACAGCCAGAGTACGTGTCTCATGCCATGCACAAAGAACTTGCAGGAAAGTACAAAGACTAATGAGAATGCGAATGAGTCCTTAAGCTCGCTACCCGAGGGTAGTTTATAGGCAGCCTCCACGCGCTGGCCCATCTGATGCCAGCGGCAGTAACGACCACTAACTGCGTCGCGAGTACACTCATCGCCCAGTGGGCCGACCCAATCGCAACCAAACGTATGCATATCCACGCTATTCTATCAGTGACGGTCTATACTCTCTGAACTCTTTCTGCAGCCAGGCGAGTTTCGGTCTACCTTTGCCTTTGGCTAGTAGCTCCTCGATGAAACTGGTTGCCGCCCTTCCGTCCGATCTGTTTCTGATCACGCTTGTAAGCAGCCGGATTCTCGCACGAGTCGATGCCCCAAAAGAGATACCCCACGCGAGGAGTGCGAGGCCTGAGCCTACCAGTAGCACATACAGGCGCTTTGTATTGTCCTTCTTGAAGCTTAGTGTCTCCATTTCCTTGCGGTTCCGATGCGCGCCCTCGGATAAAGCATAGAGCACCGGCTGGGACGTAACGGCTCTCCGCAGTCGGTCCATTTCCTCATTGCCAAGATCACCATGTATTATCAGTTGGTTGCCCGTAAGTGATATCTTCTTGGCGAGTTCAGGGGGCAGAGTCAGCGCCGACCATTCATCCCGGATGGATTCCATACTGGAACCCTGGGATAGATAGATCTCTACACGCGTCGTGACATCGAGCGTGCTTCGGTTGGTTTGGACATATCTAGTAGCAGCAAATCCAGTGATCAGGAGACTGGCGATCACTATGCATGTGGTCAAGATGGATGCAAAACGGTATCTAGGTCGGCCCAGCATCGACTCAGGGAAGGTCCGCATGGCCTGAAGGTACGGTCGTATGAAAACGCCAACCTCATCCGGGAGCAAATTGTGATCGGCCGAGTCAAATTCGCCTCTCAGGACATTTAGCACAGCGAGAAAGAAGCGATTAAGCCCGATGCCTTTGAAGTCTTCCATGAAGTCAACAGGCTTTCCTTCCGTCGTACCAATGCGCAAGTTCCTATCATAGGGAATGAAATGGTAATGAGCACCCCATTGGTTCATAGTATTGGGAGTGGCCATGTTTATGATCACTTTCATGCCCCCTATGTGCGCATCGGGGAAGTTCTCTCGATGCATTTGTTCGAGGCGGGGAATAGTCTTGGCCCAAGCTGGATTAGGATGAGATACTAGAAAACCATGCTTGGCTATCACAAAAGCCGCGCTGACCATGGGGTTGTCATCTGCCCCACAGTCCACCAGGATGCAATGGATAGGCGATTGAAGATGGCGGAGTCTATCGATAGTCTCTCGAAGTATGCTTAGTGCAGTAGGATTCGTATCTTGCAGGTTTGCGATCGCCTGGAATCCTCGTCGGCTGTCTCTTTCCAAGCGGGCCGGCACCAGGTACACATGCCCGAATCGCTCTTCGCCTCTAAGAGACTCGGGCGTAACGTCCCAAACTCCCAGGTCCTTTTCCGGCGTGGCGACTGATCCAGAATGCCTGGCATAGGCAGCATCGAGAATCGTCCATACAGATGGCTTGGAATGCGCCCACCCACCAAGGTACGATCCCACTCCACTTGTCACCAGGTCATTATCTATGATTGCCACATTGTGGCCAGCTGATGCCATGAGCTGAGCCATTGCAGCTATGATGGTGGACTTCCCGCATCCACCTCTGGTGCCCATTACAGCAATTACGGTTGGAGCGGGGTTAGGAGGAGGTTTAACTTCCAATCTGCCGGCCCATTCGTCTAGTTCGCCTTCTCCTATTGTCTCATCCGCGTGGAAATCAACGTATTGAAGCTGAGGAAGCATTAGGTGCAGGTCCTCAGGGTCACATTCCTCCAAGAGAATGGGCTCGATCTTGCCCCACCTATGCTCTACAGCCCAATCTACTTCTGCCTTCACCCACCTGGAAGCTACCGAATTCGGTGATAGAACCAATAGGAGCCAGTCGCATCGCTCAAGGCCTGTACGAATTTCCCTTTCCCACTGAGCGGCAGACTTTAAGTCGCGCTTAGAATACCAATAGTCGATCTTGTGGCGTGCGAACACAGGGATGATCTTAGACTCAACGAAATATCTGTCTTGGCTCGAGTGACTGATGAAAACCTTTGGCATACCAACCTCCGTCTTGTCATCACTACGACAGGGAATCTGTTTGGCTTATCTCATTCCTATGATTCGCTGCTTAGACCGGATGACCCGTAAGGTCATCTCAGTCTTGAGTTGGTTGTATGGCAATATACCAATAATGCATATGTCTGTCAAGCCGGATCCAACGCTTAGGTGGACGCCGATTGACAGAAGCAACCCCCATCACCCCTTGATGCCGGTGAGGGTGATGCCCTGGATGAAGTAGCGCTGGGTGAAGAAGAAGACGAGCAGCACCGGGAGCATTACGAGCGTCGAGGCGGCCATGAGGAGGCCGTACTCAGAGCTGTGCGCTCCCTGGAAAAGCTGAAGGGCATAGGCGAGCGGCATCTTCTCGGGCGAGTTGATGTAGATCAACGGGCCCATGAAGTTGTTCCACGAGCCCATGAAGGTCATGATCGTGAGCGCAGCGAGTGCAGGCTTGATGAGTGGAATCATGATCCGCCGGTAGATGCCGAAGTAGGTGCACCCGTCTATCTTCGCCGCATCTTCGAGGTCGTTCGGGATCGTCATGAAGAACTGACGCAGCAGGAACACGCTGAAGGCGCCTCCGAAGAACGACGGAATCCAGAGCGGGCGCAGAGTATCCACCCATCCCAGTGCGCGGAAGATGAGGAAGACCGGGATCATCGTCACCGCGCCGGGAAGCATCATGGTCGAGAGCAACACCAGGAAGAGCGCATCTCGCCCGGGCCATCGAAGCCGCGCGAATGAGTATGCCACCAGCGAGCTGGATAGAAGCGTCCCCAGGATGCTCAGCAGTGTGATGTAGAGCGTGTTCCAGACGTAGAGAGTCCCCTTGCGCGTCTCCTTCGGCAGGTAGTCCAGCGCATCCGAGTAGTTTTCCCATTTCGGGGCGAAGTGCCGGATCTTCGCGAGAGCGGACCTCGCCACGACGAACGTCTTGCCCGCGTCGGGTTCGCCGTCGAGCACTTCGACCTTCTTGCGCCCGTCCTCGAGTTCCATGATCTCGGCGACCCTCACGCTCCGGCCTTCGACCTCCATCGTCGAAACGCCGACCTTCTTGCCGCCGACTTCGATGTTCATCTGCCGGGTCGGAAGCCAGACCGGCGGGTACTTGAACATCTGGTCCTCTTCTTTGACCGAGGTCGTCAGCAGCCAGACGAACGGCAGGACGAACACGACAGAGCCGGTCAGCAGGATCAGGTGATAGATCGTCTTTCGGACGCATTCCTTACGCTGCTTGATGCGCTTCCAGTCGCGGACGCGTCGCGGGCCGAGCAGGAAGAACACGTACAGGCAGATCACGGCGGTCACGATCACCGAGAAGTACTTCGTCGGACCGCCCATGCGCGCCATCTCGTCCACCATGATCGCCGGCACGAGCGACGCCAGTACCCCGACCGCCATCGGGGCGCTGCGGTACTTCGCCGCCTCGACGAGCATCACCAGCGCCAGGCCGAGCGCCAGGTACAGGAGAACCGTGCCGGTTATCCAGAAAACAGGGCTCAGAGCTTCCATTGTTATTCCAGAGTGATCAGTTATCAGTAATCAGTTATCAGTGGGAAGCCGCTCTTACTGACAACTGATCACTCGATCACTGATCACTGATTACTTCCCCTTCTCTGCCTCATAATGCACCCATCGCGGGGCGAGCTTGAGCTGCACCAGAGTCAACGCAAGGATGATGATGAACAGCAGCCACGCGATGGCCGACGCATATCCCATCTTGAAATAAGTGAACGCGTTGTTGAACAGGTAGAACACGGGAACGCTGGTGGCATCCGCCGGGCCGCCGCCGGTCATGATGTACACGTTGTCGAACGTCTGCAGGACGCCGATGGTGCCCATGATGAGATTGAAGAACAGATAGGGCGTGAGCATCGGCAGCGTGACGTTCCAGAACCTGCTCCACCAGTTCGCGCCGTCTATGTCCGCGGCCTCATAGAGATGCTGTGGGACTCCCTGAAGACCCGCGAGCCAGAGGATCATCCCGCCGCCCGCGCCCCAGAGACCCATGAAGATCAGGCCCGGTTTCGCCCAGATCTCGCTGGTCAGCCACCCCGGAGTCGCCACGTTGAACCAGTGCGACAGCGTGGCCTTCCATGCCGCGTTGACTAGGCCGTACTCGGGATTCAGCACCCAGATCCACAGGATGGCGTTCGCGACTACCGGGACGATGGACGGCAGATAGTAGATCGTCCTGTACCAGGTCATGCCGCCGACTTTGGTGTTCAGGAGCATGGCGATCGCCAGTCCCGTGATGAGCCCGAGCGGCAGCCCGAATAGCGCCAGGAACCCGACGTTGTATAGAGCCTTCGACATATACTGCCAGTCGTCCGTCAGCAGATCGTGGTAGTTGTGCAGGCCGACCCACCGCGCCGCGTGGAGCACATCATAGTCGCAGAAGCTGAAGATGACCGACGCGATGATCGGGCCTATCGTGAAGACCAGGAAGCCGATGAGCCACGGGGACGCGAAGAGATACCCGGCGACGGCCTCTTCTCGGCCGAGCTTACCCATCGGGCCGTGCTCGCGGTACTTCCGAACCATCAGGCCCACGAAAGCGAATATGCCCAGCCCCACGATGGCGAACGGATATCCCCAGTTCAGCAGCTTGAAACTCGTCTTGCCGAAGACCTTATCCAGCTCCTTCTGCACGATCGCGGTGCGCTCGTCCATGGCCTGCCGCGGAGTCTGCTTGTGTCGGGTCGCATAGTCGAATGCCTTCACATGCTCGTCCCAGAGACGCTGGCCGACGAAAGTGACTGGACGATACTTCGAGACCTGCATCAGATCGAGGAAGAGCCGCATCGGAACCCTGTATTTCGACAGCTTCGGCGCGAACTCGCGGAAGATGATCTCGTTGATCTTGACGTTCGCGGTCATCCCGGGCACGTACGGACGGCCCTTGCTGAGATTGTACTTGCGCTGTGCACGGCTGCTGATGCGCGCGGCCTCAGGTGAGACCATCCACTTCACGAATGACCAGGACTCCTCCACATGCTTCGCGCCGCGAGGGATCGCGAGTGAGAATCCGCCGCTCCAGGTGATGAACTTCGGCTGACCGGCGAATCGTCCCTTGCCCTCGAATCGCTCTCTCGGGATCGGGGCCGGCGCGACCGCGAAGTCGAGATCGGGGCCGTACCGCGCGATGCCGTCCAGAAACCAGTTGCCGTCTATCTTCATCGCGACGAGGCCGGTGAGGAACGGATCCAGCTCGTTCGCCTTGAAGCCGGATGAGAAGGAGTTGATCCCCTCCACGCCTTTGAGCGCGTCGTAGACGGAGGTCATGTACTTCAGCGAGTCAACCGAGTACCGGTTGTTCATGGTGCACTTGCGGCCGTCGGTGCTCATGAACTCGCCGCCGTTCTGCCAGCTATAGAGGTAGAGCCAGGAGTTGCCGAAGTTCGGGATGAAGCCGACCCGCTCGAACCCGCCGTCCTTGCGGTATTGGGTGAGCTTCTTCGAGTAGTCGAGCAGCTCGTCCCAGGTCTGGGGCGGCTTGTTCGGATCGAGGCCGGCCTCGCGGAAGAGCGCCCGGTTGTAGTAAAGCGCGCGGTCGTCGGTGTTGAAGGGGATCGCGTAGACCTTGCCCTTGTAGGTGGCTTCGGCCCAGCAGGCTTTGTAGAACTCCTGGGGCCTGATGCCGTCGCTCTTCTTCCGATCTCGCGCGATCAGCTTGTCGAGCGGCATGAATGTATCGCGCGAGGCCCAGTCGCCGATGGTGAAGCGGTCCTGGTGGATTACGTCCGGGGGCACCTTGCCGACGATGGCGGTCATGAGCTTCTGGGGGTTCATGCCGCCCGCGCCCATGGAGAGGACTCTCACGTCAATGTTCGAGTGTCTGCGCTCGAACTCAGCGACGGCGGCGTCGAGGCCCTTGGACTCCTCGCTCGACTGGAGTCCCCACACGACGAGCTTGATCTTCCCGGCGTCCTTCTTCGCGCATCCGGACGCGAGCGAGACGACGAGTGCTGCTATGATGAGCAGGCTCAGCCTGCGGTACGTAGCCATGAACGAATAACCTCGGAAACGTGATTCGTGACCCGTGACTCGTGACCACGCATTGCTCATTACGCGTTACGCACCCGTGTACGTTTCGCGGGCCTCATCCGGAAAACCTTCATGCCCGGACGGGGGAACACAGAGGCACGGAAGCAGAAAGGCGACACAGGTTACTCGCGGCGACGATCCTGGACTCTCGATGCTCGAGTCTGGATTCCGGCCACAGGCCGCTGGCGACTGACGACTAACTGCCATCGTCGGTGCGCCGGGAGTGAAGTGGACGTATCATGGAGTGCAGTCAGCCAATGAAAGGGGGACCTGCCATGGCAGACACTACAGGCTGGACCACATAGCAGCTATGTCGCTGCAATCAAGATCGGCTATCTTCTCTTCAGGTAGGCAAATCATGCGTATGTCTGCACCAAGGCGCCCAGCCTGGGCTAGTATCAGCGCCCTATGTCGTTCTTCTCCTGGCTCAATGATGTGCGCAGGCCCTACAATGATAACTAGGGGCACCGCTATGCGCAGAAAGGCACGCCGATACTCGCGCGCCATGGCCGCCATGCGCTCGGCTAGTGTTGTGATGCGCCGTATACTGTAACCACCATGGGTGTAGGCAACCTCAACAATGAAGTCTCGGCGCGCCGGCTGCGTCGTCGACACGAGTATGATATCAGCGTTGTTGTCGCCAAGTTGGCGAGATCGAAGAACCATATATTGGTCTCGCAAGCACATCTCAAGTTTGCCAGCGACAGCGTTCTCCACCGCAAGGTACTTAGTCGCTAGCGGTACCTCCGCCGAAATGTCTGCCGGGGGTGTTCCGCTCTGCCCGATCCCTTTGGCGTCGCCCACAACTGCTGCAGGTTGCTCCGTGATGGGTTCGGCTTGCGGCATCCGTGGTTGTTCCTGCTCCGGGGTCGCGCTCGCGTCGTCAACAGCGGCGGCAAGGGCCCTCTCCGCAAGCTCAGACGCAGGTGTGGTCGGAAGCTGCTTGATCCGCTCTAGTTCTATATCCTCCTTTTGGTCAACCCTCTCTTGCCTGGCCTTCCACTTGGTCGCCCCCCAGCCCGTCAGGCAGATTCCGCATATCAGCAGGACAGGTGAGAACCAGGACATGTGATGGCACACACAGAGCACAATGCTCTGCCGATTCACGAGGGCATCCGCGACAGCTTTGGGCACGGCCGTGCCATCTGGGGTAGCCACTAGCCATGTGCTAAGGTCGCGGTAGAGCAGATAGGGGACAAGGAAGGCGAGGGTGAACAGAACAAGCCCTAGCGAGGTAACAAATCGGTAGAAGTCCGTATACTCGACCTTGTGCATCTTCTGTTCTCCCGCGTACGATGGTCATAGCAAGCGGTGTTTCTCTAACAGCAATGACATCAGCATTCCATGCCATTGGCAACTGCAGCGTGCCAGACAAGGTGTCCGTCTCGAAGTCGCGGATCCCTTTCGAGGAAGCCCCGCACAGAGGGCACGGCTGGGTAGCTGCTTTGATGCACACCTCCTGGATACCATTCGATCCGGCTCACCGAAGGCCTGCTGCAAATCACCAGCTTTCCAATTCGCCGCGTCTCCCCTCTTCTCCTGGTTTTCCTCTTCACGCCTCGGGTGGATCCGCCAAAGGCGGGGCTTCCTGATGCAGAATCCCTCTTCGCGTTGCCGGCGGCTTGGCGGTTCAAAAGGCTCGGACCTCCGCCTGAGGCCGATCGCCCTCCCGGCGCCATGCCCGACGCCGCCCTGTGCCGAGAAGTGGTACCAGCCCGCCAGCCAAGGCGACAAGCGATGACGGCTCGGGAACTTCGGAGACGCGGAACCCGACGTAGCTGAACTCCCACGTCGGGATGCCATAGTCGTAGTTGCGGTATGATGCCCGGAGGTAGTCCTCGGGGAGGTCCCACGAACCGCCGCGAAAGGCGCGCCAGGCGTAATCAGACCCCTGATAGACTATACCCTCATTCCACTCCATGATGTTGCCGCCCTGGTCAAACGTGCCGTAGGCACTTTCCGAGTTCTCGAACTCACCAACGTTGGTGCGCCAGTAGGGGTTGCCTATGGTGTAGCTGTAGTTGTTGTAGTCGCGGTAGTTGGCATGGTTGCCGGGGTCGGTGTAGCCGTCGGAACCCACGTTGCTCGGAGCGGTGTTGCTCTGGGTGGGGTAGTCCCAGTAACCGGCGTTGGCTCCGCCGCCTTTGTAATACGCAGCCTTATGCCACTCATCCTCGCTTGTCACTGCCCACTTCCATCCGGCGTTTCTCTGACTCGTGCGGCCATCATTGCCGTTGTAGCCGTCCAAAGTGTATGCACCCCGCTCGGTGGTCGAGGCGTTCTGGAGGCCGATCGGCTGCCCATTATGAAGCCAGTTGGCAAACCGGCAGGCGTCCCAGTAGCTTACGTAGTTCACCGGCCTGTTAGCCCAGTCCGCCGCCACGCTGTACGTGTAGCTTCCCGGAGTTCCGCTGCGCTGAATGTGGCAGGGATACACACCGCCGCCCCACATGTATAGGTTGTACAGCCCGTAGGTGTCGGTCCTCGCGACCTTGTTCAGGAAGTCGGTGTACTGCGCGGCGGTTACTTCATACTTGCCGATGTTGTAGGTGTATCCTACCGCGCCGCAGATTCTGTCCGGGCCGTATCCACCGGCTCCCGCGCCGGACCACTCACCGGCATTGCCTGGATCGCCCACTGGGACGGTGTCGATCGTAACCGCCTGAGCGACGCCGCCCAGGCACAGCAGCGCGAGGCATGAAACGAGGAAGTACCTTGCTCTCATCTCTTTCTCCTTTCAGAATCCACCCCTCTGCGGGGCGTGCTCTAAACGCAAAAAGCCCATGGGTACATCTCGACTGCTATGCGCAGCCCCTAGATATCACCATAGGCTCTTTAACCAGTCTACACCCGTTGTCACGAGAAGTCAATAGCCAGCTTGCCCTGTCCGCGAAACTACAGGCGAAAACAGGTATTTCTACCAGGTCAAAGGGAGCGCGAGGGTCCTCCCGAGCTGAATCCAACCACCGCGTAGGGGCGACCGAAGATTCGCAGAATCGCCGCTCGCCCTCCGGACGTGCCTAGACCATGTTGACCGCAGTTCGGGGCGAAGGGCGTCCGCCTCAGGCGGACTTCCTATCGCCCCTACGCGATGGTTCAGGCATCAAAGCGGCTGAGCGCACAGCCCGGTATTGGCAGAGGGGTCCGGATCGCCCACTCGCCCTGTCGCCCGCTCTCTCTTGGCGGCATTGGCGGTTCGATGCCCGGAATAGGATCGGGACGGCGACCGATCCCTACAGCCATCCTCCCTCGTTCGTCCTCTGCAGCAGATCGTCCCCTCTTCTCCTGGGTTCTTGCGTTCCCGGCTTCCTGTTGAAGAATTCCCCTTGGCGGTTCCGATCCGGCCGCGGCTCGACAGAGTCTCGCGCTCCCCCTTATCTGCGTCCATCAGCGTTCATCGGCGGTTAGATGACGATGCTCACGAGTTTGCCGGGGACGACGATGACTTTGCGCGGGGGCTTGCCGGCGAGGAACTCCTTGACCCGCTCGCTTTCGAGGGCCAGGCGCTCGATCTCCGACGATTCCATGTCCGCCGGGACGTCGAGCCGGTCGCGGACCTTGCCGTTCACCTGAACGACGATGGTGACCGTGTCGGCCCTCGCGATGGCGGGATCGAAGGTCGGCCAGGACTGCTCGAAGGTCGTGCCGGATTTCCCGAGCTGCTCCCACAGCTCGTCCGCGAGGTGCGGGACGATCGGCGCGAGGAGGAGGACGAGGGACTCCATAGCTTCGCTCAGGATGGAAGACGAGAGACGAGAGACGGCAGACTGTAGACCCGGACCGGATGGCTCGGAGGCAGACTGGAGACGAGAGTCGGCAGACTGTAGACCCGGAGCGGACTCCGGACCTGTTGTCCCTGGTCTGCCGTCTGTCGTCTGCCGTCTGCCGTCTGTGGTCTGTCGTCTGTCGTCTGTGGTCTCTGGTCTGCGGTCTTCCGTCTGCTGTCTGCTGTCTGTAATCTCTCGTCTGCCGTCTGTCGTCTGAAAGTCAACAATGGCGTTCAGAAGCTCCATGAGCGCGGAGACGGCGGTGTTGAAGTGGAAGCGCTCGATGTCTGAGGTGACTTTCCGGATCGTCTGGTGCGTCTTCCGGCGGAGATTCCGGTCCGCCTCCGCCAAGGCTACGGCGGACGAGCCGGCTACCCCCTCTCCCTGGCCCTCTCCCTCCAGGGGGCGAGGGGGACACTCGGACAGGGCCGTG
>Ga0315284_10014515_pt1 | contig 11222 bp, 11 predicted proteins | sample YL17G09_16_MG_FD_203696 | JGI IMG/M metagenome (GOLD analysis project Ga0315284, IMG submission 203696) | Sediment microbial communities from Yellowstone Lake, YNP, Wyoming, USA - YL17G09_16 | ecosystem: Environmental > Aquatic > Freshwater > Lake > Sediment | place: USA: Wyoming | collected...
CGCAGGGTCAACTCCTCGCCACCGTCCTTCAGGCGGCGCGACTCGACCACCCTGAGGCGCCTCTTACGCATCAGCACCAGGGCCAGGACGTAGCGGAACCGCCGGGCCTGGACCTCCTCGGAGTCGGCCAGGTGCTCGAAGAGTTGCATGAGGCGCCCCATGTCGATCAGCCGCGGGCCGCGATGCGTGTCGGGCTCGGCCTCGGGCACGCGGGCCTTCCAGTAACTGAAGTACCCGCCCTCGGGGAGTTTCCAGCAGGGGCCGCAGAAGTCGTGACGCGCGAGGAGGTTCTCCTGGGCCGTCTCGACGACCGCCGAATAATACTCTTCGTTCACCTCGATGACGCGCCCGCACGTGCGGCAGCGGCGCGAGGATGCGTCGATCTTATATTCTCGTTCCAAAGTCTGTTGACCTTTCGGCGTTTTCCGCCGTTCACTTGCTCAAGTGCTTCATAACCAGTTCCCGCGTTTCAGCGGCCAGCCGCTCGGTCTCCGCCACGGCTTTGTCGGCGGCCGCGCCAGTGGCGGCGGCATCGGCCTTGTCACTGTAGCCCGAGAGGTTGACCGCCACATTGATCCGGGCGGATCTGGCCGCGCCCAGGGCCAGTTCCGCCGCCACGGCCACGTCGCTCAGGAGGTTCGGGTTGGCGATCTCGGCCAGGCGTCGGCTTGCGGCCGCCACGTCGCGCGATGCCTCAAGGACGCGCATGACGAGGTCCAGCGACGATTTCGTCGCCTTGCGGACGGCCTCGGCGCGGGCGGCCTTCTCGGCGTCGGTCGCCTTCGGGAGGCGGTAGGCGGCCATGACGCAAGAGTACGCGTCCATGTCTTCGTGGACCATCTTCAGCAGGTCCCCGCGCAAGGCCGCCAGGCGCGCCAGGGCGGCCTGGATCTCAGGCTCGACGGCCTTGAACTTCTCCTTGCCGGCCGTGAAGCCCGCGGCCATCGAGGCCATCGTCGAGGCGAGCGCGGCCGCCATGGCGGCAACGCTTCCACCCCCCGGCGCCGGCTGCGCCGCGGCGGCATCGTCGAGGTAACGCATCAGCGGCTGTTGGCGATAATCCATGGGCTCTCTCCCTTCGTGGATACCCCGCCGCTTCCACGGCGGGCTCGTACAGCGCCATGCCGCACCGCGAGCGGCTCATGACAATATGCGCCGGCTTCGGGGCACGGGCGAACCAGCATAGACGCGGGGCGCGGGCAGGTCAAGCAATACACGCTTACGCGGCGGGTCGGGAAACCCGCCGCGCGAGGGCCTGGCAAACGGCGCACAACGCCGCCACCTACGGCTTCATCTCGTTGAAGACGTAGCGAATCACGTAGGCGTGAGCGTTGCCCTTCTCGTCCTTGGCGGGATACGTAACGTTCAGCATGACCAGCGGCCGCCCGTACTGGACCGGCTCGCCGTGGTCGATTGAAACGGTGCGGACGGCGGAAGTCTTCCCCCCTGCACCTACTTCAACAGCGCTGTCGCCGAGGGCCGCCAACTGGATCATCATCTGCACGTCCAGCCCCTTGCGGCCCGACTCCTTGGGCGGCTGGCTGCCGGAGATGGCGATGCTGAGCCCGACATGCACATGCATGACGGCGTTGATGCTCCGGCCCGTGTCGGTCTTGCGCGTGGCGGTGACCACTGGCTCGCTCGAGTCGATCATGATGCGCTCGGAGTACAGGTTGACGGGCTGGTCGACGCGGTAGAGGACCTTCGTCGGGCCGAACTCGGCCAGCGCCGCTCGCAGGCCCTCGGGGTCGGCGGCCTTGGCGGCGAGCGCGGCGGCGTCGAGTTTCCCCGCGCGGTCGGCCGGCACCTGCACCTCGTAGGCGGTCGCCTCGAAACGGGCCGGCGAAACGTCGGCCGGCGCCTTGGCCTTCTCCGGCGCCGCGGCCTTCGCGGCGGGCGGACTCTCGGCCGCCGTCTCTGTCGCGCGCGAACCGGCAGCCGCCAGAAGCACGAGCGCCAAACACCCGAACCCGACGTGCGATGATCTAAGCATGTGTGCCCCCTTAAAAGGATGTTCGGGGACCAGTATGGAACCCGGCCGGCCCCCTGTCAAGGGTCATGCGGCACGCCCGCGCCAAATGCGGCGGCCGGCGCCAAAATAACTATGACGGCGCCAGATCGCAAGTTGCGCGGCGGGTCGGAGTTTACCCGCCTGGGCGGGTACCCGCCGCGCAAGACCTTGAAAATGGCGCTGTCATAAAAAGGAAGCCGCCCGTCCCGCAGGTGGACGAGCGGCTTGTGCGTACTCGGTCAGCCGCGACTCGGGCCAAGGGCGATTTCGCCCGAGCCCGCTTCTTGAGAGACAACGGGCCCGATTAGTAGTCGGAGTACTTCTTCTCCTGCGAGTCCGCTTCGCCCGGACCGCAGTTCGCCACAATCTTACCCGTGACTTCGTCGTAGAACCAGCCGGCGGTGGCGTCCGCGCCCGCTGGGCCGGTCCCTGTAATGGCGTCCTTGCCCTTGCTGGCGCCGACAGGCAGTTTCGGGACCGCCCGGATATACGGGCCGAACGGATGGTCCTTGTCCTTCGCGGCCACCGGCGCATTGGTGTTGGTGAAATCGGTGTACATCGTGAGTTGCTTCGCGATGTCGGCAGCCGTCGGGAATTTGCCGTCGTGCTCAGCTGCGAACAGGTCGATGGCATTCCTGAGAACGGCCAGGTCGCCGGTCAGGGCGGAATCGGCGGCGCCCGCCGTGCCCCGGCTCATACGTGGGATGGCAATCGCGGCGATGATGCCGATGATGACGACCACGATCACCAATTCCAACAGACTGAACCCCCTGTTCCGCGTGAATCGCCCTTTCAACATCGCATTCTCCCTAAAGTAACAGCCTCATTTGTTTATTCTGGTTAACCAGGTCGCCTTTTCGGCGCTTTAGTATATCGGCCAAATTACCAATAAACTTAAGCAGAATCCCCCTGCAGCCCCTCTACTTGCCCGTTACGACAATGGTAAGTTTCACCTCCTTCTGCTGTCGAGGCGATTGAAAGACGGCGCTATCCGCCGTGAGGCCGATCAGCCGGTATCCGTCCACTTGCTCTCCGATTTCGACGACCTTGCCGTCGACGATGGCGCTGCCGGCGCTGCCCCTGCGCAGAATGCTCGTGAGTTTGTGCTGCCGGCTGAAGTCAACGGCCGAGTCGGGCCGCGGTACGCCGCCGGGCTTGGCAACCTCCAGCGACGCCAGCCAGGCCGCAGACGGCACGAAGGCCTCGCGGATGGCGGTCGGATCGCGGTCCTCCAGGGCCAGCGCCTTGAGGCGTTCCGCCAGAGGGATGCGCACCGCACCGGGCACAGAGGCCGCAGGGGCCCCCGCCGCTTTCGCCGGGGCCGCCGCCGCAGGTGACGCGCCAGCCGGCGCGGCCGCGGCGGACGGGACCGCCGGAGTCGCGGCAGACGGGGCCGGCGCCTGGGCCCGGGGCGCCGGCGCGGAGGCCGCAGCCTTCGCGGGGGGCAGCGAGTCGGAACTCGGCAGAATGAACCAGTCCACGAGCATACCGACCACGCTCATTCCCAGGACCGCCAGCAGCGATATTTGCGACTTTGACAGTACCACGGTTACCTCTGAAAGCCGCCGCCCTTACTTTACCGACACCGGCTTCGGCGCCGCATGCCACCGGAGCCTGAAATTGAACTTACCGATGCCCGACGGGTCGCCCCCGTTGCCCGTCAGGTCGAGCGACACGACGGTCGTGTCTTGAAACGTCGCCCGCATGCGGCTGAGAAACACCGTGCAGGCGCGGTACGTGCCGTCGCCGGCCAGCGTGACCGGAAAGGCGTCGCTGTGCGTCTCGGCCACGGCCGGCTCGGTGCGGACGTCGTCGATGGCCAGGCCGCAGCCGGTAGCGAGCGCCGAAATCTGCGCCAACTGGTTGTTCAGGTTGGCCGCAGGCTTCAGGCTCAGGCTGCTGGAGGACAACGACTGGGTGACGGCGGCAAGGCGTTTCTGAAGCCCCTTGAGCGTGGTCTCCAACCGGGCGGATTGCTCGCGCTGCGCAGCGAGGGCGTCCCGCTTGTCCTGGTACTCCTGGTGGCTGCGCATCAGCGGGTAGTAGCCGCACACGTAGACCACGGCCGTAAGGGCCACGAGGACGCCGACGCCGACGGCGTCCACGCGCCACCACTTTTTCAGCGTCAGGTTCGCTTTCACTTCGTATTCTCCGCCTTGCCGCCCAGCGAACACTCCATTTCAAAACTCGTGGCTGCGCCTGACAGGAACGGCTCGGTGTCGGTCTTGATGAGGCGGATCTGGTCGAAAAGCCCCGATCGCTCCAGCGCGCCGGCAAACTGCAGGACGTCGGCCACGGTCCGGCCGATGCCGCTGACCTTCAGGTCGTAGGCGTCGCCCTCCTTCTGGGGGGCCGACGCCGCCGTCACGGGGCTAGCGGGGGGCCGAGGCTTCAACTCGCACCGCTTCACCAGCACGCCGTCGCCCAGGCTCTGGGCCAGCAGCGTCAGGAGGCGGCTCCAGTCCGGCTGACCTTCGAGGGCCTGGTTGGCCTTCAGGGTCGCGTCCTGGGTGGCCAGTTCGCCCTGGAGCATGCGGATGGCGCGGTCGGCCGACTGAATCGTGGTGGCGGCGCGGTCCTCTTCCTTGGCGAGCACCATACGCCCGCCGCACCACAGGCCGTAGCCGCACGCGATGCCGGCGAGTTCCAGCACGAGCGACACGATGATCACCGCGGCCCACCGGCGCATGCGTCGGCGCCGTTGCCGTGCAACAACCCGGTACGCCGGCAGGAAGTTGACGCTTTTCATGACCTCACTCGTCGCTGAACCATGCCAGGCCGATCGCCGCCGTCAGGGAGGGGTCCTGGGCCTTGCCGCCAAGGGCCGGCGGACACTTCGCAATAGTTGTCGGCCGCACCACCTGGACGTTCACGCCCAGGCGCGGCTGCAAGTGCTCGGCCACGCCCGGTATCGCCGCCCCGTGACCCACCAGGAGGAGCGTGTCGAGGGTCGCTCCGGAATACTGGCTGGTGGCGTAGGCAAAAGGCGATTGCAGCGAAGCCACGACGGAATCCAGGTGCTTGGCGATCAGGGGACGGATGGCCTGGGCCTGGGCGGCGTACTCCTCCGTCTGCGGCGCCAAGCCGACCTCGGCCAGAAGATAGAACATCGAGTCTTCCTCGATGGTCAGGCTCTGCATCAGCGTCTTGCCCAGGTGCTGGAGCGCGTGTTCGGCCGTCGTGCGTTTGTAAACCACCTTGCCCTGGTTCAGGAGCAGCAGCATGGTGCGGCTCCACTCCATGTCGAGGACGGCCGCGACGCCGGTCTGAGGCAAGGCGCCCTCGCAGGCCCGCGCAACGGCGTGCAGGCGGCTGTCGAGGGCGACCACGTCGAGGCCGGAGCGGTCGAAGGCCTCCAGAACGGTTTCCGCATCGGCATGCCGGCAGGCGACGCCCATCGCCTGGCTGCTGCCGCGACGGGCTGACGCGGGCAGTTCCCAGCAGACGGCCTCGGCCGCATGGGGCTCATAGCCGTGCATGCCGGCCAGTTCCGCGAGGGCGATCTCAGCCAGCGGCGCCCCGGAGGTCTTGGGCGGCAGTTCCAGCACGCCCGTCAGGATCTTCTCCTCGGGCACCCCGAGCACCACGCGCTTGCCGCGGAACCCCAGCCGCGTGAGCGCCCCGACCAGTTGCTCGACCTCGCCCGGCTCCAGGCCGGCGCCGGTGGCCGTGCGCGGCAAGGCCAGCGCGGCCGCCAGGGACCACCCCTGGCCGCTGCGGACCAACTGCGCAGCCCGGACGGCGCGGCCTTCCAGGTCGATGCCGATGAGCGATTCACGTTGTCGCGTCCACCATCTCACGGTCATCCACCCTTCGTCATGGAAGTCAGGTCAAAGAGCGGCAGGAACATGCTGATGGCGATGGTCCCGACCAGCAGGCCCATAAGCACCAGGATGATCGGTTCGATGATGCTGGTCAGAGACTTCACGACGACCTCGTTTTCCTCGTCGAGGAAGTCGGCGACGTGCACCAAGAGCGTGCCGACCTGGCCGCTCTGCTCGCCGCTGCGGATCGCCTCGCAGACGCCCGGAGTGAGAAGGTCGCTGCTGGAAAAGGCGACGTGGATGTTCTTGCCCTGCGTGACCGCCTCCTCGGCCCTCGCGATGAGCGTGGCGTAGTGGTGGTTGCCGATGGATTCGCGCGTCAGGCTCAGGGCGTCCAGAACGCTCACGTGGCTGTCCAGGAGCATGCCCAGGACGCGGCACAGCCGGGCGGTCGCAAAACTGCGTGCCATGCGGCCGATCTGCGGCAGGCGCAGGACGGTCGTCTGGATCGCCCGGCGTCCGTTCTCGCTGGCCAGCCACACCTTCAGGCCGACGATCGGCACGATGAGGCCGATAATGGCCGCCCACCAGTAGGCCTGGAGATACTCGCTCAGCGTGAGCAGCGCCTGCGTTGACGGCGGCAGCGTCGCATTGAGCGTCTTGAAGAGTTCCCCGAACCGCGGAATGACGAACAAGAGCATCAGCGCCAGCACGGACACCGCCACGACCGCCAGCACGGCGGGGTACACCATGGCGCCAACGACGGCGTTGCGGATAGCCAACTGTTTGCGGGTGATCTGCGCGACGCGGTCGAGCATGGCCGTCAGGTTGCCGGAGCCCTCGCCGGCCCCGATGAGGCTGCGGCAGACGGGGTCGAAGAACTGGGGGTGGCTTTCCATGGCGACCGACAGCGGCGACCCCTGCTCCACGCGGGCGCGGACGTCCTTGAGCGTGTCGCGCCACAGACCGGGGCGGGCCTGCCGCTCGAACGCCTCCATGGCCTGCACCAGCGGCGTCCCGCACGAGACCAGCGAGTGCAGTTGCCGCGACAGCATGGCCACGTACCTCAGGCGTTTCGACTTCGAGCACCCGCGCGACCGGTGCACGACGGGCGATCCGCGAGGCGTGAGTTTCGTGACGTAGAGCCCCTGGCGGCGGAGCGTCTCGGTGGCGGCCGCCGAGTCCGCGACGTCGATCACGTCCGACAGTTTGCGCCCCGTTTTGTCGAAGGCTTCGTAGATCAGTTTCATGCCAGGGCCTTCTCGGGTTCCTTTTCTTCCGCCATTTCGCCTTCGGTATGGGTGACGGCGAGCACCTCCTCCAGGGTCGTCTTGCCCTGAAGGGCCAGTTGAACGCCTTCCTCCCGAAGGGTCAGGAAGCCCGCCGCGCGCATCTTGTCGCGCATTTCGTGGTTCGGGGCCGCCCGATGAATCAGCCGGCGCAGTTCGTCCGTCACTTCCATCACTTCATAGACGCCGGTCCGGCCGCGGTAACCGCTGTTGTGGCACAGTTCGCAGCCGGCGCCGCGGCGGAAACTCTGGGGGATGTTCCCGTGAAGGCGGGCGTCGCACAGCACGTTCTCCGCCGGGAAGTACTTCGTGGCGCATCCCGCGCAGACGGTCCGGGCCAGGCGCTGCGCCAGGACGCCGTTCAGCACGCCCGACAAGAGGTACGGCTCGACGCTCATGTCCAGGAGGCGGGCCACGGCGCCCGGCGCATCGTTGGTGTGCAGCGTCGCCAGGACGAGGTGGCCCGTCAGCGCGGCCTGGACGGCCACGCGGGCGGTCTCGTCGTCGCGGATTTCGCCGACCATGATGATGTCGGGGTCCTGCCGCAGCATGCTCCGGAGGGCCTTGGCGAACGTCATCCCGATGGACGACTGGACCTGGACCTGGTTGATCATGTCCAGTTGGTACTCGACGGGGTCCTCGACCGTCAGGATGTTCAGTTCCGGGCTGCACAGGAGGTCCAGGGCCGAGTAGAGGGTCGTGGTCTTGCCGCTGCCGGTCGGGCCCGTGACGAGGACGAGGCCGTGGGGCTGGCGGAGCATGCGCATGAACGCCTGAAGGGCCTCGGCCCGAAAGCCCAGGTCCTCGAGGCGGACGTGCAGGTTGGCCTTGTCGAGGATACGGATGACGATTTTCTCGCCCAGGAGGGTCGGCATGCTGGAGACGCGCAGGTCGATTTCGCGTTTTTCGGCCACGATGCGGATGCGGCCTTCCTGGGGAAGGCGCTTCTCGGCGATGTCCATCTTGCCGATGACCTTGGCGCGCGAGATGATCGCGGCGTGAAGGCCGGACGGCGGCTTCATGAGGTCCCGCAGCACGCCGTCGATCCGGTAGCGGATGCGGGTGCCGTTCTTCATCGGTTCGATGTGCACGTCGCTGGCGCCGTCCTTGATGCCCGTCAGGATGGCCATGTTCAGGAGGTTGACAACCGGGCTGCCGGCGACCATCCGGTCGAGGTCCGTGGCCGGCCCCTCGTCGACGCGCTCCTGCTCGATCACCGAGACGTCGGAATCGGCCAGGGAGGTCAGGAAGGCGTCGATGTCGGTGTCGCCGCCGGCGTACTTATGGATGAACTCCATGATGTTGGCCTCGAGGGCCAACACCGGCTGGATCTTGGCCCCCGTGAGGTGCCGGAGGCGGTCGATCTTCGGCAGCGATTGCGGCTCGGCCATCGCCACCGTCAGCGTGTTGTGCACGAGGAACATCGGCAGGGCCTTCAGGCGCTCCGACTCTTCCGGACCGATGATCTTCAGGAGGGCCGGGTCGATGAGGCCGTGGCGTAACTGGCATCCCGGCACGCCGAGGTGCTTGCCCAGCGAGCGGACGAGCACGATCGGCGAGACCAGCCCCTGTTCGATGAGCACTTCGCCCAGCATCTGGCCGCTCTGCTGCTGCGCGGCCAGGGCGCGCGCCAGGTCCTCCTTGGAGATCACGCCCTCCCCAATCAGGACTTCGCCGATGGTCTTGCGGGGCGGCCGGCTCACAGGAAACTCCTGACGGCACTGTTAAGGTCCGGGTACTGCTCGAACTGGGAGGCCAGTTGGGTCAGTTCCAGGACCTCCAGGATCGTGTCATTGGCGCCGCTCAACTTCAGAAGGAACCCCGTCTGGGAAACCGCCTCGTTGACCTCGACGAGGGCCTCGAGGCCCTTGCTGTCGATGAACTGGATGGCGGAGGCGTCGACGACGCAGCGGCCGAGGCTTTCGCCCAGGGCCCGCGTCATGTGGGTCTTGAAGGCCGCGGCATCGTCGCTCTTCAGTGGCCCCTCGGGCCGGATGACGAGCACGGCGCCGTATTTCTGTTCCTTTATCTCCACGTTACGCCGCCTCGGCCGGGATCGGCAGCACGAGGGTGAACGTGCTGCCCCTGTTCAGTTCCGATTCGACCGTGATATCGCCGCCATGCATGCGGACGACCTCGCGCGCAATCGCCAGGCCCAGGCCGGACCCCGTGATCTTGGCGACGCGGGCGTCCTTGGCACGGTAGAACTTCTCGAAGACGTGGGCGCGGTCCTCGTCGCTCATGCCGATGCCGGTGTCGCAGACCTCCACCCTGAGGTGGCCGTCGTTGGCGGTCACAGTGACGCTGACCTGTCCGCCGCCCGGCGTGTACTTCAGGGCGTTGCCGATGAGATTGTGAAGGGCCACGCGGATCTTTTCGCGGTCCCCCTTGATGACGGGCAGTTTCGGAGGCAGGCGGAACGCCAGTTGGATCGAGCGGTCGGTGGCCTGGGCGGCGTAATCGGCCTGAAGTTCCGGGAAGATCTCCTCCAGGCGGACGTCGTCCTTGCGCACCGTCAGCGTGCCGGCCTCGATCTCGGTGATGGAGAGGATGTCCCCCACCGTGCGGTCCAGGCGATACGTTTCCTGGTTGATGATGTTCAGGCAGTTGGCGAGGACCGCCGGGTCTTGCTTGCCCTCGTCCAGGGCCATTTCGGTATAGAGGCGGATGTTGGTCAGCGGCGTCCGCAGTTCGTGCGTGGCCCGGGCGACGAAGGCGTGCTGCGCCTCCTCGGCCGCACGCTGCTGCGTGATGTCTTCGATGACGATCATGGCGACGCCGCTATCCTCCCGCCGCACGGGGCGGATGATGAACCGCAGGACGCCGGCGCCGGCCTCGCCGTTGCGCTGGACCTCGACGATCGTGCGCCGCTGCACGGGGCCGGTGGACGCCGCGCGGGCGGCCGCCACCACGCGCTCGTCCCTCAGGAACGTCGAGATATCGGCCGAAAGGACCTCTTCCCGCTTGGCCTGGAGCAGCAGGAGGGCGGCGCTATTGACGAACGTGGCCCGCATGTCGCGCTCGATGATGATCAGGCCCTGGGCCAGCGCGTCGCAGGCGGCCGACAGTTTGTCGGGCGCCCCCTGGCGGGTCTGAAATGCATCGCGGCTCCTGGCCAGGGCCTCTTGCTTGTGGCGCGACTCTTCGCGGCTCAGCAGATCGTTCCACGCGCGGGCCTCGGGGCCCCAGTTCGGGTTGACCTCCAGGGCCTCCAGCGCCGTCTGCCCGTTGCCACGGGCCAGAAGCGCTTCGCGCACGGCGCACATGCCGCGCAGGCCCGCGAGGACCCGGCGGTACAGCACCATGAGCAGCATCAGCGCAGCGACGCAGATGGCGCCGATGCCGGCCTGCGTCAGCCAGTAAGGCGTCCCCTCGCTGTTCTCCCGGGGAATGATCTCCAGGACCGCGGTGCCTTGCTGCGCCACCACCAGCGAGAAGGTCAGCGCCCGCGGATCGTCGGCCTGCGAGTGGGCCACCCCGCCCGGCCATTTTTCCGGAAGTTCGCGAAGCGTGATGCCCGAGGGGTTGGCGTCGGCAATGACCCCGCCGCCGGGAAGCAGAATCCGGCAATGGGCAAGGCCTCCGTCCTGGGCCGCTTGCGTGACCATGCGCCTCAGGGCGGTCAACTCGTTGTTGGCCAGCACGATCTCGGCGTAGCGCGCCAGGGCGTTGCCCCTCAGGCGCGCCTCCTCGGTCCGGGCCTGGCGGATGGTGTCCTCCTGGGTCCGCACGGCCCACCACGCCGCCCCCCACATCGACAGCAAGAAGAGCGCAACCACGATCAGGCCGACGGCGGCGAAACGCATCTCGCCGCGCAGCCACAGGCCCAAACGGCTGCACTCCGTCTTCGGGACGGACTCTGGGTTCATGGATTATCCTCGGTACACTTAGGGGTGGGTGCTCAGTATGTATCGGCAATTCGCGGCCCCAAAATTAACCGAAGCGGAAAACAGTCCCGGGCGGCCGCTCCACGTCCGATAATCGCCCCGGCCGCCGCAAAAACCTCCTTCTCGCCCCCCGCCGCGGCCCGCCCACGGATTCTCTGACCCCATGTTGTAATCCTGACGATTACTAATACTACAGCGCCACTTTGCGCGGCGGGCCTCCGTACGTGTATGTGTTTAGCGTGGGGTGGGTCGGGCCCGCGGGTGGGGGGGC
>Ga0315284_10014516_pt1 | contig 11222 bp, 9 predicted proteins | sample YL17G09_16_MG_FD_203696 | JGI IMG/M metagenome (GOLD analysis project Ga0315284, IMG submission 203696) | Sediment microbial communities from Yellowstone Lake, YNP, Wyoming, USA - YL17G09_16 | ecosystem: Environmental > Aquatic > Freshwater > Lake > Sediment | place: USA: Wyoming | collected...
TGGATCTGGAGAAGGAATGGTGTTGGAAGGCAAGATCCGATCGAGGCTCGGGCGCCGGCGGTCGAGTCGGGATGGATCTGGAGAAGGAATGGTGTTGGAAGCTGGAAGTGCGCGTTGGTCTTGTACTTCGTAGTTAGTCGGGATGGATCTGGAGAAGGAATGGTGTTGGAAGTATGGATGTGATGCGGCATGAGCGGTGGTCTCCTGGTCGGGATGGGTCTGGAGAAGGAATGGTGTTGGAAGCGACTCGTGCGCTTTTCGCGCACGGATGGATCTGGAGAAGGAATGGTGTTGGAAGGGACGCCGAGGCGATCGATCAGCGAGGGCCAAGTGTGGTCGGGATGGATCTGGAGAAGGAATGGTGTTGGAAGATGGAACAGATCACCTGATCACGACCGCCGCGAGAGGTCGGGACGGATCTGGAGAAGGAATGGTGTTGGAAGTCGGTTGCGGCCGTCTCGTCCGATGGCGAGCGAGGTCGGGTCGGGGGAGAAGGAATGGTGTTGGAAGAATCGTCACCGCCGCTCGTCGCGGCAGCTCGACGGACCGTCGGGATGGATCTGGAGAAGGAATGGTGTTGGAAGGGGAGCTTGCGGAGGAGTGTCGCTACAAGCGTGGGGGTCGAGGATGGATCTGGGAAAGAATGGTGTTGGAAGTGATGGAGCCGCATGGCTAGCGCTCGGCCGTGCCCCGTTGAGGATGGATCTGGAGAAGGAATGGTGTTGGAAGTCGGATCCTCTTCCTTCTCGGCACTCTTGTCGGGTCTGGAGAAGGAATGGTGTTGGAAGCTAGCGAGCGCTGGAACTCCGCGACGGAAGAAGCCCCCTGGCGGTCAGGCCACGCGGGGCACTTGCGTGAAGAAGAAAGGGCTGAAGCATGAAAGACGTCGGAACGCTGCTCATCGAGATCAAGAAGCCGGTCGGCGACGTGCCGCTCGTCTACAAGCGCCTCCGCGCGCTCACGCGCTCGGGCGCCCAGGCGCTCAACATGACGATGCAGGACTCGCACCCGAACGCCGTCGCTCAACTGCGGGCGGTCTGGGACGGCGAGGCAAAGCAGACGCGCACCTCGTCCGAGGATTGGCGCGCTCGGGTGCGAACGGTCCTAGCTCGGAACTGGAACGCGCGGCTCGAACGTGAACGGCTAGATCGCAAGGCTGAGCCCGATGCGGAGATGGTCTACGCCGGGATCAACGGCAGCGCACTCGCCGAGGAGACGGCGACCAACATCACGTCGCAGTTCAACGGCGAGAACATGAAGGAGATGATCGCGCTCCGAAAGGGCTTCCCGGAGTTCGGGATCGCGTCGTCGTTCTACTGCGGTGGACGCTACTGCGCGGTGGTCGGCACTCTGCGGGAGACGCTCAAGCGAACATGCGCGACCAAAGACGACGCTGATGCCGCCGTGAAAGAACTCGGTGAGGGGCACTTCGCTCGCAGAGCGGGCGACAAGTGGCAAGTGGTGCACGAGGACTCCGCGCGGGTGGCGTTGCCTCTCTGGGGCACTGGCAAGAAGGTCACCGAGCTGATCATTGGGCCTGCTGGCGGGCACGTCCGCTCGACCTGGCGGCAGCTCGTTGCTCACTTCGAGCGTCGGGACGAGATCGTACAAGCCGAGAAGGAACTCGACGCTATCTACCGAACAGAAGCGGAGAAGGCGGCACTCGCGTCCCTCAAGGCCGTGAAGAAAACAGAGCGCGACAAGACGAAGCGCCGCGAGATTGACGGCCAGATCCGCGCCGTCGTCGAGGCGTCGAACAAGCGCATGCAATCGCTCCGCGATCCCATCGAAGCGAAACTCTACGGCCTCACGAAGATCGGCCGGATCGGGGTCGTCTGGAAGGAGCGACGGCGCAAGTGGTTCGTGACGATCAGCTACACGCGGTACACGCCCTCCATCGAGACGAAGGGGCAAGCGGCAGCGGTGAACTTCGGCATCAACGTGTTTCTCCAGGCGTTCGCGGCCGACGAGAGTGCGTTCCATGTCGATGGCGCGCAGATCCTTCACAAGCGCCTCGCCTACAATGCGGCGCGGAAGCGCATCCAGAAGAGCAAGCGCCAGTTCGGTCGTGGATCACGTGGGCGCGGGAAGAGACGCCGTGAGCTGCCTCTCACGAAGCGCCAAGGCGATGAGACCAACTGGACGCAGACGTTCATCCGTCAACTGGCCTCCGACCTGATCGCGTGGTGCAAGAGGCGCGGCGTTGCTGATCTCTATCTGGAGGATCTCAGCGGTGTGCGAGACGAGTTCGAGCAGGCGACGGGGGGCCAGGCACACCCAGAGGTGAAGCGTCGGATCCACTCTTGGCCGTACGCCGAGACCAGGATGGCGATCGTCCGAGAGGGTACGCAACATGGCGTTCGAGTACACGCGAAGGGCTCGCGCTTCGTGAGTCAACGCTGCCCGTCTTGCACGCATACGGTTCCCGAGAACGTGCAGGAGGTGACGATTCCCGGCCCGGTGCTGCCGCTTCAGTCGCTTGGAAAAGGGCGGTGGCGGGAGGTGCCGTACCAGCGGTTTCAGGATTCAGAGTCCAAAGCGGCGCAGTACGATCTCTATCGCCGGCAAGACAAGACCTACCGGTTCGAGTGCGTCGCCTGCGGGATGAAAGGGCAAGCGGACATCGTTGCGTGCCTGAACCATCTCCAAGACCTCGGAGTGGTCCCGGCAGGAAAGCCCACTCCGCCGGGAACGCCCACTCCGCTCGCGAAGATGCAAGAGGCTGCGCGCGCGTCCGTCTCGAACGACAAGCGAAAGAAAGTCAGGAGAACAGGAACATGAGCAAGAGCATCGCTAGCTACAAGTCTGCCGTCGCCGAGATCCGCAAGCTGCTCGCGGACTGGTTCGAGAGCGGCGTCGAGCTTTTTATGAAGCTCCGCGAAGTCGATCAGTCCGGGATCTGGAAGCATCCTGGGCACGCGACGTTCGCCGACTTCTTGCGGGCAGAGTTTCCGACCGCGCTAGGAATCGAGCGCTACCAGAATGTCATCAACGCGATCGATATGTACGGCGTCGAGCGCGTGAAGCAGATCGGCGTTGAGTCGTGCCACGCGCTTACAGTCAAGGCGTTGCAGGACAGCCCCGAGAAACGCGCTCGCGTGCTCCTCGGGATCGACAGTTTCGTAAAGACGAATGGGTGCGCGCCAGATCGCAACAAGGTGCGCGAGCTGGTTTCGTCCGTCGCCCCGGAGACTCGACGGCCTCCGAGGGAACTCCAGGCAGCGGATGAGCTGGTAGCGCTGCGGGTTCGTCTGGCAGAGGCGAAGCAGCGGATCAAGGAACTCGAAGCCGAGGTGCGGCTGCTGCGTGCTGGCGAGTGGCGACGGGCGAAGCCGTCGCGCAAGGTGCGCGGGAAGGTGCGCGGCACTCAGGCTGCCGCGGGCCGTAGCGCGCCTCAGAGGTAGAGCGGATCGAGGAGAAGGAATGGCGTTGGAAGTCGTAGATCACGAGTGCCGATGACCGCGAAGGCTCTTCCCATCATCGGCGCGTACGATCCGGTCAAGGCGGGCGCGCGTTGTGATCTCTGTCCGCTCAGGGGCAACAACGTCGTCCCGCCGAAGGCATCGCTGCGCCCAGCGAAGCTGGTGTTCGTCGGCGAGGCGCCTGGCCGGAAGGAAGAGTTCGTCGGCCAGCCCTTCGTCGGGCAGACCGGCTCGTTTCTGCGAGGGCTCTGCCGCGAGGTAGGCATCGACTTCACCGAGGCCGCGCTCCAGAACGCCGCCCTGTGCCGGAGCAACCTCGACAAGGAGAACGAGCTGGCCGCTACCTACTGCGCTCCTCGTCTGCTCAAGGAGCTCGCCGCGCTGGACCCCTCGATCCCCATCGTCACGCTCGGGAAGACCTCGACGCTCTCGGTGCTGGGCGTTCGCAGCGTCATGCGGGCCCGTGGGTTCGTCTGGACCGCGCGCGAGATCGATCCGGCCCCTGCCTTGAACGCAGCGAAGAAGGCGGAGTTGCGCGGCGCTCCGAAGCAGCAAGAGCTCCGGCTCAAGGCGCAGATCACCGAAGGGCGCAGCAAGCTCGCTGGCCGCGCCGTGCTCCCGACCGTGCACCCCGCCTTCGTGCTGCGATCCGACACGTGGCTGCCGATCCTCAAGGGCGACCTCGACCGCGTCGCGCGGTGGGTGCGCGGGGATCTGACCCACGACAAGCTCCTCGAGAACGGGCCCTACGTCGTCGTCTCGAAGGGTACGGACATTCGCCGGGAGTTCAAGAAGCTCGCGCCCGTCATCAGCGTGGACATCGAGACCGGCCCGAGCCAGCCGGGTGGCCCGGACGGCGCCGATCCGAACAGGAACCGGATCCTCTGCGTCGGCGTCTCGGACGGCGAGCACACGGTCGTCATCTGGCCGTGGCGAAAGGCGACCCACGCGCCGTTGCTGAACGCGCTCTTCCGGCGCGTGAAGGCGATCGGCATGCACAACGGGTACAACTTCGACCAGATCAGCCTCGCGCGCGCAGGCGTCCCGTTCGAGCCCATCGAGGACAAGCTCGAGGACACGCTCCTGGCGCACCACACCTTCGCGAGCCACATGCCCCAGCGCCTCGCCCACGTCGCGAGCATCTTCGTGGACTCGGGGCCCTGGAAGGTCACGTTCAAGCAAGGCTCGGGTGGCGCGACCGAGAAGGGGCTCCCGCCTGAAAAGCTCTCCGGCGAAGAACTGTGTCGCTACAACTGCTTGCCGGGTAACACGCGCGTCTTGCTGGCTGACGGCACAGTGCGGTCGATCGGCCAGATCGTACGCCAACGCGAACGGCCGCTGGTGCTTTCGTACTCCAAACAAGATGGGATCATCGCTCGGCGTGTGGTTGGATGGTCGTACACGCGCGTTGTCGGGCAAAAGTGGTGGGCTGTGGCGACAGCCGCCCGGCCACAAGAACAGCGCAGGCTGATCTCTACGCCAGACCACAAGCTGTTTCTACGCCGCGGTTGGGTTGAAGCCTGCGACGTCAAGGTGGGCGACGAGCTAGCGTTACCGGAACGGCAGATGTCGGCGGAGCAACGTGACGCGCTACTCGGGTCGTTGTTGGGCGATTCGAGCCTCACCACGAGTCCGTCGTGGCGTAAGAAGAAGCACTGGCCGGTAGCGGCCGTGGTCGGAGGCCACACCGATTCGGTAGGGCTAACACAAGCGAAGGTGCGCGCGCTCTCAGGGCTTCTTGCTTTCAGCCATCGCGTGCAGCAGCGCGGTGGATCGTACCCGGGCTCAAAGCCAATCCGAAGGTACGGCACGACGATGCGTCACGACGTGACTGAGTTCAGATCGATGTACGACCGGAATGGCTTGAAGCGCTTGACGATCGACACGCTCGACCGGCTCGGCCCTATCGGTTTCGCATGGTGGTTCGCAGACGATGGGTGCCGCGCCGCGAAGACTGTTCGATTGGCTACAAACGGTTTCCCTGAAAGTGATGTCGAGCGCGCACGGGCGTGGTTTACGAAGAGGTTCGGGCCCACTTCGATCGTCAACGGCGGCGTGCTTGCGCTAGGCCGAGCGGCGTCGGATGCGTTCTGCACGCTGATCGCACCGCATCTTTTCCCGTGCGTGCGCTACAAGCTCCCGCCGCATCGCGAGTGGCCTAAGTACATCGACCGGACATTCGAGTCGGATGGGCAGCCGACATTCGCGCGCGTCACGTCTTCTAGCCCCTTCAAGCCAACAGGGCCGTGGTGGCAAAAACACTCCGGGGCGCACCGCCGGTACTGCTTGACAGTAGAGAAGGATCACAACTTCTTCACGGTGAACGGCCTTGTCGCAAACAGCGCGGATGCACGGATCCAAGCCCAGGTCTGGCTCAGGATGCAAGCCGACCTCGCATCCGAACAGGACGTGTACGAGGTGGACAAAGCCAATGCTCGGCTCTGCCGGGGCATGATCATCGGCGGCATCGGCGTCGATCTCGCACGTCGGGAGCAGCTCCGAGATGCGATCACCGAGAAGGAAGGCGACCTCCTCGACAAGATGCGAAAGCTCCTCCGCCGCGCGAACTTCCACCCAATGCAACTCTCCGAGGTGCGGAAGGCGCTCTTCACGATCCTGGGCGCGCCGCTTGAGGCGGCCGACCCGACCGAGTCGGGGCTCCCCTCGACCAGCCAGCGGACCCTGGAACGTCTCAAGGAGAGCCCGACACGAGCCGGGCGGTTCGCTGACCTGCTCCTCCAGTGGCGCGGAGCCGTGAAGATCAAGAGCACGTACATCAACAGCCAAGTGCTTGACGCCCCCAGGAAAAAGGCGGGAGAGGTGGGGCGCACGCACTTCAACTGGCGCTCGTACGGTGCGGCCTCGGGGCGGTACTCGTGCAGGCTCCAGTCGTGCCCCCGCGCCGAGTACCTGAAGGACAAGAGCATCGTGCTCGAGACGCGGGTGCGTGAGCTCTACATCGCGCGGCCGGGCTGCAAGCTCATCTACTTCGACCTTTCTCAGGCGGAGCTACGGTTCGCGGCCTATCTGTCCGGCGACAAGTCGTTCGTCGCGGCCTGCGAGTCCGGCGACGTGCACACCGCCACCGCGAAGCTGCTCTTCCCCGCCGAGGCCGAACTCATCGGACGCGACCCGAAGGGCGCCGGCAAGCCCTTCCGCGACGTCGAGAAGAACTCGATCTTCGGGTTCTGCTACTACGCCGAGCCCGGGACCGTCTTCGGGTTCGTGCGGTCGAAGGGGCTCCCGGTCGAGATGCGCGACGTGCTCCTCATGCACGACATGATCCGGCAGAGCTTCGCGGACTACTTCCGGTACGTCGAGCAGAACAAGCGCTGGACCGACCAGCACGGCTACTTGCGCTGCGCGCTCTCAGGGCGGATCTCGTGGCTCGGCTGGCACGCGGGCTTCCCCGACGTCGCGAACCGGCCGATTCAGGGCGGCATCGCGAGCCTGATGAACGTGCGGCTGCCGGCCATCGCACGGCGGCTCCCGCCTGGCGCGCGTGTCGTCGCGCAGATCCACGACGCGGCTATCGTGGAGGTGCCTGAACGGTACGTCGAGCGCGTCCGCAAGCTGGTGCAAGCGACGTGGGAGGAGCCGGTCGTCATCCCGGCGAACGGCTACGGGACGAGCCTGCGGGTCGAGGACGGGGCGCGGAGCTTCGTCATGCCGATTGATCTCAAGATCGGGGAAAGATGGAGTGACTTCGGATGAAACGCATACCGGAAGAGGAGATCGAGACGAGCATCGACGAGATTGTTGAGTTCACGTTGGATCGCGCTGCCGAGCGTCTTGCGGCGAGCGCGATCACGACGCCGGAAGACGCGGCTCCGATCATCCGTGAGATGTTCGGGGACGTGGCGGATCGGGTCGCGGCGTACGTGACCGAGGGCAAGTTGTCGCCTGCCTTGTCCGGCGTTTCGGGCGAGAACGTGTGGCGGGTGCTGGCGGCACAAGCGTTGTTTAAGGCTCATCCAAACGACTTGAACGCGATGGCCGCAGCTCTGGTGGGCCGAAGGGTCGGCATCGAGTTAGACGACGACGGCAAAGTCGTACGCTATCTTCCGGTTGAAGAGGCGGAAGCGCACAACGATCTTCGTGCTCGTCTTGCGCGCGTAGAAGCGGTGGCGCGCCAATGTGTTATCATTCAGCCTACTACTCCGCAGAACGCTGAAGTGCTGACCATGTCGTACAGCGTCTTCGTGCGGGCGCTGCGCGACAACGGCATGCCCGACTGGCCCGACGATGTGGAGATACCCATGTCTGTGCGCCGGCTGTTGGTTGGGTTGCAGCAGCTCGTCGAGAGCTTCCAAAAGCAAGAGCAGTGGGGGCCGTGGGCCGAGTTGACCAGAGGCGATCTGAAGCCGCCGATACTTGAGTTTCTCGGCAAGTGGCCCGAGTCTGCGTTTGCTCGGTTGGAGGTGTCGCACAAACTCGCTGCGGCATTTTGCGTGACGGACATCATTGACTCGGACGAGCTTCACGCGCCGTGGGGGGCTTGGTCGTTGATCGTTCCAGACGGCCTCTTTGGACCGTTGGGGCCCGCTCGCGTGTGGCTTCTCGGAAAAACCCCGATCGCGCTGCTCTTCCCTCCAAAGTCGGGGGCGCCGACAGCCAATGTGACGTCGTGGTCCGCGCTGCTGTCCGCCTCCGACCGGCGCCCCGTATTCGTCGAGATGATCACGGCTCTGGTGCTGGGCGCGTGCGCCGCACTCAGTGATCCTGGGCGCCGAAAGCGGTCTGGCCGTTGGGGTAACACGCCCTCTGTAAAGTCGAAGCGCAGAGGGTGCGGTCCTCCGCCTGAAGGGGCGCGCTACATCCTCGCGCAGCCGGTCTCGATCGACCTCCGCGCTACCGTGCTCGATTCGCTCTCGGGCGAGCACCGCTCTGGCGGGAGCCCCAAGGTGCAGTTCCTAGTCCGGGGGCACTGGCGCAACCAAGCGCACGGCCCAGGGCACACCTTGCGCGTGCTCAAGTGGATCGAACCGTTCTGGAAGGGGCCGGAAGACACCCGCGTGTTGCTGCGCGCGCACAAGGTCAAAAAGACGAAGAAGTGACGAACGCGATGATCCCTCTCGACCGGACCGCGCCCGCCCCGTGCGAGTGGCAGGAGTGCGATGCGGACGCCGTCAGCGTGCGCGACACGCCCTGGGGTGAACTCTTCGTCTGCGCAGCTCATGCTGTCGCCTCGCTGTTCGGCGAGGACGAGAAGGACGACCGGGTACGATGAAAGGAGGTCTCACAAGCGCGCGCGCAGCCGGACCGGCGCACGCGCTGCACGCGATAGGAACGGAACCGCGCAAGCACTCGCTGCGCGTGCAGGCGTACGCCGCCGAGCGCCCGCGTGCCGTGGATCTGTACGCCGGCTGTGGCGGGCTCTCTCTCGGGCTGGAGCTGGCGGGCTGGGACGTTCGCTACGCGCTCGACTGGGACCGCCACGCCTGCGTGACGCACGAGAAGAACTTCCCGGGCACCGCTGTCGCGTGCCGCGACGTGCGCCAGGTATCTGGGCGGGAGATCGTCGAGGCCGTAGGCGGCCCAGTCGCGCTCTTGGCGGGGGGCCCGAACTGTCAGGGCGTCAGCGAGAGAGGGCTGCGGAACCCCGACGATCCTCGGAACTTCATGTTCCCCGAGTTCGTGCGCCTCGTCGGAGAGCTCAACCCTGGGGCGTTCATCATGGAGAACGTCCCCGGGCTCACGCACCGCCACAACTTCCACCTGCTCGGTGACATCTTCGCCGCGTTCGAGCGTCTGGGCTACCGGTGCGCGGGCGACGTGCTACTAGCCGCCGACTACGGCGTGCCTCAACTGAGGTATCGCTTCTTCCTGATCGGGACCAAGGCCCCCGATGTGAACATCAGCTTCCCCGTTCCAGCGGGACGCCACGTGACCGTAAGCGACGCGCTCTCCGATCTCCCCGCCATCTCGGCGTCGAAGCAGCTCGACCGAGCGGCGACGTACGCCTCGGCACCTCGCTCGAGCTACCAGCAGATGATGCGGCGCGGGGTCGAATCCGTGTGGAACCACGTCTGCTCTGCTACCGCGAAGATCAACCTCGACCGGGCAGGTCACGTGCCGGAAGGGGGCAACTGGAAGGACATTCCGCCCGAGCTGCTGCCGGATCGTTTCTTCGACTGCCGGATGACCGACCACTCGACCACGTACGCGCGCTTGCGGCGCGATTGTCCGGCGTTCACGGTGACCTCGCTGTTCGGCAACATCACAGCGGGGGCGTTCACGCACCCCACGCAGAACCGCGCGCTGAGTGTCAGAGAGGGCGCGCGCTTGCAGAGCTTCCCAGACCGGTTCCGTTTCTTTGGCCCGAGAAACTCGCAGTACCGTCAGATCGGAAACGCCGTGCCGCCGCTGCTGGGGGCGGCGGTCGCCAAGCACCTCCTCGCCCTGCTGCGCGGAGAAAGCCCCGCCGGCCTGGAGCCGCGCGTCACGTCGGAGGTGCTCAAGGGCCTGCGCGGGAGCGATGCGCTTCCGGTGCTCACCCCGCGCTTCAAGAAGCTCTTCGGCCAGGCTACACGATGGCCGAAGGGCTGGGGGCCCGAGCCGCGCGACCCGTCGAAGAAGTTGGATGGAAACTACACGCTGCGCCGGGAGTTTCGGCCAAGGCGCGCCAAGGCCGTCTGAGCGAATGGAGTGTGAACATGGGCGCGAAGGAAGAAGAAACGGGCAACGTGGTGTCGGGGGCGCCCATCATGGGCGAGCCGTGGTGGCTGATCAGCGAGGCCGACGGCACGGCGTTCTGCTGTCACATGGCGGCGAGCTGGTTCAAGGCGCGTGACATCGGCCTGACGTTGACAGGACAAGAGCGCGTTGTGGCGGAACTGATCTTCAAGTGAAAGACCCGACCACGTCGTGGTGGAAACAGCTCGGCAACCCGGGCCGTTTCGTTTTCTGGTAGGCTACCCGCCATGTCCGACGACGACGACTATCGGATGTCGCACCAGGCGCCCGACGCGGAGAGCGGCTCGCCGCTCTACGACGTCACGCTAAACGGCACGTACCCCCGAGACTTCTACGATCGCCCGGACTGGTATCTTTCCGGGCACGATTCCGACTGGGAGGCGATCGGGATCATCAGAGCAAGCCTCAACAAACCGGACAGGCGGCTTTGGATCTACCGCGCAGCTCCGCGTGGCGTCCGCAACTTCAACACGGGCGACTGGGTGTCCATCACCAAGAGCTACGCGCGAGATCACGGAAGACACCCGACCGACACGTCGCAGGACATGCCCGTACTCGCCGCGCGAGTATACGCGCACGACCTCTACACGAGCGGCGATTCGCTTCAGGAGTGGGGCTACGTGGGGCCGACGAAAGAAGGTCTGGTGGTGTTCCGTCCGCGCAAGAAGCCGACCGAGGAGCAGATTGAAGCGCGGAACGCTGCCAGACGAGGTGCCTCGTCGAGAGCGCGTGTCGCGAGGTGGAGAGACTAGCCCCGCCCGACGGCTTCTTCGAGTTCCGGCTCGTCATCGTCGGACGTGCCGAGCCAGATCCATGTCGTCGTCCCTTCCGGGTACGACTCGGTCACGAGCGCCCAGAGGTATCCCTGTTCCCGGAAAGCCGCCTGCACGCCAGGCTCTCGAGGAAGCCATTCGTCGATCTCGATCGCCCCGCGTGAAGACGGTACGCCAGCGAGCCGTCGCGCTTGTTCGAGTGTGCGCCCCGTCAGATCGAGAACCTCGTCCTCCGAGAACCTGATGCGCGCCTTCCAGAGCGTCGTTCCGCCGAATCCGGGGTTGTCGAGGTAAGCGCTCGCGGTCTCCTCGTCCTCCGCGAAGCTGTAGC
>Ga0315284_10014517_pt1 | contig 11221 bp, 8 predicted proteins | sample YL17G09_16_MG_FD_203696 | JGI IMG/M metagenome (GOLD analysis project Ga0315284, IMG submission 203696) | Sediment microbial communities from Yellowstone Lake, YNP, Wyoming, USA - YL17G09_16 | ecosystem: Environmental > Aquatic > Freshwater > Lake > Sediment | place: USA: Wyoming | collected...
TTTACATCAAGCTTGAACGTTTCCTCCAGAACCTCGAATATCCGGTAGGATGCGTCAGCATCACAATTAGCGTAAGGATGCAGCAAATGATCGGGAACATCCCGATAACCCACTCGACTCAACTCCTTCTCACCTATTTTATTATCATGAAACCACTTTCTAAGCTCCCAATCATAACGCCCCATATCCGTATAACGAATAGCGCAACTCTCCAAGTTGTGCTCCGCATTCTCGTTAAACGCATGATCTGCCAGCATTGTGTCCATAACCACTCGACTCATAATATCAATGCCTTTTGACTGCAACCAAAGCGCATCTGCACGAATGTTATGCCCAACCAACTGTATTCCAGGAGCCATGAACAATCGCTTAAGCTCCTGGTCAAATAAATACATCTCGGATGGCTTGACGGCATCATGTAAATACTGCCTGCGATAAATCACACAGGCAGCCTTACGCGGTCCCCAACTAAACTGAACGGTTCTAATCTTACCGCTTATGAAATCTCCACCACCCCATTCACAGTCAACAGAAAGAGCTCTAGGCTTGATGGACAGAACCTCGTCCACCGTACGTCGTAATTCCGCAATATCGTCTATATAGCGATAATCGCATCCCCTACCTGAAACAGGATTACCGCCAGAAGACCCAGACAACGCAGCAGCAAACTTTGTAAGATCCGCCCTGAAACCCGGACGAAAGCCTTCCTCACGTAATACTGCTGCAGGATGAACAGTGGCAAACAGCTTTACACCTGATTGATACTCCAAAGGATCCACGGAATTAGCCTCCTTAATATTACTGGAGCCAATATCGTAAACACTTGGAATGACAAACAAATGCGATCTGACTTTACTCATGGAGAACTTCTTGCCAAAAACAGCCTTCATGGCATCAGTGCCAAGACACAAAATGAAATCCGGCTTTACCGCCGCCAACTCCTGCATCAGCAAATATCGACAATCCTTTACGTGCTGAGGCCGTAAGATCTTTCCACCATCTGGAGGTAAAAATCTCAAAACATTCGTGCCATAGGCGTCAGCGATTTCATCGCCAACACCTACCTCATACGCCATGTTAAGCAACTCTTGACCCACAGGACCGCAATACGTTCTCCCGTACATGATCTCATCCATGCCAGGCATCTTGCCTATGACAACTAGCTTGTAATGCTGCCAAGGACCTGGAACTCCATCACGAATACGCGTTGAAGGTATCCACCTGACCATCTGCGGTTCTGTATTCTTAGTATCGAAAACAGGAATGGGCATGCAATTGAACATGACATACTTAGCTATGTCATGCGGCTCCTTAAAGCCATACTGAGATCCGCAAGCAGTCATTGCAACTGAAAACGTATCGGCCAATCCACAAACCCGCTCAACCCTAGGATCAAGATCAAAAGTTGTATGGTCAACCGGCTGTAATCCGAATGTTCCTCGATCTGGCATAAGACGCTATCAACCCCCAAATTGTTTCATGATCCATGTCCGCAGGATCTTTACCAGGTAACTCCAAACAAAATGAACCCCATCTAAAACTATCCGGATTAATCATCTGTTGAATGCGATCCATATCCTCTGTTGCGTCAGAATCAAGCATCAGACACAACGCCCCATTTCCCCAGTAAGCCACAGCCAGCTCGCGCTGGCGCCAGCTCATTTTCTTACCGAAGAGCGCGCCAGATTGCAGCCCTACACGCCAAGCATCCATAACGCCCTCAACAATAACACCAAAATCGTAGTTCCTCGAACGGTCTGAGTTGTAAATCAACTGACCTACATGCAACCCAGGCATCGTATAATACTTTATCTGATGATCTCCCAGCGCACGTGCCTGCCAGCCAACCAACATGCCTGAACGGTAAATGGGAATGATCAACCGCCCAAGAACCAATCTAACAAGCGCTTTAGTTCCAGGAACAAAACCATGCTCGTCTTCAGCACAACTTTGACAGTAATGAACACCCCACGCCTTGGCAACATAACCCGGATCGAACTTCCGTCGATCACGAACATACGAAACCGCAGGATGATCATTAGGCAACTGATCCAACGGAATACAGAATCCAGGCAAGTCAACGGGCTCAAACCGAGAAACATGTTTAAGCTCAGCCTCAACGGAACGATCTATTACCGGTGTACCTCGAAGATAAGCTTGCAACTCATCTTCAAAAGTGTAAGTATTGCACTCCTCATTAAAGCAATGAATTAGATTACGACCGTAAATCTCACCAGTTCTGAGCTTGGTGTTCCACCGATAATGCACGTACAATCGATGACGCGCATCCCCGCAATAGGGACAATTAACTCTGTAATTTTCGCCTGGTTCAAGAATAACCTCTTTATACTTTCCACGTTCATACGGATCGGGAATTTTATGAGAGATCATTCGCTGCCCTTCATTGCTGATAAGGACAGTTCCAAAGCGATTTACCAAGGCACTGTACAACTCCGGATTAAATACATTCAAAGGTCAATCCGATCATTTCCCTCATAGTTTGCTCTTACCTTATCAAAGGTAGGTTCCATCTGCGCTGTCGGTTCACCGGGAGCAGCCATGTCTGGAGTGCACGTACCTTGCCCCACTTCAACATAATTCTTGGTACGCGAACTGTACTCCATGTCCTTACCCATTGGGAAAAAGGTGGAGATCTCTCCCTTCAACTGAACATATGTCTTTGACGTTCTGAAGTTTCTGTTCTTCGAACAGTTAAATGGTGCAATCTGTTTATCATCCAACGTGCCCAAAGCTATACAAACGTTGACAAGCCAAGCAAAACTTTTAAACTCAGCCGCGTCCGTCCAGCCTGCAGGCGTCTTCTTGCTTGTAGCTGCAGGAGCAACCTGATGATTCAACCAGATCCAACAGTTATGCCGAGAAGCTACACTTTTAAACTCGTCCATCAATCGTTGAGCCAATCCTCTCTCCTCAAGTATGCGTTTTCTATCCACCTTATAGTCTGAATAGTGTCTCTGAAATAAAGGCCATAACCAATCAATAATAATACCATGAGGCTGTATTCCAGCATGTCTCTGTTCAATGATGTAAGCATCTAGCTCATGCGCACCACCACGTCCAGCATTGTCAAAACTACCGCTCATATCAACATAATGAAGATACGTTCCAATCTCCTGCCTGGCTCTCTCCAATTTTTCCAGCTGTTCAGGCGTCATTTCACTTAACGGATTAACTTTATCAAACACAGCTCTCGACATACCCGTTGCACAACTGTAAAGCGGAACCATATACTCGTTTGTCATTGGGGATTCTTCGTAAGAAAACGTAAATATATGACGCTTACGTCTGGCTCCATTCACACCAATCTGATGACTTAATGACGTCTTGCCACCACCTGAAGGCGCTAGAAACCCGTAAAGCTCTCCACCTCTGGTTCCACCTCCCAAAACAACATCAATAAACTGAATGCCCGTAGGCGACCTAGGCGTTGTGCCCAACAAAGGTGTAAGTCCAAATGGTATTATTTCCTTTCCTATCTGTACGCTGGATTGTGTCCGAATCTCCCTAAGTTCATCCAAAATATCCGGACCACCAGATCCGTATTGTTCAGCATGCTGAACCATACGCGTTCCAACACGACGCTGATAAAGAAAGCTCTCCAGTGTAGACAACGCCCAACTGGCAACCAAATCCTTGTCGTCAACCGGAACTGTGAAAAAGTAATAAGCCAATTCCAAAATAGTATTAACCGTATTCGCATCAAAATCAGGCTGATTATGCGTACGGCTTTGAATCTCAGTATAAAGAAGATCCACGGGTATGAGACGCTTGTGATCCGTATAAAAATCTTTAGCTATAGCATAAATCAGTTTGTGGCCCTTCTCCGTAACCTGGTCGAAATCTGCAAGTTCAATTTTCGACAAGGCTCGACTCATTACTTCAGGACATCTAAGGATATGCCTAAGCATCCCATCCAGTTCAGCTCTTGTAACTGTCTTGACCGGTCGTTCCATCAACGCATATCCTCTGGAAGATATTTACCCAACAACTTCTTGTAGTACGGACGAATGACCAACAACTCTCGAGCACCACGCTCAAAATTAGAAGCTAATGTCGCATCTCCAACATTTAACGCAATAGCAAATCGCATAACAGAAGATAAAGCCTCGTTCTCATCAAGCAAAATCGTCGATAAAGAATCCCCACGACTAAGCCGATGAGACACCAAATCCGCCTGCAAACCTACGATAAGCTCTAACTCCTCATCACGATCGGTTTTTCCATCCAAAAACTCGCACAACAACGCAGGCGAAGTAACCATATTTGGAAATACATCACTATGCACATCCAACATCCGATCAAAGCACCAATCCATGTATTCAAACGGAGAAATACAATTAGCATGTACAAACTTGGCCAACTGCCAAAAATGACTGTCATATTTGGAAGCAATCCGACAAGTACGCGTACGCGTACGTTGCTGCCTTAACTCCAAATAAGCCGTTTTCAGAGCATTGTAAAGAATATGAATTACGGCATTATCTGGCTCGGATACGACAGAATCGGCGGAGCTGGATAAGGTAGAATTGTCCATCCCTTACTCCTGTATCTAGAGAGCCGTCCCTGAGCACGTCTGGCAAGAATGTGATCAAATGCATCGTCAAAGTCGATAAGAATTCCCTTATCTTTCCCAGACGACTTACGCGCCAAACGGCCCGGTATTTGTGTATCCAGTATCTTGTTGCTTTGCCCGTCGGAACGCACCATTACACGCAAATGAGGAAAATCAACACCCGTGCTCCAAACTCCCCCAGCCGTCGTAGTGGCTATGCACCGCTTTAACTTCCCGTTTTCAAAGTCCTCCTCCAAACGCTCACGATCCTTAGAACTAAGAGGATGTCTGGCTGGATCAATCAAGCCCCAACGCGCGTACTTCTCGCAATCATCCGCATTCATCGAACCATAACACAAAGCAAAATCAGGAAGCAACGAACCCATATGCACACAGTGCTCGACAGTCATGGCAGTGACCAAAATCTGACTGTCTTCACCAAACGTGCGTAAAGCCCATCTGACAGCCTCAACAACCTTGTGATTACGCTTCTCGTTTCTCCAGATGCCATGCCGATTCATCATCGACGTAGACGAATATCTAATCTCACCACAATCCCCACAAGGAACCAGGTAAACATCAATCGGAACAATGTTTCCAGTTTCTTGAACGGTCTTATAGTCAGTTTTGTAAATCACTGGACCAAACATGGCCTCAGTCTCTATGTCCGCACCATCCGCCCTCCCTTTAGGAGACGCGCTGAAACCTAACATGCGCGCTGTAGTAATCTCAGAGATAAACGAAGCTATTCGCTCTGCTGCAGCCTTATGAACCTCATCAAAAATGAACAACCTGCACTTGTCCAATTCGCAATGACCCAAGCTCTGCGCAGTACTGATCGTAACACGAGCATTACGCTTACCACCTGCACCTATTAGCCCAATCTCATTGGGTCCCAAGACTTCCAACAAGTCCTTGTAAAACCGCTGAACAACACGTTTAAATGGTGAACAAACGATGATATTAGAATCCGGCCAGACACGACACAGCTGCCTGATCAAAAAGCTTTTGCCTGTCCCGGTTGGCCCTTCTATAACGCCCATGTCGTAAGACAAAGCGGCAGCAAGCATGTCCGCTTGTCCTTCTCGTAAAGCTTCAACGCGCGTATAATCTGGCTCAGGAAGAAGCCTAGGCCTCAAATCTGTAACGATGACTTCAATATCGTTACTCCTCAGCGTCTCCGATATCCTTGTCAACATCCCGGCCGGAGCCATCAAACAACCTTCCTCCAGCCTGTACAGATATACTTGTCTGTATTCCGCCATCCCCGCATCCCCACCCACCACCAAGCGCCGCCGATACTGTAGCTGCGGAGACAGCAAGAGGTGGTAAGGTGGGTAAACCCGAATCAGGTTTCCCGTCCGCGTGATGTTTACTTGTGGTTTTTGAGACACGCCGTCTCCTACGTTGCCGTCTACAGTAGGCTTCGACGTCCAGAACTTTGAAACGTCCATAGTCCTGGCGATACCCGAACGGTGATATGCCGACATATTCGCCGGCAATTGTCAGGAGTTCCTTGAACGCCTCCAGATTAAGTCTGGGAGGCAGGCAAAAGCGAACCTTAATGCTGCTGCCAACAACGTACGCTTCGTGCTCCTGGTAATCCTTCTCAGTGTAGTAACGGTTGTAAACTCCCAACGTTCCTTCAATCTCAGGCGCCGTCTGTATTTTAGAAACTTCGTTCTGCCATCTACCCAACGCCTGAGCTGCGTACCCCAAACCTGCACGCCACCACGTTTGCATGAAGATGACCTTACCGTCTTCGCCTCTTAACATCAAACTCTTGCGCACAGTCCTCACATTTCCAAGACATGGGGACAGAAACCTAAGGGTCGCTACAACCTCGCCCATCTTAAAGAAGTCCGCCTGTTGAAGCCTTAATCGCAAGTCTAATGACGATTTTGACCAGGATCTCTTTCAACAGTTCTTTATTACGGTACTTCGAAAGTGCTGCGTTGAAAGCGGCTTGATAAACCTGAGTATCAAGCACTTCACGTTCTTTCGCCGTCATCGAAGCATAAAGCAGCTCGTCAATCCTGACCCAATCCAAATCAAACAAATGCTTCAAAAAACTTTCGTAAACATCTTCGCCAACTCTTGCCAAAACAGGAAGATAGGGTTTCAAGATGTCCAAGACTTCCGACCCTTGTTCTCCAGCAACATCCAAAATATCATCCCAAGCAATTGCCATAAAACCCCCAAAACCCTATTCAAACTAAAGAAGATCACGCTGGAAGAAGCTAACCGGCTCTGTAACCCTCAACTTTACTTCATCTTACTCGCAAGATGATCTAGAAGTCTATCCCCTCGCAAACGAGGATATTAGGGTGTAAACTCGGAACTTCTCCAGCGTGATCCTCGCAGATTACTCCGCATCTCGTTTGTTTCGTTTCAATCCACGCCCCCACGAAAAGGAGACGAAACCACCTGCTGTCAAATCCCCGTGTAAACGGAAGGCTCTGCGCACGCCGCTTTCATAAGCAGCTTTATGCCAGCCTCTTATACTCCTCAGTGTTTGCTTGTTTCGTTTCAATCTACGCCTCCATGAAATGGAGATAAAACCATGGCGACGTTACGGCTCTGGTCGCCATGCTATATGTGCATTCTGTGGCGACGTTACGCAACTATGGTCGCTAGGCATCTGGGCATCTGGGTCGCTGGGCATCTGTGCATTCTGTGGCGACGTTACGCAACTATGGTCGCTAGGCATCTGGGCATCTGTGCATTCTGTGGCGACGTTACGCAACTATGGTCGCTGAGCATCTGTGTATGCTAGCCTTCTGTCGATTGGAGGTTTTGTGTTCGCGAGAACACCCCCAGCGTCACGAAGACTTTTCGTCAAGATTCTCCACGTCAAAAATCTACAAGATCGAGATGGAGTTGTCAAAACTTTTATCGAACCGTTTGATATACGTGTTAAAACTGGCAATCTCGCTCGTTGTATAGAAAAACCGTTCCGGATCAAACGTATACGACTCCAAAACAGCACCCAACCACAATTGATAAACAAAATTCAAATGCCGTAAAGTGCATTTCCAAAGTGCAATTCCATGCGCCGTTTTACTATCTGACGTCTTAGACAATTTATCAAAATAGTCATAATAATCTCGATACAGAAAAAAGTTTGGAGTTCCATACACCAGTTCTCTAGGACAACTCAATAGCCTTGGATTAAACCAAGCCATAAGCGCCCAAACCGATCTATCCAAGTTGTTATTAAGAACTTTCGACTCAAGAATCTTAATGATATTCTTCGGTCCGGCTAAATGAAAATAACTCCTCAAACGCCCGGACTTACGTATATTAGACGGATCGATAAACCTCCTAATGTCGTAAATCTCAACTGCCAATCCACACAAACCTGCCTGGATGAACCCATAACTAGCGAACGTAACACCCGAGCAAAAAAGAGGATGAAATAACAAAAGCGTCAAGACCTCAGGATCTGTAATCATCTCACTCATTTCAGGTTCAGCCCAATTAACACAAGTAGCAAATAACAACGAAACATATTCAGCAGTTTCCAAAGACCTGAAACCGCCATATTCAGAAGACTCAGTCACTTCCTGCAGCCTGTCCAAAACGTAATCCGGCGTCAACTTCTTACGTCCGTCCAGCTGATTCATGCTGCATACTTCAACGTAGCTTCCTTTAAGCTTATCCATTAACGGAAGCTGCGTCGGGCAAGCAAGAATACGTGTCGTATTCTCCTCACCCGGCAGCACCCGTATGTACATGTGGTTGTTTTCTAAAAATGCTAGCTTCAAAGGTTTATCACCTGATCAAAAACCCCTGCCAACCGCTCCTCATGCGTCACCACAATCACCTGCAAGCCAGCCGCCTTCGAATAAGACTTTACCCGTTCAAGCAACCGGTAAACAGAATCTATTCTGTCCTTATCGAGATACACGGTAGGCTCATCCAAGAACATCATTCCCAAATTATTCACAAACATGTTGTGAACAGCAAAACGCCATGTCAAACCCAACGCTACCTTCTGACCGCCGCTCAATCTCTCAGCCGGAACCTCCGTTCCTCCAAAATTACACAAGATCGAAGTATCCTCCATCATCCTAGCCTGATAAGGAACCTCAAAGGTTTCCAAGTACTGATAAAGATGTGCATTGATCGCCTGCATGTAAGCCTGCGCAACCATGTTGGGAAGGTTATCCCTGTGAAGCACCGTCCGCGCACGCTCGCATAAATTACGATATGTCTTGATGCCGTCCAGCTTGGCCTCTTCTACTTCCCGCTGAGTCAACATCAGCGTCACCTGCGTTCTACGCATGCGCAACTGCTCCAAACTCCCATCAGCTCGCGCTATAACCGTCCGTGCTGAAGCGTGCGCCGCCAAGACCTGCTGCGCCTTGGACACCTCTTCAACCTTGGGTTCCTTGGCCAAACGCTGACGAAGCTTATCCACGTTCATGGCCGCATTGGTCTCGGCATTGAACATGTTCTTCTCCCGCTCCGTATTGACCGCAATCTGCTGCTCCAGTTCAAGCCGAAGCTTCTCAGTACTCTCGAAACTTTTGCAGAACTGATCCATCCCATTCAGGTTGGCTTCATCCGGCAAATCCACAATCGGAGCCGTAGACAACTGCACGCCCAACGTCTGCAACTCCGTTTGAGCAGCAACCATCTTCTGCTTCCAAAGCATGAACTCCCCAGTAATGCGCCTTCGTTCACCTTCCTGAAACTGAATATCCAGATCAAGCGTTTCAAAACGATCTTTAACAACCGGATACTGATTACTAACCTCTTTGATGTAATCGGAACCGACTTCCTGAAAACAGGTAGGACACCTGATGGACTCAGCCTGCTGTCCAAAAGAATCCAGGAAAAACTTCCAAGTGGAAAGCTGTTCCTTCAACGGTATACTACTTGCCTTCTTGAACTCCAAATCCCCCCAATCCATCGCATCAGGATCTCCCGGCATCGGTTTAACAACCTCAGCTTCCAACACCGCCATGCGTGATTTAACAACAGTCTGTCGATCCGCAGCAACCTTCATCTCCTTGTAACCAGACAAAGCCTGCCGAGAACACTCATACTGACCACGTAACTCACTAAGCGTCGTCGTTAAATTAATATGTGTCTGCGTTTTCTCATTCAAAATTCTTCGAGCATCAGCGCGCTGTCCTCGATAGTTGGCCAACTCCTGTTCCGCATTGAAAAGCTGCTCCTTGTCTGCGGAAAAGCTAGAGGAAGATTGAAGAACACTTTGATGTTTGGACTCCTGCGCTGGAGTAAGAAGGTCACCAGATACTGCACCCTTCTCCTTCTCCCTTGCATCAATCCCAACATCAATCTCTTTCACTTCCGACTTAAGCTGGTTAATTACATCAACACGTGAATTAACCACATACTTGGTCAACTCATCCTGCAACAACGACCGGATCTTTTCTACGTGTTCAGTGCCAAAAAGACTTTGCAAAGAACGAGCCCTGTCTGCAGGACGCTGAAAAAGGATCTGCTCAATCGCACCCTGCTGCACAAAAACCACTTCCTGAAGCAACTTAGGCGTAATACCCAAAACGTTGAAAATAGCCTCGTCTATCTGCGTGGCCGACTTGTACTTCTCATCACCAAACTCCATGCTGCAACGAGAAGTCTTCAAATCCCGTTTAATGCGCCCAGACGTTCCACGAACCTCAAAGAAGATCTCAATGCTGCCTGAACTCTCTCCCCAAGTGACATCATCTTCGTTTTTACCGGCATTGAACGTCCTGCCGGTCAACCCACGAAGAATACCCTTAACCCAATTGCTTTTCCCCGCTCCGTTCGGCGCCATCACGCCGATAACGCCCGTTCCGAGCTGATCGTCCCGGGCAGTAAGCTGGCAGTAATTGTTGTACACTACTCTATTGATTCGCATCTAACTCGTTTTCATCCTCCCCACTCCCAAAAAGACGAATCCTCGCATGCTCAAGAACTTCTGCTGTATCGTGTTGTTCCAACAGCGCATACAAAAAGCTATGCAACTCAGCCTCGGTATCCCGAGACACCATGGCATCCAAACAACCTGTAAGTGAGAGCTGACGAAGCTTTTCAATATCGTAACTATCAACTGAAATCGCTTCTTTGGAAATCGGCTTGAAGTAGAAATGAACCCTCACACCGTGCGGTACAGCCTTACGACACGACTGTTCCAGGTCGTGAATGTCCGGATCGTACGTGATCTTCACCAGCGTCTCATTCGGAAGATTACTCAGCGTACGGAGCGCTTGTGCTAACTGGGTCACAGTCCAGATGCTGATCTCAGAGAAATTACGCGTAGGTAACCGTACTGACAACACATTGAACGAACCATCAGGCTGTAGCTCTACACGCAGGAACCGCTTATCTGCCCGCTCAGTGATCGAACGCATCCAGGTAGATCCATGATAGATGTGCAGCGTAAACCCGTCATTGGTATACACCGACCACTGATCATGGTAATCTCCCAAAAGGACGAGCCGCACAGACTTAGGCATCCAATCAGGATCGTAATCCCAATTCTGATGGCCCTCGATATCCGGTATGCAACCCTTAGCCAGCTGATGGAGCGCCATCACATTCGTCTTGTCCGATCGCTTACGCTTGGACAACTTTTGCTGGAGCTCATCCGGCGGCAGCGTATCGTAACCAGATAGGTAAACCCCTTCT
>Ga0315284_10014518_pt1 | contig 11220 bp, 6 predicted proteins | sample YL17G09_16_MG_FD_203696 | JGI IMG/M metagenome (GOLD analysis project Ga0315284, IMG submission 203696) | Sediment microbial communities from Yellowstone Lake, YNP, Wyoming, USA - YL17G09_16 | ecosystem: Environmental > Aquatic > Freshwater > Lake > Sediment | place: USA: Wyoming | collected...
CGTCGGCAGGGCGCGTAGGTCGCTTTGGCGAAGGCGTGTTCATTGGCCGCCTCGCTGATGCCAGGGGCTGCGAGTTCGACACAGCGTTCGTCCTTGGCATGAGCGAAGGGCTGCTACCGCCGCGCGGGCGGGACGACCCCCTCATACCGGACCGTGAGCGGTTGGAGTCGGGGGAGGAGGTACCTCTGCGCACCGCGCGTCTCGACGAAGAGCGGCGCGACTATCTCGCTGCTCTCGCCTCCGCGAGGGAGCGAATCCTCCTCTTCCCGCGAGCCGACCTACGCGGCCAGCGCGGTAAGATGCCTGCCCCCTGGCTCTTACAGGAGGCCTCGCGACTGGAAGGCAAACCCGTGTACAGCTCGGACCTTCTCAATCCGCCGGCACGCCCCTGGCTTGCGGTGGTACCATCTTTCCAGTCGGCTATCGGCGGAGGCCTTGAGCCGGGCTCGCCTCAAGAGTATGACCTTCGCAGCATCCTCCGCTGGCGCCTGGCGGGTCATCACCTACTTGACCATCATCTGATCAAGACCGATATCGCTCTTCACAGCGGTCTGGAGGCCGACATTGAGCGGCAATCCGAGCGGTTTACGCGTTGGGACGGCTCCGTCGGACCTGGCCTGGCGGCCATTCCATCCCTGGAGCGGTCGGTCTCAGCAAGCGCTCTCCAGAACTGGTCGACCTGCCCCTTCCGTTACCTACTGGGTAACGTCCTGCGAGTCGCTGAGACGGAGCGGCCGGAGGACACGCTGACGATCAGTGCCGCCGACCGGGGGACGGTGATTCACAGTGCCCTGGAGCGCTTTCTGCGTGATGCGCCGTCTCTGGGGTCACCCACCGAGCCGTGGAGCGACGAGGCCCGAGCTCTCCTGCACAGGATCGGCGGGGAGTGCTGTGATGAGGCGGAGGCTGAGGGCCTCACCGGCAGCTTCTTGTTGTGGAGGCTGGAACGGGCACGCATACTGCGTGACCTCGATGGCTTCCTAGCCGCAGATGAGGAGATGAGAGCCGAGTTGGGCGTGCTGCCCCTCGCTGTTGAGGTCTCCTTTGGACTTGCGGAGCCGGGTTCCAAACAGGCAGCGCGGGTCGAGTTGGAGGACGGCCGGCTGATCGCATTGCGCGGCAAGATCGACCGCGTGGACAGGGCGCCGGATGGCTCGCGCCTGGTTGTCATCGATTACAAGAGCGGCTCTTCGTACCCCTACCGCGAGCTCCGCAAGGACCCGGTCAAACGTGGCCAGCTGCTACAGCTACCGCTTTACGCGGTTGCTGCCGGTAGCGCCTACGGCGACCTGCCGGCCGACGCCTACTACTGGTTCGCCACAGAGCAGCAGTCGTATGAACGCGTGGGATACCCCGTCGATGACGAGGTCATGGCCCGTTTCAGAGAGGCCCTCGCCGTTATTCTTGACGGCATTGGCGCTGGTCTCTTTCCCTCTCATCCGGGGCAGCGGGGCTTCGACAACTTCGAAAGCTGTCGCTTTTGCCCTTATGACATGATGTGCGCAAGGCAACGCGATCGCGTATGGGAACGCAAGCGCAACGCGCCTGAGCTCGCTGCCTATGTTCAGATGGCGGAGGGCAACGACTGATGGCTGAAGCTCTCTCCTTCCAGCCCTCTGATCAGGTGCAACGAGACCGCATTCTGACTGACCTTGACAGCACTCTGTTCGTCGAAGCGGGTGCCGGGACAGGCAAGACCTCATCGCTTGTCGAGCGCATCTTGAGGCTGGTGGCGACGGGCCGGGCAGAGATGAGGCGCATCGCGGCGATTACCTTCACCGAGAAGGCGGCGGCCGAGCTGCGTGACCGCGTGCGCGAGGAGATGGAGAAGGCGGCGCGCGACGGGGAACTGCCAGATGACGAAGCGGCACGAATCCGGGAGGCGATAGGCGACATCGATGCCGCGGCCATTGAGACGCTACATGGCTTCGCCCAGAGGATACTGACCGCCTACCCGCTGGAGGCCGGGCTTCCTCCCGCCGTGAGCGTAAGAGACGAGGTCGTCTCATCAATCGCTTTCGAGGAGCGGTGGCGCGACTACATGGATAGCCTGCTGGAGAACGCGTCTCTGGAGGAAGTGCTGCTGCGTGGCTACGTCTTGGGGCTCGACCTCGGTCAGTTGCGCGCGCTGGCGCTCGCCCTACACAAGAACTGGGACCGAGTTGAGGATGCCGACTTGGCGGCGCCGGCGCTGCCGCCGGTTGATACAAGGACCGTCCTCGCTGCATTGGACGAGGCCTGCGGGGTCCAGGCTTGCTGCGTCGACTCGAGCGATTACCTTTACCAGCGCCTGGAATGGATTAAAATCTACCGAGCGCGTCTGGGAGAGGCAGAAGATCAGCTGGACGCACTGCGAATTCTGGCCGAGCCCCGAAAGCTTAGCCACACAAAGGGAAGGAAGGCCAGCTGGCAAGGAATCACGCCTGACGAGATCCGGACAATGCTGGCCGAGGTGCAAGAGTCGCGCCAGGCGCTTCTAGACCAGCAACGCGCGGCTGTCCTCGCGGCGCTGCTTGTCGAACTGCGGGGCTTTGTTCTCTCCTACGCGGAGGAGCGCCAGCGCGAGGGGCAGCTGGAGTTCCACGACCTTCTAGTTCTGGCCCGCGACCTCCTGCGCCACCACCCGTCGGTGCGTCACGCGTTGCGGGCGCAGTTCTCTCACCTGCTCATCGACGAGTTTCAAGACACGGACCCCATCCAGATCGAACTGGCCGTCCTCCTCGCCTGCGGCGAGACCGAGAGTGCTCCGTCTGATTGGCGCGAGGCGGAGGTTGAGGAGGGCCGCCTCTTCTTCGTCGGCGATCCGAAACAGTCCATTTACCGTTTCCGGCGCGCGGACATCACCCTTTACAGACGGGTGCAGGAGAAGTTCTCGGACCGCACTGTCTACCTTACCCAGAACTTCCGGTCCTGCCCATCAGTCATCGACTGGGTGAACGCGGTCTTCGGCTCCCTTATTGGAGAGGGCGACCCCGAGGGGCAGGCCCCTTACGTAGCCCTGGATTGCAGCTGGGAGGCCGATGGCGAGTCCCCCACCGTGCGCCTTGTCGGCGAGCCAAGCGACGAGAACGTCCCCGTGATACGCCGGCGAGAGGCGCAGGAAATCGCCGCCGTCATCCGGCAGGCAAAGGCCGAACGCTGGTCGGTGACCGGACAGAACGAGCAGGGAGCGCGGGAAGTCCGTCCTACCCGCTACGCTGATATCGCCATCCTGTTGCCGGCTCGCACCAGTCTACCGTCGCTCGAACGGGCTCTGGACGAATCGGGGATCCCTTGCCGTGTTGAGAGCCAAGACCTTCTCTACGATACGCAAGAAGTGCGCGATCTCTTGACGATACTGCGGTCGATCGACGACCCGACAGACGAGGTCGCGCTTGTAGCCGCGCTCCGGACCCCTGCCTTCGCCTGCGCAGACGACGACCTTCTCCGCTATACCCAGGCAGGCGGCCGCTGGGATTATCGGCAACAGCCGCCGATTGCCCTCGGAACCGACCACCCTGTCGTTTCCGCGATGGCTGCCTTGAACGAGCTTCACAACCAGCGCTGGTGGCGGCCGCTAAACGAGGTTGTCGAGGCGGCGATCCGGGAGCGAAGACTCTTTGAACTGGCTTTCGCTCACGGACGGCCCCGAGAGCGCTGGCAGCGGCTGCGATTCGTCCTCGATCAGTCGCGCGCCTTTGCCGAGGCGGGTGGTGCAACGCTGCGTCAGTTTGTCGAGTGGGCTGAATTGCAGGCTGAGGAGGGGATGCGCGTCGTCGAGACCGTCGTGCCGGAGGCCGACGACGATGCCGTACGCATCCTGACCGTCCACGCCTCCAAGGGGCTCGAATTCCCGATCGTCATCCTGGCGGGCCTTAATTCGACTTTACGAGGTGGCAGACCCGGGCCGAGGGTGCTCTGGGGATCTGACGGGCGGCCGGAAGTCCAGCTGGGTTCTGACAACGCCCGCTTTCAAACGTCAGGATTCGAACAGTTCACCGCTGTCGAACAGCGGATGGACGAGTACGAAAAAGTGCGTCTCCTTTACGTTGCAGCCACTCGTGCCCGCGATCACCTCGTCGTCAGTCTTCACCACAAGAATGGGACACAGTGTGCGGCGTCGACCCTCGGAACGCTCTGCGAAGGTATGCCGGCTCTGTGGACGAAGGCGGAGATTACTTCCTTGCCGCCCAAACCGCCGTCCGACGTCCGCTCGTACGAATACAATGATAGTCCTGAACAGAGAGCGCATTGGCTCGAGGAACGTGAGTCGCGCATCGCCTCGCTCTCGCGGGCGCCTGTCTACGCTGCAACGGCTATCTCGCGCGAACTGACCGCGTCTGAAGACCCGAACTTGAAGAAGGACGCTCCGGTGGAGGAGATCCCGCCGTGGCGGCGGGGACGCGCTGGCACCTCGATGGGAAGGGCCGTTCACGCTGTTCTTCAGAGCATCGACCTGGCAACGGGCGAAGGGCTCGCGGGCGCGGCGGCAGCCCAGGCAGCAGCAGAGGGTATCTCGGACCGCGCGGAGGAGATCGCAGCGGCAGTGCGGGCGACGCTGGATTCGCCGAGCGTAAAGGAGGCGGTCGCCTCTGGCCGCTACTGGCGCGAAGTCTACGTCGCCGCTCCAGTCGATGGGGCTCTCGTTGAGGGGTTCATCGATCTTCTCTACGAGACGCCGGAAGGGTTCGTCATCGTCGACTACAAGACCGACCGCGTCCCGAGCGAGGCTGAGTTGGACGCTGCTCTCAACCGCTATCGCCTTCAGGGCGCGGCGTATGCCCTCGCGCTCACCGAGACGCTGGGCCGGCGCGTTGCCGCATGCCGCTTCCTGTTCGTACAAACGCTTCACCCACGCGAGGAGCCTCTGGAGAATCTCGGATCAGCGATTGAACAAGTGCGCGAGGAGATCACACGGCGTAGAAAATGAGGGCCAGGCCGCGCCGTTGCGCCAAGACCCGTGAAGCACGGAGAAGAAAGGGGACCAGCCAGGGGCGCTGGAAGGGTGAATCCAGTAGAGGGCCTGTCTCGGAACGCGGGGCCTCATCATCTCTTCAAACGCGACTGAGTATGTCCTAGCCGAACACACAGAAGCCCTTCCCCGATTTACTCCAAGGAAGCTCGCCAAGCACGGATAGGCCGACCAGATAACCAAGGTCCAGAAGGCCTACGTCCGCCCGCATCGCCGCTTTCGAGCCGGCAAAGAGCGGAGCGACAGAAGTTGCGAGCAAACCCGGGTGCTGGCCGCAAAATGCCGTAGACGCCGCCCAGAGAACGCTATCAACTAGGGGGAGTCTGAGTCTACCACCCCGCAATTCTCCGGCCGCCCACAGCCAACACAGCGGCTCACGTTGCGCGATTCGCGCCAGCAGAGGTAACGTCTTGCCCGACTCGCGCGTTCAGAGACAGATGGTAGGCTCCAGATATCCGCCTTTAGGCCGAATGGATGGACTGACGAAAAGCTAGATTCAAGAAGGAGGCCAAAGAATGCCCAGATATCAGGTTCGGAAGGACATCCGCTTCGAATACGAAGTGAATGCCGAGACCGAAGCCGAGGCGCTAGCGGTGCCTTGGCCGAAAGAAGACAACGACGCAGTCACCGTCCTGCGCCAGAGAGCCCGCGATCTCGACCGCCCCACCAGCGCTGGCCGCGCAGCGATCACCGGCCGCGAGCTGCGCCCCGGCCGCAGGCTGATCGCCCGCTACAGGAAGGCCGAGTGGCGCGCCGAAGTCCGGACAGACGGCCAGATCGAAGTGCAGCGCAAGGGTTCCAGCCAGACGCTGACGTTCCCGACGCTAGCGAAGGCGGCTGTCCACATCGTCGACGGCAAAGCGGTCAACGCGTGGGCCCTCTTTAGGGACGCGGAGCCGGCGGCAGAGAAGCCCAAGAAGGGTGAGGGCAAGAGCCATGAAGGGGAAACCGATCCGCAACCTTGAGGCCCAGATACCGCCCGCGAAGCGTGACCTCTACCGGCTGACACGGCGGATACTACTCGCGCTAGACGGCCAGACCAAGAAGCAGCTCTGAACCGCAAGAGAGGCCGACCCTACGGGGCCGGTTTCTCGTCACGTGGCGGCCAGAGCGGTGTCGTTCGCCAACTGCCAAAAGGCATCCCTCGGACTGGCGGCGGGGCCCCACTTGGCGGTAAGCTCCCGCCCCATGCGCTCGAAATCACGGTCAGGAACTCCTAGCTTTGACTCCCTGGGTGTGCCTCAATGGCAGCGGAGCGCCGTTTACAGGCACTGAAGAGCCTCATTCACTCGATTTCGAAGTTCGGCGTCGGTGAGAGGCAGCGGGTTGGTCGGAGAGGGGGAACCGTGAGACGAGTATGGAATAGAGAATGTGTTGAGGGAGTCAAGCGCGGCGTAGCGCTCCCCCTGCATCTGGTGCAAGAGCGAGTCTTCGGGAGCCTCCCTAATCTTGCCGAGCATCGTCCCGAGCGTGTCTCTCCGGCTGAAGGCTTCTGGGAAACGAAAGCGTAAGTTGTCCTCCAACAGAGGTCTTATTCGTCCTGCTACCGCCTCCAGATGCTCCGAAGACTCCCCCTTCAGGTAGGCAAAGAGAGGTAGGAAGTTGCGGTAGTATGGAGTTTCGGTGTCGTACTCGATATCCCACGGCTGGATGACGCTTCCGTTTGGGCCGCGAGTGATCATGAGGGTTGCGACTTGCTGTTTCGAAGTGCCGTCCCAAAGGTGACGCAGAAAATGCTTCTCATGGCAGAGCACGATGACTTGGCTGGCATTGTTCAAGAGATCGGTTATCACGTGCTCAGTGTGTGCTCGCCTGTGCCAGTCGAGACTGCAGAAGGGATCGTCGAGAACGACTATCTTGTCAGCGAGGTCGGGATCCGCATCCAACCGGGAGAGGAAAAACGCAAGGGCGAGGGCGCTCTTGTCCCCGCTGCTTAGAGTATTCGCGAAGCAGGTTATGGGAGGTGCGGGGGGATCGGGTTGGCTCAGAGGTATCTCGCAACCACAGAGCTCTATGGCGTAGTTCACTCTCGGGGTACGGCCGTACCGTTCCTCGTGAGTGCTGGACAAACGAAAATCAGCGTTGAAGTCTTTGAGGTGGCCGTTGATTCTGGCTTCGTAGTCGGTCAGAAGATCCGTCGTGTACGTCTGGAGAAGTTCGGTCAGGTCAGCGATCTTAGAGTCGACCTCACCCTTCTTCGACGCAACCTTGACGTACCTGTCGCAAAGCAAGGCGACGTCGGGATCATGCCGACGTTTGGCGACTTTGAGCCGATCCACCTCCGCCCGCCGAGCTCGCACATCCCCCGAAGCGAGGGCTGCCTTCTTGTCCGCTATTGCCGCACTAAACGCGGAGAGTGCTTCGTCATAGGAATAAAACTCATCAGCCAGCCGTTTGAACCGCGCCAGAGCGTTGCTCAAGTCCTCAGACTTAAGAGCCTCAAGGGGAGTCGCCGCCTTCTGGGAAAAGGCTGTCGCAAGAGCAGACTGTAACGTAGCCCAGGCGGAATAGACCTGCTCGAACGCCATTTTGGGAGGACTAGCATCGACGTATGCTGACCAGTACTCGAGCAATTCGGCGTTGGTCGCGACTTGCACCTGAAGCGAAGAAAGAGTGGCTTGAGATAGGATTTTGCTCAGGCCGTCCGAGAGGCTCTTGATGTCTGCCTTGAGGTTAAGGTACGCGGAATCGAAGTAAGACTGATACGCCCTAATGAGAGCTAGGTCGCGAATCGACTGCCCGCAGAAGGGGCATGAGTCGTCTTGCGTACGTGTGAGCCCTTCGGCGATCCAAGGTTCTCCTGGCTGATCAGGCCAGTGCCTCTGCATATGCTGCCGAACAGCCTGCTCCGCCTGAGCATTCAACTGGGGGAGAGTTCGTGACAGTGATTGAGCGATGTCCGTATCGGGCATTCTGGGAAGCGCGAGCTGAACAGGAACCGGCTTGGCGATTATTACCTCAGCCTGAGTTAGCTCACCCAGGAGGCGCTCGCTTAGCGCAATGCTGGACTCGATATTCGGGTTGAAAGGCAAGTTGAGGAACTCTTGCAGCGGAATGGAGGAACCATGAACGCGTGCCAAGGCGTCACCGAATTCTCGGATCTTGGCGTTCAACTTCCTATTGCTATCGTTGTACCTTTCTATCTTGCTCGATAGCTGAACGCCCGCTTCACCGATGGCGAATCGGTGAAGGTTTTCCCGGTGAGAGGGCGTGGTGGCAACACCGGAGTATACGTTCTCGGAGATGAATTGCGGATCGAACACAGCTATCTGAGACAGCGTCCTGTTCCAGCCACCATCGGCATATTCAAAAGTGAAATTGTTGGCGCGAAGTGTAATCGTCGCGGGATCTTTGAACCCTAGAGAATGCCGCTCCTCAAGAGAACGTCCGAGAGCAAGGGAGCGAAGGATAGCAGTGAGAGTGGTCTTTCCGGTAGCATTCTCGCCGTAAACGAGGGTGAGGCGCGTGAACGGCAACCTACTGCCATCGGCTTCGCGGAATTTGCCGAGGCCGCCGATCTTGACTAGCTTCTCAAGCAATGCGCTTCCCTTCGTCGTTTCTGGCGGGGGCAATGACTACTAGGTCGGAGAACGCTAGCCGTAATGCTCGCTCCAGACTAATGCCGCTATTGTGCTTCTCACCGACCTCCGCGTCAAGGTCGTTTTGCACTTCTCGGCTGGGCGCGCTTACTCGACGACGGCCAGAATGACATCGAAGTGGCTGGGTTGCCCCGAAGCTGTGGGTCTCGCACCGGGAAAATGCTTAGCCAGCACCTGGAGGCCGGACATGTCCGATAGGTTCACTCGCTTCCAGCCGAACGGTTTTCCTGACCTACTCTCGCCGTCGACTTGATACGTCAAGACCTGGTGTTTGCCCTTTCTGATGCCGTAAACGTGGGGCTCCGCAATTCGGTTGCATTGGTGATATGTGAAGGCTATCAATCGCTTGTCGCCTATCGCCATCCTGATAAGCTCATCCATGGCTGGAGTCACCTCTCCCTGATGAATAGTCGCTATCGGTTGCAGCAGTAGTATATCCAATGTGCTGGGCGTGTCAATTGAACAGACACCAGCAGGCTGATCCGCTGGGCAGCCAAGAGCTAGGGCGGCGCATCGCGGCCAAAGGCGGTTGACCCTACCGCCGCGCCAGAGGTAATGTCGTCTGCTGACGCGCGTTTGTTGGTGGTGGATCGAGTCTAGGCATTCAGAACTCCGCCACGGAGCCGAACCTGAAGGTGAGGAAGAAAGGGCATGAAAGCCGCTATTCTCGCGCGAAGTAGCTCGCTAGACCGCGAAGGCGACCGCATCGAGTCGCAGGTCAGCGAGTGCTTGGCGTGGGCCGAGGCGCACGGATACTCGGTACATCCCTCCCACATCTTCACCGAAGAGGATGTATCCGGCCGACTGGATCCCGAATTGCGAGGCCCGCTTCAGCAGGCTTGGGGCCTCCTGACCAGCGGCGCTATCGACGCAGTCATCGTCCGCGACTACTCCCGTCTGGGTCGCCGCCTAGACACCGCCCAACTCGTCCAGAACGCACGCGCCTACGGCCGCGGCTTCCTGTTCGTCCGCGTGCCGGCAACCGAGGACAGGCTCGGCCAGACGATCAGCGATGGCGCGTGGGGACTCATATCGGCGATTGAGGCGCAAGTCATCTTCCAGCGCACCAGCGACGGCCGCCGGCGCTCCATGCAGGACGGAGGACTGGGCTGCGGTGACATACCGTCCTACCTACGCCACAACAAGGCAGAAGGCTTCAAGCTGGACGAAGAGGCCGCCGCAGTGATCCGGGCGCGCCTTGAGCGGTACGCAGCCGGCGAATCTGTCATCAACATCTGCGCCGGGGCGGGCATCGCCCCGTGCCAATTCTACGCTTCGATGGACTCACCGGCGCTGGCAGGCCGGCGCTATATCTGGCCCCTCGACGCGAGTCCGGCCGGGGACGGTGACCGGCGTGCGTGGAAAGGGCAGAGGGCACGAGAGCGGCACCGCATTCTGCGCTCCATGCTCGGCAAGACGATTGATGAGGCGGACGCTCTGGCACGAAGCGTCGGCATGATCGTGCAGGAAGTTCCCGCGCTCATTTCGTGGGAGCGCTGGCAGAAGCTGATCGGGCGCAAGGCGCAGCGACGCCGCGCGCCACCCGCGCACCGTTCGCTGGGGCTACCGTTCCAAGGGCGGATGAAGTGCGCACTCTGCGGCGCGAACTTCATATTTGAACTTGGCTCAAACGGCCGCCACACCCATCTTGAGTGCTCGCGCCGTCGCAAGTCCCGCAGCATCGACGTCGGCCTGCCACGCTGCAACGCCCCGCGGTTCCGATACGAGCCCGTCGAGCAGGCGGTCGCCGCGCAGATAGCCGAGTGGGCCACGTCGCCGGACGCTATACGAGAATCGGCCCGGCGCTACCTAGCTAGCCTAGACGCCGAACGCGCCCGCCTAGAGGCAGCGTGTGGCCCCACGGCCGGCCTGCTGGACAAGCTGAGGGCAAAACGGGGCCGCTACGCAAAGCTGTGGGCAGACGGCGATATCACCGACGCGGAATGGCAGAAGGAGCGCGAGCGTTGCGACCGCGAGATTCAACGGCTTGAAGCGCAGGCTGAAGGCACTGAGGAGACGCGCCAAGAGCTAGCCTTTGTGGAGGGCCGGGCCGATGATATCCGGAAGCTCTTGAAGGGCGACTTCGCCACGAGCCGCGACGCAAGGCTGTTTGAACAGCTACACAAGTTCGTCGGCAGGAGGCTGGAAGCGGGCCAGCGGGCGACGCTGAAGCGGGCGCTGGAACGCTACAACGTCCAGCTACTGCTAGGCCCGGAGGGGGTTCGTATCACGGCCGCGGTGTTGCCGGAGGCTATCGAAATCAGCGGCGATAGCCTATCGCCTTCTCGATAGCGGCGAGGTCCGCCGGCAGCTCGATTAGGTCCGCCTTCGCCTTCATCGCCGTCTCCGGGTCCTTCAGCCCGCTCCCCGTGATTACGCACACGACGGTCTGACCGGCAAGCGATAGCCCCTCTCGCACCACCTTCAGCAGGCCCGCCACGCAGGCCGCCGACGCCGGTTCGCAGAAGATGCCCTCTTCGCGGGCGAGGCGGTAGTAGGCGCTCATGATCTCGTCGTCGCTGACGGCCTGGATGTCGCCGCCCGACTCGTCGCGGGCGTTCACGGCGCCCTGCCAGCTCGCCGGGTTACCGATGCGGATGGCCGTCGCGATGGTCTGCGGCTCCTCGACGGGGTGCCCGAGGACGATGGGCGCGGCCCCGGCGGCCTGGA
>Ga0315284_10014520_pt1 | contig 11220 bp, 13 predicted proteins | sample YL17G09_16_MG_FD_203696 | JGI IMG/M metagenome (GOLD analysis project Ga0315284, IMG submission 203696) | Sediment microbial communities from Yellowstone Lake, YNP, Wyoming, USA - YL17G09_16 | ecosystem: Environmental > Aquatic > Freshwater > Lake > Sediment | place: USA: Wyoming | collected...
ATGGTATGATATATTCGTTGATGCTAAATTGAAAGTGCGTGGAGGAGATAATGAAAAGACATTAGTGCAATTAGAAGATCCAACTATTTTCGGTCATTATGATTGGATAGTGACTGATAATAAAAATAATGATCATTTAATAGAATGGAAGTCGACAGAGTGGCTTAGTTCAAAAATATCTTGGGAGCATAATGTTCAATGGAATTTATATAGTTATATATTGGGAATACCTAGAGGATATTTAGTGAAAGAGAATCCAGCGACTCTGGAAATATTACCAATTAAAATGGAGTTAGACGAACCATATATAAAAGAAATTATAGATTGGTTGAAAATGATAGAAAAGTCTGCAAAGAAAAAAGAAGTGTTAGATTATGCTAGTAAGTGTGGTAAGGGAAGGTCATGGAAAGAGACTTGTCCTATATATCAATTTTGTCATGGTGAAGAAGGAAATGATCCTTGGAAGTTAGTCGTCAAAAAACATAGGAAATGAGATTTATATGAGTTTTATTTGTCCAATGTGCGACGGTGTTGATTTTGACAATGATGATGAGTGTCCATTTTGTGCTGGAGAAAAAGAAGTAACTTGGAGCAAAATGTATCAGTGGTTGGTTGGTGGGGATCTATATAATAGGATGATAGAAAGGAGATCAACATGAGCGTCACTATTACATTAGATATCATGTGTGATAATGAAGATTGTATGAATTGGATGCATGGTACTGTTTGTAAATTAGATCCTGTTGATCTTCCTTATATCGTAGATGGAGCATTGCACAGAGCTAGGCTTGATGGATGGTTTGTTAGAGACGAAGATTTTGCTTTCTGTCCAGATTGTGCCAAAAAAAAATTCGGTGATATTAAAATGATGTGTAGCACAAAGAATTATTTAGGTGATAGTCCAATAGGACATAATTGTTCATTTTGGTGGCAAGGTGCTTGTGTTTTTGAGGACAGATGTGATTGTAAGATTAAAATTTAGGAGACGATAATGGAAGAAGAAGTTAAGAAACAAATAAGTAAGTTTTCGTTTCCAGCCAAACCTCCGTCATTTGGCAATAGTTATGTATTTCCAGAGGATTTAACTAAAGAATCTATAAGTGCTCTTGGAGCTCTCATGTCTAGAATAGCTTCTTATAGGGGTTATACCTTATCATTATTAGCGAGGCATGAGCCTAAGAGAAAAGTTAGTGAGCAAAAGCATCGTTTGAAACTTGTGGAAAAAACTAGAGAGTTTGATGACGGTGGTACGCAAAGGCGTGCTAAAGAGAAAGCTGAAGTTGATGCTGAGGTTGTTGAATTAACTAAGATTGTTGATGACTTTGAGTCTACGTCAGAATTTCTTAAAACTCTTGTTCAAATGTATAATGGTCATATAGAGGTTATATCTAGAGAAATATCTAGGAGACAGGCTGAGCTTCAGCAAAATATATGATAGCATGGAATAAGATATTGCTTTGTTTATTTCTTATATTTGTTACTTGGTTTGGATTTCAAATATACAATGGGTTACATTATATTCCTTGTTGTGGGGACGATTTAATATATGAGGATGGTAATAAAATTTGCTCTTGTAAATTTAGTAATGAAAGTGGATATTATCATAAGTTTTATATGGGATGCACTAATTGCTCAAACTGTTCTTGGTATGATGTTTGGGATGTTAAAGAAGAGTATTGGTTAAATTATAGTATGGAGATTTGTCCAGATGAATGAAATGATATCATTAGATTTGGGAAAAGGTGGTGCAGTTGCTTATTGGGATTTTTCATTGCCTATAAAGAAGTCATGCTATCATGTTTATGGCTGGGATTTAGGAGATTTCTATTTGACGTCTAAGGGGTTATATGATGTTGTTTCTCGTATTGAGGATTTTTTAAAAGAAAAAAGAGGAGATATATCTGTTGAAAAGCCTGGACGTCATTTACCATATCAATGGGTTTTATATACTGATATTAAATCTTTGGCTAACAAATATAAAGTTGGTTATCATGAGTATCATCCAATAACGATAAAGAAGATTGTAACTGGTAGCGGTAAGTCTGAAAAGAGTGAGATTCAAAAGGTATTGAAAGATTTGTTAACTTTAAAAGATTCTGATTTTAATGAGCATATGCATGATGCTGTTGCTACTGGTGTATGTCATTTAAAAAAGATTGGTATGTTATGAAAAGTAATATAAGCAACACATTGTTAGAATTTTTTAGCATCATTATATTGTTGATGTTAATTCCTTATATTGTATGTTGTTATTTTATTATGTTGTATTATTATAATTTTGCTAAAAGACCAAATAGGATGTTTGGGACTCATGATTAGCTTTGAAATGAATAGTTTTAACAAGTTTGAAGAAGGTGTCAAAAATTAGCTAGGGCGAATTTAGCGTTTTCACGTTGTGTTTTAGGGCGGTAATAGGTAAAGTATAGGTTAAAGGGTTTTTGGGGCTTTGCAGGGCGTTTTCAGTAGCTATGGAATTTAAAAAAGTGTGATAATATAGGTAAAATAGCTGAAAAGGGTTAAAATGAATGATTAGGAGAATAAAATGAATATTGCTATGTTGATTGGTGTTGGAATTGCAATTGTGGTTAGTGTTGCTTTGTTCCCAATGATAACTGATACTATAAATCAGGTAACAAGTACAACATCTAATGCTTCTGCTAGTATTCCAGTTAATGCATCAGCAAATATTTCTGATGTAGTTACAAGTAGTGCTAGCACCATTTCAGGTCCAGTATCTTCTTTACTGAGTATTTTGCCAATTGTGTTTATTGCAACTTTGGTTATAGGTGCTGTTGGTTTTATAGCTAATGATGGTTTTAGAATTCCATCTTTACCAAGTTTTAAGAAATATAAAGTGGACTCTTCTGATGAATCTTATGATGTTTTGAGAGACACTTCTTCTGTTGAATCTAATAATGTTTTAATGGATAATATTCCAGGTGATGTCGTTAAATCTAGTGATGTATTTAAAGATAGTGATGCTTGGGAATCAAAAGGTAATAAGGATGCTGGTTGGGAATCAGCTAATGCGAAAGATACTATGGATTGGGGGAAGTAAATATGTATAATAGCTCAATACAATTTATGGATAATATTTCTGCCACTTTAGGAATATCTTCACAAGTATTGATATCTATAATATCTGTATTTATGATGATGTGTTTTATGGTGCTGATTTATAAATTTACACATAATATTCTTATAAGTCTTACAACGGTGTGTATTGTGTGTACTGTTTTGTCTATGATTGGTTTTATTCCAGTATATATAATACCAATATTTGTTTTTGCTGTATTACTTGCTTCTGGTCGAAAGTTATCAAGTCACAAATATAATAAAACTATTGAAAAGATCGATATTGGTTTGCCAGGAATTTCACATGATGATTTTGTTGAATCTAAAGATGGTAATTTTTATAAGATTACTAAACCTGAGCCAATTAAGTCTAAAGAAGACATAATTATTAATAAAGTTGATGAAAATAAAAAGCAGTTGACGAAAGATAAGAGAGCTTGGGGAGTATAATAGTAAAAGGAGGAAAATGAAATGAAAAAGTTGCAGTTGTTAAGAGAGAAGAAAATGAAGAAGTTCTTCAAAGATGGTGGGTTAACAGACATTGAAGTGAATGAAATGAAGGAGCCATTTCCAGTATATCTTTCTTTTAGAGATATTTATATGTTAATTAAATTTAAGAGAAGGATATATCCATTGATCGTTATAGCTGTCTTATGTCTTCAGGTCATTATCATATTTATGATTAATGATGTTGGATCTGATGTTGCGTATATAACGATATTTTGCTTAGGTGTGCTTATTGAGTTTGTTTCTTTAGTTCTTTTTAGAAAGGCGGTAAAAGAAGATTCTATAAAGATGGTAAAGCATATAGTAGAAAACAAATCTAAAATAAAATAGGGAGTTTTTATGGAAAATAATAAAAGTATTTTAATGTATGACAGACCTGTTGCTCTTCCGTCTCAAACTTGGGTATTTAATTTTGGTTGTGGTGAAAAGATTATAACAATAACATATAATGAAAAATGTGAGCCAGTCGAGATATTTATGATTGGTGGAAAGGAGGGAACGTGTAATAATACTGCTGCTGCTTGTATTGGTAAAATATGCTCATCAGTATTAAGATCTAATCATAGTGAAGAAATGAAGGATCACATGTTAAAGATAATGATTAAAAATCTCTCTGAGATGAGATGTGATAATGGTATTTGGGATGATGCTAATTATTTGAAGTCTTGCTATCATGCTATTGCTGTGTGTTTGCAAGAACCTTTTGAGTGTAAGAATGGACATTGGAAAGATGGAAGCTTTGTATTAACTGTATTTGGGAGGTAATATGATAGAAGTAAATGATTCAGATTTTGATGAAACTATTTTGGATTCTGATAATTTTAGTCTTGTTATTTTTGTTGGTAGTCACTGTAATGGATGTCATGCATTATTAAAGGAAATAGAAAAGTATGAAGGTGATTACGATGCATTATTTGCTGTATATAGCATAGATAATAATAGGGAGATGGCGAATAAATATAATGTTTTGTCACTTCCAACAGCATTGATATTCAAATGTGGAGTTCCAGCTAAACAGATTTCTGGTTATCATGATGGTTATGAAATAAAAAGAGTTCTTGACGACTATTTTGCAAAATTAATAAAATAAAGGAGTATTGTGATGGCAACATTTATAAAGATGAATAAAATAATAGTTGATAATAGTATTCAGGTTAGGTCTTCTCTGAACGAAGATAGAATTGCCGAATTTATGGACATATTTGACACACTTCCTCCTATAAAAGTTGTAGAAACGAAAAATAAGGATTTCTATCTAGCGGATGGTTTTCATAGACATGAAGTTGCTAAGAGAAGACGTGAGGCTGGATTGCAGTGCGATGTAGTTGAAGGTGATTTAAAGAAGGCTCTTGAAATAGCAATAGAATGCAACTGTCTTGGTCCACTTTCTCTGTCAAGAGACGAGAAGAGAGTATTAGTTGATAAAACTCTCAAATTCTTCCCAGAAAGGGCAAATTCTTGGATAGCAGAGATGATAGGTGTTTCTATGCAGCTTGTTGAATCTAGAAGAAGTGCTCTTGAAGGGGAAAAATCTATAAAGAAGTATGATAAGTTAGAGACTAGAGATGGTAGAGAGTATCCTAGAGCAGTAAAACCAAAGCAAACAGAAGACGTTGATGTTATGGATATAGTCGAAGGACGTGGAAGAACATCTGCTCCAATTCCACAGCAAAAACAGAAAGAAGATATATCTGATATAATAGCACGTCAGAAAGAAATGATTAAAGATAAACCTAAAACTCTTAATGCTCCAGTTGAGAAAGCAGTTCAAATTGATATGTTTGTTGACGGAGAAGGTTTGGTAGCTACTTGTGTTTCTGAGGATGGTGCTAATGCTATTGGAATAAAGTCTTCTGATGATGGATATATGATTTATTCTTATGACTTTGCTAAGGATAAGTTTTATCCATCATCTTCTATATATTTTGATAATGAATCTTTTATCAAATTTATAAACTCTTTGTTAGTGGCTATAAAGTAATGAATCGTCTAAAATAGATTGACAGACTAGCTATCTAGCTAAGATTAGGTTTATTATTGGTCTAGATGTGTATTGGAGGGTTTGATGTCGATAAGAGATATTTTAGACGAAAGTTATGCTTTAACGAAAAAGGGATCTGAAGCATTAGAATCTCTAGGTCCAAAATATTATGGAGAATATGGTGATATGTCTTATGTATCTCCGTCAGATCCTAATTATCGTGAATTTGTTGATGTTAATGCTCTATCTAAGTTCTCTTATGACGGTGTGTCAGAAGGATGGGAAGTATCTGAGCCTGCTGAAGGATTAATGCTTTCTGACAATGATACTGCAGAAGAGATCAAGAGGCTAATAAGCAAAGGATTTATTAAAGATGTTACAAAAATTGGATCTGAGGATCTTTGATTTAATGACGTAAATAAAATGAGTCATAGACAGACTTTACGTCTATCTATCGATAACCTATAATATGTGTAGGTCAAGGTTAATGATCTATTGGGGCATTGGGGATTTGTCCCGTGACGATCAAAAAATCCCTAATCTAACAGGAGGTTGTTTTAATTGAATATAGCGATGTTGATCGGCGTCGCCATTGCAATCGTTGTAGGCGTTGCACTTATCCCTGTAGTTGTAGACACGGTTAATGACCTGGATACTCTTACCACCCCGTCAACCGTGATCAATCTGGCGAACCTCCTGCCCATTGTCTTTATCGCCATTTTGATAATCGGGGCTGTGGGATTCATCGCCTATGCAATGGTAGGCTAAAAGAAAAGTGTCAGGGGGGAGGCGAAAGTCTCCCCCTGATGCTAATATAAACCATAACATAGGCATTTTGTGATGTCTATTTTAAATTTATAAGAAAGAAGTGCCTCCTTTAATAATAATATGTATAATTAGCTTGCGGAGATAATAGATGTCGAGTAATTTAGTTTCAACTCCACAAAGTCAATATATTGCAGGTCTTCTTAAACAAGGTATTTCTCCTGGCGATGCTGCGCATATGACATCGCAACATTTTGGGCAGAGTACTGCTAATTGGAATATGGTGATGAGATTTATATAGATGGCAATGCTTATCATAAGAAATGTTCTGATATAGGAGGATAATATGGGAATACCATATAGAGGTGGAAAAGGTTTAGATCAAGTTCAGGCTAACGAGGCTGCTTATCAGTCTTGGAAAAAGGGTGGTGGATCGTCATCTAGCTCTGGTTCTTCTGGATCAAGTGGTCATGTTACAGGATCAGGTGGATCTGGAAGTCATGGCTCAGGTGGATCTGGTAGCTCTGGTGGTCATAGTAGCTCTTCTAGTACAACGAAAAAATATCCTGTTTATGATTCAAGTGGTCATGCAATATCTGGAGCTTGGCAATCTATACCTGATCGAGATTTTGGTTCGTCACATCAAACTGTTAGTAGTGTAAAATTTCCAACAAAAACTACTAAATATGACACGTATTCAGCTCCAGGTGGAAAGAAAACTGACACTAAAGGTAGAGAGTGGTATGGTGGTGGAGATAAACCTGCTGGGTATTATTTTAAAGAATCAGATTATGTTGGTGGTCATGTTCCAGGAACTACTCCAGTTTCTCATGCGTATGATAAACCAGTTGGATCTCAAATTAGTCCTTCTCAATTTACGTCTGCACTTAAAAAGTCTCCTCTTGGTATTATGATGGGAGGTACTACTTTAAAGGCAATGGGTGTTGGTCTTTCTAATATTGCCAATAAACCACAAATTTCTATTTCTGGTGGAACAGATCTTACACCAGTTAAGCATGGTACTGAAACTGATCCTAGTGCTATTGCAGCTTATAATAGAGGTGAATCTTTTAATGCTGGTCAAAAGTGGACTATGGTGGCTCCAGGAGGTGAGAGTGCTCAAACAGTAATGGCTCCATTCGCTCCAACTGCTGCTGGTCAGACGGCTCAGAGAGAATATTTAGCCCAAGTTGAGCAGCATAAGCAAGAGATTATTGCTTCTGTTGGGCAGAAAATACCTGGAAGTGGAAATGTAATTCAAGGTGGTTATAGTGGTATAGATTCGATGGGAAATACTTATTCGTCTAATACACCAGTTCCAATAATAACTGGTCTTGCTATAACAGATCCAACTGCATTGGCGGAATATAATAAATCTATTGCAATGACAGATCCAAGTAAAAGAGCTTCTCAAGAAGCTGTTGCATTTAATTTACAGAATCTTGCGTTAGGATCGAATAAATTTACTTCTGAGCAGTCTGAAGTTAATTCACTTATTAATAGGAGTTTTACTGTTGAAGAACAAACAAAAGCATATAATGATTTGGTTAATGCTGAAGTAATTTATACTGGAGATGATGGACAGTTACATATAAATCTTCGTAAAGCAAATGAACTTAATATTCCAATAGAGACGATGTATGCTGCTGACAATAATCCAGGAACAATAAATTTAGGTGGAGCATATCATTATAGTAGGATATATTATAATTATCTAGATGAAAATGGTAATCCTACTGCAGATACTATAAATTTGACATTAAACAGCCGTAAAGGTACTTCTAGTGAGCGCCAAGCTGTGGCTGCAGCTATGACACTTGGATATCAACCTACTATGTCAAGGGCGTCTAAAGAAGAGGTTACTGTTGATGGTATAACTTATGGAGGATATATAGATCCAAATTATATTAATCCTTGGACTGGTCAATCATCTTTTCAATTTGAGGAACAATTCAGGTCTCAAGATATTGGAGGCAGTTGGTGGAATAACATAAAGGGTAGATTCTTGCGTGGATCTGAGAAAGTAGGAGGTTGGATAGAATCTGGGCTGGAGCATACAGTAGGAAAAATTCCAGGTATTGGTGGTTTTGCTAGTGGTCTTATAAAAGGTGGCATAGACTTTATGACATTAAATGTTACTGGAATTGGTGCTGACTATCAACAGAAGGGAAATGCTGCATTCTGGACAATGGTTCCTATATTAGGAACGACTGCTAGTAAAACAGGTCTTTATTGGAATCAAATGTCTACTTGGGAAAAGGTTTTAGGTGTTGGTGGTAGTTTATTGACTGTTGCTGGTGGTCCACTTCTTCAGGGTGCTGGTTTTGCTGCTAGAGGTGGAAGTGGATGGATTGCTAATGTTGCTGGAAAAACAAGACTTACGAGTAATTTATATCAAGGTGCTTCTGCACTTACACATGCTGGTATTCAAATAGCTAAGTCTCCTTTGTATTTAGCGAAATGGACCGTTGGTGGTGTTGGTAAGGCTGTTGGTAAGGCTGTTGGAAAAATTCCTGGTGTTTCAAATGTAACAGGTGCGGTCGGTAGAGGTACTTCTAAGATTTTTGCGAAGAAAGTTCCTAGTGCTAGGCCTGGAACTACTGCTGCTAAGGGTGGAATGATAAATCGTTTGTATGGTCGTACTGTTTCTGGACCAGCATCTGCTATAGAAAGAGGAATGCAAAATGTTGCTCCTTCATTTTATAAAGCTGGTACTGGTATGGGTTATTGGGGTGGTCCTGGTGGTACATTTGTTGAAAGAATTGGTGCTAAGGGTAAAGTATTTCCTGGTGGAGAAGAGGGTTATGTTGCTAGGCTGTCAAGATATAAAATAGACGAAGCTAATAGGGCAGCTGGAATTGAAACACCTAAAGTGATTACTGCTACGAAGCAGAAAGCATTAAGTACTCTCAAAGAAGGTACTAATCAAGTTCAAGCAAAAACAATAGATGCTATTCAGGTTGGTGATAAAATTAATATTTCTGGTGATAGAACTGGAACTGTTACATCTATTTCGAAGCCTAGACCTGGACGGGGTGGTCAAGTTACTGTTCAACCAGATATGCAAGCTCCAGTACCTGTCTCTCCAGCTGTTACTAGATTTGCTGGTGAGCCAACACCATATGTTAGACCTCAAGAAGTTCCAGCAGAAGCTCCTAGTGTAATTGCTGGAAGTAAATTACCAGCTACAGAAGCAACTTATGCTGATTATGTAAAAGCTAATGATGCTGTTGGATTGACAGAAGCTGATTTGAGATCAATTGGTGCTCCTATTACTGAAGCTGAGTGGATTGCTCAGAGAAAGGGTACTTGGGAGGCTGGTGCTCCAGTATTTCCAGAAGAAGTAGCTGCACAAAGAACTGCATCTATTAGAGAGACAATTGATAAACAGTTTTCTGAAGCAGCTGGTCGTGAGCCAGTATATAAAACTCCAGAAGCTGTATTGGCTGAAGCAGAAAGTATAATTCCTGAATCTGCTGGGGTCAGAGTAATTTCGAAGACTCCAGAAGGTGGTTTTGCACTTGGTGATCAAGGAGAGCTTTTTTCAAGAACTAGAAATGTTATGGAAGAATTTAAACAAAGTCGTCCTATTTGGGAGGCTGAGAGACCTAGTCTTCCACAGTTAACTGATGAGATCAGTGCTAGAGCAATACAGCTTGGAAAAGAGATGCCAAATGGGACTAAGATAATAGATATGTCTGTTGATGATTTATATTGGGTAAAAGAGGGAGATAGTTGGATAGCTCGTCATGCTGATGGTTCAATTAATATGGAATCTGGTCGTGGTTTTACGAATCCAATTAATTCATTAGACAGTGCTGAAATAGTTGCCCGTGGAAGAATAGTTGAGGTTGGTGGTAAATCTGGATCTCTTGTTGAGCATCCTGTTCTCGAGAAGTTTCAAGAAGGACCAGAATATTATTCAGAGAGTGTCAGATCTCGTACTATGCTAAGTAGTGAAAAATCTAATCTTGGAATTGAAGATAATTTTCAAGTTAAGGTCATTGAAGAAAATCCAGCTGTTGGAACTATGAAATTAAGTGTTTTGTCTAAAGATGGGCAAATTGCTGTTTTTGATTTTGTTCAAGGTGAATCATTTATAAATAAATTTAATGTGGCGAAGAAATATAGTTCTGATGTTTTTAGCGAGACTTCTGGGGTTATATATCGTAGGTTGGATAATCCTATTCATTTAACAGATGCTAATAAAATTAGTAGAAATATCCAAGAAAATTTTGATGTTAATGTTATTGGTAAAACGGAAGATGGATTTGACGTGGTAATAGCTAAGTCTCCAACTTACATAGGAGATAAGTTTACTGGTTATTCTGATCCTAGAACTTTTGTTCTTCGTAAAGAAAACTTTGCGTATCAGTATTTTAATGCAGAATCTGCTGGAGCTGAATTGTCTGGTGTTTCTGAATGGCTTGCTAATGTTGAGACTGGTGCTGCAAGCTCTAGTGAAGCTGCTAGAAGTTTATTGGATGATTTTTTTGGCAAGGGAAAAGAACAAGTTTATGAGACTCCTGGTGTAAGTTCTGGTAAAACTGCGGAAGATTTATTGGAAGATTTATTTGGGAAGAGAGAGATGGCTCCTGAGCCTCCTGCTCCTAAAATTGAAATTCCTAAGATTAAGACGGAAGGTACAACTGCAGAAGCTCCTGGTGTCAAAGGTGTTGGTGAGAAAATTGAGACTCCAAAAACTACCGAATTTGATCCAACTGGTGCTCAGAGAAGGGCTGCATGGGAGAGAATAGACAAAGAAAAAGCTCCTGCTGTAGAATCTAAACCGATACAATTTAAGGATATTTCTCCTATTCCTGCTGAAGTTAAACCGATACAATTTAAGGATATTTCTCCTACTAAAGCTCCAGAAGTCAAATCTCCTAGGA
>Ga0315284_10014523_pt1 | contig 11219 bp, 16 predicted proteins | sample YL17G09_16_MG_FD_203696 | JGI IMG/M metagenome (GOLD analysis project Ga0315284, IMG submission 203696) | Sediment microbial communities from Yellowstone Lake, YNP, Wyoming, USA - YL17G09_16 | ecosystem: Environmental > Aquatic > Freshwater > Lake > Sediment | place: USA: Wyoming | collected...
CCGGGCTGACAGCCAGCTCGCGCTGCGGCGAGTCAAACGCCAAGCCCTGGCAGGCTTCATCTAGCAGTTTTAGCTGCTCGGGCACGGTTGCACCGAGCTCATAGAGCTCGGCGAGCACTTTCTCACGCGCTAGGCCAAGCATGCGCTTGCGCTCGTCATCTGAGCACTTGGCGTCGTTCCAGGCATAGCCACGAGATGGATCCGTGTCGAGAACCCGGGGAGACTGCAGATAGGCCATGCAATTGATCATGAACGACTTGCCAATGCCGGTGTGGCCCACGATCACCGCAGAGCTGCGCACGTGGCTGCTCTGCTGAGACTGAACCTGGTCGGGTCGGCGCAGAGTCTGCGTGTTCTGGCCCGGCACAGTCACCTGCACCGCGTGCAGCATCAAGTCGACAAAGCTCTTGACATGCTTGTCGTCCGTATGGATGGCCTGATAGCGGAGGCCCAGGTTCAGCAGGTCGACAAGGCAGCGCCGCAGATCGTTGCTGTTGCCCTCCCGGTTCAGCTCCTCAAAGTGGAGCCGCACCGCCTGCGCGTTGGCCGCGAGCGGCTTCACGTGGATCCAGCAGGACGCCGACATGCGCCGGATGAGTGGGTGCTTCTCTCGCTCCAGGTAGCGGAGAAACGTTGCATGCAGCGTCCCGTGTGGCGTCTCCCCAGTGATTGGGCGCAGCTTGTATTCTTTGCACTTTCGCACAATCGTCCGCTCATCCAGCAGCACACCCTCGCGCTCCAACACAGCAATGCCAGCCTCGAGCCAAGGCATATTCTCAGCCTCCATGTTGATGCTTTTTTGCTGCAGCAATTATGATTCACTTTTGGCGCATGCGCCAGTAAAATGAATAACATTTGAAAAATTCAACATTTATTTTTAACCGCGAAATTTCTTCATCGAGCTTGTATTCTTTTGCTTTCTCAATTAAATAAGAATTTCATCTGATTTAAAATCCACCACGTTTCTAGCGTCCTCTTGTTTCTCTGGTTCCATGCGACTTCTTTTGTTGGATGTTAAATTTTTACCTTCTCTCAGTTGATATAACAAAACAATGCCAAAAAAGACGTCAGACGCATGGACTTGGGCCACGAAGCAAAATGCCAGACTCAACGTGACGAAAATAGAGCGGGCTGCCCGAGTGAAAACAGAGAAGGCAAGACGCGTCGAGGCTGTCAAGAAGATAATCGAGTTGGCAGTCGAAAAAGGTAAAGAGAAATTTGAGTTCCCCGCTGGAATCGAGCCGGAACTTCGCCAGTTGCTTGCAAAAGATTTTATCAGAGTGACAGGAACGGATTGTCCCAATGTCTACAAGTTTTCCTTTCTGGTTGAATAAATAATGTTGTTAGTCAGCATTGACACCCAATGTCAGACAGCAGCCAAACAATCGCAAAAACATGTCAGACGCAGCGTTGGCTTGGGCCAAGCAGCAGCAGGCTAGACTCGACGCGACGAAAATGAAGCAGGCTGCCCGAGTACAAGCAGAGAATGCAAGGCGAGTCGAGGCCGTTAAGAAATTAATTGAGTTGGCAGTCGAAGAAGGCCGAGAGGTCTTTGAATATTCCGCTGGAATCGGCTCAGACGTTTACAAGCTGCTTGAAGCAGATTTCATCAGGGTAACACCTACGAATGTCTTTAACGCCTACAAGTTTTCTTTTCTTATCGAATAAATCTCTTACAGGGATAAATATTTTTAATCCTGTAGACAACGCAAGCCACACAATGTCAGACAGCTGGGCTCGAGAGCAGGCAGACAAGCAAAGAAAAATCTCTGAAGAGCAAGCTGCATTTCAGAAAGAAATACTTCACGAAGATGTCGCAAGCATCAAGGCGAAAATTGAATCGGCCGTTAGCGCTGGCTCCTCACAAATCTCAGTGAACAGCCCTCACATCTGCAAAGAGATTTTGGATCTGCTGTTTGTTGACGGTGTCCAGCTGTCAATGTTGCAAAAAACTCGTACAGGATCAATATGGTCATTTAAATTTCTTGTTCATTAAAAACATTGGCAGCTCCGTAGACGGGAGCCATATTTACTGCTTGCCAGTCCAATGTTTTAGGAAACGCTCATAAGCATCATTGTCATTTAGCAAACTTGTTATGGAACAACGCCAAGGATTCACAAACACATTGGCTCCATGAAAAAAGATCAAGTGTTTTGCGCGCTGATTTACCAATACATCTAGCTCATCCATGACATAGTCACGAGATCTCACGGATGGATCATAAGTAAGAATGATTGCATCTGGTTTGTCCCAAGCTGTTGTGACCTCCCAAGCTGTTGTGACCTTCTCAAGGATAACATCGAAAATTGAGATTAGGCGCTCGAGGTTGGCGCCCGTCTGCGCAGCGGTCGAGCTGAGCAGAATGCCAAGGCAGTGCTGCACAAGATTGACCAATATCAACTTTCCCATGAACCTGTACTTGTAGCAGCGTTCAGTCTGCTGAATGCGACACATCAGCTGGTTGTAGCAAACTCGCTCTCGAAAGCGCCCATAACCCAGGAAATACAGATGCCACTCGCGACACGTCATCGATAGTCGGGCCATGTCTGCCAGCGCCAGTTGGCCGACAATAATAGCTTTGATGCTGGGATCAAGCCCTTGCATCTTCTGTGTAAGCTTCAATGTTTTGCAATTTTTGCTCTTGAATGTCAGACGACCAAAAGGCGTGGGCAAAAACGCTGGCTGCCAAGCAGAGGAGGCTGAAAGATGCGGAAGCTGCAGCGCAGAAAACGGATGTCGAGCAAGACGTGGCCAGAATCAAGATGAAAATCGAGGCTGCTGTCGAGAGAGGTGAGACCGTCATCCAAGTCGAGAAGAGCGACATTCCTGATGCTGCACTAAATTTGCTGAAACAAGATGGCGTCATCCTGACGCGTTATCCTTCTTGGGCAGGCCGCGGATCGTCTTATCACTTCAAATTTCTTGTTTAATAAATGTCCGATATCCCTTTGATGCGTTTCTCCTGAAATTTTACTGTGGACGTACGCTGTAATAGCAGGGGATGCAATAATTTTGGTATTCCGGGGGCCTTCCCTCTCGCAAACCGCGTTCTTGAACTTCATCTGGTGGAATGTAAGTTCTGTCTGCTTCGTGCGTTTTGCAATACCAACGACCACAGGGTCCAGGGCAACGGTGACGGGGATCCTCGCATCTGCCGTCTGCACCCTTGGGAATGGAAAGGCCGTGTTTGATGCGCTGCTTTTCAACACACGTAGTGCAGATGTTCTTTCCTTTGAAACGTTCGCCAGACATTCGGTCGTCTATCTCATCATGGAAAAACTCATTGCAAAAGACACAGTAAGTGCCATGGTCTGCACCGATCCTTGACATTTGCGATTGTTACTTCTTGTTAATTTTTAATGAACTGGAGTGTTCAATAATTAAAACTCCATGTTCAATTCTTTAATTGTTTCTAACAAAGAGCAACCATGGACGTTTTGAGACAGGCTCAGGGGCAAGAGATGGCAGCGCGACAACAGCTCAGAGAGGCGGCCACTGCCTATGAGCGCGCAGCGATTAAGCTGGCAGCAGATGAGGATTACACCAACGCCGCAGAGGCGTACGAGCACGCGCTGCGCTGCAGCAGTAGTCCGGATGCATTTCTGCTCAGCAATGCAGCGCAGAGGTGCAGAGAACAAAAGGCGCCCAAGATAACGCCGCTGGTGCTGGCAGAAAAGCGCGCAGCGATTGCGGCGCAGCTGGATCCGCTAGAGGCTGCTGTGGAGCAGCAGCGCATCGCCGAGCTCTACGAGAAGGAGGAGCGCTCGGAGCAGGCTGCGGAGGAATTTACAGCTGCAGCGAATCTGCACAAGTCGGCAGCCGTGCTCTACAAATCCGCTGCCTGCGAAGCGGCCTCGCTGCACTGCTGGAAGAGAGCGGCATATCACATGGCTGCCGCAGAGGAGTTTGGCGTGGCAGCCCTCCTCTTTGAGCGACTTGCCTCGCATCAAGAAGGGGCAAATGCATCGATTTCTCGTTTTCACGCAGTGCTCTGCCATCTGGCAAACGGCGACTATGAGTCAGCGCAGCATCTGATCCCGGAAACGCTTGCTGGCTTAACGCCAGCAAAGGCTGCACTGCTGAATACTCTCGCTGCGCAGATCCAGCACTTTGACAGGATGCAGTTTACGGAAGCCATGATTGCCTATGACGACGCTGAAGAAATGGATACCTGGATCTCCAGGCTGTTCTACACAGCAGAGCAAAAGTTAAAAGCCAGATGAAATAAATAATTATTTCATGAAATAAATATCTACTTTTTAACTAGGGTCAGCATAAATAGTTTTCCTCTGAAATTTCAGTGAAATTTTCATGGAATAAAACTAGGGTCACGTTAAATTGTTTTCTTTATGAAATTTCAATGAAATATTTCACTAAATAATTAGCCTTGAATCCAAAAATATGCATTTTAAAAAGTTGGGCCTTAAAATTTTTTGGCCGGTCAAAAAATTTTTAAATGCAGTTTTTGGATTCAAGGTCTAATTATTTAAAGAAATATTTCATTGAAATTTCAAAAGAAAACCATTTAACGTGACCCTAGTTTGTTTAATTGAAATTTCAGTGAAATTTCAAAGGAAAAATAATAATTTGTGGTTTGGTTGTCTGGCAAAAATTTAGAATTTATTTTTGTTTTAATTCCAAACTTCATGAGTTGCGTGAGATTTACTATTTTCACTAGCTTTTACGATATGGGTGGCTTATCAACTTGGACTTTGGGATCCGCGATTGCTTGTTCCAAAGGAAAAAAGCCTGTTCTTGAGGAAAAAGTTTTCACTCTGCACGATGGAGAAACTTTTGATGATGTTGGATACAAGCTCTGCTCCAATTATTATGATGATGCCAGGAGAATTGAATCCATTCCCACTGTTGGTTATCGATTCTCAATCATTCCTTCAGTTGATGAATAAAAAAGCTTGTCTGTTTATCGACTTCAAGAGGTTTTAAAATTTTAATTTTATTCCCAGTGTGCAACCTCGCCTTGAATGACATAGGCGGGCAGCGGCACAGTGACGCTGACCTTTTTCTTGCCCCAGCCCTTGGCCTTGTGCGTGTAGTCGGCGAGCCACTGCACGCGCTGGCTGTGGTTGCCGCGCGGCTGGTAGACGTAGAGCGAGAAGCAGCGCTCGTTCAGCGCTGCCAGGCCTCCTGGGTAAGCTTTGGTCGCTGTGAGTCCGTCAAGCGTGTTCTGCACAAAGCGATCAATCAGCGCTTGGTTCGTGGCCGCCTGCTCGTCAGCCAGCCGCTGCTCTTTCCGACTGAGGTTCGCCTTTGGATTCGGTTCGGGGAAGAACCAGGCTGGCAGCGGCTCGCTGATCGCTTCGAACTTTCCGGCCACTTGTTTCCAGGCCTCGATCTTGCCCGAGTGCAGCGCGGGGTGGCCCAGCTTTCCGAGCAGGTGGCTAACAGGCGGCAGGAGATGCGGGAGTAGCGCCGGCCCATTGTAGGTCTTCTTGACGTCGGCCAGCTTCAGGCTGTCGTACACCACTTTGCTGGTCACATTCCACCAACAACCCTCGGGATTCCCGCAGGAGCAAAACTCGAGCTCGCTCACTTCCACCACAATCGACTTGGTTTCCTCACGCGCAGCAAAGAGGTGGTTGAGATTGGAAAAGGGCCGGGACGCCAACAGAAGCACCGGCACCACGGGGTTAAAGCGCTGCAGCAGCGTAGCCGTGTCAAGCTCCGCGTGCTCCGGCTTGAAATGATCAGCCGTCTGCAGATAGCTCCCAATGGCCTTCCGCAGCTCTTCGGGGTTGGGAAGCACCACTGGATGCTTTGCGCTCATTGTTGACAAATAAACTACTGGATGATTTAACTTTGTAAATGATGATTTACCTGCAAGATAGTTGAAGCAGTGCTGAACACATGACATCCACGGGCTCGCTGAGCGTTGGCATCGATCTGGGCACGACCTACTCATGTATCGGCGTCTATCGACACGGTCGCGTCGAAATCATACCGAACCTTGATGGCAGTCGAACGACGCCCTCGGTCGTTGCGTTCACAGAAACAGCGCGCCTTGTAGGCGAGCCGGCCAAGAACCAGGCTGCCATGAATCCCAAGAACACAGTGTACGATGTGAAGCGCATCATTGGCCAGGCCTTTTCAGAGCCTGCTGTGCAGATGGAAATGCAACACTTGAGCTACACGGTCGAAGCGGGACCCGAGGGCCAACCGCGCATCCGAGTGTCTGGCGACCGGGTGTTTAGCCCAGAGGAGATCAGCGCAATGGTGCTGGCCAGCCTCAAGGAGGCTGCGGAGAAGTACCTCGGCTCCCCGGTGACCTCAGCTGTAATCACAGTGCCTGCGTATTTCAACGATGCGCAGCGCCAGGCCACCAAGACCGCGGGGAGAATTGCGGGCCTGGATGTGCTGCGCATCATCAACGAGCCGACCAGCGCCGCGCTGGCCTATGGGCTCGAGCGCTGGGGAGACTTGAAGCGCGTCGACAAGTACGAGGCACAGCAGCACTTGGTCGTTGTTGATCTTGGCGGCGGCACATTTGACTGCACGCTGCTCTGCGTCGAGGAGGGCGTCTTTGAGGTGCTAGCCACCTCGGGCGATTTGCACTTGGGTGGCGAAGATTTCGACGGGCGTCTTGTTGACTTTTTGTCTCAAGAGTTTAAGCGGCGTCACGGTATTGATTTGAAAGGAAATCACAGAGCTTTACGGCGTCTGCGGAATGCTTGCGAAAAGGCAAAGCGCGTATTGAGCTCTGCAGCACAGGCCAACATTGAGATTGATGCGCTGGCCGAGGGCATCGACTACTCGACGCTGCTCAGCCGCGCTCGCTTTGAGGAGCTCTGTGCTGATCTCTTCAAGTCGATACTAGTCCCGATCGAGAATGTGCTGCGCGACGGCGGCAAGGCCAAGCAAGACATTGACGAGGTGATTCTTGTCGGAGGTAGCACGCGTATTCCGAAAGTTCAAGCACTGGTGCGTGAGTTTTTCGGAGGCAAGGCACTGTGCACGAGCATTAACGCGGACGAGTCGATTGCGTATGGCGCCGCTGTGCAGGCAGCGCTGCTGACGGAGAATGCGTCGCAACGCGACTCTCGCATCGAGTCGATGGTGCTGCTCGATGTGTGTCCGCTCTCGATTGGCGTTGAGGTCGCTGGCGAACGCATGGCTGTGCTCGTGCCGCGTAACACAACGATTCCCACTGAGAAGCAGCAGCTCTTCACCACCTTTGCCGACAACCAGACCTCGGTGATGGTGCAGGTCTACGAGGGCGAGCGCCAGTTTACGCGCGACTGCCGCCTGCTTGGCAAGTTCCAGCTGGAAGGTATTCCTCCAGCGCCCAAGGGCACTGCGCAGATCGAGGTCAAGTTTGAGATTGATGCCAACGGGATTCTAAATGTGAGCGCAGTGGAGAAATCAACGGGTCGGCGGAACCAAGTTGTCATCACCAACCAGCGGGGCTCGCTGAGCGATGTCGAGGTGAAGCGGATGATTGGCGACGCCGAGCGCTATGCAGAGCAGGACCGCGCAGAGCTTGAGCGCATACAAGCGCGCTCTCAGCTTGAGAACTATGCATGGGGCGTGCGCTCGAGCCTCGGAGAGCAGGCACTGCAGCAGCGGCTCAGTAGCGAGGAGCTCACTCAGCTTACGCGCGCCACCAATGAAGCAGTGGCCTGGCTCGACTCGAATCTCAGCGCTGCCACCAGTGAGTTTCAAGCCCAACAGAAGCAACTCGAAAGCACCTGCCGGCCTATTCTCGACAAGGCCATGCGCGCTTCTGCTGCTCCACCTCCCTCGGCTCCAGTTTCGCAAAGCAAGCCTATTTTCAAACCTCCAACGATAGAGGAGAATTAAAAACATTTTTGCACAGTACAATATCTATCAAAACAAACAAAGTGCGAATGGGCAATAAAGAAACTGATGAGGTAGTTCAGTGTCATGTTCTAAGCTTACAGTATCACATGCACTCGTTTGCATTCTCCCTGATACCCATTGCGGGCGCAACGGCCCGTCCGAGTCCGCCAGAAGGCACGAAAATCGTGGCCTCGGTTCGGAAGCTGGATGATCAGCTCGGCCTTTTGCTGGTCTCTGATTCCAAAGAAGGAGAGCCTCTGGGAAGCATTCCGAACAACGTGGCAGCTCGGCTTGTTCCATTGCTGTCACTCAAGCGATTGCGAGTGAAGGCAGCACAGTTTCTTGCGCCGGCTCCCTCTGGCCAGATCAAAGTTGGCATACAAGTCGAGGTTGTTACTGCCTCGCTGCAGAGCCAGCCTGTCGATGACACAAGAGAGTTTGTCGATGTCCTAAAGGAGTTTGGCTTCTGGCAGCAGATGGGAACGATGATGCTATGCTTGAACTGCGAGACTTGCAATCTCGATACCCAACCGAAATAGCTATCTTGTGGTACTTATATTAAAAGCGGAGTGCTTCGTTTAATTCTTTCAATCTTGTCTGCATATCTGTCAATAGGAGCTCCTGAATATTCTCAATGATGAGAAGCGGCAGTCGAGACAAATAACTTTTGCTCGATTGATGTTCTTCCCTCAGCGCATCAATCACTGCGGCTCTGGTTTCTTGTAGGTTAGTGCAGATCGATTCAATCGCTTTTCTCCGATCTTTTTTGGGTAATATCAACAAGTGTCCCCATTCTCTGCCAAGTAGGCGTTTGAGATGCAACTCTTTCATCCGTTTAACCAAGAGTGGTGATGGATAAAGATAGGCATCCTCGGGGCGATCGTTTATCAAGGACCCAATGGAGAGGGAGTACATTGTTTTGCTTTAAAAGCTATCAAGTGCCTTTATTCAGTGTGAGCCAGTTTTCTTTTCTACAACTCTTCTTTTATGCTGCGGCATCTCCGACATCTTGATTAAGCCTTGAGTGTCGATCTTTCCATGTTGCCAATTGAGCCTGCATATCGTCTAAGAGTCGACCCTCAATGTCTTCGATGATGTGAATCGGCAGCAGAGACAAGTAACTTTTGTCTGATTGATGCTCTTTCCTAAGTGTATCAGTAACTGTGGCTGTCTTGTCTTGGAGGTCGGTGCAGATGGATTCAATCGCTTTGCTCCGATCTGCGTGGCATAATTTCAACAAGAACATCCATTCGCTTCCGAGCTCTTGCTTCCATTTCTGCCATTTCGATTTGGCATACATCAGGTGTTTGTTAAGGAGTGGTGTTGCTGTGAGGTAGGCGTCTTCAGGGCGATTTGTGCGGACCAGGTCCAAAAGAGAGAACATGCTTGTTGCTTGTTTTAAAAACTGTCAAGTGCATTTACAGCTCTGTTTCATAAGTTAGGCTGCGGCGGCATCGTGAAAATCTAGATCTAGCCTTATGCGTCGATTATTCCATGTTTCAACCATCGCCTGCATATCATTGGACAGTAGACACTGAATGTCTTCAATGATATGAAGAGGCAGGCGAGATAAATAACTTTTGCTCGATTGACGTTCCTTCCTCAGCGCATCAATTACTGCGCCTGTCTTTTCTTGGAGGTCGGTGCAGATGGATTCAATCGCTTTGCTCCGATCTGCTTTGCATAATTTCAACAAGTGTCCCCATTCGCTGCCAAGTTCGAGGTGCCAAACTACCTCTCTCAGGCTGAGGTAAGATTCACTTTCGAGTTCACGCTGCAAAGCTAACTCTTTCAGGCGAGCTGTTAATAGTGATGCTGCTCGGACGTAGGTGTCTTGGGGGCGGGAACCGATCAAGGACCAATGGGACATTGTGCTTGTTGTTTGATTTAAAAACTTGTAAGTGCATTTATTCAACGCAACAACTGTGAGCACGTTTGAACCAACATATGGCGCAGATCACAATAGGAGATAGCTCAGAGCTTTTACCTCTGAGCGCGGGAATCTACACAAGCCCAGGGTTGATCGCTGCACTTTTTTCCGAGGCTAGAGCAGTGATTGCTCAGGGCTATGGGATGCCTGTGTTTTCCTGTTTTGCCCCTGTACGGGAGCTGCAAGACCGGTGGAATAATACTGCGATGAAACCATTTGCTGTGGTCAGAGACTTGCAATTTAATCCACTTTTAATCCAGGGATATGGTCACTATCATCGTCGAATTCTGGCTGGCTTGACCCAGATCCCAAAAGGCTGCATTGCTGTTCTGTTCATTGATCAGACAGATGTAGAGCGAGTATGCTGCATCAAGGTGCCCGAAGCCGGACTGGCTGCCGCCTCGCCGACGATGCAGTTGCTCCTGCCGAAGCAGCCCCTCTTTGTCGACTGGGTAGTTAAACCGTTGTCCCGAGAGGAGTGGCCGCGAATTTGCACTGTCTGCAAGGCTGAAGGAGACCATGTCAAGAAATTGTGCTCTGTTTGCCGTGCATTCCGTTACTGCAGCGAAGCTTGTCAGAAGGCCGACTGGACAGAGCACAAGAGCGAGTGCAAACAGCTTATCGACCTCTGTGCTCGCGATAATCAGTGGCTGGGCTAAAACCTTGATGTAAACTATCATTATCTTTTGTGACTTGTTTAATTTGTTAGAACTGCATCAAAAAGTCCTCCTCTTCCTTCCAACTGATCTTCTCTGTGATGGACGCGTGGTGATGCGGCTCTGTCTTGGTGAATTGATTGCACCACTCATAGGCTTTGTCGGTTTAAATAAAAGTTTCAATCCGCTGTTGCACTCCGCAGCGACACAGAGGGCAGACGGCTTCTGGCAGATGTGCGCTGCACTGTGGACAGAGGCAGAGATGGCGACAGGGGGCAGAAGGATGCTTATCGCTGTGATCAAAGTCCACTGCCAATTGGCAGCAAAGCGGCACTGCCCCTAGCACCATCACAATACCCACGGACAGCTTGAAAATAAAACTACCCAAGACTTGATCCAAGTCGACAGCAACTTTGGTTTTTGGACTGGTTCTTTGCATTTGCTTGCATTAACTCTATGTTTAATGTGTCAAACAAAGGTTTCAATCCGATCTTGCACTTCAGAGCGACACAGAGGGCAGACAGCTTTTGGCAGCTCTGCGCTGCACTGTGTACAGAGGCAGAGATGGCGACAAGGCAGGAGAAGTACAGACTTTTGTCGTTGAAGACAGACAGAGCAAGCGACTTGATCCGATGCTATCGTGGTCTCAACAACGAGCTCTGGCTTGGCGGGAGAAGCCAGGAGCGGTCTTCGGTGAGCCTCTGCTTGCCCTCGGCGCAGCCACAGAACAATCGTAGTCATGCCCCAGAACCATTCAGAAATCACACCAGCAAGAAACCAGTTGAAAGAGTCCTGCTTATCATCCTCGTCGCCAGCG
>Ga0315284_10014525_pt1 | contig 11219 bp, 10 predicted proteins | sample YL17G09_16_MG_FD_203696 | JGI IMG/M metagenome (GOLD analysis project Ga0315284, IMG submission 203696) | Sediment microbial communities from Yellowstone Lake, YNP, Wyoming, USA - YL17G09_16 | ecosystem: Environmental > Aquatic > Freshwater > Lake > Sediment | place: USA: Wyoming | collected...
CAGGCTCAGGCCCTGAATGGGCCAGGTTTTTTAGCCCAGGGTCGCAACCCTGGGTAAAGGGTGCGTTAAAAACGCCTGCGCCCTGAAAGGGCGCCGGGCAGGTGATGAGCCTGGTATTCGAATATCGTGCGGATAATCCTTCCCGCCGCCCCTTTCAGGGCGGGACGAATCTAATCTCGATCACCTTTCCCCAGGGTTGCGACCCTGGGCTAAAATCCGTGGCCCTTTCAGGGCCTGAGCCTGATCTCTTCACGCAATCCTCTCATCACGCAAATCAAGGTTCAGACCATCACACTTTCGTTGTATCTTGCGTGATCAACGTCCCGAACCGCTTGCTGATCGCCAGTGCCGGGTCGAGGGGCACCTCTACCGGTTTGACGTCCGCGGGGACGCTGATCAGCGGGGTGGGGCGGAGCTTCTTGCCGGTGAACTGCGGCAGCCACTGGGCTTCGGCGTCGAGCAGCTCCCGGGTCATAGCACGGACTTCCGCCAGCGTGCAGCGGGTGCTGGTGAGCGGGTCCAGCGCGATGGCCTGCATGGCGAATTCGGGATCTCCGGTCAACCCGGCTTCCACCGCCAGCGTCTGCACGGTGACGTTGCTCTGGTTGAGCGCGGCGCATTGCGCGGGCAGGCTGCCGACGCGCAGCGGGTGCAATCCTTCGCGGTCCACATACACCGGCACCTCCACGCAGCAGCCCCGCGGCAGGTTGTCGATGTAGCCGTCATTGCGGATGTTGCCGTTCAGGCGGAAAGGCTTGCCGGTCTGGTGCGCCTCCAGGATGTAGGTGCAGTATTCCGCGCTGCGCGGCTGCAGGGCGGCCGACTCGAACTGCAGCGGATCCACTTCCCGGTATTTCTCGGCGAGGGCGGCGCTGTAGTGATAATAGGCGCCCGACTCGCCGCCGAAGGCCGGCTGATCGCAGTAGAGCTTCAGCCCGCGCTCGCTGCCGCGGAACCAGGGCACGTATTCGGACAGGTGGCCGGTGCTCTCGGTCATGAAATAGCCGAAGTGGCGCATGACTTCGATGCGCACCTTCTCGGTGACGTAATATTCCGGCTTCTCGCAGTTTGCCTTGAACAGCGGGTACAGGTCCTTGCCCTCGTGCTCAAGTTTGAGGAACCAGGCCATGTGGTTGATGCCGGCGCAGAGGAAGTCGATCTCCTTCTTTGGGATGCCCACATAGCCGGCGATAAGGTCGAGGGTGGTCTGCACGCCGTGGCAGAGGCCGATATACGGCACGTTGGAGATGCGGCCCAGGCCCAGGCAGACGGCGGCCATCGGGTTGGTATAGTTGAGCAGCAGGGCGCCGGGTTTGGCCACCTCTTCCATGTCCCGCAGGATGCCTGCCATCACCGGCATGCTGCGCAGGCCGCGCAACACGCCGCCGGGCCCGAGCGAGTCGCCGATGCACTGATCGATGCCGTATTTCAGCGGGATCTCGTAGTCGTATTTGAACGCCTCCACGCCACCGACCTGCACCATGCTCACCACGTAGTCGGCATCCCTGATCGCCTCGCGGCGGTCGGTGGTGGCGTAGACCGAGGCGTTGAGGCCGTTCTCCGCGATCATGCGCTGCGTGAAGGCCTCCATGCGGCGGAGCTTCGTTTCCGTGGGACTCATCAGCGCGTAGGTCGCCCCGTCCAGCGCCGGAGTGCCAAGCATATCGTTGAGCAGCGTTTTGCAGAAGACGATGCTGCCCGCGCCGATCATCGCAATTTTGGACATGAACCAATCCTCCCGTGGAATAATAGAATAGGAACCGGTCTACCAGATATCGGGCATCTTATCGCTACTCCATACGACGCCGGCGGCAAGAGTCCTTTCCACGGATGGCGAAGGTTGTCGGCTCCGGCGGCATTTTTACGGCAAATAATCGATAAACAGTTTATCAATATAAGCAAATCCGTTATACTTAACATGCGGAAGGCCCCATCGTCATTCTGCCGGGGAGCAGGCGTCGGGCTGATTGGAGCTTTGATCCCGTATGGAAAATCCGAAGGTAACAATTCTCGTTGTCGATGACGAAGACAGCATTCGCCGCTCGCTGCAGGCTATTCTCACGTCAAAGGACTATGAAGTGCAGCTTGCGGAATCGGGCGAAGAAGCGCTTAGCCTGGCGGCGGCAAACCCTCCGGACCTGGTGATGCTCGACCTGGGCCTGTCGGACATGAACGGACTGGATGTCTGCCAGGAGATGCGCACCTGGTTCCCCGGACCCATCCTCGTGTTGTCCGCGATCGTTCGCGAGACCGAAAAGGTCGCGGCGCTCGATTTTGGCGCGGATGACTACATCACCAAACCCTACTCCATCAGCGAGCTGCTGGCGCGGGTGCGCGCTCTGCTGCGGCGCCAGGTGACGGATGTCTCGCCCCCGCGGTCGGTGACCTTCGGCGAACTGGCCATCGATTTTACGAAACGGCGGGTCAGCCTGGCCGGCAATGAAGTCAAACTGGCACCCAAGGAATACGGTATCCTCGAACTGCTTGTCCGCCATGCCGACTGCGTGGTCACCAATCAACAGGTGTTGGAGCATGTCTGGAAGGGGGAATATCAATACGACGATGACTTCCAGAATCTGCGCGTGCACGTCAGCAACCTGCGCCACAAAATCGAACCGAACCCCCGGGGCCAGCATTTCATCAAGAACGAACCCCGTGTGGGGTATCGCTTCATCAGCGAACCGATCGAAGAGTAGTGGCGAGTGACGAGTGGCGAGTGGCGAGTTTCCTTATCCCGAAAGGCTTGCCTTGATTCTGGTAACCTATCACTCAACAGGCCACTCGCCACTCGCCACTCGTCACTCGCCACTTTCCTTGTCGAGTAATGCCGCCAGCTCGGTCATGTCCCGGAAATGGAGCAGGAGGAACCGGTCGTCCAGGGGGATGGCCTGGAGGGAAAAGGCGTAAGGCATCCCATCCGGCCCGGCGATCCGCACCTGGCGCTCGCGGGGAGCGAGATCGTGCCGCAGCGGGCAGTCCTCCCCGAAACAGCGCGGGCAGCAGAGCGCGGTGGCGCAGGCTGTCGCCTCCGTTTCCGGCGGGAGGGAAAACAACCAGGCTGCCGCTTGATTTTGCCGGATGAGCCGTCCGTTGCGATCGACCACCAGGGTGGGGTCGGGTAAATGATCGAGGATGGCCTGCCCGAGCGTCCGCTCGCCTTGCAGGCGCCGCGACTCGGCCTCGAGCTGCCGGGTATACGCATCCAGCCGGCGCACGATGACCTGGTAGGAGGCCACCTCGCGTTCCAGCCGCGCGCGGTTCGCATCATGGTCTACAGCCATTACGCCTTCACTTCCGAGCATTTCGGGGACTGATCCCGCATCTCCACCCCCCACCATTCTTCCACCCGGCCGAGGGTCAGTCCCCGATATGGAAACAGTTGTCAAATACACGAAAGCCTTCCAAGCGAAAAAAATGCCTCGTCGGGGTTGGCACATGCACAAAGGTCCCGCCCCCGGCCCGCACCTGGTTCACCAGGTTGCGGGCGTCCCGCCGATCGGTTTTCACCCGGTCCCCCGAGGCTCGCGGGATCGAGGAGGGCGCCACCACCCGACACGGAATCCCCAGCTCGGTTAACCAGCGATAGATGGTAAAGCCCACCCCGCCCGCCTCATAATAACACGTCAGGTCGTACAGCGCGCTCCATCGCGTGAAATACTTCCGATAGGCCGAATACTCGGTCGGGATGACAAACCGATCAAGCGGCTGCTGTCCGTCCCGGGTAACAATGTGCGTGATGGTTGTCGCTTTATGGACATCCAGCCCAACCGATGCGATACTCTTCATTGACCGGAACCTCCTTTGATGGATTGGTCAGTTTCCAGCCGGGCTTTAGTTACAAGGTCTGTCCATTGACTAATCATTCTAAAATTCGCTACGCTTAGCACGGTTCAGCAAGTTGCATTCCCACTGGAGGTATTCACCGTGGCCAAGCTTCGTGGAAACGCGATCGTCGGGCAATCCGGCGGTCCCACTGCCGTCATCAATCAGAATCTGGTGGGCGTCATCGAGACCGCCCACGACATGCCGGAGATCGAGCATCTGCTCGGCGCGCGGCACGGCGTGAAGGGGATTCTCGGCGAGAGCTTCGTGGACCTGTTCAAGGAGACGAAGGAGACGCTGGAGGCCGTCGCTGCCACGCCGTCCTCCGCGCTCGGCTCCATCCGCAAGAAACCCACGCCGGAAGAATGCCTGCAGATGTTCGAGGTGATGAAGAAGCACAACGTGCGCTACTTCTTCTACATCGGCGGCAACGACTCCGCGGAGACCGCCTTGATCGTCAACCAGATGGCAACCGAAGCGAATTACGAGCTGCGCTGCTTCCACGTGCCGAAGACGGTGGACAACGACCTGCGCGTCACCGACCACTGCCCCGGCTACGGCAGCGCCGCCAGATTCGTCGCCGGCGCCTTAATCGGCGACAACCTGGACAACCGCTCGCTGCCCGGCATCAAGATAAACGTCATCATGGGCCGCCACGCCGGCTTCCTCACCGCCGCCTCCGCGCTGGCGCGCGACCGCGACGACGACGGGCCGCACCTGATCTACCTGCCCGAGCGCCCCATCACCCGCGTGCAGTTCCGCGACGAAGTGAAGGAAGTCTACGACCGCCTGGGCCGCTGCATCGTGGCCGTCTCCGAAGGCATCGTGGATGCTTCCGCCCCGCTGAACGATAAAGGCGAGCACCTGACCTTCGCCGAAATGGCGCTGTCGGAGGCGGAACGGTTCTTCCTCGACACCGGCGGCAAGACGCTGGCAGAGAAGGCGTATAAGACGCTGAAGAGCATCGGCAAAATCGAGCGCGACTCGCACGGCAATATCCAGCTCTCCGGCTCCGGTCTGCTCGGCGACTGGCTGGCCAATTACCTGAAGGAAGAGCTGGGGCGCAAGCTCCGCGTCCGCGCCGATACCTTCGGTTACCTGCAGCGCTCCTACCCCGGCGTGATCAGCGAGGTGGACGCCACCGAAGCCCGCATGTGCGGACGCAAGGCGGTCGAGTTCGCCACCCGGAACGACGTGGACGGCAGCGTCTCCATGCTCCGCACCGCCCATGACGGCGTCTACGGCGTGGAGTATGTCTGCACCGAGTTGAAGGAAGTGGCCAAAGAGACGAAGTGCCTCCCCGACGAATATATCGCCGCCACCGGCAACTACATCACCCCCGACTTCATCGACTACGCCCGCCCCCTGGTCGGCACGCTGCCCACGGTGGGGTATTTCGAAGGTATGCGGTGATTGTTACCAGATCGAATAGGGAGTACCATCCATGCCCATGCGCTCCGATTTGCTGTAAACATACCCGTCGTTGGGATCGTAGCCGAATTCCCCGTCATCCGTAAACGGATCCTTGGGCAATAGGTCGCTGGGCCTGATATACGGTCCCTTGTAATGCGTTGGATCCAGCCGGTTGCCGGCGGCATCTTCCGTCGGGAGAATACTGATCGCTTCGTCTTTTGACAGGATAATCTGATACAGGCTGAGCGGGTTGCCGCCGACATCGTTCTCGAACCGCACGATCGCCGATCTCAGCTCGTGTAAATTATCACGCAGCGCGCTCTCGCGCGCCCGCAGTGCGACGAAGCGGATCCGCAGGATGATGATGAGCATCAACACGGCAATAACCGTGATCACCATCAACACTTCGATCAACGTAAATCCTTTGCGAAATCTGCGCATTGGTCTCCTCAAAGACGTAACTGATCAATTTATCGGCCAAACGCTTTCATATCTAAACGCCGGCCTACCGGGGCAGTTGCCGCTGTATTATTGTTGTTATTATTCCGTATTTTGTTGAATCTATATGCCAACTACAGCGCCGGGGTGGGTGTTCCTTGTGATGCGGGGGAGCGTTGTGCTATAATCGCGCCACGGCATTACTCCCGATTGGGGACAGCGTTGACCTTCCAGGAGATCATCCGGACATTGGAGGATTACTGGGCGCGGCGCGGATGCCTGATCGAGCAACCGTATGACAGCGAGATCAGCGCCGGCACCATGCACCCGGCCACCTTTCTGCGCGCGCTCGGTCCCGAGCCGTGGAGCGCCGCCTACGTGCAGCCCTCCCGCCGGCCCGCCGACAGCCGCTACGGCGAAAACCCTTATCGCCTCTACCGGCATTATCAATACCAGGTCGTGCTGAAACCCTCGCCGGATACGGTCCAGGAGCTGTACCTGGACAGCCTGCGCGCGCTCGGCTTCGATCCCCGCCATCACGATATCCGCTTCATGGCCGACGAGTGGCAAACCCCGGCCCTGGGCGCCTCCGGCGCCGGCTGGCAGGTGTGGCTGGATGGGCTGGAGATCACCCAGTTTACCTACTTTCAGGTGGTCGGCGGCATCGAATTGTCACCCATCACGGTGGAACTGGCCTACGGCCTGGAACGCATCGGCATGGCTGCCCAGCACGTAGATCACTATCAGAAGATCGACTGGAACGACGCGCTCACCTACGGCGAAATCCATCGCCAGAACGAGTATGAATGGACGCGCTACACTTTCGAGCTCTCCGATCCCACCCTTGCCGAGACGCAATTCGACCAGTATGAGCGGGAAGCCCATCGCCTGCTGGACCAGGAGACGGTGGCGCCTGCCTACGATCTGACGCTGAAATGCTCCCACACCTTCAACATGCTCGACGCCCGCGGCGCCGTCTCCCCCACCCAGCGCCTCGGCTACCTCCAGCGCGTCCGCGCCCTCGCTCACCGCTGCGCCGACAGTTACCTCAAACAGCGCGAAGCGATGGGGTATCCGTTGTTAGTGGCGAGTGGCTACCAGCCTACATAAACTTTACCCGGATCAGGCAAGCGCTATGTAGGCCGGAACATTGGCCACTCGCCACTCGCCACTACAAAAAATTAGCACTCCCCCTTTGACACTGCTAAATATTCTGTTATAATACGTCCCGGAATTAGCACTCACACCCATCGAGTGCTAACCGACTCCCGGCGCCGGGCACGGTGCCGGCCTGTCGAAATTCAACGCACCACTCTTAAAAGGAGGTTGTATCATGCTCAAACCGTTGGGCGACAAAATCGTCGTGCAGCCGAAGGCCGAGGAAGAGAAGACCGCGACCGGAATCCTGCTTCCCGACACCGCGAAGAAGAAATCCACCGAAGGCAAGGTCGTCGCGGTGGGCCGCGGCAAATATCAGGATGGCAAGCTGGTCGAGCCGGAAGTCAAAGTCGGCGACACCGTCATCTACGGCAAATACGGCGGCACCGAAGTGACCATCGACAACACCGACTATGTGATCCTCGATGAGGACAACATCCTCGCCGTCAAGGCGTAACGTGCCCCGATGCATCGGGACTGTGATTCGAAAAGGAGAAGAACTATGCCGAAAATGCTCGCATTTGACGAAGAGGCCCGCCGCGCGCTCGAGCGCGGCGTCAATATCGTGACCAGGGCCGTGAAGATGACCCTCGGTCCGCGCGGCCGCAACGTCGTCCTCTCGAAAAAGTGGGGCAGCCCCACCATCACCAAGGACGGCGTGACCGTCGCGAAGGAAATCGAGCTGGAAGACCCCTATGAGAACATGGGCGCCCAGCTGGTGAAGGAAGTCGCGTCGAAGACCAACGATGTGGCCGGCGACGGCACCACCACCGCCACCGTGCTCGCCCAGTCCATCCTGCATGAAGGCCTGCGCGCCATCGCCTCCGGCGCCAATCCGTTGATCGTGAAGCGCGGCATCGACCTGGCGGTGGAGGCCATCGTGGCCAAGATCAAGGATCTGTCCTATCCGGTGGCCGGCAAGGAAGATGTCGAAAACGTCGCCTCCATCTCCGGCAATGATCCCGAGATCGGCCAGTACGTCGCTGAGGCGATGGACAAGGTCGGCAAGGACGGCGTCATCACCATCGAAGAGTCGAAGGGCACCGACACCACGGTGAATGTGGTCGAAGGCATGCAGTTCGACAAAGGCTATATCAGCCCGTATTTCGTCACCGATCCCGAGCGCATGGAAGCCATCCAGGAGAACGTGGTCATCCTCATCCACGAGAAGAAGATCTCCAACGTGCAGGATATGCTCCCGCTGCTCGAGAAGGTTGCCGGCAGCCGCGCCCCGCTGATCATCATCTCCGAGGACGTCGAGGGTGAAGCCCTCGCCACCCTGGTGCTGAACAAGATCCGCGGCGTGCTGCAGGTGGCCGCGGTGAAGGCTCCCGGCTTCGGCGATCGCCGTAAGGCTATGATGGAAGACATCGCCATCCTCACCGGCGGCACTTTCATCAGCGAAGACCTGGGCATGAAGCTGGAGAACGTGACCCCCGACATGCTGGGCCGAGCCCGCAAGGTCACCATCACCAAGGACAACACCACCCTGGTGGAAGGCGGCGGCGACGCCGCGAAGGTCAAAGGGCGCATCGAACAAATCCGCCGCGCCATCGAGACCACCGAGTCCTCCTATGACCGCGAGAAGCTGCAGGAGCGTCTGGCCAAGCTGTCCGGCGGCGTAGCCGAAATCAAGGTCGGCGCGGCCACCGAGACCGAGCTCAAAGAGAAGAAGCACCGCTTCGAGGACGCGCTGAGCGCCACCCGCGCCGCGGTCGAGGAAGGCATCGTCGCCGGCGGCGGCGTCACCCTGGTGAACGCCATCCCGGCCCTCGATGCCGTGATGAAGAAGCTGGACGAGCAGCCCGCCGAAGTCGCCAACGACGAGAAGATGGGCGTGCAGATCGTCCGCCGCGCGCTGGAGGAGCCGCTGCGCCAGATCGCCGAGAACGCCGGCGTTGAAGGCAGCATCGCCGTCGAGAAGGTGAAGAACTCCAAAAAGCTTGGTTATGGCTTCAACGCCCTCACCGAGCAGTACGGCGACATGGTCGAGATGAAGATCGTCAACCCGGCCAAGGTCGAACGCTCTGCCCTGCAGAACGCCGCGTCCATCGCCGCGATGGTCCTTACCACCGAAGCCCTGGTTGCCGACAAGCCCGAAGAGAAGCCCGCCATGCCCGCCGGCGGCCCCGGCGGCGGCATGGGCGGCATGGACTACGGGATGTAGTTGCATACCGCAGATCACCTGCCAAACGCGGCCCCGGGCAACCGGGGCCGCACCCTTTTCTACTCCTTGACTTATTTTGCAAACAGATGTATTATATAACCTGTGTTTGCCTGCCTTACAATCCTGCGAGGCCTGTATAATATACCCCTTGCGGCGGATTGCGACGGCAGGGAATCTTATGGTAAGAAATTGATCTTTTTTTAGAATTCCCTCGTAAAACCAAATCTTATATTTAATTTTGACGGGGAATATCGGTCGTGTCCGGACCTGGGGAAGGGGATGGGGATGACGGCTCGGGAGCGGGTGATGACGGCGCTGGCGCATCGAGAGGCGGATCGGGTGCCGGTCGATTGCTGGGCGACGGCGGAGGTGAAGCAGGCGCTGCGGCGGCGGCTGGGTGTGGCGGATGACGCGGAGATGCTCCGGCGGCTGGGCGTCGATTTCCGCGTTATTCCCGGGCCGCGATTCATCGGATCGGAGCGCCCCGCGGGCGAGGATATCTGGGGCGTCGGTCGGCAGACGGTCAGCTTCGGCGAGGGAGAAGGGCAGGGGAGTTATCAGGAGCTGGCCTATTCGCCGCTGGCGGGCATGACGTCGGGGGAGGAGATCGAGCGGTATCCCGGCTGGCCGTCGCCGGACTGGTGGGATTATGCGGAGATCGCGGAGCAGTGCCGGCAATATGCGGGGTATGCCGTGGTCTACGTGGGCGACCGATTGGACCGCACGGCGCAGCTCAAGCCGGCGATGTACCTGCGCGGGGTGGAGCAGATCATGCTCGACCTGGCGATGGACCCGGAGATCGTCGAGTGCATCGTCGCGCACATTGTCGAGTATTACCTGGAATACAACCGCCGGGTGTTCGAGGCGGCGGGGGGCGGCATCGACATCTTCATGATGGGCGACGACTTCGGCATGCAGACCGCGCCGCTGCTCAGCGTCGGGATGTGGGAGCGCTTCTTCGCGGGCGGCTTCCGGCGCTTTATCGAATTGGCGCATCGCTACGGCATCGAGGTGATGCACCACACCTGCGGCGCCGTGCGCCCGCTCATCCCCCGCTTCATCGACGCCGGGCTCGATATCCTGCAGTCGCTGCAGCCGCGCGCCGCGGGGATGGAGCTGGCCGGGTTGAAGCGGGATTTCGGCGCTGACCTCTGCTTCCAGGGTTCGATGGATATTCAGCACACGCTGCCGCACGGCGCCCCCGCCGACATCGACGCCGAAGTGCGCGACCGCATGGCGGCCGGCAAACCCGGCGGCGGCTTCATCATCTGCACCGCCCACAACATCCAGCCCGACACCCCGATCGACAACGTGCTGGCGCTGTTCGAAGCGTATCATCGGTATGCGGCATATCCCGGGAACTGACCCCGAATCTGGTGCTCGCCGGAAAATGACAATGCCCGCTTGGGGGTCAGTCCCCATTTATAAGAAAGCTTTCCTATTAAGCCTACTTCTCGTATCAAGTAAAATTTTACTTTACGCTCGTATAAGCGCTTGTTGCTCGGTTATGATATCATATGTTTGCTGTCAGCAACCGGCAATTTCGCTCGTAAGATCTGGGAGTCGATATGAAGAATGGACTGCGAATTTTCGCCAAAACCGGGGATCTGCGGGGATCTGACCGGTCAACCGGAAGCGCGCCGCCGATCATCTTTGGAGTCATTGGCTTTCTGTAGCGCGCGCCAGCCCTGGCACGCCAGTGATCGAATATCAAACCGTGTGCTGGAACGGAATTCGTGTCCGCCGGAAGCCGTTACCCGCAGACGGATCGGAAAGAGGGTAACAGCGCGCCAGGGCCGGCGCGCCCTACAGATAGGAGCGAAATCGAAAATTGACTGTCCGCCAAAACGAGGAATGTACTGCCAGATGCAGTATCAGTATACCAGTCCATCGCCGTCGGCTCGAGCCGGCGGAAAAGGAGCGATCCATGATATCCCGCGCATTGTTCGTGCTGTTGCTGCTTGCCTTCCTGACGCGGACAACCTGTGCCGAGGTGCAGGTGCGGGTGATGCTGCTTGAGCCGGTGAACACGCCGTATAAAGTGCAGGTGGTGGCCCATCCGGACTACAATTCCAACACCACCTTCTTCGTGGGACAGAGCCAGTCGGCGGCGGAGACCAACCGCTACATGTACCTGCCGGGAGCCGACGTGCTGCAGGCCCGCGAGAACGAAGTCAAGCCGGTGGATGCCGGGCAATCCACGCCGTGGATCGATCTGAGC
>Ga0315284_10014526_pt1 | contig 11218 bp, 6 predicted proteins | sample YL17G09_16_MG_FD_203696 | JGI IMG/M metagenome (GOLD analysis project Ga0315284, IMG submission 203696) | Sediment microbial communities from Yellowstone Lake, YNP, Wyoming, USA - YL17G09_16 | ecosystem: Environmental > Aquatic > Freshwater > Lake > Sediment | place: USA: Wyoming | collected...
AAAGCCGGCCGTCCCTGGCCGCCCTGTTCAAGAAGAACGGCTATCAAACAGCGGCCTTTGTCTCTTTGGGCGTCTTGAAATCGTCCTTCGGCCTGGCCGAGGGATTCGACCTCTACCGAGACGATTTCCCCCCCGAGCGCTGGTACCTGACCGCCGAGGAAGTGAACGGGCAGGTCCTGCCCTGGCTGGAAAAAAACTCCGACCGTCCCTTCTTCCTGTGGGTCCATTACTCCGACCCCCATGAACCTTACCTCACGCCCGACGCTCCGCCGGACATGAAAGTCACTTTCAACGGACGGGTCCTGGGGGATCAGTACTGTCTGGGAAAGTATCTCACCATCCCTTTGGGAGTAACCCTCCGGCCCGGCCGCAACAAGTTCGTCATCGAGATCCGCAGCCCCTATTATACCAACAACTTTCAGGCCCGCCTCGACCTGCTCGCCTTCGACCCGCCTTTCGAGACGGCCGGCCTCGACGTTGAGTTTGTGAGCGGCTGGTTCATCCGGCGGCCCGACAACGTCTACTTCCTCAAGTCAAGGGCAGTCCTGGACATCATCAACCACGGCCCGGCCCGGCCTTTTCGCTTGACCCTGCGGGGCAAAATCCTCATCCCTCACGAGCTCTTGCCCTCTTTTTATAAAAAAGAGGTCGAGTACATGGACCTTCATTTCGGCCGGCTCTTGGACAAACTCCAGGAATTGGGGAGGCTCAAGGACACGGCCATCCTATTGTTTGGCGACCATGGGGAAGGCTTGGGCGAGTACCTCAGCCCTAACGGCGACCGCCATGTCGGCCATGTCCATTATCTCTATGAGTGCTACATGCGCGTCCCCCTGCTTCTCTACCGCCCCGGCGGCGAGGCCGGCCGGGTTCGGAATGAGGCGGTGACCATGCTCGACATTGCGCCCACCATCACCCAGATGATGGGCTTCAAGACGCCCTCTTTCTATCAAGGCCGGAGCCTGCTCAGCCCCCGGAAAAATCCGCCGGCCATCTTCGAGCAGACCTACAAGCCTGAAGCGGCCTGGGATAAGTTCGCCTTGCGACGATATCCCTGGCATTTGATTTTCACCCCCGAACTGAAGCGCTTTGAGCTGTTCGACCTGGCCTCCGACCCCTCGGAAAGAACGGACATTTTTTCCGAGAACGCCGGCCGAGACGAAGTGCAGTCCCTTCGCCTGGACCTGGAACGTCTAGCCCGGGATGTCCTCCTGAACAAAGAAGTCATTCCCCTGGATAAATCGACTGAAGAGCTGTTGAAATCCCTGGGCTATATCAGGAAGTAGAAACTCGCTTAAACATCCTCGGCGCCCCAAGAAGGGGGTCCCTTCCAGGGCGGTTATCCCCTTTGTCTTCTCTCCCGACAGGCCCTGACCAAACGGCCGGGGATACGGAACATGAGACGGTTGAGCACGCGGAGCAGCCGAGGCCGGCGGGGCAGGCCGTCGGTCGCTCCCCCGGTTTCCTGCTCGTGGAGGACCCTCTGCACGATCGGACAGCCGCGGCTTTCCAGACAATAAGGGCTAAGCCGTCCCTGACTGAGATGGCCCCTGATTTCCTGGACTTGGGGCGAGTTCCAAGCCGCGGCCCAATCGGTGATGGGGGCGATTATGGGGTTCCCATGGCAGCAGGGCAAGATCCCCCGGCGGAGGATGTAGTAGCTCTCCCACGGCTCGCGGCAGAGCGGCATCTTGCCCCGGCCCAGATCATCGTCCTGGGCGGCCGGGGCTGTCTTCTCGTTGGGCGACGGGCTCATCCCGACCTCAAGTGAACTTCCCGAAATTGAATTGATTGGCCAAGGGAACGCCGTAGGTTTTGGAGAGACGCTCGCTTTCCCGGATGATCTCCTCGGTCTCCTCCCGGCTGAGCATCTCTTTCTTGTAATCGAAATGATATCCGCCCCGGTCGGCTTCGATCTTGGGGTTCCACAGGTAGAGCAGAGGACGAAGGACGAGGGCGTCGGCTTCCAGGCGCCGGCAGAGCTGAAAATAGGGCTCCAGGTCCTGACGATTGACCCGCATGGGCATGAAGACCATGAACAGCTTGGGGAAATGCCCCGCTTTCTTCCGCTCCCGGCTGAGCAGCTCCAGGTTGGGGATGATCCCCTCCCAGCGATCGTTGCGGATTTTGGCATAGGTCTCCGGCGTGGCGGCGTCCAGGGAGACATAAAGATAGACTGGCTTGCCCACCAGGGCCCGGACCGTCCGTTCGGTGAAGGCCTGGCCGTTGGTCGAAAGCTCGAGGAACTTGCCGTGCCGGCCGACGGTTTCCAGAATTTCCTGGAAACGGGGATGGAGCAGGGGTTCGCCGAAGGAGCAATTCACCAGGTTGCGGGCCGATTTGAAGAAGGGGCCGTAGGACTCCAGGGTCCTGTCGTCGATGACCAGGTCGGCCTGCTCCCCTTCCATGACCTTCATCCGGTCCCATAAGCAGTACACGCAGGGCGGCTTGATATTGCACTTGCCGTAGAGGTCGATGCCCAGGTTGAGCGGGTAGGAGGTCAGCTCGACCTTCCCGGCCAGCATCTCCTGGTAGTTGAGCTGGGCGTTGGAGTGAAAAAACAAGAAATCCTCATGCCGCTGCCGGTCGTTGTGGAAATCGAAAACTCCCACCCGGACGCCCAACTCCCGGCCGTCGCCGGGATGGTACTTGGCCGGGAAAACTTTGTTGAGGCCGAGCCGCAGTTCCCCGCTCCCCGGAGAGGCCGGCCGGTTCCCGGCGCTTTCCTGGCCTTCCCCCTGGAGGTCGACGCTATAGTAGCACCATTGAAAGAGCAGCGGCAGGTGGGCCGCTTGATGGCCGCCCAAGGTCACGTTCAATCTCTGGCTGTAGTCGGTGTATTCAGAGAAAACGGGAAATACAAGATAGCGGAAATCCCGGACGACGGCTTCCGGCAGAGTGAGCCGGGCCTGCGACGACATCCAGCGGAAGGCAAAAACTTTATCGTATTCCCAGCCGTACCAGCCCTCCAAATACTCCGGAGGCGGGAGGGAGATTTTGTCGGACGGGATGGGATCTTGAAGCTTCGACATGATCTTGCGAAGTTCTCATTTTAGTCTCGGCCATTTCTGGTTGTCAATGAATCAAAAATACGAAATTCTTCAGAATCTCAGGCTCAGGCGGATTCCGCCCGGGTAAATGCTGAAAGTCCAGTTGCTGTCCGAGGCAGCCTGGCCGACATAGGCCCCTTGTTGTCCCAAGTACTTGGCTTCATAATTCTTCAAATCCCGGATGGCCCGGCCCGGCTGAGTGACGATAGTGAAAAGGGAGACCGCTTCGCCGGCGGCAAAAGTGAGGAGGCCATCGGTCCAGGGCCGGTCGAAGATAAGCACAGTCGCCAGCCCGGCCGCGGCGTTGACGCCGATGTTCAATAAATGATTCTTCAAGCCCCGCCCGTCCTTCTCCCGTTGGGCGCATCGGCGGAGAAGCTCCTCGGCCTGAAGGAGCTTCGTCCGCCGCTCTTCCAGAGTGTTCTCCGGCAAGGACCGCAGCCTGTTAGGGCCATAAGCCGGCAGGAAGGGATCCATCAATAGGCCGCAGACTCCCAAAACTGTGGTCGCTCCTCCCACAAGCATGTCCTGGGCAAAGGCCCTGTCCCGGACCAGGGGGGCATTCGGCGAGTCATCGGCCGGCTTGACATCATTCCAGTGAGCAATGGACAGCCCCCCCTGCGCCGCGGCCCCCGCCGAATAAGCGGCCAGCCAGCCGTACCACCAGATTTTGGCGTTGGGCTGGGCCGAATCCAGCGCATTCTCGACGAAGCTCAGCCGCTCCTTCACCTGATCATCGGAAAGCGTCGCCGCTTCCTGCGCGTAGACTGCGCGGAGAGAGACGAAAGCCAGAATGAGCACAAGGCCAGAACGCCGCTTTAAGCCACGAATCATAGTAGCCCTCTTTTTATAAAAAACTATATGGAGGTAATCGCATAAAGTCAATAAAATAATATGGAGTCTGGCATCAATTTGGAAGCATCTCCAGCGCTGCAAAACGTAGGGAGGGGTGGCACGGCGGAGGGGCATCCCCACCTTCTTGGAGGGGGAAGCGCTTCGCCTTCCCCCTTCCAACGGTCGCTCCGCTCCCTGCCTCCCCTTCTCGGACTTCGTCCTGCGACCAAGGGGGCCTACCCCCTTGGAACCCCACGTCCGGCACCGCCGGACGAACGCGCGCAGCCTGGCGAGCACGGATGGGGAGGAGCCGTGACAGGACCCCTCCTCTTCTTGAAGCTCAAATTATGCAAATGGAGATGCTTCCCATGAATTCTTGTGACTTTGGCGATTGTCCGCATAGCTGATATAATCTCGGGATATGCCGGAGGTTTGGAGAAAAGAATGGTTCAGGGGGGCGGCGGTCCTGCTGTTCTTCGGCCTGTCGGCCTTTCTTCAACTCCTCCCTCTTTCCCTCCATCCCGGCGATTCGCTCAACGACGCCTGGGATTGCCTGCTCAACACTTGGATCCTGGGCTGGGATCAGCATCAGCTCGGCCGCAACCCCCTTCATCTTTATGATGCCAACATCTTCTATCCTCACCGTCAAACGCTGAGCTATTCCGAAACCCTGCTGCCCCTGGCCCTTCTCTCTTGGCCGGTGGCCGCCCTCACCAAAAACCCTATACTGGCCTACAACTTTGCCTTCTTTCTATCCTGCCTGCTCAACGCCTATGCCATGTTCCTCCTGGTCAAGCATCTCACCGGCCGATACCTGCCCGGCCTGGCGGCCGGGCTGATCTTCGCCTTCAGCGCCACCCTGATGCAACAGATCACCCATCTCCAGCTGGTGGCCGCCTGGTTCATCCCCTTGGCCCTCCTCCAGCTCCATCGCTTTTTCGAGAGCAGACGCTGGAGACACTCCATTCTTTTTGCCCTTTTCCTGTTGCTCCAGGCGCTCACCTGCGTGTACTACGGATTGTTCTTCCTTTCCCTCCTGCCCATTATCCTGGCGGTCATGCTTCTTCTGAACAGAAAAAAAGTGAACCCGGCTTTCCTGCTGAGACTGGGAGCGCCTCTGCTGGCCGCCGGCCTGGCCCTCCTGGCCTATTCCCTGCCCTTCCTGTCCTTGTTCCGGAACTATGATTTCCAGCGCGGCCTGGAATACGGCGCCGACCTTCAAAACTATCTGGCTGTTCCTCCCCACAATCTGCTCCTGGGAAGACTTCTCAACCCCCTGGGCTCCTATGAATATTTTCTCTTTCCCGGAATCGCGGCGGTCCTGTTGGCCGGGGTCTGGGCCGTGGCCAAGGCCTGGCGTTTTCAAGAAATGCCCCGCTGGCTGAAAAGCGCCGGCCTGTTCCTCTGCGGACTTCCCGCTCTTTTAGCGGTCATTTCCCTTTTGACCAAGGGGTTCAAGCTTAAGTTGGGATCACTGTCCATTTCCATGACCAATCCGGCCAAACAGGTTTTCGCCGCGATGATCCTGGCCGGCTTATTTTTAAGCGTCGCCTTCGTCTTTTATCTCCTAAGACATCCGCGGCCGGTTGGAGTACAGGGAACTCCTTTCCTCTATTTATTTACCCTTTACGGGAGCTTGGCCCTCTCCTGGGGGTCGGGCCTATCGGTCCGCGGCTCTCATGTCTTCGCCCATTGGGCGCCCTTCGCCTGGCTTTATGATCATGTCCCCGGCTTCAAAGGAATCCGAGTCCCGGTCCGCTATGCCGTCTTCGTCATCCTGGCCCTGGCCGTCCTGGCCGCCTGGGGGCTTGACCGCCTGGCGCGCAAGTTCAAGCCGGGCTGGCTGAAGATGGCCCTGGCCGCCCTCCTCCTGATGGCCGTCAACCTGGAATACTGGTCTTATCCTCAAAGGCTGATGTCCTTCCCGGTCGGCCGGGACATCCCTTCCACCTACCTCTGGCTGGCCGAGCAGAAGGGCGATTTTGCGGTCGTCGAACTGCCCATGGCCGGCGACATCTACCAAGAGGCGGGCTACATGTATTTCTCCCTCTTTCACAAAAAAAAGATCATGAACGGCTACAGTGGTTTCCTCCCGCCCACAACCGATTTTGTCCGCGAGCTTTTCCAGGATTATCCGTCGCGGGCCTCGCTCGACCTGCTCCAGGACCTGGGAATAAAGTACGTGATCTTCCATGCCAAAAGGCTCAGGCCCCTCAAAGCCCAGCTGGCCCGGGACAGGATGAGGGAAGTCTGCGCCGACGCGCTGCGGGAAGTGAAAACATTCACCTACCGACTCCGCCGGCCGACCGCTCTGGAAGGCTATCTGGGGGACGACACCATCTATGAGGTCCTGCCCAAGATGGACAGGCCTCTTCCTCCCGGACCCGAAGAGGAAACTCCGCCCGCTTCCTGGCGCGTGGAGTCAGGCCTGAATCCGGGCGCGCTCCAGAAACTCAAGGACGGCCGTCTCGACACGGCTTGGACAACCGGGCAGCCGAAGGACCGGGGGGAAACTCTCGATTTGGTATTTGCCCAGCCCCTATCCCTCAGCCGAATCTCGCTCTTTCCCGGCGCCACCGTCCAACATGCCGCCGGCAACCTGGTGGCCTATTGGTCGATCGACGGAAAAGAATGGGCGTTGGCCACACCTGGATTCTCATCCGGGCGTTTCTTCCGCGCTCTGCTCCGAGATCCCAAGCATCCGGTCCAGGATATTTTCTTTTCTGGAACGGCTGTCCGATATGTAAAAATCGAGCAGACCGGAAAAAGCTCGGACTGGCCCTGGTCAGTGGCCGAGCTTAAGGTCTTCCGCCGCGGCTCTTAATTCAGGGCATGAAGGGCCAGGCCCTTGGCCTTGAGGGCCGCTTCCATCACCGTCTCGGACAAAGTGGGATGGATGTGGATCGTGGATGACACGTCCCCCAGCTTCAGTTTTTTCCGGATGGCCAGGGTCAGTTCGGCGACCAGGTCGCTGGCCGAAGGCGCCAGGAGATGCGCACCCAGGAGCGTATCGTCCGGCCCGGCGATGAGTTTGACCATTCCCTCCGGCCGGTCCATGGTCAAGGCCCGGCCGTTGGCTTGCAGCGAAAACACTCCAATTTGGCAGGCGATGCCCCGCTCCCGGGCCTCCTCCTCAGTCAGCCCCACCCAGGCAAATTCGGGCTCGGTGAAAACGGCCAGGGGCAGGGCGGAATAGTCAACCGCTTCCGCCGCGCCGAAGGCGTTCGCCACGGCAGTTAGGCCCTCCTGGGAAGCCTTATGCGCCAAAAGCTTCCCGCCGATGAGGTCGCCGATGGCAAACACTCCGGGCAGATTGGTTTGGAGTTTTTCGTTAACCGCCACGAACCCCTTCTCCAACCGCACCAGGCCCGGCCGGCCTTGGAAAGTGTCAGAGTTGGGCCGGCGGCCGACGGCCAACAAAACCTTCTCCGCTTCATAGGAGAAAGAGGCCTTGGTCTTGAGACACAGGCCGCTGAGCTTCATTTGGCCGTCCGCTTCTTCCGCCCGGTCGATGCGCATCTGGGTGAAGATGGCCAACCCCTGCGTCTTGAGAATCCTTTCCAGCCGGAGCCCCATCTCCCGGTCGCAGCCCGGCAGGATCGTGGGCAGGAGCTCCAAGACCGTGACCTGGGCACCCAGGCGGGAATAAATTGTCCCCAGCTCCAAGCCGATGGCCCCCGCGCCCACGACCAGCAGGCTCCGGGGTACGGCCTCCAGCTCCAGTGCTTCACGGCTGCTGATGACTTTTCGGCCTTCGGGCTTAAGAAAAGGAAGGTCCGCCGTCCGGCTGCCGGTGGCCAGGATGATCCGGTCCGCTTCGAAAATCTTCTCCTGCCCTTCCACGGCCACGGAAACCCGTTTTTCATCGAGCAGCTTGGCCCGTCCTTTGACCGTCTCCACTCTGCTCTTCTGGAGCAGGAATTCAGTGCCCCTGACCAGCCGGTCGACCACCTTGACCCGGTCGGCCTGGACGCGAGTCCAGTCGCAGCGGACTTGGTCAATCGGCCCGCTGAACCTTTTGTTTTCTCGGAGTTCCCAGAACAGCTTGGTCTGGTGGAGCAGAAATTTGGCGGGGATGCAGCCCCAGTTCATGCAGGTGCCCCCCACCCTGTCCTCTTCGACGAGCAGGACCCGCTTCTTCAGCTGGGCCGCTCGCAGGGCGGCCACATATCCGCCCGGCCCACCGCCGATGATGATGAGGTCTGTCTTGTCGGCCATCTCAGTGGACGACTCGGACGGTCACCCGCCGGTTCTGGGCCCGGCCGGTAATGGTTTTGTTGTCGCCGACCGGCTGGCCGGCGCCGAATCCGGCGGCGCTGAGAGCCGCCTGGTCCACTCCCAGGGCCACCAAAGCCGTGACCACGGCTTTGGCCCGGTCTTCGGACAACAGCTGATTTTTCTTGGCATCGCCGATGCTGTCGGTGTGTCCCTCGATCATCAGTTTGACGGCGGGATTGTCCTTGAGGTACTTGACGATTCGCTCAAGGACCGGCGTGCTTTCCGCCTTGAGCCGGGCCGACCCGAAATCAAAGTAAATCCCGTAAATATCGATGAACCCTTTGTTTTTCAATTCTTCCGCAATATCCATCGGCCGGCTGCCATCGTCAAAGACTCCCAGCTTGCCCAGCTCGGTGTACTCCTCGTTGCCCCAATTGGAGGTGATGACGATTTTCAACCAGCGCGCCTCGGTGGGCTCCAGATGGACGAGCTGGTTGTTCTTATTGCGCTCGAGCTGGAAGCCGGCCACCTTCTGGAAGCCTTGCTTGGCGCTGAGACGGGAGACTTCCAGGCTCACATCCTTGGCCGAAATCCCTTCCCAACCCTGCTCATCGGGGATGTTGTTGTTGAAAATGAGCGTCGTCAGCCAGGTCTGCTTGGCCAATTCGATGACCGCCCAGTGAGGGAAAGGCGCGCCGGATTCCGTGCACCAGGCCGGCAGTTCCCCTTCCCATTTGTCGCTCCTGCTGATGAGGTTGGTCACGTCCCAGTCGCTTCCGTAGTTGCTGCTGAAGCTGACGATTTTGGCCCCGGCTTCGGCGCTGGCGAGATCGGCCTGCTCCTTGGCCTCTTGGCCGGCCCCCAGCAGCAGGCCGGCCGAGAACAGTATAAAAACAAATATTTTTGTCGTTTTCACCATCTTGCCTCCTTGTTGGACTGGACTCACAGCTCGTCCTGGGAAGGCGTCCATTCTATCACACTGTATTCTCCCGAGGTATCGAGTTTATGATCCCGGGGGCGGCAAAGCTTCCGGAAGGATTGTCCTTTTCCCTTGACACCTCCCGGCAAAAAACAAAGAATAAGGCCTCCATGATCAGGGCAATTCTGCGCTGGACGTCGGCGACGACGATTCTCCTCCTTGTCCTGGCCGCCGCCGCGCGCTCGCAAGAACCGGCTCTTGTTTGGGGCCGAGTGCTCGACCCCGGCGGCCGGCCCCTTCCGGAGGTCCACCTCATCATCACCGTCAAAGACGCGGGCCGGCCCATCGAGACGGCCACGGACGAAAAAGGATTCTTCCGTCTAGTCAGCCTGCCCTTGGGAGAATATTCCATTCGGCTCGAAAAGGCCGGGTTCCAACCTCATCAAGAAAAAAACCTATTTTCCGAACCCTCTTCCCGCCTTTATCTCCGCATTACTTTAAGTCCCCTTAAGAGCAGCCCCTCTTCTGTTGACGTCCGGCGGACCGACCGGCAGGATTTCCGGCGGACGATCATTGACCAGGAACAGATCCGCGCTCTGCCTTCGGGCCACAATGTCTGGAACCTGGTGGAGAACCAGGACCTGGCCGCCCTCACCGACCGGATCGATGTGGGCGGCCTGCATCTCGGACAGGCAGCGCTATTCACTCCGCGGGCCAGCGCTTCCTGGACGCAGACGACCTACGGCCTCAACGGAATGGACGTGACCGACCCGTACTGGACCGGCCGGCCGCTCTTCTATCCCGACCTCTTCGCCCTTCGCTTCACCCAGCTCGACAATGCCCGGCTGCCCATCCCCAGCCTGCATCCCGGCGCCTCCTTCGATCTCACCACCAAGGGTGCCGGCGACCGGCCGCGGGGCGGCCTGTGGCTTTTCGCCTCCGACCGGAATTTCAACTCCTCCAACATCACACCTTCCCTGATCGCGGAAGGAATCACCGAAAACAACGTCTGGAACAGTCTGGCGGATATCCATTTCGAATTATCGGCCCCGCTGGTCCCGGACGAGCTCGGTCTGTACGTCAGCCTGACCTCCCAAGCTCTGTCCCGGGACATTGCCGACTTTCAACCGGAAGATTCTTCCTCGGTCCTGGCCGGCCTGGTCAGCCTGGATTATCGCCTGCTCCACAGCCGGCTCAAGCTCCTGTGGACCGGTCAGACGATCCATCGTGCCTGGGATGGCGCTGGCCGCGGCATCCTTCCCCAGGTAACGCGGGAGGTGAGTCAAGGCTATAACATCTTTCAAGTCCTGTGGGACCGCCCCCTGGGCGACCATCATGCCTGGCGGGCCGGCCTGGGCTATGTCCGAGGATCGATCCGCTCCGATTTCCAGGACCAGGCCGTCGGACCTTGCCGGGTGGACATTCTCCCCGACCGGTTTTCAGGCACAGCGCCGACGGCCGGCCAGGACGACCGTTACATCCTGGATTCGTTTTTAGACGGGCGGCTGCTCAGCACGAACGTTCTAGGAGGAGCGAATCTTGTGGAGTACGGCCTCAAGCTGCGCTATGCGGGCGCCTCTTCACGCCTCCGCATCATGGACAACCTGCATCTCCGCTTTTTCCGGGGGCTGCCCTTGGAGGTCATCCTTTTCAACACCCCCTTGGAACACAAAGAAGCTTCGCTGGAAGGACAGCTTTACGTTCAGGACACGCTCATCCTGGGGTCTTTTATATCGTTCACAGCCGGGTTGAACGCAAGTTTCAGCCGCGGCTGGGCGGTGGGAGCGGACGGCCGCCAGGCCATCACCTGGCTAAACCTCTCCCCCCGGTTGGGCTTGAGCCTGCCGCTATCGCGAAGGGGCGATTCATCCTTTTCTCTGTCCGCGGCCCGGTACCTGGCCACCCTTCCCCTGAACTACCTTCTCTATGGACACCCCCAGGCGCCGGGAGGACTGGTCTATTCCTGGAAGGACGCCGACCATGATTTCAACTACGACCCGGGCGAGAACGGCGCGCTCATCCGGAGAGAAGGGCCCGCCTTTGCCGCCCTGGACCCGGACCTCAAGCGGCCCTTCACCGACGAGCTCACGGCCGCCTTGAAGATCGATTTCGGCGCGGGCTGGAGCCTGTCCTTGGCCGGCTTTCTCCGGGAAACGCGCAACCTGGTCGAAACGCTCAACACCGGAGTCCCCTTCTC